>Ga0070665_100004416_pt1 | contig 14774 bp, 14 predicted proteins | sample KBSS13metaG_FD_65862 | JGI IMG/M metagenome (GOLD analysis project Ga0070665, IMG submission 65862) | Switchgrass rhizosphere microbial communities from Kellogg Biological Station, Michigan, USA - KBS S1-3 metaG | ecosystem: Host-associated > Plants > Roots > Rhizosphere > Soil ... | reverse complement strand
GACCAGCCTCGGGACCGCGGTGGGCACCGTGCTCTACATGTCGCCCGAGCAGGCGCTGGGCGATCCGCTGGATCCACGCACCGACATCTTCTCGCTCGGCCTCGTGCTCTACGAGATGCTCACCGGCCGTCGCGCGTTCGAAGGCCGATCGAACACCGCGATCGTCGACGCCATCCTGCACGCCTCGCCGGCCGGACTCGACGTGGCCGACATGTCGTCGGTGCCGCGCGATTTCCGGAAGCTGGTCGCGCGGATGCTCGAGAAGGATCGGGAGAAGCGGCCGGCGACTGCCGCCGAGGTCGCCGCGCGTCTGCGCGCCGTGCAAAGCGGTTCGATGGCCGGCCGCGAATATGCGGCAGCCTCGGCCGGGACCTCTCCGGAGTCGACAACGCTCGGCCTCGAATCAAGTGTCTACCAGGCGGTGCCCCCCTTCGTGCCGGCCGCAGCCTCGTCCTCCGGCCTGGGCGCCGCCCTCGCGCCGGGCAAGATCAGAGATGCAATCACGGTGGCGGTCCTGCTGATGCTGTTCGGGATCGGCGTCTACGGCGCCTATACGTGGTACCGCGGCACCGCCCCGCCCCCGGCGCCGCGTGAGCCGCTGCTGCTCGCCGACTTCGCCAACACGACGGGCGAAGCGGTGTTCGATGGCGCCCTGAAGGATGCGCTCGACATCCAGCTCCAGCAGTCGCCGTTCCTGAACGTCGTGCCGACCTCGCAGGTCCGATCCACGCTCCAGCTGATGGAGCGGTCGCCGAACGAGCCGCTCACCGGCGCAGTCGCCCGCGATCTCTGCGAGCGGCTCGGGGTGAAAGCGATCCTGCTCGGATCGATCGCGCCGCTCGGCTCCGCCTACATCGTCACGCTCGACGCCCAGGAGTGCCGGACCGGCGACACCCTCGCCCGGGATCAGGTGCAGGCCTCGGCGAAGACCGAAGTCCTCGCCAGCGTCAGCGCGGCCGCGGCTCGCATCCGCGAGCGCCTCGGTGAGTCGATCGGCTCGATCCAGAAGTTCAACGTCCCGGCGCAGAACGCGACGACGCCGTCGCTGGAGGCGCTCAAGGCCTACAGCATGGGGATCGACACCCGCCTGAAGACCGGGGACGTCCAGGCGATCCCGTTCTTCGAGCACGCGCTGGAGCTCGATCCCAACTTCGCTTTGGCCGCGGCGCGGCTCGGCGCCATCTACACCAACCTGCGCGACTTCGAGCGATCGCAGAAATACCTGAAGCAGGCGTTCGCGCGCGCCGACTCGCTCAGTGAGCCGGAGCGCCTGTTCATCAAGTCCACCTACCATTTCGTCGTCAGCGGCCGCCTCGACGATGTCGTGGCAACCTTCCGGCTGTGGATCGCGACCTATCCCGACGACTGGGTGCCGCACAACAACCTGTCGACCGCCTATGCGCGCCTGAATCAATCCGACAATGCCCTCGAAGAGGGGCGAACGGCCGTCAAGCTCGCGCCCCATTCACTGGTTGCCTATCAGCAGCTGACCCGGGCGCTCCTGGCGCTCGATCGGCTGGGCGATGCCAAGCAGGTGATCAAGGAGGCATCGGCCAAGGGGCTCGACTCGTCCGTCATGCACCAGTTCGCGTTCGATCTCGCCTTCATCGACCACGACGCCGGCGGCATGGAGGAGCACCTGCGTGCGGCCTCTTCTCGCCCGGACGGCTACATGGTGGTCACCGAGGCGGCGCGCGCCGCGTTTGCGACGGGGAACATCGACGGCAGCCGCACGCTGTATGCGCAGGCGGTCGCCGCCGCGCGGGCCGCCCGGATCAACGACTTCGTCGGCAGCCTCCTCGCGGAACAGGCGCTCAACGATGCGCTGATCGGCGATTTCGATCGCGCGCGCACCGAACTGCAGTCGGCGGTGGCCGCGAGCGGCGGACCGGAGACGACCTGGACCGCCTCGCTGGCCGCATCGTTCGCGGGCCGGACCGCGCAGGCCGCGGAGCTCGCGAAGGCGTTTCAGGCCCAGCAGCCTCCAGCGCCCGACGTCGTCAACGCGCAGCTGCCGATGTTGCAGGCCGCGGCCGCCATCGCCAGCAAGGACGGCAGCGGGGCCATCGCGACGCTGAACAGCGCCACACCGTTCGAGACGGTCGCCGGACCGTGGCTGCCGTATCTGCGCGGCCTGGCCTACGGCATCAGCGGCGATCATGCGCAGGCGGCGCGCCAGTACCGCAACGCGATTGCGCACCCGGGCAATCAACCGACCAGCGTCGTGCATTCCCTCGCCCGCCTGCAGCTGGCGCGCGCCTCGCGCGACGCCGGCGACGTGGCGCAGGCGCGCCAGGCCTACGGCGATTTTGCCGACGTCATGCGCAACGCGAGCCCAGGCCATCCATTGATCGCAGAGTCGGCGCGCGAAGCCGCCGCTCTGTCCGCGGCAGCACCCCCACGATGACCACAGCCGTCGACGTCCTCCTCGTCTCGATGCCGTTCGGTCCACTGATGTCGCCGTCGCTCGCGCTCAGCCTGCTGCAGCCGCAGGTCGCCGCCCGCGGGCTCACCTGTCGCAGCGAGTACTTCACGCTGGGCTTCGCCGAACGGATCGGCGAGCCGCAGTACTGCAAGATCACGAACGAGCTCCGTGCGTTCACCCGGTCGTTCGTCGGCGAATGGATCTTCTCGCACGCCTTGTACGACTGGGACGCCGCGCACGACGAGCGCTATATCTCGGAGGTCCTGCTGCAGCCGCCGTCGTGGCTGGGCCGGAACAACACGCGGCCGCCGACCGCCGGTGAGGTCCGCCGGCTGTTCGAGGCGCGGGACGCAGCATCCGCGTACGTGGACTGGTGCGCCGACCGGGTGGTCGAGATGCAGCCGCGGATCGTCGGGTTCACCAGCGTCTTCCAGCAGCACCTGGCCTCGCTCGCGCTCGCCAAGCGCCTGAAGGCGCGTCTGCCCGGCGTCTTCATCGTCATGGGCGGCGCGAACTGCGAGGCGACGATGGGCGTCGAGACGGTGCGCCAGTTCGCGTTCGTCGACGCGGTGGTGTCGGGCGAGGCGGATCAGGTCTTCGCGGAGCTGGCGGTGCGCGTGATGCGGGGCGAGCCGGCCAGCGGGATCCCGGGAGTCATCACCCAGGCCTCGGTCGCGGGCCCGGCCGGTCTGGGCCCGGCGCCGACGGCGCCGGCCGTCACCGATCTCGACGGGCTGCCCTACCCGGATTACACCGACTTCTTCGCGCAGTTCGAGCACAGCCAGTTCGGCAAGAAGTGGCAGCCGAGCGTGTTTGTGGAGACGTCGCGCGGCTGCTGGTGGGGCGAGCGGATGCACTGCACCTTCTGCGGCCTCAACGGCGCGACGATGGCGTTCCGCAGCAAATCGGCGCCGCGCGCGCTGAGTGAGCTCAAGCACCTGGCGACGTCGTATCCCGGTTGCGACATCCAGGTGGTCGACAACATTCTCGACCTGAAGTACTTCAAGACGCTGCTGCCGGAGCTCGCGAAAGAGAAACTGAACGTCTCGCTGTTCTACGAGACCAAGTCGAACCTGAAGAAGGACCAGGTCCGCCTGCTGCGCGATTCCGGCGTGCTGACGATTCAGCCGGGGATCGAGAGCTTCAGCTCCAAGGTCCTGAAGCAGATGAAAAAGGGCGTCTCGGGTCTGCAGAACATCCAGCTGCTGAAGTGGTGCAAGGAAATCGGGGTCCATCCGATCTGGTACCTGCTGATGGGATTCCCCGGCGAATCGCCGGACGACTATTTCGAGATGGCGGCGCTGTCCGCACGCGTCTGCCACCTGCCCAAGCCGTCAGGCGTCAACGTCGTCCGCCTCGATCGCTTCAGCCCGAACTTCAACGAGGCGGGGCAACTGGGATTCACCAAGCTGCGGCCGCTGCCGTTCTACGAATTCCTTTACGACTTGCCCGAACCGGTGCGGTACAACCTTGCGTACTACTTCTCGTATGAGTACAAAGTGCCGCAGAACGTCGCGCGCTACGCCGACCCGCTCGTGAAGAGCGTGCACGCGTGGACGACGACCTGGAAGCACTCGGAGCTGGTCTCGGTCGACATCGACGACCGGCTGTTCCTGTTCGACACCCGGCCGCGCGCGAAGGCGCCGGTGTCGGTGCTGAGCGGGGCCGATCGGGAGCTGTATCTGACCTGCGATGAAATCACCGACGCCAGCGGGCTCGACGCTTCGAGCGCCGAGCGGCTCAAGCAGATTGCGGTCAACGGCCACATGGAGCGCGAAGGCGCGAAGTACCTGTCGCTCGCGGTCCCGGTCGGCGACTATCAGCCGTCGCGCGAAGCCATGAAGCGGCTGCGGCCGCTCTTTGCCCGGCTCCCCGCCGGGGATCGCCCGATCGTCAAAGCACGTTTCACGTCCGTCAATCGTCAACCAACAGGAGGCTAGATGGCGAAGAAGAAGGCTGGAAAGAAAAAGGGCGGAACCAAGAAGAAGGCAGCCAAGAAGAAGGCGGCCAAGAAAAAGAAGAAGGCCGTCGGCGACATCTTCAACTAGGAATACCCCCAGCGAGCCGGCACCAGCATGCCGCCGGCTCGCTAACCCAGTCCCCAGCGCCCAGCGCCCAGCCCCTAGATCCCCGTCCCCGAGTTCCCCTTAATCGCGTTCCAGTTCTTGATCAGGTGGTCTGCGGTCCGCCAGGCGAGCGCCTGCGCGGTGAGGGTCGGGTTGCGGGCGCCGCTGGTGCCCATCACCGATGCGCCGAGGACGCCGAGGTTCGGCACCTCGTGCGAGAAGCCGTAGCGGTTGACCACGTTGGTCTCGGCGTTGTCGCCCATGCGGGTGCCGCCGTAGGCGTGGGTCGAGACGCCCATCGCGCCGCCGACCGGCGCGCGCTGCACCGCGACCGCGCCCGCTTCCTTGTACCACTGCTCCATCTTGTCCTGCGAGAACGCGGCGATCTTCCGCTCGTTGTCCTTGAACTCCGCGGTCACGCGGCAGACCGGATAGCCGAGCGGATCCTTCACCACCGGATCGAGATCGAGGAAGTTGTCCTCATACGGCAGCGTGGTCTTCTGGATGTACGAGCTGTGCGATCGATCCGCGTTCTCCTTGATGAACGCCTTCCACTGCGAGCCCCATCCCGGCGCGCGCCCGAAGGTATTCATGCCCGCGGCGGCAATCGGCCGCTTGTCGGACATCGCCCAGAGGTTGGCGCCGCCGATGAAATCCAGGCTCGAGTGGTCGAAGTTGTCGTCCGCCCAGTTGTCGACCGCGACGCCCTGGGCTGGCAGGCCGTACCAGCTGTCGAGGTTGAAGGGAAACAGCGCCGACACCGGCGCACCCTGGTGATGGCTGAAGTAGTGGCGCCCGACCTGCTTGTGGTTGTTGGACAACCCGTTGGGAAACGCCGCGGACTTCGAGAGCAACAGCAGCCGCGTGTTCTCGTAGGTGAAGCTGGCGAGCAGCACGACCTTCGCCGGCTGGAAGTACTCGACGCCGTCGGTCACGTAGTTGACGCCGGTCATGCGGCCGTTCTTGTCCACCTCGATCGTCGTCACGTGCGCGCGGGTGACGACTTTGAGGTGACCGGTCGCCTGCGCCCGCGGGATGGTGGTGACCGCGGTGGAGTTCTTGGCGTCCACGTGGCAGCCGCCGCGATTGCAGAAGCCGTGGTACATGCAGCCCGAGCGGTTCTGATAGGTGCGCGAGTTGATCGCGGCGGGGCCGGGAAACGGATGCCAGCCGATCGTCTTCGCGGCCGCGGTCATCTTCTCGATGAACGCCGTGCCGCGCAGCGGCGGCATCGGATAACCGCGCTTGCGCGGCGCCTCGAACTTGTTGCCGCGCGGATCGATCGTGCCGTTGATGTTCCCCGCCTGGCCCGATACCCCGACTTCGTATTCGATCTTGTCGTAGTACGGCTCGAGCTCCTCGTAGCCGAACGGCCAGTCCTCCACGGTGGACCCCTTCGGGATCCGCGATGCCCCATAGCGCTTCGTCGTCTCGCTGACGACCTTGAAGTCCCAGGGATTCAGGCGCCAGCTCTGCGCCCAGTAGTGCAGCGTGGTGCCGCCGACGGCGTTCTGCATCGGGTGGATGTTGCCGCGCGGACCGGTCGGCGACGAGGCGGTGGCGCGCGAGGTCGGGATCTCCTGGTTCGCCTTCTGGACCGCTTGCGGCCAGCCGCGATAGTTGTTGCGCAGTTCATCGGGCGCGAAGTCGCGGCGGGTCAGCCACGACCCGGCTTCCAGGCCGATGACCTCGAGACCGGCCTGGGCCAGCGGCAGCGCGGCCACTCCTCCGGCCGCGCCGAGCCCGATGATGACGACGTCGGTGTCCTTCAATCTGGTGGCCATGTCTACGCTCCCGCCTTCGCTCCCGCATCGCGGGAGCTTCGGCGTGGCAGGCCTTCCTCGTCCGCCCTCGCCGTCGCCTTCGTGAAATTCTGATAGTCGTACGCCGACTTGTGGTTCGGTTTCAGCGCGTGCCCCTCGAGGCTCTTCTGATCCGCGGCCGTCACCATCGTGCGGATGCCGGGATAGCCGATGAGATCCCAGCCGATGAAGTTGGCGTTGCCGCCGTAGTAGGGATCGCCGAACGTCCCCTGGTGGGTGTGGTTCAGCACGAGCGCGAAGAACTGGGCGGAGCTGCCGGTGAAGCCGGTGGCAGCGCCGGTCTCGACGTCGATCAGCACCGAGTCCTGATCCGTCGCCGACAGCTCGGTGAACGCCTTGCCGCGCGACGAGCGCGAGTAGCGATCGAGCGCCGCCAGCCCCGCGGTGTACGCCTGCCGCGATGAGGCGAGCGCGCCGCCGAGCGCGCGATCGATGTAGTGGGCGGCCCGCGCTTCGGTCGCGCCAAGCCCGTTGGCGTCGCTGGGGATGAGGCGGGCGACGATCGCCTCGAGCAGGTCGGCCTCGGTCGCCGTCAGGTTCTCGAGCGGCTCGCGCGCCGCCTCCAGGCCGTGTTCGTGTAGGGCGAAGGCTTCAGCCGAGCCATCCGATTCGGCGGCGGCGGCCTCGACGCTCGGCTGAAGCCTTCGCGCTACCTCGTCCGAGGCCGCCGCGGCCGCGCCGACGACGGCCGCACGTTTCAACAAATCACGTCGTGAGATGAATGTCATGGTGTGGCCTTCCGTTCGTAGATGCTGACGATCTCGCCCTGGCCGATGACGTGCCCGTTGATCGCGGTCAGCAGCTCGGCCCGCGTCAGCCCAGGCTTGAGACCGAGGTCCGCGTCGAGCGCGTAGACGACGAAATGATAGTGGTGCGGCTTCCCCGGCGGCGGTGCCGGGCCGCGGTAGATGGGCCGCCGGAAGCCGGAGACCCCCTGAATCGCGCCGCTGATCTCGGCCGGCATCGGCGCCGACGGATCGATCGGGATGCCCTCCGGCAGCCCTTTCGCCGTCGCCGGGATCTTGTAGATCACCCAGTGGACGAACGGGGGCGGGTTGCCCGCGTCGGGATCCTCGCAGACGACCGCGATCTCCTTGGTGCCCGACGGCACGTTGCTCCAGGTCAGCGGCGGCGACAGGTTTCGGCCGTCCGGGGTGTAGTCGCGCGGCATCGTCTCATCCGCTTTGAGCGTCGGGCTTCCCACCGTGATCTTCTGCGGCGTCGTCTGCGCCGACAGCGTCGCGCCGGCAATCAGGGTCGCGCATAAAGCCAGCTTCATCGTCTTTTCTCCGCTGAACCCTCTTTCAGGCTACTTTCCGATATCGACGACGTAGCGTCCCCGCGCGGCACCGGACAGCAGCGTGGCGAACGCGCTCGGTAGATCGTCGAGCCCGATCGTCGTCGTCATCGTCCGCAGCTGCTTCGGATTGAGGTCGGTGGCGAGCCTACGCCAGACCTCGAGCCGCGTCGCCATCGGACACATCGCCGAGTCGATCCCGAGCAGCTTCACGCCGCGAAGGATGAACGGCAGCACGGTCGTTTTCAAGTCCGTCCCACCGGTGAGACCGGAGCTCGCGATCGGACCGTTGTACATCATCGTCCGGGTCAGCCACGCGAGGGTGTCGCCGCCGACGACGTCGACCGCGCCGGCCCAGAGCGGCTTCTCCAGCGGCCTGGTCCCCATCTGCAGACCATGGCGCGACATCACGTCGCTCGCACCGAGCGACCTGAGGAACTCGTGCTCGGCATCTTTCCCCGTGAGCGCCGTCACCTGGTAGCCGCGCGCGGCCAGCATCTGGACCGCGAGGCTGCCGACCCCGCCCGTCGCGCCCGTCACCATCACCGGGCCCTGTCCCGGCGCCAGGCCGTTCCGCTCCAGCTCGACGATCGAGAGCGCCGCGGTGAATCCCGCGGTGCCGATCGCCATCGCGTCGAACGGGTTGAGCCCCGCGGGAGTCGCCACGACCCACTCCGCCGGCACCCGGGCCTTGCCCGCATAGCCGCCGTCGTGCGCGACGCCGAGATCGTAGCCGGTGACCAGCACCGGCTGTCCCTCATGAAAACGGCCCTCCGTGCTCGACCCCACGGTGCCGGCGACGTCGATGCCGGCGATCAGCGGGAAGCGCCGGATGATCTTGCCGGCGCCGGTGGCCGCGAGCGCGTCCTTATAGTTGACGCTGGAATGCGACGCGTCGATCACGACGCCGCCAGAGCTCAGCTCGTCGAGCGACGCTTCGACGACCCGTCCCTGCACCTTCCCGCCTTCGTCGAACACGCGGAACGCGCGAAACGCCGCGCTCATTTCCGGGCCTTCGCCTCGGTCAGGAGCGCCGCGATCTCCTCGCGGCCGGCCATCGACGCGTACATCCACGCGGTCCGATCGAGGCGATCCGCGACGTCGAGATCAGGGCGGTGTTTCAGCAGCACCCGGACGACGTCGGGAAAGTTCGCGGAGGCGGCCTTGATCAGCGGCGTCCACCCGTCGCCGTTCTTCACGTTGACGTCGGCCCCCTTGTCGAGCAGCAGCGCCACCGTGTCCACGCAATTCTCGCCGACCGCCGCGAGCAGCGGCGCGTTGCCGTCGACCGCGGTATCGGGCTTCAGGCCCGAGGCGAGCAGGACGCGGACGGCATCGGTATGGCAGCCGGTCGCCGCCAGCGCCAGGTCGCGCGGCGTCGCCTTGGCGCCGCGCTTCTGCAGCAGATCGATCGCGTCGGCCGCACCGGAGGCGGCGGCGTAGGTCATGACGACGCCGCCGCCGGCGTCCGCGGCGTTGACGTCGGCGCCGCCCGCGAGCAGCGCCTCCACCGGCGCGGTCTCGCCGTTGGTCACCGCCGCCATCAGCGCGGTGCGCGACTGGTTGTCTTTGGCGTTCGGGTCGGCCTTGCTCGCCAGCAGCTGGCGGATCGGATCGGTGTAGCCGCCGAAGGCCGCGACCATCAGCGCCGTCATGCCGCCGGCGTTGCGCGCGTTGACGTCGGCGCCGCTCGCAATCAGCAACCGGACGGTCTCGCCGCGATTGGCCGACGCGGCCCGCATCAGCGGCGTGGTGCCGTCGCTGGACGCGTCGTTGACATTCGCCTTGGCGGCAATCAGCAGTCGCGCCACCGCGGTCTGCCCCTGCATCGCGGCGAGCGCCAGCGGCGTCAGGCCGTTGTCGTCCGGTGCGTTGACATCGGCGCCGTCTTTGATGAGCGTCTGCACCGCGGCGGTCTGGCCGTTGACCACGGCATCGGGAAGCGCTTGCTGCAGGACACCGGCGAGCGACGCGACGGCGAATACCAGGAGGAAGCTGGACATCAGGCTAGCGACGGACGATAGCATATGGTACCGTGTCAAGGCTCCACATTCAGATATGACCGTCGACCACAGGTTCACGCAAACCCAGAAGCAGTACGCCGCCGACGACCTCGAAACGATGAGCGAGGCGAAGCGTTACCAGGCGCACGTCTTCGAGCTGTTGCGCCCGCACATCGGCGTCAGCGTGCTCGAGGTCGGCTGCGGGATCGGCACGACCAGCCTCCGGCTGGCCGAGATCGCCGACCGCCTCGTCTGCATCGAACCCAACCTGAACTGCGTGTCGCGGGCGCGCGCCGCGCTCGACGGCAACCCGAAGATCACGCTGCGGATCTGCCACCTCGAGGAATGCAACCGCGACGAGCTGGTCGCGCAGCGCTTCGACACGATCGTCTGCGTCAACGTGCTGGAGCACATCGAGGACGACATCCGCGCGCTGCGGCTGTTTCGCGAGCTGGTGGCGCCGACCGGCGGCCGGGTGCTGATCTTCGTGCCCGCGGTGCAGGCGGCCTACGGCCCGCTCGACGCCGCCCTCGGCCACCATCGCCGCTACACCAAACCCACGCTGCGCCGCGCGTTCGAAGCGGCCGGCCTCGAGCTCGAGACGCTGCGCTACACCAACCCGATCGGCCTGCTCGGGTGGATGTACAACGCGCACGTCAGCAAGACGACCGAGCACACCTCGGGACAGGTCCGGCTCTTCGAACGGCTCGTCGCGCCGTGGGCGCTGCCGCTCGACCGCGCGGTGCCCCCGCCGATCGGCTTGTCGCTCTTCGCCGTCGGGCGCGCCCGCATGCACTCCGCATGAGCGTGCCGTTCTCCAGACTGCAGCGCGCCGCCGCGCACGTGCCGGCCGATCCGCTCCTCTCGGTGGTGATGCCGGTCTACAACGAGGAAGAGACGGTCGAAGAGATCATCCGGCGCGTGCTCGCGGTGGCGATGCGGATTCAGCTCATCGTCGTCGACGATGTGTCGACCGACGGCACGCCGGCGATTCTCGAGCGGCTGCAGGCGGAGCTCGGGTTCATCCTGCTGCGCCAGCCGCACAACGGCGGCAAGGGCGCGGCGCTGCGGCGCGGCTTCGCGGCGGTCACCGGCGACATGGTGATCATCCAGGACGCCGATCTCGAGTACTCGCCCGAGGAGTTCGCGATCCTGACGCCGCTCATCACCTCGGGCCGGGCCGACGTCGTGTTCGGCTCACGGTTCCTGGGCACGCACCGCGTCTTCCTGCTCACCCACTACCTCGGGAACCTGCTGATCACGTTCGTCACGAACGTGCTGTACAACACGATGCTCACCGACATGGAGACCTGCTACAAGCTGATGCGGGTCGACGTGCTGCGATCGATGGAGCTGAAGTCGAACGGGTTCGGGATCGAGCCGGAGATCACCGCGAAGGTGTTCAAACGGGGCTATAAGGTCTACGAGGTGCCGATCAGCTACGACGGCCGCGGCTACGAGGAAGGCAAGAAGATCACCTGGCGGGACGGCCTGGTCGCGCTCTGGGTCCTGCTGAAGTATCGGTTCACCGAGTAGCGGCGGGCGTATAATAGGGGCCTCCCGCTTTCCTGAGCACTGCCGGCTATTCCAGCCCCGGTCTCACCAAAGCCGCAAGAAAGAAGCAGGTCTCGTGGTTCAGCGTCCGCACGGCACGAATCCGTTCGAGTTCGTCGTGGTTTCCGGTCTGCGCGCGGCGCAACTGATGCGCGGCTGCATTCCCCGCGTCGAGCGCGCGCACAAGGTGATCACGACCGCGCAGATCGAAGTCGCGACCGGCAAGGTTTCCCGCATCCCCGTCGGCGAAAACCCGGTCGTCGTCGAATAGCCTTACGCGCCCTTCAGCTGCCCCGCGTCCATCATCTCGATGGCGTGGAGCGGCTTCGCAGACGCCTGGATCTGGCTACGTAAGAGCGCCGGATCCAGTTTCTCGATCCCACCCATCCACCAGTCCCGCGAGCAGGCAGTTCGGCTAACGTAATCTCCGCGCATCCGGCAGGAGGATGTATGTGGATACGTGCGCGCTCGCTGAACGTCGACGCGAAACGGCAACCCGCGCATCGAGCTCCTCGACGACAAGGGTCAGGTCACGCAGCGGTTGCCGCAGGGAAAGTAGCGGTCGTCTACGACGATCGGGCGCGGTTGCCGAGGCGCACGCCGGTCGCACGCGGGCCGCTGACGCGGTCCTCAATCAGCTCGAAGGCGACGGTGTCGCCGACGAGGAGCTTGTTGAACGTGCCGAACGTCGTGTCGCTACGGTGGAAGAACACCTCGCGACTGTCGGCGTCGCGGATGAAACCGTGGCTCTGACCGGCGTGAATGCGAATGATCCGACCGCTGGTCGGACGGCCACAGGGCGGCAGTGGCTGATTCGGCTTGCCGGGACGGGTGGTCGCCTTTGGCCTCTCGTTCACACTTAATTATGACACAGTACCGGTCGTCTGCCCGGAAGGGCTGGCCGCTGAAGCCCGGTTTCGGAGGCGACTAACGAGTTTCGGAGGGGCGACTGGCAGATTTCGGAGGCGACCGAAAGCGAGAAGAGGAGACGCCTGCGCGGGATTCACCCAGGCGCAGGGTCTCCAAGAGGTGCGGCCGTCGGCCGGTATTACGCGGCCCGCGTTGAGCGATTCGCCCCGCTGGGCGATTCAGCACGGTCGGCGTGATGAGCCGTAATCATCCGGCCAAGCAGCAGGCCCACGACCGTTGCGGTCACGAACCACGAACCGAGGAGGGTGAGCACCATGCTGGTCATCGAAACACCTCACTTCGGAGCTATGCAAGATTCGTGGCCAACCGCAGAGCCAGGCCAAAGCACGGAATTGCCAATGTTTTGATGAGGTAGCGATCCGCCAGGCGGCGGAGCATTGACGAACCCGTCCATCCTATGACACTACCGTTACACGGTCACGCCATCGCTGACGCACTTCCCGCCCGGATCGACCGCCGGCCAAGTGTCCAAAAAGAAACAGACTTTTCATACCCTGGTGCCGCATCTCCGGATTGCGACCTTGAGGGTTGACGAACTTGCATTGCGCGTCGACCGCGAATCGGTCACGATACCGCATGTCATTCGTGCTCGCGGTCGGTGCCGGTGCCGTTCTTGTAATCGCTGTGGGCGTGTGGGCCTGGATCAGCCGTGAAGGGCTTCACGCCGACCGCGACATGGGTACGATCAGCGGGCAATGGATCAACGAACATCGCTCGCAGGAGCGGCAATCGAACGATCGGTAGTCGCTCTCGCACCTCCGTCATGCCTCGAGCCGCGACGACTCTCCCTTCGGCGTTCGATGCGCATCCGGCCGCCTGACCAGCCGATCGTCGCGCGGACGTTCGGCGTTCTGGCTCTGGTCGTCATCGCGTCCACGACGGCCTCACCCATCAGCCTCACCGCGCAGCGCCCTTCGTCGTTCGCGCGCTTCGTCGACGCGTATCTGGATCGCTTTGCCCACTACCATCCGTCGATCGCCGCAGGCAACGGCATCCACGTCTCCGACCAACGGCTGGAGGACTTCTCGCCTTCGTCCGTCGCGGCCGAGATCACCTGGCTCCGCGACACCCGGCGTCAGCTGGGCACGTTCGACCTCGCGCCACTGACACCGGACGAACGCGTCGACCACCGGATTCTGCTGGGCATCGTCGACGGGTGGCTGCTCGATCTCGACGCCGTCCGCACCTGGACGCGCAACCCGATGATCTACGCCGCCGCCATTTCCGACGGCGTCCACAACCTGATGACGATGGAGTCGTCGCCGGCGCCGGCGCGGCTGAAGCAGGTGGTCGCCAAGCTGCACGGCGTGCCGTCGCTGCTCGCGGCCGCGCGAACCAACATCAGGACGCCGCCTGCCGTGTTCGTCCAACGCGCGGCGATCATGTTTCACGGCGTGTCGGATCTGCTCGAGCACGATCTCCCGCTGGCGTTCGCGGACGTGTCCGACGCGGCGCTGCAGAGGTCGCTTGCGGCGGAAGCCGGTCAGGCCCGCCGCGCGATCGATGGCTATACGCGCGAGTTGGAGACCACGACGCTGCAGTCGGCGACGGGCAGCTATGCCATCGGCACGGCCAACGTCGAGGCGCGCTACCGCGCCGAGGAATTGATCGACGTCCCGGCCGCGACGCTGCTGGCGATTGGCCAGCGGGAACTGGCGAAGGTCCAGGCCGAGTTCACCGAAGCCGCCGCCCGGGTGTCGGCCAACCGCCCGGCCCTCGAGGTGTGGCGCGACGTGCTCGACGACCATCCCAAGCGCGGCGAGGTTGCCGCTGCGGCACAGAAGACCGTCGACCAGCTTTTTGCGTTCATCCGCGAGCGTCGCCTGGTCGATCTCCCCGAGGGCGAGCGCGTCATCGTCGCGGCGGCGCCGGCCTACGATCTCGGCCTCGCCTCGATGCATTCGTCGCCGCCGCTCGAGCCGCGGCCGGTGAAGAGCTACTACTACGTCACCGACGCGCAGGCCGACTGGCCGGCCGAGCGGCAGAACCTCTGGCTGCAGAAATTCAACTACGCGACGCTGGCGGACATCTCGGCGCACGAGGTGGCGCCGGGGCACTACGTCCACAGCCTGTTCATGCGGCGGACGCCGGGCAAGATCCGGCGGATCTGGATCGGGCTCAATCCGTTTCCGCAGCCCTCGTCCGGGCAGGACGGCTGGGCGCATTACGCGGAGCAGATGATCAGCGACGAAGGATTCATGCGGGAGGATCCCCGCTACCGCCTTGCGCAGACGAGCGAGGCGCTCACGAGAATCTGCCGGCTCATCGCCGGGATTCGCCTGCACAGCGGCGAGTGGTCGATCGACCAGGCGGCGCAGTTGTTCGAGCGTGACGCTCATCTGCCGGCGCCGGCGGCGCGCCAGGAAGCGGTGCGCGGCACCTACGACCCCACGTATGGCGGCTACTTTCTCGGCAAGATCGCCGCGTTCACGCTGCGGCGCGACTATCAGGCGGCGCGCGGCGCCAGCTTCAGCCTGCGCGAGTTCCACGAGCGCGTGATGACGAACGGTATCGCGCCGTGGTGGGCCCACCGGCAGCTGCTGCTGCCGGGCGACACGGGCGCCGTCCTCCAGTAGCGATCACGAAAAGATCATCCGCGGATTTCGCGGATTCAAGGATTAATGAGCAGCGGTCCGGACCGACGTCCGGCGGCGCGGCGGAGCCGCGCGGTGTGCG
>Ga0070665_100004415_pt1 | contig 14774 bp, 10 predicted proteins | sample KBSS13metaG_FD_65862 | JGI IMG/M metagenome (GOLD analysis project Ga0070665, IMG submission 65862) | Switchgrass rhizosphere microbial communities from Kellogg Biological Station, Michigan, USA - KBS S1-3 metaG | ecosystem: Host-associated > Plants > Roots > Rhizosphere > Soil ... | reverse complement strand
GCTCTCTAATTACCCTCCTCCCACGACTCCTCAGACGCGCCCAGAATATCGAGACCCTAAGTCCTTTCTCCGTCGTACTTATGGCACGTCTCCAAGTTATTGAAAACGCTAGTTCTACTTCCGCGACCCCTTGTCCTCCAAGTCCTTTATTTTCAATACTTACAAAAAGTCTGTACCGTCAGTGCTTTGTTTCTCATACTTACAAAAAAGCGGGGGTGGGCCCCTTACGTATTCCCGCACTCTCTTTTCCATACCAGAGGATTGCATGATCCAACTCAAGAATCTTGAACGCAGCTACAAGACTCCGGCAGGCCAGTTCTGGGTCCTTCGCCGAGTCAACCTCGAAATTCGGGAAGGCGAATTCATTACCGTGATGGGGCCATCGGGGGCGGGGAAATCCTCTCTACTAAATGTCCTCGCGCTTCTCGACGACAGTTGGGCCGGTGAATATTGGTTCCGCGAAGCCGCAGTCCATTTGATGAAACGCAAAGACCGCGCGGAGCTCGCCAAGCGCAATATCGGTATGGTCTTCCAGAGCTATCACCTGCTCGACGATCTCACCGTCCAGGAAAACATCGACCTTCCGCTTTCTTATAAGGACATTCCTCGCCACCAGCGGCAAAGTATGGTGGCGGACACGCTAGATCGCTTCCAAATTGTCGCGAAAAAGGATTTGTTCCCGAGCCAACTTTCCGGTGGACAGCAGCAACTCGTCGGCGTCGCTCGCGCCGTGATTCACAAGCCCGCTCTGCTTCTCGCTGACGAGCCGACGGGGAACCTGCACTCTTCGCAAGCCAAGGAAATCATGGAGCTCTTCCGCGAGCTCAATCAGCAGGGCACAACCATTGTTCAGGTAACGCACTCTGAAACCAATGCCGCCTACGGCTCCCGCACCATCCAGGTAAAGGACGGTTGGGTTGTGAGCGACACAGCCAACCCCGAGCTCAACCCCTATGAAGCAGTAAAACAGTGAGTGCCCTCGTCGAGAATTGACCGTGACTACTCTCTTAAGATCTCCGCTACGCTCTCAGCCAGCCCAAGCCGGCGCTGCGGTCTGTCTAGGAGCCGTCTATCGAACCATTCTCCAGGATGTTCATTTTCGATGACTATGCTAAGGAACGAGTAGGAAGGTAGGGCCAGAAATGACTCATCTCGATTTTCTCGAACGAAATTACTGGAGTTGCTAAACGCCCCATGCCTGCTTCCGCTAAGACGCACGACGCTGGAATTTCGCTGCCAACGGCGAACCGCAGCGATTCTCCTCGCATTCTGGCGGCGGACGACCAGCGCGACATTCTGCAAGCGCTCGAGCTCCTGCTGAAGCCCGAAGGCTACAGAGTAGATTCAGTGCAATCTCCGGCGCTGGCGCGTGAAGCCCTGGCCCGCAGCACGTACGATGCAGTGCTGATCGATTTGAACTACACGCGCGACACGACATCAGGGCAGGAAGGGCTCGACTTTCTCTCTGAAATAGTTGCCCTCGACTCCGCTTTGCCGGTGATTGTGATGACTGCGTGGGGCAACGTGGAACTTGCCGTCGAAGCTATGCGCCGCGGCGCGCGCGACTTCATCCAGAAACCCTGGGAAAACGATCGCCTGATTTCGATCTTGCGAACTCAGGTGGAACTTCGCCGCGCCCTGTTACATGCCGAGCGCCTCGAGGCGGAGAATCGGCTACTCCGTGCCGAAGGTCGCCCGCAGTTCATCGCTGCGGCGCCCGCCATGCAGCAGGTTCTAGAAATCATTTCCCGCATAGGTCCTTCCGACGCGAATGTGCTCATTACGGGCGAGCATGGCACCGGTAAAGAAGTCGTTGCGCAGACGTTGCACGCACTGTCCGCGCGATCGTCGCGGCCGCTGGTAGCGGTGAACACCGGGGCTTTGCCGGACACCTTGTTTGAGAGCGAGCTGTTCGGTCACGTCAAAGGAGCTTTTACCGACGCGCGCGCCGATCGTATCGGGCGCTTCGAGTTGGCCGATGGCGGGACAATCTTTCTGGACGAAATCGGCAACGTTCCAGTCCGCCAGCAAGCAAAGCTTCTGCGCGTGCTCGAAACCGGTGAAATCGAACGCCTGGGTGCGGCACGGTCTCGACGAGTGGATGTTCGTGTGGTTGCCGCGACGAATACGGACCTGCAAGCCGCTTGCGCAAACGGTACATTCCGAGAGGATTTGCTCTTCCGCTTGAACACAGTTGAAATTCATCTTCCGCCGTTGCGCGAGCGTCGTGAAGATATCCCCGCGCTTGCCGGCCATTTTCTGGCGCGCTATACGGCGCGCTACCGGCGCGCGATACAGGGCCTCGATCCGGCTGCATTGCAAGCGCTGCTGCAATACTCGTGGCCTGGCAACGTGCGCGAGCTCGAGCACACCTTGGAGCGCGCCGTTCTCATGTGCCGCACCGACCAGCTGCAGCCCTCCGACCTCGGCATCGGTGTGCAGCGCGTGCAGGTTCATAATCTCGAGGAATTGAGTTTGGAGTCCGTGGAAAGTATTCTCATCCGTAAGGCGCTGCAGCGCTTTCAAGGCAATATCAGCCAGGCGGCCGAAGCGCTCGGTTTGAGTCGTGGTGCCCTCTACCGGCGGATGGAAAAATATGGGCTCTCGCCCAGCCGTGAGTGAAATCGAAAAGCGCGTGGTATCTTCGCGGCGAACCCGCTTTGAGCGGCGTGTAATTCTTTTTATCTTCCTGCTCCTTTTGCCTGGTCTCTTGATTGGCACGATTTTGCTTTGGCTGCTGCCGTGGTCTCTCGAAAGCAAGATTGCTCTTCTTGTTGCTGAGTTGCTGGCATGTTTTCTGCTGTCGCTCGCACTCCACGAACATATTATTCGCCCTCTGCAAACCTTGGCGAACGTTGTCGGCGCGCTACGCGAAGAGGACTATTCCTTTCGCGCCCGCAATGCTGTGCCCAACGACGCGCTTGGCGAACTATCGCTGGAGCTGAATGCGCTCGCGGATCTTCTCTCGCACCACCGCACCGGCGCCATGGAAGCGACCGCTCTCCTACAACGCGTGGTCACGGAAGTAGACCTTCCGATTTTCGCGTTCGACCCTGCGAATGATTTGCGCCTCGTCAACGCCGCTGGGGAAAAACTGTTGCGACGGCCTTCCGTTCAATTGCTGGGGCGGTCTGCTACGGAACTAGGGCTTGAAGAATGTCTTTCCAGTGAAAATGAGGCTCTTATTTCTCTCGGATTCGGTGGAGCGGCGCGGTGGTTTGTGCGGCGCAGCAACTTTCGGCAGCAGGGAATTCCTCACACGCTGGTTGTACTTTCCGATGTAAGCCGGGCACTGCGCGAAGAAGAACGCCGCGCCTGGCAGCGCTTGATTCGCGTGATCGGGCATGAATTGAACAACTCACTGACGCCAATCAAATCGATTGCGGGCAGCCTGCATGCGGGCCTTCGCGACACGGCGCTGGCCCCGGCGCAAAAGGAAGATTTCTCACGTGGGCTCGCAATCATCGAAACGCGCGCGGCTTCGCTCAACCGTTTCTTGCAAGCTTATCGTCAGCTGGCGCAGATGCCCGCCCCTGCGCTTCGTGAGTGCTCGATCGTTGAATTGGTACAGCGCGCAGCGAGCCTTGAGACGCGCGCAGCGATCGAAATTGTGGCAAACCCTGACGTCACATTGCTGGCGGATCCCGACCAACTGGAGCAGATGCTGATCAATCTCTTGCATAATGCGGCCGACGCTGTTCTGCAATCGAAGTCGAGTGAAGGTCAGACCGCCCCGAGCGACGTTTCCAGTCCGCAGATTCAGATAGGGTGGACCCGGACCCCGAGTCAGCTGGTCCTCGCAATTGAGGATAATGGTGAGGGACTGATGAATCCCGGCAACACATTCGTTCCGTTTTATACGACAAAGCCGAATGGCAGCGGCATTGGACTAGTGTTATCGCGACAAATCGCTGAGGCGCATGGCGGCTCACTTGAACTCGCGAATCGTCGGGGGAAAAAGGGTTGCGTCGTGAGCGTCATTCTGCCGCTGCGAGCTGTGCGCTAGGGTTTTGCCACAAAGGCCACAGGCTTTACGAACGAAAATCGCGGCGACTCGATGCCGTTTGCACGTCGTGGACTCGTAGCTCACGCCCTGCTTTAGCCTTGCGATTTCCACGAAGGCCGGTGGGCTGTGATTTAAATCGGAATCTATTGTTGTGTCAGGTAGCCGTGGGCACGCGCGGATTCTACTGCTTCGTGGCGGCTTTCCGCGTCCACTTGTTTCATGATGCGATGCAGATGATTCTTCACAGTGAATTCGGAAAGGTTGAGCTGGCTGGCGATTTCTTTGTTTGTCAGTCCGCGGGCAACAAGTGAAACCAATTGCTGCTGGCGCATGGTCAAGCTCGGCCGCGAATCGGTCTCCCGCCTGGTCAATTCCCGCGCCTCGTCAGCAATCCATTTGAAGAGCGACAGGCAGAGACGCGGCGGACAGACGGCTTCTCCGCGCGAGACCGAACGAACAGCGCTCAGTACGTCGGCGGCAGAGGCGTCCTTCAAAAGATAGCCAGTGGAACCCGAACGTATCGCGGATCGGAATTGCTCCTCATCGTCTTCCATGCCGACAAGCAATATTTCAGCGCCACCGCCGGCGTGCGCCGGGGCGACCTCCGGTGGCGTGGCAGCAATCGGAATGGAGTCGCTTAGAACGACGTCGCATTCCGACTCCTCGACTTCCGTTGACACCGTGGTGGCTGGGGAACCTTGCCCGACGATTGAAACATCGGCCGGCTTACGGAAAAGACGCAAGAGCGTGTCGCGCAGCAGTCTGTTACCGACCAGCAAAAATACCCGAACCGCCCTGGTCGCGGCGTCGCTTTTGGCCCGATCCACCAACCTTACCTCCTCGCGGCATAAACGCTTTCTGGCCCCACACGCGAAGAAACAAAAAGCCCCGATCATCGGATCGGAGCTTCGGGTAGCGACCCATCGGTAGTCCAAAGTTAGTGCGCAAGCTTTTGTGTTGTCAAGCGGTAATCGCTGTAGAGAAACAGAAAAAACTCTAATCCTTAGACTTTTTACAGAAAATAAACGGCTTTCCGGCGCGTATGCGGACTCGCAACGCAAAAACGCGCATAGAGCGTAATCCGTAGACGACCTGACGCGAACGCGGGAAGCTCGTGAAACCAAGAGGCTTAAAAAATCCAAAAATCTGTAGCGGACTAACGGCTCGTTAGTCCGGTATGGAGCGCACCCGTTGTAGACATGCGGAGGGCAAATTCCCCATTTTCGCTCCAGTTCGCCTTTGGGCCTTCCCGTCTCGCTGCATCTCCGCGAATACTGCGAGCGCGGAGCTGGATTATGGAAAAAGCTATTCGCGTTCTGGTGGCGAATCGACCACGGATGATGCGGGAACTCATCTTGGCGGCATTCGCGGACCAACCGGACATCGAGATCGTCGGGGAAGTCGCTTCCGACGAAGAAATTCCGAACACGGTGGAAAAAACGATGCCTGACCTTGTGGTAGTTGCGCTTGACGAGCCGGGAAGGCGACCCCGTGTGTGTGATGTGGTTCTGCGGCAGCATCCAGAAATAAGAATCATCGGCGTCGACACAAAACAGAACTACAGCGTCTTTTACTGGGCGTCTCTGGATATTCACGCGAGCGATATCGAAGCGTCAGAGGAAGGGCTATTGGGTGCAGTGCGGCGCAGGAAGGATTTGGTGCAATGAAGCCGGAGTGGCGATGCCAAACGGTGCGTGGAGGAGTTCGGCGCTCGTTTGTGCGCGCGGCAGGAAAAGCCGGACTGCTATTTCTGTTCGCGATTTCTCCGGTCGCAGCACAGCAATCTGAGCGTCAAAGGGACAATCAACAAGCGGACCGTACTGACTCACGCAAATACTCTGCGGGCTCCGAACTCACCCGAAGCAATCTCAGCCGAGTGGCCGCTTCCGCCAGCCAGATCCGCGAAGTCCTTGTGAAAGACGTCGGCTTGATGGTGGAACTGAAGAAGTGGATCGCTACTGACGCCGCCAACAGCGGCCAAATCGTCGAGGACTCAAGCCTTACAGACGATGCAATCTTTGAACGGCTGGAGCACGACGTCGAATTCCGGTCGTACGCAACGCTGCTGCTGCAGCGTTTTGGCTATCTGACGCCGACGCTGAATCCAGAATCCGACCTCGGAAAACAGCAGGAACTGCTGCTGCAAGCGCGCGCTCGCAAGATGGCGCAGATGGAAGCGCAACAGGAGGCCGCGTCTGTGCAGCCGCAGCTGAACGGGCAGGCGAACAAGCAGGAAGCGGAATGCGACTCGGAACAGGATGATCGATGTGGCGGCGAAGAATCGAAGCCGCTCCGGCGCCGCGTCCAAGCGCCGGTGGGAAAAAATCCCGGGGCGAGCGAACCGGACGCAACTCCAGAAATGCCGATAGGTCCGTCCTTGCCGCCGCAGGTTCTTCGCGCTAACGCAAATTCGGGACAGCCCGGTAGTTTGCAGCCGGGTTTTGCGGATGGATTGGGAAATTCCGGAATTGGAGCGGCGTCGCTTTCGAATGCCAGCCTCGGGAGTTCGGCAGGCACCGGGGCCAGCGGACTGAGCCCCTCGATGATAGACAGCATCCTGAGCGGAAAATCCGGCGTGCCGCCCGAGGTCTTAGCGGGCTTTGCGAAAAACAACTCCAATGAACCGGCGGCCCAGCCACAAACGTTCGAAACGGTTCAGAAGCGTCCGACCCAGCGAGGCGACGCCGAGAATGTCAGTTCGGTTCGGATGGTTCATCGCGCGAATCCGTACGCGGATGTGCCGGCGCTCTATGACATGTACATGCAGGCGAGTGTGAGGCAGAAACCGCTGGAGCGGTTTGGACTGGATGTTTTTCGGAATAGCAGCGACCAGCCGGACGTCGTGCCCATGGATCTGCCGGTCGGACCGGACTACGTGGTGGGCCCGGGTGACGGGCTTGCGATTGATTTATGGGGGGCCACGTCTCAGCGAATCGTTCGAACGGTGGACCGGCAGGGCCGAGTCTCGCTGCCTGAAGCTGGCCCTGTGCTGGTAAGCGGTAAAACACTCGGAGACGTGCAGGCTCTCGTGCAGCGCACGTTACGCGAGCAGTTTCGCGACGTCTCGACGGACATATCGTTGTCGCGGCTGCGCACCGTACGCGTGTATGTAGTGGGCGAGGTAAATGAACCGGGGGCGTACGACGTGAGCTCGCTCTCAACGCCGCTGAACGCGTTGTTCGCCGCGGGCGGCATCACTGCGCGCGGGTCGCTACGAACAGTCAAACACTATCGCGGGAAAACGCTGGTGGAGGAGGTAGACGCATACGACTTACTGCTGAAGGGAGTGCGGTCGGACCTGCAAAGAATCGAGAACGGAGACACGTTAATGGTGCCCACTCTCGGTCCGCAAGTAACGGTTGACGGTGCGGTGCGACGGCCGTCCATCTATGAGCTCCACGGGGAAAAAAATCTCGCGGATGCGCTTGAGCTTGCCGGCGGCGTGCTGCCAACGGCAGCCTTGCGGCACGTTGAAGTGCAGCGGGTTGAAGCGCACGAGAAGCGGACGATGCTCAGCCTGGACCTTTCGGCGAACAACAATTCCGATGCGGATGAGAAAACGTTGGCCGGGTTTACAGTGCGCGATGGAGATGAAATCCACGTTTTTCCCATCGCACCGTACAACCAGGACGCGATTTATCTTCAGGGCCACGTGCTGCGGCCGGGGCGCTATTCCTACCAGGAAGGGATGACGCTGCACGATGTTGTTGCGAGTTACAAGGACCTCCTGCCGGAACCGGCGCCGAAATATGCGGAGATTATCCGGCTGAACAAGCCGGATTTTCGCCCGACCGTAGAAAGTTTCGATTTGGCCGCAGCCTTGGAGAATCCCGCGGCATCGCCGAAGCTGCAGCCCCTCGATACCATTCGGATTTTCAGCCGCTACGATTTCGATCCTGCGCCGCGAGTGTGGGTAGGAGGAGAAGTCCGCGCGCCGGGTGACTACGGGACATCTGGACAAGTTCGTTTGCGCGATGCCGTGTTTCTTGCAAAAGGTGTGACGGCCGACGCTTCGCTCGATTCGGCGCAGGTGTTTCGAACAGAGCGGAGCGGCGCGATGAAAATCTTCAGTGTGAATCTGAAGGGTGCGCTCGCGGGGAATGACACGGACAACATTCTGCTTCAGCCGCGTGATCGCTTGCTGATTCACCGGAATGTGTCAAGCGTTGAGCCGGCAACGGTCTACATCAAAGGCGAAGTCGTGAAGCCCGGACGTTATCCGCTTACCGCCGGTATGCAACTGGAGGACCTGATTCAGGCAGCCGGAGGGCTAAAGCGCAGTGCCTACACGCAGTCGGCGGATTTGACGCGCTTTGCTGCAGGTGACGTTGCAAACGGTAGAAGCGAGCAATTGACTGTAAGCCTCGGTGACGCCGCGAAAGGCGAAAGTGCCGCGGATTTGCCATTGCGCGATGGCGACGTCCTGGCAATCCGGCAGGTGCCTGGCTGGAACGACCTGGGTTCGTCGATTACGTTGCGCGGAGAGGTGCAGCACCCGGGTACATACGGAATTCGCCCGGGCGAACGCCTGAGTTCTCTGATCGCGCGAGCAGGCGGCTATTCGGGCGAAGCTTATCCGTATGGCTCCGTGCTGGTGCGACGGGAAGTGCGAGAAGTGCAAAACCGAGAGCACGACGACTTGGTGCGCCGAGTCGAAACCGAACAAGCGCACATGAAGTTCTTGCCGGAGAACGATCCGGAGCAGAAAGCAGCGAAGCTGAATGCCCTGGCGCAAGCGCATGCGACGCTCGAGCAGTTGCGCACGAATCCGCCAGTAGGCCGGTTGGTCGTTCACATCCCGGATAAGCAAGAAAAATGGACAAACTCGGCCGACGATCCCGTACTGCGTGATGGGGACGTTTTCACGGTTCCAAAGAAGGTTGGGTACGTGATGGTGAACGGCCAAGTATTCAATCCGACCGCAGTCAGTTACAGGCCCGGGCGCAGCGCGAATTGGTATTTGTCGCAGGCAGGCGGCTTGACGCAGCTGGCCGACAAGAAGGCGACGTTTGTGGTCCGCGCTGACGGGTCCGTAATTTCCGCAAAGAATAATTCCGGCTGGTTTTCTGGCGAGCCACTCAATGCAGTGCTGAGGCCTGGAGACCAGGTGGTCGTGCCTGAGAAGGCGTTGAACGTCGGCGGCCGAAACTGGACCGCTATCTTGCAGTTTGCGCAAATCGCAGCTTCCGCGGCCGTGACAGCCGCGTATCTGGCAGCGCAGTAGGGATTTGAAATGCCGCCGCTTTCCCAGCGAATCGTCGTTGCGACGGTCTTGGTCTTGATCGCAGGAGGTTGGTGGACAGTCGAGGCGCAGGATACCGGTTCAATCGCCGAAGTAACTGCTTCGCCCACTGCAGAGAACCGCGAAATGACACCGAGCGAACGAACAAAGGAACCAGCGAACGTTGACCTCTCGTTAACCAGGAAGCCTGGCTCGAACGGAGTGCCAAGCTTCTTGAGCGATTTTCTGGGCGACCAGAAAGATTTGTGGACGAGTCCGGCGCGCTTGCGGCCTTCCGACTCTGAATGGCTTGTTCCAATCGCCGGCCTAACGGCAGGGCTGTTTGCGACCGATGCCCAATTCAGCCGCCACCTTTCGAATGACCCTCATACGCTGCGGCACTACAACAATCTGTCAACAGCGGGTGTCGCGGGGCTTGCCGGCGGGGTGGGCGCGATGTGGTTGTGGAGCAAGCGGAACCACAACTCACACTGGCAGGAAACGGGCTACTTGGCGACCAAGGCTGCGCTGAACAGCTTGGTCATGACCGAGAGTCTGAAGTATGCGCTTGGACGATCGCGTCCCTACGAAGGAACGGGAAGCGGCGGTTTCTTCAGTGGGGGGACTTCATTTCCGTCCGAGCATACGGCCGCAGCCTGGTCCATCGCATCGGTTGTGGCGCACGAATATCCGGGGCCGTTAACGAAGGTTCTGGTCTATGGCGCGGCGACACTCGTCAGCTTTTCACGGGTTCGCTCCAAAGATCACTTTCCATCTGACGTAGTTGTCGGCGCGCTGATCGGCCAGCTGGCTGGATACCAGGCATATTCGCGGCATCATGATCCGGAATTGGGCGGCGATGCGTGGGAGAACTGGAGCGCTCGCGCGCGGCGCATCTACACGGAGCCATCCACCAGCCGTCTCGGTTCCCCTTATGTGCCATTGGACAGTTGGGTGTATCCCGCTTTTGAACGATTGATGGCGATGGGCTTGGTGGACAGCGGATTTCTCGGAATGCGGCCGTGGACACGACGTGAGTGTGCGCGGCTACTAAATGAGGCCGAGGAAAAAGGTAACGAATTACCAGAAGCGGTTGGGATTTACCGCGCATTAGAGGCGGAGTTTCATCACGAACTCGAACCACCGTCCGCCCAGCCTTATGGGGAGATGGAATCCGTCTACACGCGAGTGACCGGAATCTCCGGCGAACCGCTGAATCAAAGCCTGAATTTTGGCCAGACGATCGTCAATGACTTCGGCCGCCCATTTGGCCAAGGTTTTAATGCGGTTGCTGGTTTTTCGTTTTGGGGAACCACAGGCTCCTGGGTCGGGTATGTTCGCGGCGAATATCAATACGCTCCCGCGATGCCAGCACTCCCGCTTGCGGCCCGCGAATTCATTTCGAATTCGCAGTTTCTCGGAGCTTTCCCAAATCAGTTTCCCGGAGCCGTCGGCCCTGCTCCCGACGTGCCTACACCCGCAACGAGCCGTTTCCAGCTTCTGGACGCATACGTTGGAACCAACTTCAACAACTGGCAGCTGACGATCGGACCACAGAGCCTCTGGTGGGGACCTGATGAAGGCGGTGCAACGTTAATGAGCACCAACAGCGCTCCCATTCCGATGCTTCGGTTCAATCGCGTAACCCCTTTCTCTTTGCCACTGATCTCGCGCTTTTTGGGGCCAATGCGCATTGAGCTATTCGTAGGACAACTCTCCGGCCAGCAATTTGTGAACGGCCCGACCGGGATCATCGGCAGCTACTCGGCTCCGCTGGCGGACCAGCCGTTTATCCACGGCGAAAAGATCAGCTTCAAACCGACGCCCAACTTTGAATTCAGCCTTTCAAGGACAACTTTGTTAGGGGGACCGGGCGTTCCCTTTACGTTGGGAACCTTCCGTCACAGTTTGTTGGCCCTGGGAAATGGATTGCCGGGAACTACCGCCGATCCAGGCGACAGGCGATCGGCAGTGGATTGGAGCTATCGCCTCCCAAAGCTTCGGCGGTGGGTGACCTTTTATGGGGATGCGTTCACCGACGACCAGTACACGCCGATCGCGTATCCCGATCGTTCGGTCATCAGCGCAGGTCTTTACTTGCCGCAGATACCGAAGATTCCGAAGCTCGATTTTCGCGTCGAGGGCGTTTATTCCGATGTTCCAGCCGGCGGCGCATTGAGCCATGGCTTTTTCTACTTCAACTCGCGCTATCTGGATGGATACACGAATGACGGAAACCTGATCGGTAGCTGGATCGGACGCGAAGGGCAGGGCGCGCAAGCCTGGACGAACTACTGGTTCTCGCCACGCACGCGGGTGCAGCTGAACTTCCGGCACCAGAAGGTGAGTCAGCAGTTTGTTCCTGGCGGCGGCACGGTGACGGATGTTGGAGGAAGAGCGGATTTCGCGCTGAGCAAGAACACGAGCGTAACGGTCTCTCTGCAACACGAGCGGTGGCTCTTCCCAATCATTCAGCCTGGACCGGCGAAAAATGTTTCCGCGTCAGTGGGGATCGTGTTTTCGCCGCAAAACCTGGTGAAAAAAGCCATCTCTTCCGGAGCTGAGGATGGGGGTACGCCGTGAACTCGAGCCGCAGAGTCAACGGCCGCCATCCGGTCCAGGACCCGCTGGAAGAGGACTATCTCATCATTTCGGAGGACAGCGGGGAAGTTTTGCCGCCCGAAAGGAAAGGCGCGAAGTCTGCGGCGAACCTGCGCTTGCTGTGGCAGAAGCGTTCCATGATTCGGCGTGCCACCTTGTACGGTTTGGTCTTTTTTGCGGCGGTGGCCTTTCTAATTCCTTCGCGCTTCGAATCGACGACGCGGCTGATGCCACCGGATAACAACCAGGCCGCATCGGGGTTGGCCGCGGTTGCCGCGATGGTGTCCAGCAGCGCCGGCAGCACCGCTGGCGGTATGGCGAACGAGCTTTTGGGGACAAAGAGTAACAGCGACACGTTCGCCGGAATTCTTTCGAGCAGAACTGTACAGGATGCGTTGATCGAGCAATTCGACTTGAAAAAAGTCTATTGGGACCGGCGCATGGAGGACGCTCGCAAGGATCTCGCGAAGCGCACGGATGTCGACGTCGACCGGAAAACACAGATCGTGGCGATTACGGTGACGGACCGCGATCCGAAGCGTGCGACGGCAATGGCTCAGGCTTATGTGGAGCAATTGAACCGGCTGGTCGCTCTGTTGAGCACGTCGGCGGCGCGACGCGAGCGAATTTTTCTGGAGAGCAGGCTGCAGTCCGTGACAGCCGAACTGGAAAATGCGGAAAAGCAGTTCAGCCAGTTCGCCAGCAAGAACTCCGCGCTCGATATCAAGGAGCAGGGCAAGGCGATGATGCAGGCGGCCGCAGCGTTGCAAGGCCAACTGATAGCGGCGCAAGCGGAACTTGAAGGGCTGCGGCAAATCTATACCGACAACAATGTTCGCGTACGTTCGGTGCGAGCCCGCATCGGCGAACTGCAGCGGCAGCTCGAGAAGATCAGTGGCAAGGGAGAAGACGTTTTCCAGTCCCCCGACGAATCCAACGCATTGTATCCCTCCATTCGCAAGTTGCCGGTCCTCGGCGTGACCTATGCGGACCTTTACCGGCAAACAAAAGTGCAGGAGGTCGTGTTTGAAACGCTGACCAAACAATATGAGCTGGCAAAGGTGCAAGAGGCGAAAGAGATTCCAACTGTGAAGGTGCTGGATACGGCGAATGTTCCTGAGAAAAAGTCGTTTCCGCCGCGCACGGTTATCGTCCTTTTGGGCACCGCACTCTCGTTTTTTGGCGGAGTGATCTGGGCGTTCGGAGAACGGAGCTGGGAGCGCATGAGCGCCGATGATCCGCGCAAGCTTCTGGTTCACGACGCGTTTGTCACGATCGAAGCGCGAGCGGTAGATGTGCCTGCGTCGGAAGCAACCAGTGTCGGCTGGAAACAACGGCTGCTGCGGAAGCTCAAGCGTAGCGAAAGTCGAGCATCGGACGGATAGCTCGGGGAGAGCAGTAATACGAGCTTAACTGGGTTTGCGCAGTTCACAAAAATTAAGAAATTGTTCCCAAGGAGAATGGAATGCGAGCACTCATCACAGGCGTTACCGGCCAAGACGGATCGTACCTGGCCGAACTCCTTTTAAAACGCGGATACGAAGTATTTGGACTGATTCGGCGGTCCAGCGTCAATCGGTGCGAACGGATCGCATCGCTGTTGGAGGAGATCGAGCTGGTCGAAGGTGACCTGACGGACCAGTCTTCTCTGGACGGCGTGATTCTGGGCGTGCAGCCGGACGAAGTATACAACCTGGCTGCACAGAGCTTTGTGCCGGTTTCGTGGAATCAGCCTGTGCTGACGGGCGACGTGACGGGACTAGGCGTCATACGTGTCCTCGAAGCAATTCGGAAACATCGGCCCCAAGCAAAGTTCTTACAGGCCTCAAGCTCCGAAATGTTCGGAAAAGTGCGGGAGATACCACAAAAAGAATCGACTCCGTTTTATCCGCGCAGCCCTTACGGCGTGGCCAAGGTATTTGGCCACTACATTACCGTGAATTACCGGGAAAGCTATCAGCTCTTTGCCTGTTCAGCGATCGGGTTCAATCACGAATCGCCCAGGCGGGGACTGGAGTTCGTAACTCGCAAGATCACGCACCAGGTAGCGCGGATTCGGTGCGGGCTAGCCCACAAGCTCCTGATGGGGAATCTCGACGCAAAGCGTGACTGGGGTTTCGCGGGCGACTATGTCTATGCGATGTGGCTGATGCTGCAGCAGCCGAATCCCGATGACTATGTCCTTTCCACGGGAGAAACGCACAGTATCCGCGAAGCGCTCGAGGTTGCGTTCGATACGGTCGGATTGGATTGGCGCGACTACGTTGAGGTAGACCGCAAGCTGATCCGTCCGGCGGAAGTCGATCTTTTGCGGGGTGACTCGACGAAAGCGAGGCAAGTGCTGGGCTGGGCTCCCCGCATACGTTTCGAGGAACTGATTCGGATGATGGTCGAATCCGACTTGGAACTGGTGCAAAGAAACGAGGGAGTGGTCGTCGAGCATTCTGAAGTTCGCAACGGAATGGCGATCGGTGGTGTGACCGCTCTCAGGAAGGGAGCGTAACGGGCACCTGTGAGTGTGAGATCACAAGTCGCGTCGAGCCAGACCGTGGCGAGTACCGCGCCGGACATTCGTTCTGTGTCCGGCGCGCCGGGAGGGTCGAATGTTCTGGCGCGGGCGGGGCAGATCGGCGGAGCGCAAATCATCCGTCGTGCGGCTCGTTTTGTTTTCTTGTTCGTCGTTGCCAAGAAGATGGGGCCTGAAGCGTTCGGTGTCTACGCGATTCTTCTCGCATTGCTGGAAACACTCTCTCTGATTTCCGGCGAGGGGCTTATCGACTACTTGGCGCGAGAAATCGCAAAATCGCCTGATCGTGCGAGGCCGCTATTCACCAAAGTCACACAACTACGGCTGGCTTATGCGGCGCTTGTGGTGCCTCTCGGCTTGGCTGCGCTCGCGGTAATGAAGTATCGCGGCGGAGTACTGATTGCAGCGTTCTTCATGTT
>Ga0070665_100004414_pt1 | contig 14775 bp, 13 predicted proteins | sample KBSS13metaG_FD_65862 | JGI IMG/M metagenome (GOLD analysis project Ga0070665, IMG submission 65862) | Switchgrass rhizosphere microbial communities from Kellogg Biological Station, Michigan, USA - KBS S1-3 metaG | ecosystem: Host-associated > Plants > Roots > Rhizosphere > Soil ... | reverse complement strand
TTTCATCCAGTTCTTGTCGTCGCGCTTCGGATAATCCTCCTGCATGTGCGCGCCGCGGCTTTCCTTGCGGTTGGCGGCGCAATGCATCGTGACCACCGCCTGGCTCAGCAGGTTGTCGAGCTCGAGCGTTTCGACCAGATCGCTATTCCAGATCAGGCTGCGATCAGTCACGTGAACATCGCCCATGCGCTTGAACACCTGGTCGATCTTGGTGACGCCTTCCGCCAAGGTGCGGTCCGTCCGGAACACGGCGCAGTCCGACTGCATGACGCGCTGCATGTCGAGTCGGATTTCGGCGGTTGGGCTTCCGCCCTCGGCGTGCCGGAACTTGTCCAGGCGACCTAGCGCCAGATCGGCGGCGTCGTCCTTGAGCTGATCCTGGATCGCGCCGGGCTTCACCGTCTCGGCCAGCCGCAAGCCCGCGGCGCGCCCGAACACGACGAGGTCGATCAGGCTGTTCGAGCCAAGTCGGTTGGCGCCATGGACAGACACACAAGCCGCTTCGCCCACCGCGAACAGCCCGGGCACGATGTGGTCGGGGTTCCCGTCCTTCAGGGTGACGACTTCGCCGTGATAGTTCGTTGGGATACCGCCCATCGTATAGTGGACCGTCGGAGCAACCGGGATCGGCTGGCGGGTCAGATCGACGCCCGAGAAGGTCTTGGCTGTTTCGGTGATTCCAGGCAGCCGCTCATGCAGGATCTTCGGGTCGATATGGTCGAGGTGAAGGAAGATATGGTCCTTATGTTCGCCGACACCGCGGCCCTCGCGAATTTCCATCGCCATCGATCGTGACACGACGTCACGGCTGGCGAGGTCCTTCGCGTGGGGTGCGTAGCGCTCCATGAAGCGCTCGCCCTCCGAATTCGTGAGATAACCGCCCTCGCCCCGCGCGCCCTCGGTGATCAGGACGCCCGCGCCGTAGATACCGGTCGGGTGGAACTGGACGAACTCCATATCCTGGAGCGGGAGGCCGGCGCGGAGCACCATCGCATTGCCATCGCCGGTGCAGGTGTGCGCCGAGGTCGCGGTGTAATAGATTTTGCCGTAGCCGCCGGTCGCGAGGACAACCGCCTGCGCGCGGAAACGATGGATCGACCCATCGTCGAGGCACAGCGCCACCACACCGCGGCACACCCCATCCTGCATGATCAGGTCGATCGCGAAATACTCGATGAAGAAGTCAGCGTCGTACTTCAGGCTCTGCTGGTAGAGCGTGTGAAGCATCGCATGGCCGGTCCGGTCCGCAGCAGCGCAGGTGCGCTGGGCCGGCGGCCCCTCGCCCATATTCTGGGTCATGCCGCCGAATGCCCGCTGATAGATTTTGCCCTCAGCAGTGCGGCTGAACGGCAGGCCCGCATGCTCGAGCTCGATCACTGCGGCGGGCGCCTCGCGGCATAGATATTCGATCGCGTCCTGGTCGCCGAGCCAGTCGGAACCCTTGACCGTATCGTACATGTGCCAGGTCCAGTGATCCGGGCCCATGTTGCCGAGGCTGGCGGCGATCCCGCCTTGCGCGGCGACGGTGTGGCTGCGGGTCGGGAAAACCTTGGTCACGCAGGCGGTCTTCAGCCCGGCGTTGGCGGCGCCCATGGTCGCCCGGAGGCCTGCGCCGCCCGCCCCGACCACGACAACGTCATAGCTATGATCAATAATCTGGTAGGCGCTCAAGCCGCACCCCCGAAGGCGATCGATGCCAGCGCGAAGAGGGCTAGCGCAGCGCCGCCGATCGCGAGGAACAGCAGGGCAAGATTGCAGGCGAAGCGATTGCCTTCGTCATGGACGTAGTCGTCCACGATGACCTTCATCCCGTCGAGTGCGTGCTTGAATGCGACTATGACGAACAGCGCCATGGGCACGGCGCCGCTGGGTGCTCGAAGCCATTCAGTGAGCGTGCGCTGGTCGAGGCCGGGGAGGAGCAAGAGCGAGGCGATTAGCCAGCTGCCGAGCAGCAGCAGTGCAATGCTGGTCACGCGCTCGGTCAGCCAATGCTCCCCGCCTTCGCGAGCGGAGCCCAAACCGCGGACGCGGCCTAGAGGGGTTGAGCTATCGCCAAGGCTCATGGCCGTACTCCCAGCAGCCAAGCCCACAGGAGGGCGGTCAATAGAATCGACAGCACAATTGTCAGGATTGCGAAGCGCTTGTTCGTGTCGAGCTCGAACGCCGCCCCGGTGTCCATCGACAGGTGGCGGATGCCCGACAACAAATGCTGGAAGAAGGCCCAGGTCAGACCGATCAGCACGAACAGGCCGATGGGGCTGCGGGCAAGATCGCTGAACTTAGCATAGGCATCGGGGCCGTCCGCGATCGCCATCAACCACCAGGCCAGGATCGCGAGGCCCGCAACGGAAAGCGCCCCGCCCGTCACGCGGTGAAGTATCGAAACGAGCATATGCGGTCCCCATCGCCAGATCGTGAGATGGGGCGAGAGCGGTCGTGATTTGGTGGCTGCCATGATGCTGGCCCGCTTAAGGCGCGCTCCCTCGCTAAGCAAGATTTCCGAACCGACGCCTAACCCGGTCTTAACCATTGTGCGGCAAGAGCGTCCCAACCGCGTGAACTTAGCGAATGACGGAGACCGGACTGATGAGTGGCGATACTGCGCAACTGCAGAAGCTGACCGACGAGCAGGTGAAGGCTCGCCTTGCTGCTTATAACGGCGATGGCTCGCTTGACCGCGATCTTGCGCTCATTCGCGAGAATGCCCTGGACCTGGTTACCGCCGAGATCGCGGCGAGCGTCGGGCAGGAGCGCGCCGACCGCTACGCGCCGGTCTACGCCGGCAAGGCCGATGCCGCCTGGATCCAGCGCATCGCCGAATATGGCCGCATGATTTACGCCGAGAAGATTGCAGTGCCGGTATACATGGCCGAGCATGCAGGGATTGCCGCTCGAGTCATCGCCAAGATGTGCGAGCGCTTTGCCAGCGATCCCACTCTGCTTGCTGACTGCGTCGCCGCCTTCAATCGCGTTGAGGTGATCGAAACCGACATCACGCTTGCACAGGTTTCGCTGCTCGAGGCGATCGAGGCCGGCGATTCGCGTGGCCGTGAGAGCGAACAGTTCGAACGCCGCGTTGCCGAGCTGGTTCGCGCCAGCACCGACCAGTCCAAATCGCTGACCGACCGCACCCGTGCTACCGCCGCATCCGCACGCGGAATGCTGGGCAAGACCAGCGAAGTCGCCGCTGCGGCCGAGCAGTCGGCCGTCGCGATGCGCGAAGCGGCCCAGACTGCCGCTGGCCTGATCCGTGCCATCGAAGACGCACGGGCCGAAGTCGAAGTGGCCGCGGGCGTCGCTACCCGCGCCGGCGACCAGGCCAGCGAAGCCGTGAAGGTTAGCCAGGCCCTCAGCGCGCACGTCGAAGCGATCGAATCGATCCTGTCGCTCATCCGCGACATCGCAGGCCAGACCAACCTCTTGGCGCTCAACGCCACCATTGAGGCCGCACGCGCTGGCGATGCCGGCCGCGGCTTCGCGGTCGTTGCGCAGGAAGTGAAGAGCCTCGCCTCGCAGACCGCGCGCGCAACCGACGACATCACCGCCAAGATCACGGCAATCCAGCAGGCCACCCGTCAGACGGTGGACGCCAACGGATCGATCCAAGGGACTGTCGAGGAAGTGCAGACTTCCGCCGACCGCATTCGCGAAGCGATGGAGCTACAGGCACAGACCGTGACGATGATCACTGCAGCCGTCGACGAAACGGCGTTGGCCGCCGACTCGATGAGCTCGACCATCGCCGCGATCCGCAGCGACACCGAAAATGTCGCCAAGGACATCGACCAGGTCGAGCAGGGCTTTGGCCGCTTCAGCGAGCAGATTGCCAACTTCAAGTCGACCGCCAAGGCGTTCGTCAGCGGTATCGCCGCCTAAGCTGCCTTCTTCCCCCGTCGCCCGCGTGGCGGTAGGCGGGGGACATGAACGTCCTGATCACCGGAGCGAGCCGGGGCATTGGCGCGGCCGCTTATGCTCTCCTCAAGAAGACCGGTCACAATGTGGTCGGCCATTCGACCAAAGGCACCGACAGCCTGGTCGCCGGCGACCTCGGCGATCCCACCGCGCCGCGTGACATTTGGGATACCGCGCTGGCCGAACTCGAGGGCCGTGTCGACGTGCTGGTCAACAATGCCGGCATATATGAAGGCGTGGCCGACAATGCGTCAGACGACGATTGGCATGCGGGCTGGGCCAGAACCCTGACGATAAACCTGCAGGCGGCCGCTGACCTAAGCCGTCTCGCCGTCTCGCATTTCCTCGACCTCGGCATCCCAGGGCGGATCGTGAATGTCGCGAGCCGCGCAGCCTTTCGCGGCGATAGCCCGCAGCACTGGCATTATGCCGCTTCCAAAGGCGCGATGGTGTCGATGACCAAGACAATTGCGCGCGGCTACGCCGCCGACGGCGTGCTCTGCTTCGCGGTGGCGCCGGGCTTCACCGTCTCTGAAATGACCGAGGAATATCTCGCGGGCCGCGGTGGAGCGAAGATCGTCGCCGATATCCCGCTCGGCCGCGTTTCAACCACGCACGAGGTCGCCGAGGTGATTCGCTGGCTCGCCATCGACGCGCCGGCCTCGTCCACCGGCAGCATCGTCGACGTCAACGGCGCGAGCTATGTTCGCTAGCTTTCTCGTCGCGCCGGCTCTCGCTGCGACCGGGCCGGCCGAGATGCCCGAATGGCACGCAGCCTGCGATGGAAAGACCGAGGGCTTCAGCGACCCTGCGCCGCCCCTCCATATCTTCGCCAATGTCTACGACGTCGGCACATGCCAGATCACCGTCCTGCTGATTACCTCGCCCAAGGGGCACATCCTGCTCGACGGAGCGACGGAAGAGGCCGCTCCCTCGATCGCCGCAAACATCGAACGGCTCGGATTCAAGCTCAAGGACATCAAGCGGATTGGCATCAGCCACGAACATCATGATCACGCCGGCGGCGTTGCCACGCTGCAAAAGATGACCGGCGCCGTCGTGATGTCGATGCCGCCGGCCTATCTTGCGCTGACGACGGGCCAACCGGAGAAGCGCGACCCGCAATATGGCGTGCTGAAGCCTTATCCGCCGGCAAATGTCGGAATCATGCTGTCCAATGGCTTCGTCGTCGAGCAGGGTCCGCTGCGGCTCGTGGCGTGGGCGACCCCGGGCCACGCGCCCGGAAGCACGAGCTGGTCGTGGCGAAGCTGCGAGAACGGGCGCTGCGCAAACATCGTCTATGCCGATAGCGTTACTGCGGTGTCGGCCGACAACTACCGCTTCTCCGATCATCCCAAATATGTCGCAACGTTCCGGTCCAGCCTGAACCTGATCGGCAACCTCGGTTGCGGCCTTCTCATCACGCCGCACCCGGGCGCGAGCAATCTGATCGACCGGCTGGACGGCAAGGCGCCGCTGGCCGCCAGAGGCGCCTGCCGCGACTATGCACGGCGCGGCCGCGCTGCGCTCGACGAGCGCCTGGCGAAGGAGCAGCAGCCATCAGCTGGCGAGTAACGGTTCGCTGCACCCGGGAGCAGGGCGAGGCGGTCGGCGCGATGGACGAGCTGCCCGACTTTGGTGACCACCCGCCGGTCCTCGTCGCGGACGAGCCGGATGAATCGAAGCCCGACGAATGGGTGATCCACGCTTATCTCGAACATGAGCCGAAGTCGGACGAACTCTACATGCTCGCGAGCTTGGGAGGAGGCGAGCCGCGAATCGAAAAGCTCGATGAAACCGACTGGGTGAGGATGAGCCAGGCGGGGCTTCAGCCGATCCGCGCCGGCCGCTTCACGGTCCACACGCCCACCTATGTGCCGGACCCGGAGCGGATCAATTTCGAGATCGACGCTAGCCTCGCCTTCGGCACCGGCCAGCATGCCACGACCAGCGGCTGCCTCGCCGCGCTCGATCGCCTGGAGGTCGAAGGTAAGGCGTTCGCCAACGTCGCCGATATCGGCACCGGCACAGGTTTGCTCGCCTTTGCGGCGCTGGCGCTGTGGCCGCAAGCGAAGTGCATCGCGACCGACATCGATCCCATCGCGATCGACGTCGCGCGCGACAATGCCGCCATCAATCGCATGAAGCTAGGCCACGGGGCCGGCGAGCTGCTCCTCGGTGTCGCCGACGGGATGGACTCGCCGCTGCTCGCCGCGCGCGCGCCGTTCGACCTGATCGTCGCCAATATCCTCGCCGGACCATTGATCGAGCTCGCGCCCGATTTCGCAAAAGCGCTGGCGGCGGGCGGGAAGATCGTGCTCGCTGGCCTGCTCGACACGCAGGCTGACGGCGTCATCGCGGCCTACCAGCAGCAGGGACTGACATTGAAGGATCCCGGCTTCGGCGAGTGGCCGGTGGTGGTCTGCGAACGGCTCGCCTAGGCTTGCTTGCCGCCGCGGCGGCTGCAACACCCGCGCAATGAAATTGCCGATGCTCCTCGCGGCGACCGCGCTGCTCGCCGCTCCCGCTCTTTCCGCTCCCGCCGCAAAGCATTCGGCGGCGAAGCCACCACGAAGCGAAGCCAAGAAGGGCGACGCCAGCCAGCCTGCGAAGCAATTCTTCCACCCAAGCGAAGTTCGCTCGGTCGGCAGCGTCACGATCGGCGGCCAGCCGATCGCGTTCGATGCGGTAGCCGGAACGCTCGTGATCCACGCCAAGGACTGGTCCGACACCGACCAGCTCGAAGCCGACGCCCAGACCAAGGGCGACAAGGACGAGCCGAAACCCGAATCGTCGATGTTCTACACGGCCTATTTCAAGCAGGGCGTGCCATCCGCGACCCGGCCGATCACCTTCCTGTTCAACGGCGGCCCGGGATCCTCAACCGTGTGGCTGCGTATGGGCGCATTCGGGCCGGTCCGCGTGGCCACCGTGGACGGAAGGCACACCAACGCGCCTTATTCGGTCGTCAACAACGACCAGAGCCTGCTCGATGCCTCCGATCTCGTCTTCATCGACGCGCCCGGCACGGGCTTTTCGCGCATTGCCGGCAAGGACAAGGAAAAGGCTTTCTACGGCGTCGACCAGGACATCGACGCCTTCTCGCAATTCATCTTCCAGTTCCTCAGCAAGTACCAACGCTGGAGCTCGCCCAAATATCTCTTCGGGGAGAGTTACGGCACGATGCGAGGCGCGGGCCTCGCGCTCGCGCTGCAGAACAAGGACATCGACCTCAACGGCGTGATCCTGCTGTCGGACATTTTGAACTGGGACTTCATGCCCGACGATCCGCAGGTGAACCCGGGCATCGACATGCCCTATATCGTGTCGCTGCCAACCTATGCGGCGACAGCCTGGTACTATCAGAAGATCGGCAACCGCCCGCAGCTCAAGCCCTTCCTCGATGAGGTCGAAGCCTTTGCGACCGGCGACTATGCCAATGCGCTGCTCAAGGGGAACGACTTGCCCGACGCGGAGCGCCAGCGGATCGCGGAGCGGCTGTCGGCTTACACCGGGCTGACCGTCCCCTATTTGCTGAAGACCAACCTGCGCATCGAATATGGCGCGTTCCAGAAGGAGCTGCTGGCGCGCGAGGAAGCGACCACGGGCACGCTCGACACGCGCTTCGTCGGCGCGACGATCGATCCCCTAAGCAAGGTCGCGAGCTACGACCCGCAGAGCGCCGCGATCAGCGCCGCCTACCTCGCCGCGTGGAACGGCTATGTACGCTCGGCTCTGCATTACGGCGAAGGCGTTGAGTATAAGTCCGGCATCCCGATCTATTCGAAATGGGACTACAAGCACGCCCCGCCGGGCGTCAGCGACCCGCTAATCGCGCTTCCTAACGTTCTTCCGGATCTCGCGGTCGCGATGAAGCAGAACCCGGACATGAAGGTGATGGTCAACGGCGGTTATTACGACATTTCGACGCCTTACTTCGAAGGCAAGATGGAGTTGCGGCACTTGCCCGTGCCGCCGGCGCTCCGCGGCAATATCGAATACAAATATTATGAGAGCGGGCACATGGTCTACGCGCACCTGCCGTCATTGGTCGCGCTGCACGACAATGTCGCGGACTTCATCCGCAGGACGAGCGGGGCGCGCTAGGCGGCTTTTCGCCCAGCCATCTGCGCCTCTACGTCGGCGACGCTGAGGATATGGCCACCCACTGCCCAATGGTCGACCTCGTTGAGCTTCACCCAGGTCACACCGCGCATGGTCTCGCCTTCAACCGAAATCATCGCCTCGGTCACCCGCTCGATCATCTGCTTCTTTTGATCGTCGTTGAAGACACCTTTGACGATGTCGATCGTAACCAGCGCCATTCGTTACTCCCACGGAATGTTATGCGCGGGCCGATACCGTCGGCGGCTTGGGTGTAGCCAACTAATGAATTCGAATGCCCGATAAGCGCCGCTTATCGGCGAGGGTCACGCCTCGGCGACGATCTTCGCCCATTCCGTTTCGTTGACGACGCGGATGCCGAGCTCCTCGGCTTTCTTGAGCTTCGATCCCGCACCGGGCCCAGCGACAACCAGGTCTGTCTTGACGCTGACCGACCCGGCGGCGCGCGCACCAAGTCGCTCGGCCTGCGCCTTGGCCTCGTCGCGGCTCATCGTTTCCAGGCTGCCGGTGAAGACGATGGTCTTGCCGGTCCACTCGGTCTGCTTCGCGCCGCTGAGATAGGGTGCCGGAGAGACCTCGGAGAGCAGGTCATCGAGGACTTCTTGATTGTGCTTCTCATGGAAGAAATCATGGAGTGCCTCGGCCACAACCGGGCCGACGCCCTGAACGGACGACAGTTCTTCCTGTCCGCCCTCCGACAGCGCGGCACGGCGAAGTTCCTCGATCGTCCCGAAGCATTTCAGAAGATCGCGCGCGGTGACGATCCCGACGTGGCGGATGCCGAGCCCGAACAGGAAGCGTGGGCCATCGGGCTCACGCTTGGACTCGATCGCAGCAAGGAGATTGTCGACCGATTTCTCCTTCCATCCCTCGCGGCCGAGCAGGTCGGCGCGACGCTTGTGCAGCCGGAAGATGTCGGCGGGCGAGTGCAGCCAGCCGAGATCGATGAATTCGGAGATCGACTTCTCGCCCAGCCCCTCGATATCGAGCGCGCCGCGCGACACGAAATGGCGCAATCGCTCGAACCGTTGGGCGGGACAGATCAACCCGCCCGTGCAGCGGACGTCGACCTCGCCTTCCTCCGCGACCGCCTCGGAATCGCAGATCGGGCAATGGTCGGGGAAGACGTAAGGTAGACGCTTTTCGTCGCGGGTGAGGTTCTCCACCACTTGCGGGATCACGTCGCCGGCGCGCTGGATCCGGACCCGGTCGCCGATGCGCAGGCCGAGCCTCTCGATCTCGTTGCGATTGTGCAGGGTGACGTTGGCGACCATCACTCCGCCGACACCGACGGGCTTGAGCCGGCCAACCGGGGTTAGCTTGCCGGTCCGCCCGACCTGGATGTCGATCCCCTCCAGCGTGGTTTCGGCTTTTTCCGCCGGAAATTTGTGAGCGAGGCCCCAGCGCGGCGCGCGCGCCACAAAGCCCAGCCGCTCCTGAAGGTCGAGCCGGTCGACCTTGTAGACGACTCCGTCGATGTCGAACGGCAAGTCCGCGCGCGCTTTCTCAATAGCGCGATAATGAGCGAGCATCGCCGCGACATTCTCGCAGCGGACCAGCAAATCGCTGACGGGGATTCCAAAGCTCTCGATGCGCCTCATCGCTTCATATTGCGTGTCTGCCAGCGGCGCCGAAAGCTCGCCCCAGCCGTGGGCGAGGAAACGCAACGGCCGCGCCGCGGTGACGGCCGGGTCCTTCTGGCGTAGCGAGCCGGCGGCGCCATTGCGCGGGTTGGCGAAGACCTTGCCGCCAGCCGCTTCCTGGCGCTCATTGAGCGCCTCGAAGTCGGCCTTAGACATGTAGACCTCGCCGCGAACTTCGAGCACATCAGGTGCGCCGGAGATTTGCTGGGGCACGTCACTTATCGTCCGCACATTGGCGGTCACATCCTCGCCCACCGCGCCGTCCCCGCGCGTCGCAGCAAGCACCAGCGCGCCCTTCTCGTAGCGCAGTGAGCAAGAGAGCCCATCGATCTTTGGCTCGGCGGTCATCGGCACCGCCGCGTCGGCGGGCAAGTTGAGGAAGCGCTTCACTCGAGCGACGAACTCCTCCACTTCCTCAGTCGCGAAGGCGTTTTCCAAGCTAAGCATCGGCCGCGCATGCGTGATCTTGGCGAGCGAACTGGTCGGGGCCGCACCTAACCGCCCTGATGGAGAATCCGCGCGGACCAGCTGAGGAAAGCGCTCCTCGAGCTCCCGGTTCTCGCGGATCAGCGCGTCATAGTCCGCGTCGGAAATCTCCGGCGCGTCCTGGTCATGATAAAGCTTGTCGTGCCGGGCGATCTCCTTCGCCAGCCGCATCAGGCGGTTGGCGGCATCGGCCTCGGAGAGAGTCTCAGCCAAACACTTCCTCGAGCAGGCTGACGAAGCTGGTCCACGACCGCTCGGCCGCCAGCTGGTGGTAGAAGACGCCGTCGATCCCGATCTGGTGCGCGTGCGGGTTGGTGAAACCATGGCCAACATGGCCGTAAGCGTGGATCTGCCAGTCCGATCCGGCCTCGGTCAGTTCCTGCCCCAGTGCGACGACCTTTTCCGGCGGGACCATCGGATCGTCCCAGCCATGGTAAGCGACGACTTTCGCTTTGATCTTGTGCTTGGGCAGGCCGGGCGGATCGAACAGGCCGTGGAAGCTCACTGCTGCGGCGATGTCCGCGCCGCTTCGGGCAAGGTCGAGGGCGCACATGCCGCCGAAGCAATAGCCCGATACGACGATCCGATCGCCCTCGACCTCGTCGAGCCCGCGCGCCACGCCGAGGACATGCTCGAGCCGGCGCAGCAGCGCAGAACGGTCTTCCTTGATCCGGTTCATCTCGCCGAACATCGTGTCCCGAGGCGCCCCCCGGAATTCGCTCCCGAACACGTCCGCGAGGAAGGTGCTGTAGCCAAGCTCGACGAGCTGGCGGCCCCAGCCGATCTCAAGGTCGGTGATCCCCATCACGCTCGGGATCAGCAGGATGGTCGGTCGGGCCTCGCCGTCGCGCCGCCCGACGAACACGCTCTCGAGGCTCTCACCCTCGAATCGATGCGCGACGCTTCGTTCCTTGCTCATGCTGCCTCCAGTAGTTTCGCGGCTTGGGCGCGCGCTTCCTCGGTGATCGACGCGCCCGATAGCATGCGCGCTATCTCTTCGCGCCGCTCATCGTCGTTCAGCTTGCGAACGGTGGTTCGCGTGCCGTCCGAGCCGTGATTCTTCTCGATCCGGTAATGATGCGCGGCGCGCGCCGCGACCTGCGGGCTGTGGGTAACGACCAGAACCTGCGATTGGCGCGACAGGCGGGCAAGGCGCTCCCCGATCGCGCTCGCAACGGCACCGCCGACGCCGCGGTCAACTTCGTCAAAGATCATCGTTGCCGCGCCTCCGGCTTCAGCAAGCGCTACCTTGAGCGCGAGAATGAAGCGGGACAACTCACCACCGCTCGCGATCTTGGTGAGCGGGCCGAACGGCGCACCGGGATTGGTCGAGACTTCGAATTCCACCCGATCTGTTCCGGCCGAGCCCGGCTCGACCGCTGCGATCGCCGTACGGAATCGCGCCGCGTCGAGCTTCAGCGGGACGAGTTCGCTGGCCACCGCCGCGTCGAGCCGCTGTGCTGCTTCATGTCGCTGTTCGCTAAGCAGCGAGGCCGCCCGGGCGTATGCCGCGCGCGCTACCATAAGCTCGCGATCCAAATCGTCGATGCGCTCGCTGCCCGCTTCGATTGCCGCAAGCTGCTCCCTCATTTGATGACCGAGCGCCGCCAGCGCGTCCGGCTCAACCCTATGCTTTCGGGCGATGCCGCGAATATCGAACAGTCGCGCTTCGGCCTGCTCCAGTCGAGCAGGGTCGAATGCCAGTGCATCCGCCGCGCGAGTGATCCGATCCTCGGCTTCGCTCACTTCGATCACCGCACGGTCGAGCGCTGCAAGTGCCTCGCCGAGCAGAGGATGGTCGGCCGCGCCGCGCTCGATCCGCCGCGCCGCCTGGCGTAACTGAGCGAGTGCACCCTCGGACCCGCCGAGCAGCTCGTCGAGGCCGGTCAGCGATTCTCCAGCCTTCAGTCCGGCCTGCATCGCGGTGCGCTCTTCGGCCAGCCGCGTCTCCTCCCCCTCTTCGGGCGCCAATGCCTCGATCTCCGCACAGGCGTGCTCGAGATAGTCGCGGTCGCGCTCTGCCGCCGCGGCCTCGGCCCGCTGGCGGGTGAGCTCTGATTCGATATGGGTAACAGTTGTCCACGCATCGGCGACCGGCCCGACGTCGAGCTTACCGAAGGCGTCCAGTAACGCCCGGTGTCCCTTGGGGTTGAGCAGTCCGCGATCGTCGTGCTGGCCGTGAATCTCGACCGCCAGCGCACCAACGTCGCGAAGCAGGCCGGCGGGAACTGCAGCCGAGCCGATGAAGGCCCGACTGCCGCCGTCACTTTTCACCGTGCGGCGAATGATCAATGGTTCCCTCGCATCGAGATCGATGCCTTGCTCGGCGAGAAGCTTATGCGTGGGATGATCGCCGGGAAGCTCGATTTCTGCGGAAACCGTGGCACCGTCCTGTCCAGTGCGGACGAGGGACGTATCCGCGCGCACGCCTAGCGCGAGGCCAAGCGCATCGAGAAGGATCGATTTGCCAGCGCCCGTCTCACCCGTCAGAACGCCAAGCCCCGGCTCGAACTCGAGCTCGAGCCGCTCAACGAGCACGACATTGTGGACGGCGAGCTGCCTCAGCATGCTCGGGTGAAGGGCGCGGCTGCTCTGCTTGGCCCGCCCATCGCTACTTACTGTTTCGGGTCCGGATAGTCGGTCGCGCTCGGCGGTCCGACCCGCTTGGCCTTCGGCAACCGAGCATTCGTCGCCCCCGCTGGCGCGAGCTGGTTCGCCCCGAACGCCCTACCCTTGGTGTACTGCCGCTCCTTGATCAGAAGCCGCAGCGACTGACGGTACCAATAGCTATCGGGATAATTGGCGCCCAAGACCGAGGAAGCGCGCCACGCCTCATCGGGAATGCCGAGCGCGATGTAGCATTCGACCAGGCGCTCAAGTGCTTCGGGCGCGTGGCTGGTGGTCTGGTATTTGTCGACAACGGTGCGGAAGCGGTAGGTCGCGGCAAGCCACTGGCCCGAACGCTGATAGAAGCGGCCGACCTCCATTTCCTTGCCCGCCAGATGGTCGCTGATCGAGGCGGCCTTTTCCCGTGCATCGGCCGCATAGCGCGAGTCAGGATAACGGCGGACCAGCTCACCGAACGCATCCGACGCCGACTGGGTGATCGACTGGTCGCGCGTCACGTCCGCAATCTGCTCATAATAGCTCATCGCGATCAAATACTGGGCATAGGGCGCTTCCGCGTTGCCCGGATGGATCGAGACGAACCGCTGGGCCGAGCTGATCGCTTCAGTATACTTCTTCGACAGATAGTAATTGAACGCGCTCATCAGCTGGGCGCGACGGGCCCACACCGAATAGGGATGCTGGCGCTCAACCTCGTCGAACAGTTTCGCCGCCTGCTCGTAGTCGCCGCTGTCCATCGACCGCTTCGCGGCCGTGTAGAGCATGCCGACATCGCGAGCGACATAGGCCGTATCGCCCTTCTTTCCGCCAGTCGCGCACGCGCCGAGCGAGAGGATCGCGGCCGAGCCGAGCAACAGGGCGACAGAACGGGTGAGCTTCAGCATGGGGTCCTCATTAGCGTGGGGGTCATAGCAGGCCAAGCGGCGGGATGGACTGAAGAAGCTTGGCCGTTCCTGAACGAAAATCAGGCGGGTTGTGGTTCAGGCTCGTCCTTCTCATCGCCCTTTAGGAAGCTGTCGGGCTTGACCCCCAGCCAGACGAGAACGGGCGCCGAAATGTAGATGGACGAGTAGGTGCCAATCAGCACACCTAGGAAAATAGCGATGGCAAGACCGAAGATGACCTCCGGTCCGATCAGCATCAGCACGCCGAGCGCAAGCAGCACGGTGAGCGAGGTGACGACGGTCCGCGCCAGCGTCTCGTTGAGCGAGAGGTTCAGGAGCGGCAGGATTCCCATCTTGCGGTATTTGCGCAGATTCTCGCGCACGCGGTCATAGATGACGACGGTGTCGTTCAGTGAGTAGCCGACGATGGTCAGGAAGGCGGCGACGACGTTCAAGTCGACCTGCAATCGTGTGAACGCGAAGAAGCCCAGGGTCATGGCGATATCGTGGCCAAGCGTAAGCAACGCCCCAACCCCGAATTGCCATTCGAACCGGAACCAGATGTAGATCGCGATCCCGAGCATCGCCAAGGCGATGGCGATGGCGCTGTTGTCCGCCAGCTCCTCGCTGACCTTGCCCGAAACGGTGTCGACCGAATCGATCTTGGCGCCAGGGTAATCGGTTTCGATTTCCTGCTTCACGCGGGTCGCGACGCTGTTCGCGGCAGCATCGCCGCCGGGCGGCTTGGGCAGCCGGATCTGGAAGGTCTTTGGACCGCCAAACTCCTGGATGCTGGCTTCGCCGAGATGCATGCTGTCGACCTTGCCGCGCAGCTGCTCGACATCGACCGGCTGGGCGAAGGTGACGCGGATGAGCTGGCCGCCGACGAAGTCGACGCCGAGGTTCAGCCCCCGGTAAACCGTGTAGGAGAGGGAGGCGACAGTCGCGATCAGCGAGAGGACCAGCGCGAGGTTGCGCCAGCGCATGAAATCCAGGTTGGTATGATCGGGAACGAGCTTCAGCAACTTCATGCGATGAGCCTTAAATATGCAGGGCGCGCGGACGGGCGCGGCGAATCCACAACGCGACCAGCATCC
>Ga0070665_100004413_pt1 | contig 14779 bp, 9 predicted proteins | sample KBSS13metaG_FD_65862 | JGI IMG/M metagenome (GOLD analysis project Ga0070665, IMG submission 65862) | Switchgrass rhizosphere microbial communities from Kellogg Biological Station, Michigan, USA - KBS S1-3 metaG | ecosystem: Host-associated > Plants > Roots > Rhizosphere > Soil ... | reverse complement strand
GCCAACAGGAACCCGTGCCGGTACAAGCCGTTCACGTACAAAGTGTCACCCACCCAGCGGATGCGGGGCAGGTTGTCGGGGAACGCCGGCCTCACGCCCGTCCCGATTTCAACAATCTCGGCTTCGCCGAAGGCCGGGTGGAGCGCATAGGCCGCACTCAGCAACTCGAGCATCGAGCGCGCGCAGATGCGGGTCGCCTGGTCGCTCTCGATCATGGTCGCACCGACCATGAACAGGCCATCCGGCCGCGGCACGATGTACAAGGGGATCCGTGGATGCAACACGCGCACCGGGCGGGAGAGTGAGATATCCCGTAACCGGAGCAACAACATCTCGCCTTTCACACCCCGCAGATCCGTCAGGGCGTCGCGGGCCGCCAGCCCGGTGCAATCCACCGTCAACCGCGAGCTCGTCGGTGCGCCCCAACAGGCCGGTGCGGTCATGGCTCCCGCAACGCCATACCGGATCGGCACGCCGAGCTCGCCCAATCGCGCGGCGAGCGCCGCCAACGCGGCCCGGGGATCGAGATGACCCTCGTCCTTGAAGAAGAGCGCCTTCCCGAAGCGACCGCGCAGATCGGGTTCCAGCGTCCCGATCCGCTCGGCATCGAGCCATTCGAACTGCTCAGTGCGGCGGCTGAAGTGGGTGAGCTCGCTGGTATCGCGCCCGTGAGCAACCACCAGGCTGCCGTTCGCGACCGTCCCCGGCAGCCGCTGGCGCCACCAGGCCAGGCTTTCGGTACCCAACCGGGCAATCAGCGGCTCGGCGCTCTCCAGCTCGCACCAGGGTGCCAACATGCCGCCGGCAAACCAGGAGCAGCACGAGGCACCGAGCTTCTCGCCGCGCTCGAGGACCTCGACCTCAGCACCACGCTCGGCCAGCTCGACGGCGCAGGCCAGGCCTGCGACGCCGGCGCCGATGACGGTGACCTGCATGGCTTTAGACTTTCTCCGCCGCTGTCGGCACGTAAATCTCGCCACCCACCGCCTTGAACTTCTCGGACATCTCGCGCATGCCCTGCTGCTTGGCCTCCGCACGGACCTCGTGCGAGATGCGCATGGAGCAGAATTTCGGACCGCACATGGAGCAGAAGTGCGCCACCTTGTGCGCCTCCTTCGGCAGTGTCTGGTCGTGGAATGCGCATGCGGTGTCAGGATCGAGGGACAGGTTGAACTGGTCTTCCCACCGGAAATCGAAGCGTGCCCGCGAGACGGCGTCGTCGCGGTCACGCGCGCCCGGATGCCCCTTCGCAAGATCCGCCGCGTGGGCGGCAATCTTGTAGGTGATCACGCCGACCTTCACGTCGTTGCGATCGGGCAAGCCGAGATGCTCCTTCGGGGTGACGTAACACAACATCGCGGTGCCGAACCAGCCAATCATCGCGGCTCCGATCGCCGAGGTGATGTGGTCATAGCCGGGAGCGATGTCGGTCGTAAGGGGTCCCAAGGTATAGAACGGCGCCTCGCCGCAGTGGGCGAGTTGCTTGTCCATGTTCTCCTTGATCTTGTGCATCGGAACGTGGCCCGGGCCCTCGATCATGACCTGGCAATCGTGTTTCCAGGCGATCTGCGTGAGCTCCCCGAGCGTCTCGAGCTCGGCGAACTGGGCCGCGTCGTTGGCATCGGCGATCGAGCCGGGACGCAGGCCGTCACCGAGCGAGAAGCTGACGTCGTAGGCGCGGCAGATCTCGCAGATCTCCTCGAAATGCTCGTAGAGGAAGCTCTCCTGGTGATGCGCGAGGCACCACTTCGCCATGATCGAGCCACCGCGCGAGACGATGCCGGTGACCCGGTTCGCCGTCAGCGGCACGTACGGGAGGCGTACGCCGGCGTGGATGGTGAAGTAATCGACGCCCTGCTCCGCTTGCTCGATGAGCGTGTCGCGGAAGACTTCCCAGGTCAGATCCTCGGCAATGCCTCCGACTTTCTCGAGCGCCTGGTAGATCGGCACCGTGCCGATCGGCACCGGCGAGTTGCGGATGATCCACTCGCGGATGGTGTGAATGTTACGGCCGGTCGACAGGTCCATCACCGTGTCGGCGCCCCAGCGGATGGCCCAGACCATCTTGTCGACCTCCTCCGCCGTGGAGGATGTGACCGCCGAGTTGCCGATGTTGGCATTGATCTTCACCAGGAAGTTGCGGCCGATGATCATCGGCTCGGACTCCGGATGATTGATGTTGGCCGGGATGATCGCGCGCCCGGCCGCGACTTCGGCGCGGACGAACTCCGGTGTCACGTATTCCGGGATGCTGGCGCCCCAGGAGTTGCCATCCCGCTTCGGATCCGGCACGCGCGCACGGCCGACGTTTTCGCGGATCGCGATGTACTCCATCTCCGGCGTGATGATCCCCGCGCGCGCATAAGCGAGCTGCGTGACCGCTTTGCCGCCGATCGCGCGGTAGGGACGCGGTACGTTCGGAAACTCCGGTGCCGCACCCTTCGTGCCGATCACGTTACCGTTGTCGACTGCCTGTATCGGGCGGCCCTGGTAGGCCTCCACGTCGCCCCGGCCCGTGATCCAGCCCTGGCGCAGGCGCGGCAGGCCGCGCTCGATGTCGATTTTGACCGCGATGTCGGTGAACGGGCCGGACGAGTCATAGACCGTCAGCGGCGGCTCGCCGGAGGACGGATGAAGGGTGATTTCGCGCATGGGCACCCGCAGGCCCTTGTGGATTTCCCCGCTCTTGTAGATCTTGCGGGAGGCGGGCAATGCTTCTTGGGCGACCTGCTGCGGAACGGCGTTCATTGTAATGCTCCTTGGGCGATAACCGCGGAGATCCAGTAAACGCTGTTCTAGCCACTTTCCTACGCCAGCATGAACTGGATCAGGTTCAGAGGGTCGCCATGCCGCGCCTGCGTTGATGGCCTCTCAGCCCCCTGTCGGGGCTCCCCTAGCGCGCGTGACAGTATTACGACCGGGGCGGATGGTCAATGGCCGCCCCATCTTTGTTCCACCAGCCGCCGCCCAGAGCCTGCAGCAATGCCGCGGTGTCGGAGTAACGGTTCGCGTGCGCCTGCGCGAGATTGAGCGCCGCCTGGCTGTAGGCCTGCTGAACCGTGAGCAGTGCGAGATAGCTCGCCAGTCCCAGCTCAACGTTGTGCCGGGTGGCTTTGAGGCTCTCCGCCGCCGCCTGCTCAGCCTTCAGGTCCGCGTTGACCGCGTCGGCGTCGAGCTGCAAGGCGGTGAGCGTATCGGCCACATTTTGGAATGCCGCGAGCACCACGGCGCGATATTGCGCTCCGGCGGCATCCAGAGCGGCGGCGGCAGCGCGCTTCTGGTGGAGGAGCGTGCCCCCCTGGAACAGGGTCTGCGTTATGTTGCCGCCCACCGACCAGAAGGTATTGCCACTGGCCAGCAACTGGCTGAGCTCGGTCGACGTGCCGCCTTTCGCGCCTGTCAGCGTGATCTGGGGCAACAGATTCGCGATCGCCACGCCGAGATCGGCACTGGCGGCGTGGAGCTGGGCCTCCGCCGAGAGCACGTCCGGCCGCTGCCGCACGAGGGCTGCGGGAATACTGACCGGGACTTCCAACGGCAGCGTGAGATCGGTCAGCTCGAACTTCTGCGAGGGCTCATCGCTCGGGAACCGTCCCGCGAGCGCCGCGAGCAGGTGACGCGTCTGCGCCAACTGCTTCTGCAGCGGTGGCAGAGTGGCCTCCAGGTTCGCGATCGCTGCAGTCTGCGCCATGACATCGGTCTGCGCGATCGAGCCGAGCTGGAACTGGTGTTTCAGGATGCCGGCCGACTCCCGCTCACTGTTGAGTATCTGCGTCGTCGCCGCGACCTGCGCTCGCAGGGAGGCCTCCTGGATGGCCGCGGTCACGACGTTCGAAGTCAGTGTCAGGTAGGCCGCCTCGAGCTGGTAGCGCTGCGAGTCGGCTCGGGCCTGGGCCGATTCGACCTGCCGCCGGTTACGGCCGAACAGATCGAACACGTACGCCACGCTCACCTGCGCCGTGTGCAGGTTGTAAACCGGCGCACCGGAGTTCAACACCGGTTGCAATGTTCCGGTCGCGTCCCGATTGCGCGTGAAATCGTAACTCGCCGTGGCGGCTGGAAACAGCGAGCCGCGCTGCGCGGCGACGTTCTCGTTCGCCTCGCGCAAACTGGCTTGCGCAGCCTGCAGTGTCGGGTTGCCCTTGATGGACTGCTGCACGAGATCATTCAGCGCCCGTGAATGAAACAGGGTCCACCACTGCCCGGGGATATCCATCCCCGAGAGGTATTTCTGCGCATCCGCGCCCGTCTGCGGCGGCAACGGCTCCGCCGTATAGCCGGTAACCTGCGGCGCCTCCGGCGGTTTGAAGTTGGGGCCCACGGCGCACCCGCACAGCGCCGTCGCGGTCAGCATGACCATCGGCCGCTTACTCATACGGCGGCCTCCTGCACCGGCGCGTTCTCCGGCAACGGCTTGCGCTGCGAGAACATCAAGAGCAACACAGGCAACACGAGCAGCACCAGGATGGGCGTGAGCAGCATGCCCCCGACGACCACCAGTGCCAGGGGTCGCTGTACCTGAGACCCGATCCCCGTGGAGAGTGCCGCGGGAACCAGTCCGACGCACGCCACCACGCAAGTCATCAATACCGGACGCATCTGCACGCGGCAGGTGTGCAGGATGGCGGAGACCCGATCCAACCCTTGCTCGATGTGCAGGTTGTAGTACGACAGCATGATGATGCCGTCCATGGTCGCAATGCCGAACAGCGCCACGAAACCGATGGCAGCCGAGACACTGAACGGGGTGCCCGTCAGGGCCAGAGCGAAAATACCGCCGACCAGGGCCATCGGAATCACGCTCGCCGCCAGCAACACGTCCACGATCGAGCCGAAGTTGATGAACAGCAGGACGCAGATGAGCGCGATGCTCAGTGGCACCACGATCGCGAGCCGGTGCAGGGCGTCCTGCAGATTGCCGAATTCGCCCACCCACTCCGTGCGGTAGCCTCCCGGCAGCCGGACCAGTTGGTCGACCTTGCGTTGTGCCTCCAGCACCGCGCTCCCCAGGTCGCGGCCGCGCACGCTGAACTTGATCGGGACGTAGCGCTCCTGGTGCTCGCGATAGATGAACGAAGGCCCGGAAATCAACTCCACTTTCGCGACTTCACCGAGCGGCACCTGCACAGTCGCGCCATTACCCGACGGGTCCGGGGCGGCAATCGAGATGTGCCGGATAAGGTCCGGATCGGCGCGATACTGGCGTTCGAGCCGGACGACCATCGGGAAGTGCCGATCGCTACCGTTCTCGTAGAGATCGCCGGCCGCCTGGCCGCCTATCGCGGCCTGCACGGTTGCGTTGACGTCCCCGGGTGTCAAGCCGAGCCGGGCAGCACGGGCCCGGTCGATATCGATGCGAATGGTGGGTTGTCCCAGCGGGTTGAAGATGGCCAGGTCCGTAATACCGGGCACGGTCTGCAACACGTCACGGATCTTGCGAGCCGTGCTCTCCAGCACCTCGAGCTCGTTGCCGAAGAGCTTGACGGAATTCTCCCCCTTCACGCCCGAGGCAGCCTCCTCCACGTTGTCCTGGATGTACTGTGAGAAGTTGAATTCCACGCCGGGAAACTTCTCTTGCAGGGACGCGGTGAGTTGCGCGGTGAGCTTGTCTTTGTCAACCCCGCTCGGCCAGGCGTCGCCAGGCTGCAGCGGCACGAAGAACTCCGCGTTGAAAAATCCCGTCGCGTCGGTCCCGTCGTCCGGCCGACCGTGTTGGGAAATAACCGTCTCGACCTCCGGAAATCCCTTGATCACGCGGCGGATGCCATTCACGTAACTGTTACCCTCCTCGAGGGAGATGGATTGCGGCAACGTGGCACGGATCCAGAAGTTGCCCTCCTCGAGCTTCGGGAGGAACTCCAGCCCGAGGCTGTGCAGCGCCAGCAGCGCGCAAACGCCCAACACTCCGAGGCAGCCGAAGGTAATGACCCGGTTGGCCAAAGTGAACTGGACAACCGGCTCATAGATGCGCCGCAGGACCCGCACCACCGCCGTTTCGGTCTCCGCGACGCTGTCGGGGAGCAGCAGCGCACTCAACGCGGGCGAAATCGTGAAGGTTGCGATGAGACCGCCGGCGATCGCGTACCCATAGGTCTTCGCCATCGGGCCGAAGATGTGACCCTCGATGCCACTCAGCGTAAACAAGGGTACGAAGCCCGCAATGATGATGGCGGCGGCGAACAGAATCGCCTGGTTGACTTCGGTCGCGGCGTTGGCGATCACGGCAAACTTGCCGCGGAACAGACTCGTCCCGCGGATGACATGCATGATCGCGGAGCCCGAGCGGCGCTGCTCCTCGCTCTCGCTCAGATGCCGATAGATGTTCTCCACCATGATGACGGAGGCATCCACGATGAGGCCGAAATCGATCGCGCCCACCGACAGCAGGTTCGCGGACTCCCCGCGCAGGACCATCAGGGCGATCGCAAACGTCAGCGCGAACGGGATCGTGCAGGCCACGATGACGGCACTGCGCAAGTTGCCCAGAAACGCCCACTGCAACAGGAAGATGAGCAGGATGCCGGCGAGCACGTTGTGCAGCACGGTGTGGGTCGTGACCCGGATGAGATCCGAGCGGTCATAGATGCGCTCGATCCGCACGCCGGGCGGCAGAATGCCGGTCGTGTTGATCGTGTCGACCTCGGCCTTGACGCGCTCGATCGTGGGCATGCTCTGCTCGCCACGCCGCATGAGCACGATCCCCTCGACGATATCGTCGGCATCCAGGTCCTGCCCGGCTATCCCCAGGCGCGGCTGGTTGCCCACCCGGACCGTGGCGAGGTCCCCGATCGAGACGGGAATGCCGCGCAGCGAGGTCACCATCGTTCGCCGGATATCCTCCATCGAATGGATGAGTCCTACCCCGCGCACCACGGCCGCCTGCGGCCCGATGTTGACTGTCTGGCCGCCGACGTTGACGTTACTGTTGTTGAGCGCCTGCAGAACCTGCCCGAGCGACAAGCCGTACTGGAGGAGTCGATGCTCATCGACGCTCACTTCGTATGTCTTGGTCTTACCGCCCCACCCCGTGACATCGATGACGCCCGGCACGGCCTTGAAGCGGCGCTCGAGCACCCAGTCCTCGAGCGTCTTCAAGTCCATCGAGGAGTAGCCCTTGGGGCCTACGACGCGGTAACGGTAGATCTCGCCGATCGGACTGGTGGGTGAGATCTGGGGAGCCGCGCCGTTGATGAGTACCGGGAGCTGCGAGAGTCGATTGATGACCCATTGCTCCGCCTCCTGGTACGTGAAGTCATAAGTGAACTGGACCTTCACGTCCGACAGCCCGAAAAGCGAGCTCGTCCGCACGGCGCTCACGTGCGGAATTCCCGCCATCTGGATCTCGATCGGGATGGTGATGTAGCGCTCGATCTCCTCGGCGGACTGCCCCGTGCTCTGGGTCACGATGTCCACGAGAGGCGGCACCGGGTCCGGGTAGGCTTCGATGTTGAGTTGGTCGAACAGCGCGAGGCCGCCGATGAGGATCAGCGGTAGCAGAATGGCCAGGAAGACGCGCTGTTTGAGCGCGAACGCTATGATGGCATTCACGCGATCACCCCGGGCGGGCGGCGCGGTCGATGAAGAGGCTTCCGCGTGTTACGACTCTTTCACCGGCCTTCAGGCCAGCGAGCACCTCGACCATCCCCTCGCTACTGCGACCGGTGCGTATCGACCGCAGCGCCAGCGTGTTGTTCCGGGAGACCACCCAGACGCGGGCCTGGTCGCCCTCACGGACAATCGCCTCCTCCGGCACCGAGGGGGCCTCCGACTCGCCGCTGGTGATGATGCTGAAGCTGGCAAACATCTGCGGTTTGAGCTTGCCATTGGGATTCGTCAGCGTGGCGCGCACGGGGACCCGGCGGGTGACGGGGTCCACCTGGGCGCCGACGGCGGTCAGTCGGGCTTTGAACGTCTGACCCGGCAGGGCCAGCACCCTGACCTCGACTTCCTGGCCCCGCTCGATGAACGGCGCATCCGTCTCCGGGACCGCCGCGACGAGCCAGACTGTCGCCAGGTCGCCGATGGAGAACACCGGGGTCGAGGCGCCTGCCTGGATGTACTGCCCCGGCCCGACCTGGCGATCCGTTACGACGCCTGCGATAGGGGCCACCACGTAGGTGGCTGCGTTGGTCTTTTTCGATGTTTCGATTGCAGCGATCTCGGAGTCGGTCTTGCCGAGAATGCGCAGTCGGTTGGTCGCCGTCGTCGAGGCGTTTTCGGCTGCAGCCAGGTCGACCTGGGCCTGCTGCCAGTCCTGGAGTGAGCCGCCCTTGCCTTCGTAAGCCGCGTGCTTGCGCTCTTCGTTGATGCGCGCGAGCTTCAGTGTGGCGGCGGCGTTGAGCAGATCCGCCTGCGCCTGCACAAATTCCGACGCTTCGATGCGCAGTAAAGGGGCGCCTCGTTTGACAGACTCCCCGGGGCTGGCCATGACGCGCACGACCCGGCCGGAGTACGGCGAGAACACCTGGGTCGTGGTATCGCCATTGAGGGCGATCTGTCCGTCCGTGACCTCCTCCGTACGGAAGCTACGGGTGGCCACTATGTTGATTTCCAGGGTGGCCAGTTGTGCGCTGGACAGGCGCACTTCGTTCGTTGCCGCCGGGTCGTTCGCGGGTGCAGGCTCGCCGGCGTGGGCGCGCAATGCCCAACCGATCACAATCGCGCCCGCTGCCGCCAGCAGCACGATCAGCACGATTCTGAGCTGCTTACGCGGCGACAATGCCCGCCGCAGCAGGGAAAGCTCAGCCGTCTCCATGTTCGAATGGACCGCCCGTCAAGATCAAAGCAGCCATTCTAGTCGGAGCGCTTTTCTCCTGACTTTCCGTTGCCTTTCAACAGCCTTTCAAGCTGTTGAATTGCGTCGCGATGGAGCCTGACAGGCTCCTATCGCTTCAGGGCGCGCGCCAGGGCTTCGGCCATTACGCCGTTGGATTGCGGCTCCGGCTCGCGCGGCTTCCCGGCGGGGCGGCGGTCCTGTTCCCGGCTGCGATATTGTTGGCCTGGCCCCGGCGCTCCCCCCGGGCGGCCCGGCATATCGCGGCCACGGGAGGCTGGCGGTCCGCCTCGGGACGGCGCTTGCTGGGAGTCCGGCCGGCTGCCGCGAGCCGGCGCCTCATCCAGTTTCATGGTGAGCGCAATGCGCCGCCGTTGCAGGTCGACTTCCAACACCTTGACCTTCACCACGTCGCCGGCCTTGACCAGCTCGCGCGGATCCTTGATGAACTTGTGGGACATCATCGAGATGTGCACCAGGCCGTCCTGGTGGACCCCGATGTCGACGAAAGCGCCGAAGTTCGTCACGTTCGTGACCACCCCCTCGAGCAACAGGCCGGGTGTCAGGTCCTTGAGATCCTCGATCCCTTCCTGGAAGGCCGCCGTCTTGAACTCCGGGCGCGGGTCGCGGCCGGGTTTCTCGAGCTCCCGCAGGATGTCCTGCACGGTCGGCAGACCGAATCGCTCATCGGTATATCGCTTGGCATCGACCTGCCGGAGCACGCGTGCGTCCCCGGTGACCTCGGCGATCGGCTTACGCAGATCCGCCAGCATCCGTTCGACCACCGGATAAGCCTCCGGGTGCACCGCGGAGCTGTCCAACGGATTGCCTCCGCCCATGATGCGGAGGAATCCCGCGGCCTGCTCGAAAGTCTTGGCGCCGAGACGTGGCACCTTCTTCAGCGCTTCGCGATCGCCGAATGCCCCGTTCTCGTCCCGGTGCTTCACGATCGCCTCGGCGAGCGAGGCGGACAGACCGGAGATGCGCGCCAGCAGCGCGGGTGAGGCGGTGTTTACATCCACACCCACCGCGTTGACGCAGTCCTCGACCACGGCATCCAGTGACCGCGCCAGCTTCGTCTGGCTGACATCGTGTTGGTACTGACCCACGCCGATCGATTTCGGGTCGATCTTCACCAACTCCGCCAGGGGATCCTGCAGGCGCCGCGCGATGGAAACCGCGCCGCGCAAGGTGACATCCAACCCGGGCAACTCGCGCGAGGCGAGCTCGGAGGCGGAATACACGGAAGCCCCGGCTTCCGACACCACGATACGAGTCAGCTTCAACTCGGGATGCCGCTTGATGAGATCGGCGGCGAGCTTGTCCGTCTCGCGGGAGGCGGTGCCGTTGCCGATACTGACCAGGTCGACATTGTGCTTTTTCGCGATGGCGGCCAGGACGTGCAGCGAGCCGTCCCAGTCGTTGCGGGGCGCATGCGGATAGATCGTCGCGGTCTCGACGACCTTGCCGGTACGATCGACCACCGCGACTTTGACACCGGTGCGCAACCCCGGGTCGAGACCCATGGTCCCACGGGGGCCCGCGGGTGCCGCGAGCAGCAGATCGTGCAGGTTGCGCGCAAAAACCCGGATGGCTTCCTCTTCGGAGCGCTCGCGCAGCGCCGAGAACAACTCGCCTTCGAGCTGCCAACCCAGCTTCACCTGCCAGGTCCAGCGCGCGGTTTGTAACAACCAGGCGTCCGCCGGGCGTCCCTGGTCCGCAATGTTGAAATGGGCGGCGATGCGGCGTTCGCAACTGTTGAACGGCGCGGCGGCGGACGCGGGCGCCGGCGTGCCGGCCGCTGGCTCGGTGAGCTCCTCGGGCAACTTCAACGCGAGCTGCAGGATCTCTTCCTTGCGGCCGCGAAACAGCGCCAGGCCGCGATGCGAGGGAATCGCACTGATCGGCTCGCGGTAGTCGAAGTAGTCGCGGAATTTCGCGCCGGCTTCTTCCTTGCCGGTCGCCACTTTGGACACGAGCTGGCCGTTGGTCTGCAGATGCTCGCGCAGCTCACCCAGCAGCTGCGCGTCTTCCGCAAATTGCTCCATCAGGATCTGCCGCGCGCCATCCAACGCCGCCTTGGCGTCGGCCACGCCCGGATTGTCGCCATTCTCGGTCGTGAACGCGGGCTTCAGGTACTTCGCCGCCTCGGTCTCCGGGTTCAGCCGCGCATCGGCCAAGAGCGCCGCGGCGAGCGAGTCGAGCCCGGCCTCCCGCGCGATCATCGCCTTGGTGCGTCGCTTGGGCTTGTAGGGCAGGTACAGATCTTCGAGCCGCTGTTTCGTGTCCGCGGCCGTGATGGCCGCCTTGAGCTCATTGGTGAGCTTCCCCTGCTCCTCGATGCTCTTGAGAATGGCCGCGCGCCGATCATCGAGCTCACGCAGGTAGCCCAGCCGCTCCTCGAGGGCGCGCAGTTGCGCATCATCGAGACCTTCGGTCGCCTCTTTACGATAACGGGCGATGAACGGAACGGTGGAACCCGCATCAAGCAAGGCTACGGCGGCCGCGATCTGCTGCGGCTTGACGGCGAGTTCCGCCGCGAGACGTGTTTCGATAGACAGCATCGGCAAGAGGGAATGGCACTGGCAGGGCGCGCACTATGCTGAAACGCCTCGGCCACAACAAGACTTGCCAAATGGCGCCGGGCCTGCTTGCGAATCGGCCCGGGTGGCTGGCCCGTAAGTCCAACTCCTGACAGCGCCCGCGATGGCTAGGGCTTCGGTTCGCTGCCAGGCCCGCAGGAGATGGTCGCATGATTGGGCAGAATGGCCTCGTTCAGCGCGCGCACCTGCGGATCGCGTTGCTCCTTCGGGAGCTTGCACAGGGCATTGATGTAATTGGCGGAGGCGCTTTTCTGATCGCTGTCCGGCGCGATAGGGATCTGCCGCGAGTCGTTCCGGGGCTTGGAGTTACCAAACCAGGGGGTGGCGCAACCGGCCGCGGTGAGACCGACGGCGACGATGCCTGCGAGACCCAAGGCGAGCGTTTTCTCTGTGTATTTCATTTTTCAATGCCCGGAAGCACACGCGGGACTTGCGCTCCGCAGCACCAGCGCGACGGCGTCGAGGCCCCGAGCCGCGAAGATTAGGGTCAAACCACGGGTTGCGGAATACCGACAGGCGTTTCCGGAAGCCCGGCAGAGAATGATGTGCGACGCAGCAGCGCAGCGGGCCGTCCATACGGCCCAGCTTCCCGGCACCCGCGCTCGCTACCTCGAGCGCCAGCGCATCGGTAACTTCTGCAATGCTGAAGGCAAACTTTTCACGCCCCGCTCGAGGCACTCCGCCGGCCAACCCGGAAGGCCTCCGGGTGGCGCGACGGCATCGGGCTACGTCCTTGCAGCCCGGTCGGACGTAAGGTCACTAGCGCTTACGACTCCTCGGTGCGCGGCGTCTCCCGTTGATGGGATTCGGTATTGGCGCTGCTCGCACCGCCACCGTGACTGGCCTGTCCGCCCTTACGACCCGCCTCCGCGGCGAGCTCCGGGTTCTGCGAGAAACTGCGCTTCTCGTCGGGAACGCTCTGGCCGCCTTTGCGCCCCGCGACCGCCGCGAGCTCGCGATTCTGCGAGAAACTGCGCTTCGAGCCCGGTACGCTCTGTCCGCCCTTGCGGCCGGCTTCGGCGGCGAGCCGCCGGTTTTGCGAGAAACTGCGTTTCTCGTCCGGAACCGCCTTGCCACCCATACTTGCAATCTGGCGCTGCCGCTCCTGATTCATCGACGCGAATCCACGATTGGAAGTGCGTCCATCCTGAGTTGGTTCGTGAGCCATCGTTACTCTCCTCCACACAGTGAATGCTAAGGCTCGCGGGCAACACAAACTGGCAGCAAACGATGTGCGACCTAGAACCTCCCACGTAATTCAAAGTCGTGAAGATAGCCCTCGGCACGCGAGCAGGAAGAGACCAGCAAGACCCATGCCGGGGCGGCAGGAGCCGACGGATGAACTTTTGTGCGCCGACGGCGTCTGCTGCGAGCACGTGGGTCCGAAGCCGGCGCGCTGCGGAATGAGTGTGGTGCGGGCGCGAATCCCTAGGGCTTCACGGAATCCCTACGGCGTCACGTGATCGATCACAATGTTGACGAGACCGTCGTGCCCGACGAAATACGCAGTCTCGCCGAACGGATCCCCTTTGCCGGCCAGGGGATTACCCGAGCGCGCAATCCTCGCAACCACCTGCACTCTCTGGCCAGCGGAGAACGCACGGCCGGGCACCATGGAATCCGCTGGTGTCAGTTCTACGGTCTGGGGAAACCGGCTCGCGAGTCGTTTCGCCGCCAATGGCGGGCCCGGTTGGGCGGGATCCCGTACGAACACGAACAGTGGCGCCGCATCGTCGGGGGCCGCCTTGGACATCTGTGGGGAAAGGTCGATGTGCACACGTACAGCCGCGCCTTTTGCATCGGCAGCGGACGGAGTCGGTGCTGACGCTGCAGGGCCCGCGGCACCGGCGGCCGCGACCGGGCCACCATTCGCGGCCATTCGCTGCTCGATCGCGGCGATCTGCTGCTCGAGAATGGGACGGATCTGCTCGGGCGGATTCAGGCTCAACAACTTCTGGAAGCGCTCCTTGCCGAGCGCCAACTCGCCACGGCGCACCGCGGCGGCCGCGCCGAAAAACAACGCCTTGCCCGAGTTGGGATCCAGGGCGAGCGCCTGCTCGATGAGGCGACCGGCCCGGCCATCGAGCTCCTTCTCATCGCTCATGGTGAGCGACTCGGCCTCGCCCACCAGCGCGTCGGCATTCTTGCCGCCGGCCAGCCGGTCCGCGCGTTGGAACGAGCGCAGCGCGAGCGGATACTGTTCCAACACGATGTACGAGCGACCCAGCATGAGCCAGCCGTTCATGTCATCGGGGTTGCTTTCGAGCTTGCGCGCGAGGCGCGCGACCATGGTTTGCGGAGAGTCCGCGGCCGGCTCGGCCCGCCACGACCAGTTCGTGAACACCGCATACAACACGGCCGAGCCGACGACCAGCACGCCCGCGGCACCGAGCGCGGTCCAGGTCGCCGGCGCAAGTTGAGTTGGCATCTTGCGCAGCAGCGGAACTGCTATGACGGCGACGCCGGCGATCAGGAGAACGCCGGCCAGGATGAGGAAAGTAACCATCAGGGTCGGATGTCCTCTTCGAGAGGCTCGTTGTCCTGGGGGACCAGGTGGGAGCGCTGGCTGATGATACGCACCGCGACAAAGGCACCCACGAGGATGAGTATGCCCGGAGTGAGCCACAGCCACGCGTTCTTGGCGGACATACGCGGGCGGAACAGGATGAATTCGCCGTAGCGCGCGACCATGTAGTTGCGCACGTCATCGTCGGTCTTGCCGGCTAACAACATCTCGCGCACCTGGCGGCGCAGGTCCGCGGCGATGTCGACCGGCGAGTCGGCAATCGATTCGTTCTGACATTGCACGCAACGCAGCTCGTGGGTGAGCGCGAGGTAGCGTTGCTCGAGCGCCGGCGTCGGCATCTGGGTTGGATCGACCGCCTGCGCGGCTGGCGTGCAGAGCACGAGAATCGCCAGCATCACTGTGAGGAGCCCGCTGCGGTTCATGACTTCGGCTCCGGCTCTTGCCGTGGAGGCAAGCGTGACAAGAATTCTTTCTCCCAGACCTGGCGCGTCATCGCGCCGACGTATTTGTAGACCACGATGCCTTGGTCATTCACCAGGAAAGTCTCCGGAGCGCCGTACACACCCCAGTCGATGGCCGCACGGCCGTCCTTGTCGGCGGCAATGACATCGTACGGGTTGCCGGATTGCTGCAGGTAGCCGAGCGGATCGTTCTCCGCATCCTTCCAGTCCATACCGATGAGCGGCACTACGGCCTGCCGCTTTATCTCGAGCAGCGTGTTGTGCTCCTCGCGGCAGGCGAAACACCAGGTGCCCCAGACATTGAAGACGTACCAACGGCCGCGCAGATCGCTCGACTTGACGGTCTGACTCGCATCCAGGAGGTTCGGTAAGGTGAATTCGGGCGCCGGTTTACCCAGCAAGGGCGAGACGATCG
>Ga0070665_100004412_pt1 | contig 14780 bp, 9 predicted proteins | sample KBSS13metaG_FD_65862 | JGI IMG/M metagenome (GOLD analysis project Ga0070665, IMG submission 65862) | Switchgrass rhizosphere microbial communities from Kellogg Biological Station, Michigan, USA - KBS S1-3 metaG | ecosystem: Host-associated > Plants > Roots > Rhizosphere > Soil ... | reverse complement strand
TACGGGTTCACCGATCCGAACGATCCCGCGGTGACCGGCAGCTTCGCGGCCAACTCGACGACCAACGGTGTCGACATCGACGCAGTGTATCGGCCGCAGTTCGACCTGCTGCACCCTTTTTCGATGGTCCTCAACTACACCTATCAGCGTCCCAAGCTCTCGGACGTGTTCATCGGGCAGATCGTCAATGGCCTGACGGTCAACAGTGCCTCGGCGGCCCAATACAACGGGCTCGTGCCGCAGCGCACTCCGCAACATCTGCTCATGGTGCAGCCGTCCTACGATCTTCCGAATCAACTCGGGACGGTCTATGTCCGTTACAAGTACATCGGTAAAATCTACGCCGATTCGGGCGACGGGCTCGCCCTTCCGGGCTACGGGGTCCTGAGCCTCGGCGGCTTCGTGAACATTACGCCGAAGCTGACCTTCAACGTGAGTGTCGACAATGTGACGAATGAGCTAGGATTGACCGAAGGCAATCCTCGCCAGGGCAACACGCAAGCGGTCGTGAATGGATTCTTCTACGGTCGCGGCATTGTCGGCACCAATGCGGTTTTCAGTCTCACCTACCGGTTCTGACGTTACTGCAATCCTGGGCGCGCTGATTCTGAGCGTGGGCTCGCTCGCCCACGCCGCAGACGGAGGCGCCCTGCGGCAGCAGTTGTCGTTCGATGTGCAGGAAGGCCGCAACCTCAATAGCTTCGTTCGGGCCGAGTCCGTGGCGGCGCACCTCTTACTCCGCTCGGGGGCTGAACCGCGCATCGTTGTTGCGTTTCCCGCGGGCAATAGCGGAGTAGGGCTATGGTTCGAGCACGTCGAGCGCCCCGTGACCTGGAAGTTGCTGGATCGCCCGCAGCCGGTCGTTGAGAAGGATGCCAAGGGGCGGCTGCTCTATGGCATCGCTGCGAAAGCGGAAATCATGGGCGCGGCGGCCGGTCTCACGATCAAACAGGCCGTGCTGTCCAGTGTCCGGGTACTGCGGGATTACCAGGCACTGGGCACTGTTCCACCCCAGGTTACGGTCAAGCCGTTCGCTCTGCGCACTACTGTCACCTGGGCGCGCAACAGGCTCGATGGGGCGGCGGGATATCGGCTCAGTCTCGAGGTGACCCACGGAATGCTCCAGGGGGAGCGTATCAAGCCGGACAGCGATGGCCGGCTCGAAGTCACTCTCATCGCGTTGAGCGGGGAGACTCCGCTGACACCACTGCCGGAAGACAAGTTACTCGATGCACGCGCGCGGCCCGACCCCCCGGCGCGGAACACGCTGACTTTCCTCAGCTACCGGGAGAAGTTCCTCGCGGGCTCCTGGCGATTCAACACGTATTTTGGTCGCGATACGTTGATGTCGATGGATCTCCTGATGCCGGCGCTGACGCCTCTTGCGGTGGAGTCCGGGCTGGACTCGGTGTTGGCGCGCTTATCGCCGCAGGGCGAGGTGGCTCACGAGGAGGACATCGGCGAGTTCGCCATTCTCGACCATCTGCGGGCGGATGCGTCCAGGTCCGACGAGCCGGTCTACAACTACAACATGATCGATGGCACCTTCATGTTGGCGCCGGTGGTCTGCGCGTGGTTGCTGGACGATGGGCGCGGTCACTCCCGGGCGGAGGGTTTTCTTGCGCGCGATGATGGACGAAGCGGTGTCTCCAAGCGCACGGCGGGCGCTGACCTGATGTCGAACCTGCGCTTCGTCATTCAAAGCGCCCGCGCCTTCGGGGAGGACCCCAAAGTCCAGAACCTGGTCGGCCTGAAGGACCAGCTCGCCGCTGGAGAATGGCGGGACAGCGGCGATGGTCTTGGCGGCGGGCACTTCCCGTATGACGTCAATGCCGTTCTGGTTCCGGCGGCGCTGGATGCCGCAGTGCGTCTGAATGCGAGTCGGCTCCTCGATCCCTATTCGAGTGATGCGGATCGCGCTTTGTTGGGGCGTGCGGCGGCCCTGAGAGATGTGTGGCGCGCGAAGGCGCCGTACTATTTCGAAGTGAGCGAGCCGAATGAGGCTGCGCGCCGGGCCGTGCGGAGTTACGCGATGGCCCTGGGCGTGTCGGCTGATGCGGCGCTCAGGTCCGTGGGAAAGGACGCACTGCGGTTTCATGCGCTGGCGTTGCGATCTGACGGCTCGCCGGTACCGGTCGTGAACTCCGACGAGGGTTTTGCGTTCCTTTTCAGTCATCCCTCGCCGGAGGAGATCGACGAGGCGGTCAGCTCGGTGATGCGGCCGTTTCCGGCCGGCCTGTTGACTGATGCCGGTGTGGTCGTCGCGAATCCCGTGTTCGCGCCTCGTGATATGCAACAGCGGTTTACCAACCGTGCCTACCATGGAACCGTTATATGGTCCTGGCAGCAGGCCATGTTGGCGGTAGGCCTGGAGCGGCAGCTTCGACGCCGTGACTTGCCCGCGCCGGTGGCGAAGGAAATTGAGGACGCGCAGCAACAGCTATGGAGAGTCATCGCCGCTGGCAAGAGTATGGCGAACTCGGAGTTGTGGACCTGGAGATACGAGGCAGGTAAGTACCGTATCGCGCCGTTCGGCGGAAGCAACGCGGACGCCGACGAATCGAATGCAGCGCAACTCTGGAGCACGGTCTACCTGGCGATCTGGCCGCCGCAGGAACTGCCCGCGGTGCGCGAGAAGCGGGGCGCCTTGCCATGAGCGTGAGCCGCGTCAGGAAGGTCGTCATCGTCGGGGGAGGCACGGCGGGTTGGATGACGGCCGCGGCGTTGGCCCAGGGCCTGGATGCGCGTCAGTGTCAGATTGTCCTGGTGGAGTCCGACGACATCGGCACGATCGGCGTGGGCGAGGCCACGATTCCCACCATCCACTGGTTCAACAAGATTGTCGGGCTCGACGAGCGCGATTTCATGCGCAGCACCCGCGCCACCTTCAAGCTGGGAATCGAGTTCCGTGACTGGGTTCGCCCGGGCCACAGCTACTTTCATCCCTTCGGCCGCTACGGTGCTGCGCAGGACGGAGTTGCGTTCCAACATCGCTGGATCCGGGCGCAGCTCGAAGGCCAGCCCGACAATTTCGAAGACTACTCCTTGAACACCGTGGCGGCACGTGCCGGAAAATTCTCGTTTCCGGCGAACGACCCGCGGTCGTTGCTCGCCACCCTCGGCTATGCCTATCACTTCGATGCGAGTCTGTATGCGAAGTATCTACGGGCGCGCGCGGAGCTCAAGGGTGTGCGGCGTCACGAGGGCAAGATCCAGACGGTCGACCAACATCCTGACTCGGGTTTCATCACGGCGGTGCGCACGCACCGGGAAGAGATGATCGACGGGGACTTGTTCATCGATTGTTCCGGTCTGCGGGGACTGCTCATCGAAGGCGTGCTGAAGACCGGATTCGAGAGCTGGTCGCGTTGGCTGCCGTGTGATCGCGCGCTGGCGGTGCCCTCCGAGCGGCTCGAGCCGCTGGTCCCGCACACGCGCTCGACTGCTCGCGCGGCGGGGTGGCAGTGGCGCATTCCACTCCAACATCGGACTGGCAATGGCTACGTTTATAGCAGTCAATATACGAGCGACGACGAGGCGACGGGCGTGTTGCTCGGCAACCTCGAGGGGCGGGCGCTGGCGGAGCCCCGCCTGATTCGCTTCGAGACCGGCCGCCGGCGCCAGGCATGGAACAAGAACGTCATTGCGATCGGCCTGTCGAGCGGTTTCCTCGAGCCGTTGGAATCGACCAGCATTCATTCGATTCAGAGTGGCATCGCGAAGTTGTTGTCCCTGTTTCCGAACCGCGGGTGCGACACTCGGACGGTCGAGCAGTACAACCACCTCATTGCGGACGAATTCGAGGGGATCCGTGATTTCCTCACGTTGCACTACCATTCCCAGGGGCGGCCGGAGCCGCTGTGGGAGTACTGTCGCGCGATGGAATTGCCGTCCTCGCTGGTCCGCAAGGAGGAGTTGTTTCATCTCAGCGGCCGCATCGTATTGTCGGCCGAGGAGTTGTTCCGGGACGCGAGCTGGTTTGCGGTCCTGTTGGGCCAGGGACACCAGCCGCGCGACTACAATCCCTTGCTCGATTCGATCGCGGCGGAGGAGAACCTGGCTCACCTGCGACGGATCAAGAGCGAGATCCGGCAAATTGCCGCGCAAATGCCCGATCACGTGGCCGCATTGACCGCGCACGGCTGCGCCGTAAAATCGGATGCATGAACAAGGGGTTCGAGTCGGTCGAGAAGGAGATCGCGGGCGAGAAGGCCGCGGCCTTGGGCCGTAGCGGTCGTAAGTTGCGCTCGGCGCTCGACAAACTGCGCCGTTTCGACGAAGGCAGCCGGCGTTCCCGGGAAGTGGATGCGCGCGCCCGATTGGTGGAGGGCGCCGGCGAGGCGCTCTGGGCGTACGTCGTGCAGCGTGAGGCCGTAGGCCTCATCGATTCGGAGTACATCAGGAAGGAGTACGCCGTGCCGGCGGACGTCTGGCAGCACATGCGCCCCAGGATGGAAGCCGCTCGATCCAGGAGCCTGTCTGACTAATGCTCGCCTACTGCGGCCGCCCCCCAGCGGCATCTTTCGGCGATCGTTCCTCTTACATAGTACCCGGGCTACGCCCGGTAACGATCGCCCCTTGTCTTCATAAGATTTGGCTGCTCGCTGGGGGTCGCCCTCGCTACGGCGATCATTAGTCAGACAGGCTCCTGCCGCTAGCTCTAACTGTGCTTTCGGGCGGCAGCACGCCCATGGTCTGATACAGGGCGATCAGCCGCTCGGAGACTGCCGCGGCGGCATCCGACCAGCTCAGCTCGGTGTTGTATTCGGCTTGCTCGGCAATCAATACGTTCAATAAAGCGAGCGCGCCCGCCTGGTACTGGCGGCGTGCCAGCCTGGACGCCGTCCGGGCGGATTCCAGCGCCGCGTCCATCTGCTGTTTGCGCAAGACACCCTGCGCATACATCACGATCGCGGTCTGTGTGGCTTGGAGCGCGCCGCGCACCGTCTGCTCGTACGACAGGTAGGCTTCGAGTTGTTGCGCGTCCGCCTGGTCGATGGAGGAGCGGATCCGGCCGAAATCGAACAGGGGCAGGGTCAGCGTGAGGCCGACGTTGTAGGCCTCCGAGCCCGGTTTCAGCAGTTGACCGACTTCCGTCGCCGCCGAGCCGAACAGTCCGCCGAGCGTCAACTGCGGATAACGTTGTGCCAGGGCGGCCTTGAGACTGGCCGACGCGCTCGCCAGGCGAAACCCGGCGGCCCGGATATCCGGCCGTTGCGCGAGCACTTGTGCCGGAGTGAGGAGCACTTCGAGCGGATCGCCGTTGGGAAGCTGCGGGTTTTCCTTGACGCCAAGGGGCAGATCGGCGGCAACTGCCTCGGGCGTCGTGGCCAGCAGCAGTATCAGAGAATTGCGCGCCGCGTCCGCTTGCTCATAGGCCTGTGGGACCGCGGCGCGCGTGAGCGCGAGCTGCGAGACAACTTGCTCCAGGTCGAGGCGGCTGGCAGCACCTTGCTCGAATCGCAGGCGCGTGATCCGGACCACTTCGGCCTGTGACTCGGCCGACCGGGTGGCAATCGCGTATTGCAGTTGGAAGAGGCGGTACTGGAGATAGTCGGTCGCGATCTGTGCGATGAGGGTGACCTTGGTGGCGTCGTGATCGAGCTGCGTCGCCTGCAAGGTCGCCGTGGCGGCCCGTTCCTGGTTGCGCAACTGTCCGAACAGGTCGATGTTCCAACTCGCATCCAGTGCGGCGGTAAAACTGTTCAAGGGCGTACCGCTCGGCAACAGCGGTGACTTGTTGCGTTCGCCCGCGGCGGAGGCCGTCAAGTCGGGCCAGAGCGCCGCCACGGTGGCGAGGCGCTGGGCGCGCGCCTGTTGGATGCGAGCCCGGGCCTGCCGCAGGTCGAGATTGTTCTGCAGTCCCAGTGTCATGAGGTGATCGAGCACCGGATCGTGAAAGACCTGCCACCAGGCGGTCGGGCCCAGCGGTGTCCCGGGCTGCGCGACACCGTCCGGGACCTGCTCCCATTCCGTCTGGACCGGCGTGTGCACCGGGGCTTTGAGGATCGGGTGCGGTGCGCAACCGACCAGGGCCAGGTTCAGTACCGCTGCGGCGGTAATCCACCTCACGTCTGCAGACTCGGTTGCGGCTGCCGGTGGAAAACACGATCCAGGGCCAGGTAGACGACCGGCGTGGTGAACAATGTCAGGAGTTGGCTGAGTAGCAGGCCGCCAAACACCGCAACTCCCAGTGGTTGGCGTAGCTCCGACCCGACACCGAAACCGATCATCAGGGGCACCGCGCCGAGCATCGCGGCGATAGTCGTCATGATGATGGGGCGGAAGCGGACCAGGCAGGCGCGGTGCACCGCTTCGACCGGCGACAGTCCCAGGTTGCGTTGCGCATCGAGCGCGAAGTCCACCATCAGGATCCCGTTCTTCTTGACGATTCCGATGAGCAGCACAATCCCGATCAGGGCCATGATCGTGAAATCGAGCTGCCAGGCCGCGAGGAGCAACAGGGCGCCGATGCCCGCGGACGGGAGCGTCGACAGAATGGTCAGGGGATGAACGAAGCTCTCGTACAGAATGCCGAGAATGATGTAGACCGTGATGAGGGCCGCGAGGATGAGCAATGGAGTGGTGGAGAGGGATTCCTGGAACGCCTTGGCGTTGCCCAGGAACGTGCCGGTGATGGAGCTCGGGATGCCGAGCTCTTGCTGCGTGCCATTGACAATCTTCACGGCTTCGCCAAGGGAAACTCCCGCGGCCAGATTGAAAGAAATGTTGACGGCGGGAAACATGCCGAGATGTTGAATCGTCAGCGGACCGACCGAAGAGGGTTCCAGGTTGGCGACCGCCAGCAAGGGAATCATCTGCCCGGTGAGGGGGGAGCGAAGCCGGAAATACGCGAGGCTCTCCGCCGTGCCGCGCACGGCCGGATCGACTTCGAGAACGACGTAGTACTGGTTGGTCTGGGTCTGGTACTGGGTCACCTGTCGTTGCCCGAAAGCGTCGTAGAGCGCCTGGTCGATGTCGTCGGTGCTCACACCGAAGCGCGCTGCGGCCGCACGATCTATGGTTAAGCGGGTGACGCGCGCACCGAGCTCCAGGTCGCTGGACACGTCGGTGAGCTCGGGTCTTCTGGAGAGGGCGGCGGTGAGTCGCTGCGCCCAGCGGTAAAGCACGTCGTTGTCGGGGCTGCGCAGCACATAGACGAACTGGGCGCGCGCCCCGAATCCGCTCAAGTTGATATCCTGCGCCGGACGCAGGAAGCTTTGTATCCCAGGCACCTGTTGCAACAAGGGTCGCATCCGGTCGATGAAGCCCGCGGCGGAGATGTCACGCTCGTTGCGACGTTTGAGCATGATGAACATGTTGCCTTGGGACACCGGGCCGCGTGCGCCGCCGAGCGCGGCGCCGGAGTGCTCGACCGCCGGATCGTGTTGGACGATGGCGCTGACGGCGTGTGCTTTGGCGATCATGTCCTCGAACGAGATGTCCTGCGCCGCCTGCGTGCTGGCGAACACGAAGCCGGTGTCCTGCTGAGGGAAGAACCCCTTGGGGATGAAGACGTAGCACAGGATGCTCGTCACCACAGTCAGTCCGAACACCACCAGCACCGCTTGCTGGTGTGCCAGGACCCGGGTCAGAGCCCGATCGTACTGCGCCAGGAGCCAGCGGGGGATGCTGAAGCCCTCGCTCTCGCGGTGATGCGGCTGCGGCTTCATATAGCGCGAGGCCAACATCGGCGCCAGCGTCAATGCCGTCATCACGGAGACCAGGATTCCGCTGGTCACGGTGAGCGCGAATTCGCGGAAAATGCGGCCGATGATGCCGCTCATGAAGAGCAGCGGAATGAACACCGCGATCAGCGAGAAGCTGATGGTGATGATGGTGAAGCTGATCTCGCTGGCGCCCTTGATGGCTGCCTGCAGCATGGAGTCGCCGTTTTCCAGGTGGCGGTGAATGTTTTCCACCACGACGATGGCGTCATCGACGATGAAGCCCACCGCGATGACGAGCGCGACCAGGGTGAGGTTGTTGAGACTGAAGCCGAAGGCGTACATCACCGCAAGCGTGGATAGAAGCGAGACACACAGGATCGCGCCGACGATCAGTGTTGCGGACGTTTGCCGCAGGAACAGGCTCATGACCAGGATGACGAGCACCATGGAGACCGCGAGCGTGATGCCGACATCGTGCAGCGAGGCTCGTATGGTTTGGGTGCGGTCCTCCATGAGCTCGACGTCCATGCTGGCCGGGAGGGTTTTTTTCAATTCCTCCATCGCGGCCATGACCCGTTCGGCGGTTTGCACGATATTGGAGCCGGGTTGGCGATTGACGCCCAGTTGGAAGCCGTTCTGCCCGTCCTGCCAGGCGGAGGTAAAGACATCCTGCGAGCTGTTGACGACCCGGGCGACGTCGCCGAGCTGCACCGGGCGTCCCTTGCGGTAGGCGATGACGAGCTGTTGATAGGCGGCCGGATCGAAGATCTGGTCGTTGGTGGCCAGCGTGGAGGTTTGTTGTTGACCGTAGAGCGCGCCTTTGGGATTGTTGACGGTGGTGCTCTCGACGGCCTGGCGGATGTCGGCGAGCGTCAGGCCATAGGCCGCGAGCTTCGCCGGTGAGGCCTGGATGCGCAGCGCCGGCCGGCGCTGACCGTTGATCCAGACTTGCGAGACCCCCTGGATCTGGCTCAGGGGCCGCTGCAGCTTGACTTCGATCGCGTCACTCAATGCCGGCAGCGTCATGAGCTTCGAATGAATGGCGAACACCAGGATCGGCGGATCGCTCGGGTTGGCTTTGCGCCAGATGGGCTGGTTGGGCAGGCTCTTGGGCAACAAGCCGGAGGCGGCGGTGATGGCGGCCTGGACTTCCTGCGCCGCCGTGTCGATATTCTTTTCCAGCAGGAATTGCAGCGTGATCTGCGTCTGACCCAGGACACTACCGGAGGTCATCTCGGTGATACCCGGGACATTGCTCAACTGCACCTCGAGCGGCGTGGCCACGGCCGAGGCCATTGTTTCGGCGCTCGCGCCGGGCAGGCTGGCACTCACCTGGATGGTCGGGAAGTCGACCTGCGGCAGCGGCGCGATGGACAGCAACGGGAAGGCGACCACGCCCAGCAACACCGCCGCCGCCGTGAGCAGCACGGTGGGAATGGGGTGATGAATGAACCAGTCGGAAAAGCGCGACTTGAAATTCACCGCTTCTGCGTCACCTGGACGCCCACCTCGGAGTTGTTGTCGTTGTAGGCCCGATCGTCGCTGGAGGCCACCTTCACGGCGGTCCCGGCCGTCAGTTGGTCCTGGCCGTCGGTGACGACGAGGTCACCCGGCTGCAGGCCCGCACCCACGCTGGTGAGCAGCCCTTGAACGTAACGCACCCTGACGGGGACGACCTCGGCCACGCCGTTTTTGATGCGAAACACAAAGGTCCCGTCGAGCCCGTTCTGCACGGCCCGCGAGCTCACCACCGAGGCGTCGTGGTCGATCCCGGTGCGCAACTGCACCGTCACGAACTGCCCCGACCAAAGCCGGCCTTCCGGATTGGCAAACTCGGCCCGCAGTTGAATCGTCCCGGTGGCCTGGTCCACCTGGTTGTCGACATTGGTCAAATGTCCCGTGGCCAGGGTCGTTCCGGCGTCGCGGTCGAAAGCGGCCACTTGGGCGCGGGTAGGGTCCTCGAGCAAGGGCTGGAGGCGGGGTAAGTCCTGCTGGGGTAGAGAGAAAACCACCGAAATGGGATCAACCTGCACGACGCTGAACAGCCCGTTGGCGTCGTTGGCCTGGACCAGGTTGCCGGGATCGACCCGGCGCATGCCGACCCGCCCGGTGATGGGGCTCAGGATGCTGGCGTAGGAGCGCTGTACCTCGGCGCTCTGGACGGCCGCCGCATCGGAGTCCACGGTGGCTTTGAGCTGTTCCACCAGGGCGCGCTGCTGATCGACGCTCTGGCCGGCGATCGCTTCCCCGGCCAGGAGATTCTCATCCCGCTTGAGGTCCAGCTCGGCGATCTTCAGGTTGGCGCGGTCGCGGGCCAGGATGGCGCGCGCCTGGTTCTCGGCTGCCTTCAAGGGGCGGTCGTCGATCGAGGCCAGCAACTGGCCTTGCGCGACACGCTGACCCTCGTGGACGAGCACCTGGGTCAGGACGCCACTGATCTGGGGCTTGAGAACGACATTGTGGAGCGATTGGACATTGCCGATGGCCGTGAGCAGCAGCGGGACGTCGCTGCGGTTGACGCGTGAGACCGAGACGAGGACGGGGTCTTTGTTATCAACGTGGGGCGCCGGTCGCACCGTGCGCCACAGGACGAGTCCGCCTAACACGGCGACACCCAGGAGCGCGGCGACGTAGGCCTGTGATTTACGCTGTCTGTTCATGAACTCCCATAAAACTGCTCGCTCAAGGCCAAGTCAATAGAACCTGCAGGGCCGCTCACCCTGCGGGAAAACGGGCCACGGCTTCAGGCGGTGCCGTAAACTTGTCATGGGTCTGCTGCAATACTGGTATCCCCGCATGAGTACGCTCGCCCGATGACGGCCATCCGCCTGGAGCAGGTTACCAAGCACTACAACGAGACCGTGGCGCTCAGTGCCATCGACCTCGCCATCCAGGACGGTGAGTTGTTCTTTCTCCTGGGTCCGAGCGGGTGTGGCAAGAGCACCCTGTTGCGGTTGATTGCGGGACTGCAGCCCCCCACGCGGGGACGAATTTTTTTTGATGGTCGGGACGTGACCGCGGTGCCGACCCAGGAGCGCAATGCCGTCATGTGTTTCCAGGGCTACGCGCTGTGGCCTCACATGACGGTGCGCGAGCACATCCGCTTCGGTCTCTCGGTGCGCAAGATGCCGTTGCCGCAGCAAGAGCAGCGCATTGAGGAAATGCTGGCGCTCATCCAGATGGAGGGCGAGCTCGGCGCGCGCAAGCCGAGTCAACTCTCGGGTGGCCAGCAGCAACGCGTGGCCCTGGCGCGTGCCCTGGCCGTGGAGCCCGAATGCCTGTTGCTCGATGAGCCGCTGAGCAACCTGGACGCGAATCTGCGGAACGAGATGCGCCGGGAGATTCAACGCATCTGCAAGCAGACCGGCGTCACCACGATCTACGTGACCCACGATCAAAAGGAAGCCCTCAGCTCGGCGGATCGGATCGCGGTGCTCCAGGACGGCAGGCTCATGCAGGTGGGGACTCCCGTGGAACTGTATCAGTCGCCGGCCACGGCATTCGTCGCGGACTTCATCGGTCGGACCAATCTCCTGGAAGGCGAGGTTGTTGCCGCCAGGGAAGGGGCGATAAGCATTACCACCGCGGCGGGACCGGTCATAGCAAGCAAGGGGCCCTCGGGCGGGCGCGTCACTGTCAGCATCCGTCCGGAAAGACTCCGGATCGTTCCCAAGGAAGACCCCCCAGGGGTCAACCGGGTGACGGGCGCCCTCCTGGAAAGCGCCTTTCTGGGAGAGTCCAGCGAGCACGTCGTAGGGGTGGGAGGCACGCAATTGCGGGTGATCGCAGCGCCTCCGCGCTTGAATGTCACGGGTGATGTTGCCTTGGAGTTCTCACCGACGGACGTGGTGGTATTGGCGCGATGAACGGTGGGTTGGGGTTGCGACGGTATGCGCTGCTCGCGGCGTTCCTGCTCGTGCTCCTGGTGCCGTTGTTGCGACTTGGAGAGGGGACGGCGCCGGCTCCGGCGTCGCGGGAGTCGCCAGGGGTGTCGGGTCCCGTGGAGCACCTGGTGATCGTGACGCCGCACCTCGAAGCGGTGCGGCGTAAGTTTTCGACAGCCTTCTGCGCCTGGTACGCCGCGAACTATCACACTGCTGTGGAGGTGGACTTTCTCAACTACGGCGGTGGCAGCGAGATCGTTAAATTCTTCCAGACCAGCCGCCCGACCTTCGAGAAGTTGGGAACTTACGAGGTCGATCTCGTCTGGGGCGGCAGCGACTACCTCTTCAATGAGAGCCTCGAGAAAAAAGGCTACCTGCAGAAAGCGAACCTCGACCCCGCGGTGGTGGCCGCGGCATTCCCCCAAGCGCAGATCGGCGGCCTGCCCTTGTATGATTCCGACAAGGAGAACGGCCCGCAGTGGTACGGCACGGCCCTGTCCAGTTTCGGAATCATGTACAACAGGGACCTGTTGCGGGACCTGCGGTTGCCCGAGCCGAAGACGTGGGCGGACCTGGCGGATCCTCGCTACCGCAACTGGGTCATCATGGCCGATCCAACTCGCTCGTCTTCAGCCAGGACGATGCTGATGACCATCGTGGAGCGCGAGATGGCCACCGCGCAACAGCAGGGTTTGCCGGAGAGCGAAGGTTGGGCGCGTGGCATGGGTCTGATCCGGCAGATCGCGGCCAATGCAAGGGGCTTCGAAGGGGCCTCGAACCTGCCTCCCAGTATGGTAAGCAGCGGTGAGGCGGCCGCGGCGATGTCCATCGACTTCTACGCCCGCACGCAGATCGCGGCGGTCGAGCCGGGCCGTGTTGGATACGTGGAGCCGCACGGGGCGACGGTCATCACTCCCGAGCCCATCGGGATCGTGGCTGGCGCTCAGCACGTGGAGCTGGCGCGGCGCTTCATCGAGTTTCTGCTGAGCGAGCCGGCGCAGCGTCTGTGGATTACGAAGGCCGATCCGCGGCGGGAGTCGCCGGAGATGTCGCTGCGACGCCTGCCGATCCGGCGCGCGGTTTACGAACATCCCGACAATTTCACGGATTACTCCAATCCTTACCTGGCCGCGGGCAATTTCAACACGAAGGCGGAGCGCACGCGGGGTTTCGGTCTCCTGGACGAGTTGGTTGCGCTGAGCTGCATCGACCTGCTGCCAGAGCTGCGTGCAACGCGCGCGGCAATCCTTGCTTCGCCGCGCGCACAAGAGCTCGATGCCCGGTTGGGGCGGTTTCCCATCGACGCGGCGGCCTCCCGGGACGGCGTTGCCGCTTATCGCAAAATGTTGAGCGGTGATCCGCGCGAATGGCTGGCGTTACAGCACAAGTGGTTGGATGTGTTCAGGACGGAGTACCGGACTTTGCGTGAGCTTGCGGCGGCGCCATGAGTGTTACGCGACGCCTGGCGCCCTACCTGGTTTTTATGGCGATCGCCGCTTTCTTTGGCGTGTTTCTGCTCTGGCCGGTCCTGCGGGTCGTGGTCGTCGGCCTCGGTCTGCCGGGGTCGGGCGCCCGGCTGCAGTTCACCCCGTCGTATCTCATGGCCGTCTTCAGCAGCTACGAATTCCGCACCAGCCTGTTCAACAGTGCGGCGATTGCTGCCGCGGTGACCTTGCTTTGCGCGCTCATCAGCGTCCCCCTGGCGCTGCTGACACGACGCTGCGATTTTCGCGGCAAGTCCGTGGTGACCTCCCTGCTGTTGGTTCCGTTGGTCCTGCCACCCTTTGTGGGTGCGATCGGTCTGCGGCAGATTTTCGGGGCGAGCGGCGCGTTGACCGCGTTGTGCCGCGCCGTTGGTCTGATTCGTCCGGACCAGGTGGTGAGCTGGTTGACGGGGCACGAGCTCACGGCAGTCGTCATCGCCGAGGCGTTCAGTCTGTATCCGATCCTCTTTTTGAATGTCGCGGCGGCGCTGGCGAATCTCGATCCCGCCATGGAGCAGGCGGCCGCCAACCTCGGGGCTTCCTCGTGGCGGATTTTCCGGTCGGTGACGCTGGCATCCCTGCGGCCGGGGTTGTTCGCCGGTGGCGCGATCGTGTTCATCTGGAGCTTCGGCGAGCTCGGCACGCCGCTGATGTTCGATTTGTACTCGGTCGCTCCGGTGCAGATCTTCTTTCACATCACGGAGATCTCGGACAACCCCATTCCCTATGCGTTGGTCATTGTCATGCTGCTGGTCAGCGCCGCGGTTTACGTTGCCGGCAAAGTCGCGGTGGGTCGGGCTGATCTCGCGCAGACCCGGGTAGCGTTCGCGGCCGCCGGCGAGCGCGCGACCGGCTTGCGCGCGGCGTGGATTCTCCTGCCTTTTGTGGTCGTCATCGCGGTGGCGTTGCTGCCTCACATCGGAGTCGTGCTGACGAGCTTTTCGGCAACGGGTTCCTGGTACAACAGTGTGCTGCCGAGGGTTTTCACCAGCGATCAGTACGTGCACGCCCTGTCGCACCAGATCGTCCTGACTTCCATCCGTAATAGCGTGCTTTTCTCGCTGTCCAGCGTCGTGTTCGACATCGTGATCGGAACCGCTATCGCCATTCTCATCGTGCGCTCGAGGCTGCCCGGGATTCTGCGCATCCTGGTCGACACGTTGTCGATGTTGCCGCTCGCGGTGCCGGGCATGGTGCTGGCATTTGGCTACCTGGCCATCAGTCTGCAGTTCAAGGTCTGGTTCATCGGGCACGACTGGCTGTTGCAGTATGCCGATGTGCAGCGCAATCCAACGTTGCTGCTGGTGCTGGCTTACACCATGCGACGTTTGCCCTACGTGGTCCGCAGCACGGTGGCCGGGCTCGAGCAGACTCCTCAGGATCTCGAGCTTGCAGCGCGCAATATCGGCGCCTCGATGACCACCACGCTGCGCCGGATCACGGTCCCCCTGATCACACCCAATCTCATCGCCGCCGCCCTGTTGGTGTTCGCCTTCACCATGCTCGAAGTGAGCGACTCCCTGATCCTGGTGCAGAAGCCGGCCTTCTGGCCGGTGACCCGCGGCATCTACGAGCTCTGGCAGCGCCTCGGTGATGGTCCTTATATCGCCAGTGCCCTGGGCGCCTGGACGATGCTGCTGATGATGTTGGTGATCCTGTTCGTGAACTCGCTGCTGGGCAGGCGCCTGGGGGCGCTGTTCAGGATCTGAGAGTGGTACTTGCGGATCACGGACTGGGTGACC
>Ga0070665_100004411_pt1 | contig 14786 bp, 10 predicted proteins | sample KBSS13metaG_FD_65862 | JGI IMG/M metagenome (GOLD analysis project Ga0070665, IMG submission 65862) | Switchgrass rhizosphere microbial communities from Kellogg Biological Station, Michigan, USA - KBS S1-3 metaG | ecosystem: Host-associated > Plants > Roots > Rhizosphere > Soil ... | reverse complement strand
TCAATTCGAACTGGCAGGTCTCGACGCAGTCGCGCGACGTGAAGGACGGCAAGCAAGCCGACATCAGTCGCGAACCCGAACAGGTGAAGGCGTTCCGCGATACCTGGAAAGATGGCATTCACAGCTACCTCACTTATCTGCGCGACCGCTTGACCGCAATGCGAGATCTATTGACCCAAAGTGGCTCCATCTTCGTGCAGATCGGTGACGAGAACGTGCACCGCGTTAGGGCTGTCATGGATGAGGTGTTTGGTAGCACGAACTTCATTTCGGAGATTACTGTTCAGAAGGCTGGTTCGACCTACGCGGAATATCTCGGTGGCGTCGCCGACTACGTGCTTTGGTTCGCCCTGAATAGGGAACACCTCAAGTATCGCCCGCTGTACGATTCGAGAAAAATTACCGAAGAAGACTCCGGACGATTTACACTTGTTCGCTCGGAAGATGGGAGCCTTGTACCCAAGAAGATCGCGTTGAGCGTTGGCGTACACAACCTCGTGGCACCGGATCCGCTTCAGTCTGCGTCTGCAGGACGTGAAAAGGGTGAAGGTGCTGCAAGTTGGTTTGCTGTCGAATTGGCTGGGAAAACCTACCGCCCAACAATGCAAAGTCGATGGAAGACGAACGAAATAGGAATGGAGCGTCTTCGTAAAGCCGCTCGACTTATTCCGCTCTCCACATCAGTCCGATACGCCCGTTCATTCGGCGACTTTTCTGTATCGACGCGGACGAACATTTGGAACGATTTAAGTGGAGCAAGTGATAAGACCTATGTCGTGCAGACAACTTCTGCAGTTGTCGAACGCTGCATCTTGATGAGCACCGACCCTGGCGACATCGTACTTGATCCCACCTGCGGTTCCGGCACTACGGCCTATGTCGCCGAGGAGTGGGGACGCCGCTGGATTACCGTCGATACCAGCCGCGTTGCACTGGCACTGGCGCGCACACGATTGATCTCGGCCCGCTATCCCTGGTATTTGCTCACCGATAGCCGCGAAGGTCGCGCCAAGGAAGCCGATCTTCAGAAGCGGGCACTACCTGACACGCCTGTCCATAGCGATATTCGCCAAGGCTTCGTCTATGAACGCGTGCCCCACATCATGCTCAGCTCGATTGCGAGCAATCCCTTGATCGACGACATCTGGGAGAAATGGCAGGCGGTGCTTGAGCCGCTGCGCCTCTCACTCAACAAGGCGACCAAGAACAATTGGGAAGAATGGCAGATTCCGCGCGAACTGCTCGCCAGCGCACCTGCGGCTGCCGTTGAGCCGCACACCAAATGGTGGGAGGCTCGGATCGCGCGTCAACGCGAGATCGACGCCAGCATCGCCGCGCGTGCGGACGTCGAATACCTCTACGACAAGCCTTACATCGACAATGCCCGCGTTCGCGTCGCAGGCCCTTTCACGGTCGAAAGCCTGTCGCCGCATCGCGTGCTGCCCGCCAGCGAGGAAGAGTTGATTGACCTGATCGAGGCCGAAGAAGGCAAGCGCTCCGCCGCCGACGCGGACCTTGCCGGACAGGATTTTGCGACGATCGTAATCGACTACCTCAAATCCGAAGGCGTCAAGCAGCAGGCCAAGGGCGACCGTATCAGCTTTGAGTCCCTGATGCCGTGGCCCGGCAACTTCATTGGTGCCAGCGGCACTTTCATCGAAGGCGAAAATGGCCCCAAGCGACGCGTTGCGATCCTGATTGGCCCGGAATACGGCACCGTCGGCCGGCAGGATATCGTCGCGGCGGCGAGGGAGGCCGTCGATGCGCGGTTCGACGTGCTGATCGCATGCGCCTTCAACTTCGATGCCCATTCCTCCGAACTGGGAAGTCTCGGCAGCCTCAAAATTCTGAAGGCGCGCATCAATCCCGACATGCACATGTCGGAGGAGCTGAAGAATACCGGGCGTGGCAATATGTTCGTTGTGTTCGGCGAGCCCGACGTGGAAATTCTCGACGATGGTGGGCCCGAGATCCGGGTGAAGGTTCACGGCGTCGACGTGTTCGATCCCAATACCGGCGACATCCGCTCCAACGACACCAAGGGCATCGCCGCGTGGTTCATAGACACGAACTATAACGAGGAAAGTTTCTTCGTTCGTCACGCCTATTTCCTCGGCGCGAACGATCCATACAAGAGCCTGAAGACCGCACTCCAGGCCGAGATCGACGAAGATGCCTGGGCGACGCTCTATTCCGACACCTCGCGACCATTTCCGCGGCCCCCGGGTCGCCGCATTGCAGTGAAGGTCATCAACCACTTCGGCGACGAGGTGATGAAGGTATTTGGAGTGTGAGGATATTGAATGAAAATCTCTAAGCCCCTCAATCTCGTTCAACGTACCTTCAACGAGCTTTGTTCGAAGGGAGGAGGAACAGGGGGAGGCCCGGCCCGGACCAAGGTCCAAGCCTTGCTTCACGACGGGAGCAAGAAGTTAAACCAGTTTGCCTTCGACGAGATCACGGATCAACTCGCAAAGTTTTCTGATCGTAACCCATGGCACGTTTGTTTCGCCGTGGGCTTGGGTTGGGGGCATCTTGCTCAAATCGATGACGAATTTACTGACAGCGCAACTCGAGTTCTCGCGAACTTGGATGCCGCCGCGCTAGCCAGGGCCGCGGAATTTCACTTTGAGCGCGGTCCCACACCGATCGAACAGTCTCTACGCGGCGGGTATTCTATGTTTCAAAAGGTGCGGCTGCCCGACGCACTTCCTTCCGACTTGAAGAGTTACGGACGGGCCCAAGAGCGATGGCTGCAGCCGATCTTGTCAAAGTCCGAAGAGCGGCCCCGATATATCGGCAGTTGGAATGCAACGGCTATGTTTATGGTGGCACTTTTTTCAAATCCAGGGCTGGCGTCCACTTTAAGGGACCGCGAGTTTATGCTCCCGCCCGGCGGCCCCATTTATAATGGACTTTCGACCCTTCACCAAGCGAAGGTCCTCTCACAGAAGCCGTCGGGGAGTGAGCTAGACGATGAGGCCTTCGAACCAGGGGCAATTTACGAAAACAATGCTTTGATGTCGGATATTCTGAAAGGGAAAAACGACTGGAGCATTCTGGACGTTCACAGTGGGCTCTACATGCTCGGCACCCGACACAATCTATCAGATAAGTGGGCCTGAAGCGCGGGCATCCTCCCATGAACTTCCTTATCGCCGACACCTTCACGGCCTCGTTCAATCGTCTTTCAGGCGTGGACCAGAAGGCGGTGAAGGCGAGTGTCTTCGATCTGCAGATGGATCGCACTGGCAACGGTCTCCAGTTGCATCGGATCGACAAGAGCAAGGACCCGAATTTCTGGTCGGCACGGGTCAACCGCGATATCCGGCTGATCGTCCATAAAACGAGCGAAAGCCTGCTCGTCGCCTATGTCGACCACCACGACGCCGCCTATGCATGGGCGGAACGGCGGCGGATCGAGGCGCATCCGCGGACCGGCGCGATCCAGATTGTTGAGGTCCGCGAGCAGGTGGCGGAGGTCGCGCCGCCGGCGACGTTCGATTTTGTGTTTCCCGAGCCCGCCAAGAACGACGCGATCAAGCCCGCGTTGTTTTCGTCACTGGATGACAACGCGCTTCTCTCGGTCGGTGTGCCCGTCGATTGGCTGGCCGACGTCCGCGCAGCTGATGAAGACGGTTACTTCGCGCTTGCGGCCCATCTTCCTGCCGAGGCTTCCGAAGCCCTGCTCGAATTCGCCGCGACCGGCAAGCTGGCGTTGCCAGCTCCACCGACGGCCGATCCCTTCAAGCATCCCGATGCGCTGCGCCGCATCCGCCTGATCGCCGATCAGGAGGAGCTGGAATTGGCGCTGGCCTTTCCGTGGGAGAAATGGGGCGTCTTCCTCCATCCATCCCAGCGCTCGCTGGTTGAACGCTCCTTCTCGGGGCCGGCCCGCGTGGCGGGATCGGCGGGCACCGGCAAGACCATCGTCGCGATTCATCGCGCGGTCCGGCTTGCCCGCGAGAACCCAGCCGCAAAAATACTCCTGGCGAGCTTTTCGCAGCCTTTGGCCGATGCCTTGGCGAAGAAGCTCCTGGTCCTTGCCCCTGAGACAGGCGGCGTCGTGCCCCGGATCACGACCGCATCGTTCCGTGGGATCGCCGAGCAGATGTATCAGCTCGAACACGGCGTGCGCCCCCGCATTGCGTCCGACGTTGTCTTGCGCGAGCGGCTGCGCGCCGCCGCTGCCGCGACCGGGCTCAAGGGCTTTTCGGAGCGCTTCCTGCTGTCCGAATGGACCAACGTCGTTGACGCCTGGGGCCTGTCGTCGCTCGACGCCTATTCGACCGTCGAGCGAATGGGCCGCAAGAGCAGGCTTGGCCCCAATCAGCGCGCGCGCCTGTGGCCTGTCTTCGCAGCGATCCGCGAGGCGCTGGAGACGGAGCGTTATACGACCTGGGCAAATGTTTTCACTGATTTGGCGAAAGCGTTCGAAGGCCGCGTGTCCAAGCCGTTCGACCATGTCGTCATCGACGAGGCTCAGGATTTGGCCCCTGCGGAGCTGCGGTTCTTCGCGGCGCTGGCGCCGCCAGGGACGAACGGCCTGTTCCTGTCCGGCGACATCGGTCAGCGCATCTTTCAGCATCCTTTCTCTTGGGCGAGCCTTGGGGTCGATGTCCGAGGCCGATCGCACACCCTCAAGGTCTGCTACCGCACTTCGCAGCAGATTCGTCGCGCTGCCGACCGGCTTTTGCCGACCGTTCTGCGCGACAGCGACGGCCTGGACGATGAGCGCCGGGGAATCATTTCGGTGTTCGATGGGCCCCCGCCCGAGGTCAGATCCTTCGCCACCATTGCAGCAGAGGCAGAAGCGATCCGACAGGCGATCGAAGGCTGGCTCGGCGACGGAATCGTAGCCCATGAAATCGGCTTGTTCGTCCGGACGCCGGAACTCGTCGTGCGCGCGCGGACTGCAATTGAAGGATTACCGGGTGCCGCCGAGATCGTGACCGCTCAAATGAGTTTGGCGAAGGGTTTGGAGTTTCGCGCGGTCGCAGTGATGGCTTGCGAGGAGGGGGTCTTGCCGCTGGATGAGCGCATCGCTGATGCCGCAGACGAGGCAGAGCTCGACGACATCTACGAGACCGAAAGACGGCTCCTCTACGTCGCCTGCACGCGGGCGCGTGAGCATCTCCTGCTTACGGGAGTGACCCCGGTATCCGAATATTTGGCTGATCTGAACGCGGTGGACAGCAACAAACAGTCAGACTGATCAAGCGGTCCGCTGCGTCGACAACACACGCTCCAGCGATGATGCGGGAGCTACAGTCACACCGCAGTCTACCTCACGTAAGTTATTGATTTTGCACATGCCCGCTACTGTGCATGGGGTTGTTTTCGACATTTTGTTTGTTCGGCTACGGGAGCCGCGCTTGGAAAGCTATAGTCGTCACCGCAAGCCCCCGCCCGAGGACCTCCCGGATGTCCGCCAAAATCGATCTCCTCACGCTGCAGCTCTTCGTCGCGATCGTCGAGGAGCAGAGCATCGCGAAGGCGGCGGAGAAGAAGAACATTGCTGCGTCCGCGGTCAGCCGCCGCATCTCGGATATCGAGGACCTGTTCCAGGTCGAGCTGCTGCATCGCCATTCCAAGGGGATCGAGCCGACGCCGGCCGGCTTCGCCCTGCTCGAGCACGCCCGCATCATCCTCGGCAACCTCAGCAAGCTCGAGAGCGAGCTGATGGGATACAAGCAGGGCAAGCGCGGGCTGATCCGGGTCTGTGCCAACAAATCCGCGATCCTCGAAGCCTTGGCGGACGAGCTCAGCCTGTTCCTGGAACGGCATCCGTTGGTCCACATCGACATCGAGGAGGATCTCAGCCCCGCGATCGTGCGCGCGGTGGTGGAGAACCGGGCCGACATCGGCATCTTCGGCGGCAACATCGACGGGCAGGATCTGGAGCTGCTGTCCTATCGCAGCGACAGCCTGGTCGCGCTGGTCACGCGCGACCACCCGCTGGCGGGCCGCAGCAGCGTTCGCTTCCGCGAGCTGGTCGATTTCGACTTTGTCAGCCTCGAGAAAGGCAGCTCGATCGAGACGCTGTGCGTCAGGGCGGCCGCGGCGCTAGGGCAGCACATGAAGGTGCGCATCCGCGTCAGCAGTTTCGATGCGCTGTTCCGGGTGATCGATGCCAGGATGGGGGTCGGCATCGTGCCGCTGGAGATCGTTCGCGACCGCTACGGCGTCGACAGCCTCGCCACCGTCCCGCTCGAGGAGTCCTGGGCGCGACGCGACCTGGTCATCGGCGTGCGCGATTACAAGTCGCTGCCGTCGGTGACGAAGCTGCTGGTGGAGCATCTGCGGACCCATGATGAGGCGCGTCCCGCCACGGGCGGCGTCTCCGACCGGCTGACGGTGGTGCGCGGCAGAAGCTGACATCGCGCGGGCGAGATGCCTGCCATCGCCGGCCGCGATGGCGCCTTGCCCAACCGTCACTGCACATTTCCGCGACGGACTTCTATCCTCTTCCCAACATCGCGGCCGGTCGGCATGATCGGCGGCAACACGGCACATCAGATGCCGAACAGGGAGGACGGCTCGTGGACACGCACGGTCGCACGCTGCTGGCCAAAATCTGGGACCAGCATGTCATCGCCCATGTCAGCGATGACACCGATCTGCTGCATGTGGATCGCCATCTGCTGCACGACCTCGGCGGCTCCCGCGGCCTGCTCGACCTCAAGAGCCGCGACCTTCCCGTCCACAACCCCGAACTGACCTTTGCCACGCCGGACCACGCGATTTCGACCGCGGCGGGGCGTGCCGGCACCATCAAGACCGGATGGGATCTGCTGGCGGCGCTGCGGACCGAGACGTCGGCCAGCAACATCCACCTGTTCGACCTCGATCAGCCCGGGCAGGGGATCGTCCATGTCATCGGCCCCGAGCTCGGCCTCAGCCTGCCCGGCTGCCTGATCGTCTGCGGCGACAGCCACACCTGCACCCATGGCGGCCTCGGCGCGCTCGCCTTCGGCATCGGCTCCAGCGAGCTCACCCATGTGCTGGCGACCCAGACCATCATCCAGCGCCGGCCGAAAACCATGCGCGTGAATTTCGACGGTCGCTTGCCGTTCGGCGTCACGGCGAAGGATCTCATCCTCGCGCTGATCGGCCATGTCGGCGCCGCCGGCGGCACCGGCTACGCGGTCGAATATGCCGGCAGCGCCATCCGTGACATGCCAATCGAAGGCCGCCTCACCATCTGCAACCTCTCGGTCGAGCTCGGCGCCAAGATGGGGCTGATCGCGCCTGATGACACGACGTTCGCCTATGTCCGCGGCCGTCCCTATGCGCCGCAAGGCGAGATGTGGGAGCGCGCCGTCGCGGCGTGGCGGACGCTTCGCAGCGACAGCGACGCAATGTTCGACCGCGAGGTGACGATCGATGTCGGGACCATCATCCCCCAGATCACCTGGGGCACCAGTCCGGAGCATGTGCTGGGTGTCGATGGCCGCATCCCGGATCCCGCAGATATCGCCGATCCCGCGCGCCGCGGCGCGATCGAGATCGCGCTCGACTATATGGGCCTCAAACCCGGTGCGCCGATCGCCGGCACGAAGGTCGATTGGGTCTTCATCGGCTCCTGCACCAACAGCCGCCTCAGCGATCTCAGAGCCGCGGCCGAGGTCGCGCGCGGCCGCAAGGTTGCGCCGGGCGTGCGCGCCTGGGTCGTGCCGGGTTCGGAGACCGTGAAGCGCGATGCGGTCGCCGAGGGGCTCGACAGGATCTTCATCGACGCGGGCTTCGAGTGGCGCGAGCCCGGATGCTCGATGTGTCTTGCCGCCAACGGCGAAACCGTGCCGCCCGGCCAGCGCTCGGTGTCGACCTCGAACCGCAATTTCATCGGCCGGCAGGGGCCGCGCGCCCGCACCCATCTGGCAAGCCCGGCGATGGCGGTGGCGGCGGCGGTGTCCGGCGCCATCGCCGATGTCCGAACCATGGAGCGCTAGATGGCGCAGGCCTTCACCAAACTGACCGCGACCGCCGCGCCGATCATGCGCACCAATGTCGACACGGACGTCATCATCAGCATCAACCGCATGATCGGAAATTCCGTCCGCGGCCATCTCGGCAAATGGGCGTTCGGCTCGCTGCGCTATCTGCCCGACGGCTCGGACAATCCGGAGTTCATCCTCAACCGCGAGCCTTATCGCGGCGCGGAAATCCTGGTCACGGGGCCGAATTTCGGCTGCGGCTCGTCGCGCGAGGCGGCGGTGTGGTCGCTGCAGGAGATGGGCATCCGCGCCATCATCGGCTCCGGCTTCGGCGACATCTTCTTCGCCAATTGCTTTCAGAACGGCATTTTGCCTGTCGTGCTGGACAAGGCGATCATCGACAGCCTCGCCGCCGACATCGAAGCGAGCCAGGGCGCGGGGCGTGTCAGTGTCGATCTGCAGGAGCAGACCGTCACATCGCCATCGGGCGTGAGGCACGCCTTCGAGATCGATCCGCGCCGGCGTGCGGGTCTGCTCGAAGGCCTGGATGAGATTTCGCTGACGTTGCGGCGCGACCAGGAGATCCGCGCATTCCAGGCCTCCGACCGCGACGCGCGGCCATGGATTCACTTTGCAGGACACCAAGCATGAACACGCTCTCGAACACGATCAAGGTCGCCGTGGTCGGCGGTGAAGGCATCGGCCCGGAGGTGACCGGCCAGTCCCATCGCATCCTCAAATGGTTCTCGGACCGGCGCGGCGCGCCCGTTGTCCTGCGCGAAGCGCAATACGGTCTCATCCCTTATCTCGCGACCGGCAAGGTGCTCCCCGATGACACCGTCGCGGCGATGGAGGAGGCCGACGCGATCCTCTGGGGTGCGACGGGTGGCCCGGAAACCACTGAGGTGCCTGCGTCGGCGCGCAAAGCGGGGAGCCTGCTGTCGCTGCGCAGCAAGTACGACCTCTATGCCAACCTCCGGCCGATCGTCGCCAATCCGGCGCTGGCAGATTCCGCGCCGCTCAAGGCCGCGGTGTTGAAGGATGTCGATTTCATCATCATCCGCGAGCTCACCAGCGGCATCTATTTCGGCGAGCCGCGCGGCATCGAAACCCTGCCCGACGGCCAGCGCCGCGGCTTCAACACCCAGCAATACACCACCAGCCAGATCCGCCGGGTGGCGCGCACCGCGTTCGAGCTGGCACGGACGCGCAAGGGCCGGGTCTGCTCCGTCGACAAGGCCAATGTGCTGGAAACCAGCGTGCTGTGGCGCGAGGAGGTCACCGCACTGCATCAAGCGGAATTCGCCGATGTGGAGCTGACGCATCTCTATGTCGACAACGCCGCGATGCAGATCGTGCGGGCGCCGTCGCAGTTCGACGTCATGGTGACCTGCAACATTTTTGGCGACATCCTCTCCGATTGCGCCGCGATGGCGTCGGGCTCGCTCGGTATGCTGCCGTCGGTCTCGCTCGGGCCGCCGGACCGGCTGGGACGCCGCAAGGCGCTCTATGAGCCGGTCCACGGCAGCGCGCCTGACATTGCGGGCAAGGGCATCGCCAATCCGCTCGGCTCGATCCTCAGCGTCGCAATGATGTTGCGCATCACCCTCAATCGGCCTGATGATGCATCGCTGCTGGAGAAGGCCGTGGACACGGCACTGGCTGCCGGCGCAAGAACGGCCGATATCGCCGAACCCGGCGCAAAAAGATTGTCGACCCAGGAGATGGGCGATGCGGTGCTGAACGCGCTCGACAAGGTCGTCGGCAGGGAGAGGGAGCACGCGTGATGAGAACTCGGGTCACCAGACGGGCCGCGCTGACCATTGTCGCCGGCGCAGGTGCCTCCATGGCGGCGGGACGGGCGTGGGCGGATAACCCGTCGGGCCGCGTGATCTATCCGGTGGCCATTCCGGTCTATCAGTCGCAATTCGTCGCCGACCGCGCCGGGTTCTTCAAGGAGGCCGGTCTCGACTGCAAGCTGATCCAGGGCGGCAGCGGCGTGAAGACCCGCGAGATCATCGCCTCGTCCCAGGGCGATATCGGCATCGGCGACATCACCCATCCGATGCAGCTCAGCAATCACGGCCGCAGTGCGCGGGTGCTGATGCCGGTCGATACCCGGAGCAACGCCGCGATCTTCATCATCCGCAAGGATCTGTTCGACCAGGGCATCACCACCCTGGAGGCGCTGGCGAAGTGGAAACGGCCTGACGGACGCAAGCCGATCGTTTCGGTGTCGTCGCTGGGCGGGACCAACCACGTCTGGGCCTCCTACTACATGGAAACCATGGGCCTGGACGACAAGGTGACCTGGATCGGCACCGGCAATGTCGACACCATGATGGGCACGTTGAAGACCAAACAGGTCGATGTGCTTATCAACTCGCCGTCGATCCTGAAGGATTCGATCGAGCAGGGCTGGGGCGCTTTGTTGTTCGACGGAACGGACGAGACGGTCTGGGCCAAGTACATCGGCGGCAAGGTCCCGGTGACGTCTCACTTCACGCTCCAGGCCACCATCGACAAGGACCCGCCGAAGATGCAGGCGTTCGTCACCGCGCTGTGGCGGGCGACGCAGTGGATCAAGGCGCACTCGCCCGAAGAGATCTACGACAAGATCGAGCCCTATGTCGGGAGCACGTCGCGTGATGCCAATATTTTCGACTGCGGCGTCATGAAGAAGGTCACTGACTACGACTGCGTTATCGATGCGCAGAGTTTTGCGCGCGGCCAGAAAGTCTGGTTCCGCGAAATGACCGGTATCAAGCCGCTCGCGATGGCCGATGTCGTTAACACGACCTTCATCGAAGCCGCACGTAAGGCCTATCCCGCTTGAGCGTGCAAGCCTTACACGCGCCCCAGGTTGACGCGCTGCCCGAGACGCGGCGCATCGACGTGCGCGGATTGTCCAAGACCTTCCAGCTGGCGGGTGCGGCCATCGAGGCCGTGCGCGACGTCTCCTTCAATGTCCGGCGCGGCGAGTTCGTCGCCCTGCTGGGGCCGTCGGGCTCGGGCAAGAGCACCGTGCTCAACATGATCGCGACGCTGCTCAAGCCGACCAGCGGCGAGATCCTGATCGACGGTGTGCCCGTCGTTCACGGACGGGCCACGCCGAATGTCGGCTACGTGTTCCAGCGCGACACCCTGTTTCCCTGGCGCACCGTCGCCGACAATATCGGCTACGGCCTGGAGTTGGCGCAAGTCCCGGCGGCGGAGCGAAAGGATCGTGTCCGTGCCTGCCTGACGCAAGCCGGGCTGGATGGCTTCGAAAATGCCTACCCTTCCGCATTGTCGGGCGGCATGCGCCAGCGCGCCGCCTTGATGCGAACGCTGGTTGTCGAGCCGCAGGTCCTGCTGATGGACGAGCCGTTCGGCGCGCTCGACACCCACACCAAGATCGACATGCACGACGTGCTGCTGCGCATCTGGGAGCGGGAGCAGCAGACCGTGCTGTTCGTGACCCATGATCTCGGCGAAGCGCTGACGCTGGCAGACCGCATCATTCTGTTTTCCGCGCGGCCCGGCCGGATCAAGGAAACCTTCGAGGTGGATTTCGCCCGGCCGCGCAATGCCGTGAAGATCCGGGAGACGCCGCGTTACGCCGAACTGTTCCAGCTGATCTGGCACTCGCTCGGCGAGGAGTTCATCAAGGGCCGCAAGCCATGAGACGCGCGCGCCAACCGGGCAGAACGTTGGCCTGGCAGATGTTGATCTGCGTCGTCTTCCTGTCGATCTGGCAGTGGGGGTACGATCTGCACGCCCGTCTTCCGTGGCTGGTGCCGGATCTGCTCGACCCCTATTTCGTGTCAAAACCGTCCCAGATCTTCGAGCATTTCCTGATCCTGAGCTGCCTCAAATCCAAGCTCGGAATCTTCAACGGCTGGTTCAATGGCGAATTCGCCCGCTGCATGGCGCGCTCCGAGAACAATCTCTGGATCGCCACCGCCGTCACCCTGAAGAACACGTTCTTCGGCTTCGTGACCGGCGTTAGCAGCGGCTTTGCCGCGGGCCTCGTGCTGGGACGTTCGGACCGGCTCAGCGCCATTTTCCAGCCGTTCATCACCGCGGTGAATTCGATCCCCCGCATCGCGCTGGCGCCGATCATCGTGCTCGCCTTCGGCATCGGCGATACCTCGAAGATCGTGACGTCGTGGATCGTGGTCGTCTTCCTCGTGTTCTTCAATACGTTCGAAGGCGCGCGCTCGATCGACGAGGGCTTTGTCAACGCATCGCGGCTGCTCGGCGCCAGCGAGTGGCAGATCACCCGCACGGTGGTCATTCCCTCGACCATGGCCTGGGTCTTCGCCTCGCTGACCCCTGCGATTTCCTTCGCGCTGATCGGGGTGATCGTCGGCGAGTTCATCGGCGCGGAACGGGGCATCGGCCGCCTGATCATCGAGTCCGAGGCGCGCGCGGAGGCCTCGGGAATGATGGTCGCCGTCATCGTGCTGATGCTGGTCGGCGTCGCGCTGTCGGCGATGATCTGGCGCTTGCAGGCCTATCTGCTGCGCTGGCAGCAGCACAACCTCGCGGAGTAGGACGAACCGGGCCGATCGCTATTCGATCCAGACCGTCATGCCGGGTTCGAGGGCCTTCCGCTGCCCCTCCTGATCGAGGCGCAGGCGGAGCGTGTTGCGGTCGTGGTCGCCGACGACCCGTTCAGCCTGCCACGTTGCGAAGACACCGATCGGCCGCAACTCGGTGACCACGGACTTGATGGCGCCCGCGTCGCCATTTCGCAGCACGTTCACCGTCTTCCCCATCGCGAGCGGGCCGAGATGGTCCTCGCGGACGTTGAACGAGAGCCATTGCTGGTCCGACGCCTCGACCATCAGGATCGGCTGGCCGGCGCGCACGTTTTCACCGATCTCCGCGGCGACGACGCTGACCACGCCGTCAGCCGGCGCGCGCAGGACCATCTTGTCCAGACGCCGCTCCAGCACCGTGACCGCCGTGGCCGCAGCTTGCACCTGTGCGTCGGCGATCGCGCGCTCCTCCCGGGTCGGGCCGGCTGCGGCCGCATCGTAATTGGCGCGAGCCGCCGCGACGTCGGCCTGCGCGGCGGCGACATCGTTCTCGGCCTGGTCGAGCGCCTGCTGCGACTCGAAGCTTTGGCGCGCCAGCGTGCTGATCCGCGTAAGCTGAGCCTGCACGTAGTCGAGGCGGGCGCCCGCCTTGGAAATTGCCGCCTTGAGAACGTCGACCTGCTCGCGCCGAACGCCGGCATAGACGTTGTTGCGGCTTGCGACGGCTGACGCAAGCGTGGCCCGCGCCTGATCCGCCTGCGCGGTCAGCTCCACCGCCGACAGCCGCGCCAGGACGTCGCCCGCCTTCACGGCCGCGCCTTTCCTGACTTCGATCGACATGAGCTGGCCGTTCACTTCCGGCTCGACCCTGACCTCGGTCGCGCGCACGACGCCGACGATGGCCGGCGCCGATGCGGGACGGCGCGTTGCTGTGAACACGACGCCCGCGACCAGCACGAGCGCAATTCCGACGATGGCGGCGCGTCTAGCCTGCATGTCGTTGTTTCCTCTTGATCGCAAATGCCGAGATCACCGCGAGCGCGAAATAGGCGATCGCCAGGCACCACAGGCCGAGCCAGTCGTGGGCAACCTCCCAGATGCCGGCGCCGAGCTGATTGATGCGGACGAGGCCGTCGATGGCGTGGTCGGCGGGGAATATCTGCCCCAGCGCGCGGGCGGCCTCCGGGATCGCCTCACGCGGCCATGCGAAGCCCGCGGTGAAGAACTGCGGCAGGCTGGTTGCGAGCAGAAGAAGGGTCGCGTTCTCCGGACGTGTGAACCATGCTCCGATGGCCTGCCCCATGAAGCTTGTCGCGAGCAGGAAGACGGTGGCGAGCGCAAAAATCTCCGGCAAATGGCCGAGTGTCGAGAAGCCATAGATGCGCGGCAGCACGATGAGATAGAGCGCGAGCACCGGAAGGTAGATGGTCAGATGGGCGACGCCGCGTCCAAGCACGCCTGTGACCGCGCCGCCGGCCGACGCCAGCGCCGTTCCGGTCAACATCGCAGCACCAATCAGCAAGGTCTGCTGGAGGATCAGCATGAACGCCGCCGGGACGATGTAGCTGGCATAGCCGCCGACCGGGTTGAAGATCGGTTGCAGCAGAACATTGGCCGGGCTCGCGCTTGCGAGCTTTGCCTTGACGAGGCTGCCGTCCGGGCGCGCGCCGCGCGAAACGAGTTCGGACGTCAATGCGCCGATCGCGGTGGCGATGCCGCTTGCCGTCGATCTGAACATGAAGAGGTAAGTGGCATCCGCATAGATCGGCAGATGGGCATTGATGCCCTTCAGCACGTCGCGCTCGGTGTCCGCGGGGATCTCGACGGCCGCAAAGGCCTTGCCCTGGTTGATCGCGGCGTGCGCCTCCGCGACGGTGTGCGCGCGAACCACGACACTCAGCGCACCACTCGCATCGAGAGTCTCGACAATCCGCCGGCTGAGATCGCTGAGATCATTGTCGACCACCGCGATCGGAAGCTTGCGCAAGATCTGGTTCAGATAGGGCTGCGGATAATAGATGCCGTAGACCAGCGGGGCCAGGAACAGCACGCTGAAAGCGCTCTTCATTCCGAGCACGCGCCGCCATTCCGCAGTGAAGGCACCGCCGATTCCACGCGGCGCGGGAGCGGTCTCGGCCGGTTCGGCGGGCTGCGTCGCCGCAAACCATCCCCTGCGATTGAGGCTGGCCATGCGCCACCACGCGAGCCCCGCGAACAGGATGGTGAGGACGGCGAGCGCGGCGAAGGCAACGGCGGATGCGGAGACAGGCAATCCCCGCGCCGCCTGTCCCAGCAGCACGGCCATGTACCAGCGCAGCGGCAG
>Ga0070665_100004410_pt1 | contig 14788 bp, 9 predicted proteins | sample KBSS13metaG_FD_65862 | JGI IMG/M metagenome (GOLD analysis project Ga0070665, IMG submission 65862) | Switchgrass rhizosphere microbial communities from Kellogg Biological Station, Michigan, USA - KBS S1-3 metaG | ecosystem: Host-associated > Plants > Roots > Rhizosphere > Soil ... | reverse complement strand
CGGGTCTCGGCGTCCAACGTCTCCCGGGCGGCTGCGGGACTCGTCCCGTCGGCCAGCCTGCCGGCGTACGCCGCGGGGTGCTTGACGTTCCACCACCGGACGCCGCCGACGTGGCTGTGCGCGCCCGGGCCGATGCCCCACCAGTGGCCTCCCGTCCAGTAGAGCTCGTTGTGCCGGCAGCGGGTGACCACGTCGCGCGACCAGTTGGAGACCTCGTACCAGGTCAGGCCCGCCTCGGCGAGCCGATCGTCGGCCAGGAGGTACTTGTCGGCGAGGTCGTCGTCGTCCGGCATCGGCAGCTCGCCCCGGGAGATCCGGCGGGCGAGCGCGGTGCCGGGCTCGACGATCAAGGAGTACGCCGACACGTGGTCCGGGTGGCACCCGAGCGCGACCTCGAGCGACGTCGCCCAGTCGTCCAGGGACTCCCCCGGCGTGCCGTAGATGAGGTCGAGGCTGACCTCGTCGAAGCCGGCCGCCCGCGACCACTCGACGACCGCCGGCACCCGCAGCGGGTCGTGGGTGCGGTCGAGGGTGTGGAGCACGTGGTCGACGGCGGACTGCATGCCGAAGCTGATCCGGGTGAAGCCCGCCTCGCGCAACGCTTCGAGGTCCCACGCGGCGACGCTGTCCGGGTTGGCCTCGGTGGTCACCTCCGCCTCGGGCGCGAGCCCGAACTCGGCGGCGATCGCGGCCAAGACCGCGGCCAGGTCGCCCGCCCCCAGCAGGGTCGGCGTACCGCCGCCGAAGAACACCGTGTCCACCGGCACGTCACGGTCGCCGAGCACCGACCGAGCCATGCGGATCTCCGCGATCGCGGCCTCGGCGTACGTCGCCCGTGAGGCGCCCGGCTGGTCGCCGAGCTCGGCGGCGGTGTAGGTGTTGAAGTCGCAGTAGCCGCAGCGCACCGTGCAGAACGGCACGTGCACGTAGAGCCCGAACGGCCGGGTGCCCAGCTCGGCGAGCGCGCTGCCCGGCAGCGACCCGTCGGCCGGAGCCGGGTCGCCGGCAGGCAGCGAGGACGGCACCCGTTCATCCAACCAGAGCCCGGGTCGGCGTTTCGCCGTCGGCGAACGCGGAAACGTCGTCGTCCTGATGGACGTTGCACGCGGCATGGAGGAGGAGGAGGAGCCGCTCGACGCCTACTCCGCGATCGTGGTTCGGGTCGCCGAGACGCTGACGCCGCGGGTGGCGGCGCTGCGGATCACGAGCGGGAGAGGTGAGTCGGCCGGGTCGGGCGTCGTCCTGACCGCCGAGGGCCACCTGGTCACCAATGCCCACGTCGTGGGGGATGCCGGCTCCGGCGATGCGGCGTTCGCCGACGGGACGACGACGCGGTTCGACGTCGTCGGTCGCGACGCGCTCTCGGACCTCGCCGTGCTCCGCGCTCATCGAGCGGTCCCCGACCCGCCGGAGTACGGCGACGCCGACGAGCTCCGTGTCGGCCAGCTCGTGGTCGCCGTCGGCAACCCGCTGGGGCTGGCCGGCAGCGTGACCGCCGGCGTCGTCAGCGCCCTCGGTCGCAGCATCCCCGCACGTGGCCGGACGACCGCGCGGCTGATCGAGGACGTCATCCAGACCGATGCGACCCTCAACCCGGGCAACTCCGGCGGTGCACTCGCCGACGCCACCGGCCGTGTCGTCGGGATCAACACGGCGGTGGCGGGCGTCGGCCTCGGTCTTGCCGTCCCCATGAACGGCACGACCAGCCGGATCATCTACTCACTGCTGCACGACGGCCGGGTGCGACGCGCCTACCTGGGCCTGGTCACCGCGCCGGCACCACTCGCGCCGGCGTTGACCGAGCGACTCGGTCGGCGTTCGGCGCTCCAGGTCGCCGAGGTGGTCGAGGGCAGCCCCGCGGCCTCCATCGGTCTCCGCCGCGGCGACCTGGTGCTGGCGGTCGACGGTCACCCCGTCGACGACGCCGGTGCTCTCCAGCGGTTGTTGCTCGACGACGCGATCGGAAGCCGCGTCGAGGTCACGGTGCTCCGCAACGGCGCCCTCGTCGATGTGGTCGCGGAGCCGACCGAGCTCGTGGACTGATCACGCAGCTCGGCCATCCGTCCGGCGCCGGCCCACTGGGGTCTCGACGTCGGACGGAGCACGAGGATCGGTCAGCGCTTGCGCTCGATGTCGAGGTCCAGCACGTGGCCCTCGACGTCGTCGTCGTCCTCGCGGTGCGGTGCGAAGTCGACGTTGCCCTCGTCGTCCAGCGGCAGGTAGTGGCCCTGGACGTCGGCGGGGTCCGTCTCGTCCTTGAGGACGATGTTCTCGGTGGTGTTCTCGCTCATGGTCTGCTCTCCCCTAGGTGGTGCTGTTGACCTCAGCATGCGCCGTCCGGCGCTGCGGGTCTGTCACCCGGCTGACAGATCGGGAAGGTCGCGGTCACGAGCCGACCCGATTCCCCGAGAGGACCACGTCCAGGTCCGAGAGCCAGGCGGTGGCGCCGAGGGAAGCGTACGTCGTCCGGGCGGCCGACAGCAGGGGTTCGGCCTCGTCCGGGCGCCCGTGTCGGCTCAGCCAGGTGCCGTACGCCGCGCGGGCGCGGGCCGCGAAGACCGGCGAGCCCCACGCGTCGTACCCCGCGATGGCCGACTCGTGGTGACGCGCGATCTCCTCCTCAGGACTCTTCCTGCGCGCGCCCCGCAGCGCCTCGACCAGGTCTCGGTGCGCCTGCGCACCCGCCATCGGCCGCTCGCCGGAACCGTCCAGCACCTCCGCGAGGTGGTCGAGAACGGCGTCGCCCCCGTCGTCGGGGACCAGGCTGAGCACAGCACCGTAGACGGAGGTGAACTCATCGAGGACCCCGCCGACGTCGTAGACCTCCGACACCGCCCGCTTCAACAGCTCCTCGAGCTGGGACACGTTGCTTGCGACCAGCGCGTCACCGACCGTGCCCCAGTGGCTGCCGTACTCGCGCCGCGCGCTGGACCCCACGACCTCGATCGGGCTCGCGCCCCGGGCCGCGAGCACGAGTCCGGCAAAGGCGGTGGCCTGCGACTCGTCGTCGGGATGGAAGTCGTCGAGGTCCGGGGAGCTGATCGCGTCCCAGTCCCCGGTGGCCCACAGTGCGGCCGCCAGAGCAACACGCGCCAGGCTCGTCGCGTTGAGGCTCCCGGCTCTCACCGCGACCTCGACCGCACGCTGGGCGTGGGCCAGCGACTGGCCGACGTCCTCGCTGTACTCAACTGCGCTGAGCGTGGCCAGCGCATGCACCTCGTTCGCCGGACTGTGCGCCTCGCGGGCGAAGGCGACACCCGTCTCCAGGAGCATCGTGCCGATCAGGTGGTGCCCGCTCTGCAGCAGCTGCACGGCGAGGTTGCTCACGCCCCGGGACACCGACGTCATGTCCCCGGTCCGTTCGGCCACCTTGACGGTCTCGAGCCCGAGCTCGTAGGTGAGAGAGCCGAGGCGTCCGAGCGCCCCGGTGTACGCGCGCAGGACCGCGTCGTAGGCGACCGCGTCCCCCGGGTTCCCCCTCAAGCGCTGGTAGTAGGGCTCGAGCAGGTCGGCCGCCTCCTGGAACTCTCCGGGGCCGCCGACCAGCCCGCGACCCAGGGCCGCGGCAGCCTCGGCCTCGCGAGGGAAGTCGTCGGCTGCCGCGAATCCGGCCCGGGCCTCGGCGGCCATCGCGATGGCATCGTCGTACCGGCCGATGTCGATGCTCGCCGTCGCCATGGCCAGCTGGATCTCGCACTGCTCGACCCCCTCGCCGACCAGGTCCAGCGCCCGCCGCAGGTGCGCGGCCGCCTCCCTCGGTGCACCGAGACCTTGGGCCCGCGAGGCCGCCTGTCGAAGAAGGTCCACTGCCTGCTCGGTCAGCTCGGGGACGTCCGGGTCGTCCGGCGCCGCCTCGATCGCGGCGACGGCGTGCTGGGCCGCCACCGGCGCCAGCTCGGGCGCCTGCTCCCGCGACATGGCGTCGAGCAGCTGCAGGTGCGTCTGCTTGCGGTCGCGACGGGACAGCGTCGCGTAGGCGACCTGACGGACGGCGGACTGGACGAACTGGTAACGACCCTGCTCGCTGCTGAGCCGGTTGTGGTCGACCGAGAAGATCTGGGCGCGCACCAGCCCGGTCAGGACCTGGTCCAGATCCGCGACATCGGCACACAGCTCGGTGAGGAGCGCCGGCTCGACCGAGGCGCCGGCGACGCTCGCCCGGTCGACAACGCGGCGCTCATCGGGATCGAGTCGGTCGAGGCGCGCCGAGATCAGCGCCTGCAGCGAGGCAGGGGCTCCGATCGTGTCCAGGTCCAGGGAGTCGGGGTCGGCCAGAACGTAGGTGCCGCCGCGGGGGATCACGAGATCGCGGTCGATCAAGGTACGCACCGTCTCCACGGCGTACGTCGGGATCCCCTCGGCGCGGCTCACCAGCTCGTTGCGCACCTCGCTCGGCAACCCCTCGACGAGACCGTCCACCAGGTCGGCCATGGCACGCGGCGTGAGGGGTTCCAGGTGCAGCACCGTGGACCGTCGGCTGGTGACCAGCTCCGGATGGTCGACGAGCAGCTCGGGCCGGGCGAGCAGGACGACGAAGCACGGGAACGACGCAGCCGCCAACAAGTGCTCCACGAAGAGGACCAGGCCCTCGTCGGCGTACTGCGCGTCGTCGATCAGCATCACGACCGGCTCGGTGCCGTTGCTGACCCGCTCGAAGAACGTCGTCCAGGCGGCGAAGAGGTCGTCGCGCTGGAAGCTCGAGGTCCCGGAGGTTCCGAGCAGCGCCCCCAGCCGGGGCGCGAGCCACTCACGCTCAGCCGCATCGGCGACGTAGGTCGCGAGCCCGCCTCGGATGAGGGCGTCGGTCTCGACCTGCTCGTCCTCGGACTGTGTCTCCAGACCTGCCTCGAGGCGGCTCCGCACCGCTTCCGCCAACGCGTAGTAGGCGACACCCTCGCCGTACGACACGCACTTCCCGGTGTGCCACCGGCACGGATCGCTGAGCCCGTCGGTGTACTTGGAGAACTCCCAGCCGAGGCGCGACTTCCCACTGCCGGCGTCTCCGGCCACGACCAGGAGTGAGGGACGCTCGGACTCCTCGACCCGGTGGAACGTCTCCTTGATGACGCGGAGCTCGCGGTCGCGACCGGTCAAGGGCGCCTCGAGCCCGTCCGCGCGCTGGGCACCGCCCGCATGCGCGACCACCGCGCGAGCCGCCCACAGCGGCATCGGCTCGGCCTTGCCCTTGAGCGCGTGCGACCCGACGTCGGCGAAGCTGATCGACGCGGCCGACAGCAGCCGCGTGGTCTCGTCCACCCAGACCTGGCCCGGCGCCGCGACCGACTGCACCCTGCTGGCGGTGTTGACCGGGTCGCCGGCCACCATGCCCTGCATCTCGGCCCCGACCGTGACGGCGACCTCGCCGGTCACGATGCCGACGCGCATCGCGAGCTCGGGCACGCCCACCTCGGAGCCGAGCGCGGCCACAGCCGCCACCAGCTCCAGACCCGCGCGTACCGAGCGCTCGGCGTCGTCCTCGTGGGTGGTGGGCACGCCCCAGACCGCCATCACGGCGTCGCCGATGAACTTCTCGACGGTGCCGCCGTAGCGGGCGACGATCCGCGAGCACTCCTCGAAGTACCGGCTCAGCAGCTCGCGCACGTCCTCCTGGTCACGCGACTCCGACAAGGAGGTGAATCCCACCAGGTCGCCGAACAGGACGCTGGTGAGGCGCCGCGACGCGACCGGAGTGGTCGACCCTGGACGCTCCGGGGCGCCGGTGTCGCCGACCGGCGTACCGCACTCGTTGCAGAAGCGCGATCCCGCTGGCAGCGCTGCCCCGCACGCGCCGCACGCCACGGCCAACGGGGCCCCACAGCTGTTGCAGAACTTGGCTCCGGTCGGCTGCTGGGCCCCGCAGGTGGCGCACTCGGTCATGACGGGTTCGCGTGCCTCACGCCCGGAGGCGTCGGGTGACGACGTCCTCGGCGAGGCGACGCGCCTCGCCCTGCCCGGTCACCGCGTCGAGGAACTCGTCGCGATCGAGCGCGAGCAGGACGGTGTCGGCGGCCGCCGTGATCGTCGCCGTACGTGGCACGTCGCGGAGGAGGCCGATCTCGCCGAAGTAGTCCCCCGGCCCCTCTTCGCGGAGCAGGTGGCCGTCGGCGGCGGTGACCCGCACGAGTCCGGACTCGATGATGTAGAACCGGTCGGACTCGTCCCCCTCGTGCACGACCACGTCGCCCGTGGCCACGTTCACCCGGTCGAGGGCCCGGGCCAGGGCATCGAGGGTGACCACCTTGAGCGGAGCGAACATCGGGATGGCCTGGAGCAGCGGCAGCCCGGCCGGCGCCTCGAGGCGTCGGTCCATCTGACGCATCCGCGGCAGGCCGGCGAGGGCGATCGCGCCGATCGTCAGTCCCATCACCGCCATCGTCGTCCGCAGCCCCCACAGGTGGAGCAACACCGGCGCGATCGCGGAGCCGAGCGCCATGGTCGCGATCAGACAGGTCTCGAAGGCGCCGAACACCCGGCCGAGGACGGCATCGGGCGTCAGCCGCTGGATGACGGTGAACACGTTGACGTCCACCAGCGGGTTGGCGAAGCCCAGGAAGGCCATCACCGCGAACGCCGCGACCGGCGACGGCCAGATCGTCACCAGCACCAAGGGCACCGACCAGAGCAGCACGCCGGCCGTGAGGTCCTGGCCGAGCTTGTGCTTCGTGGCCCGGGAGATGGCGTAGACCCCGCCGAGGATCGCGGCGAGCCCGGACGCGGAGTCGAGCAGGCCGACACCCTTGGCTCCGGTGTGCAGGATCTCCACCGCCATCACCAGCGGGATGACCGCGGTGGCGCCGGCGATCACGGTCTGCGCGGAGCCCTGCACCACGGTGAGCAGGAGGTCCTTGTCGGCGAGGATCGTCTTGAACCCGGCCGAGACCGTCGAGAAGAAGGTCTCGACCTCTTCCTCGACCTCGGCCAGGAGGGGCTCGTCGTCCGACTTCGCGGCGGAGTCCTCCGCGGCGTTCTCGACCCGGATCCCCGAGACCATGTACATCGACCAGACGAACGACGCGACGTTCAGCAGGAAGACGACCTCGACGTCGGCGACGGCCAGCAGGCCGGCCCCGATCGCCGGCCCGACGAAGATGGCCAGGCTCTCGAGCGTGCTGGAGGTGCCGTTGGAGGCCGTCAGCTCCTCGGTGGTGTTGGCCAGCTGTGGCGTGATGGCGCCCTGGGCGGCGCGGAACGAGGAGCCGCCGAACGAGGTGAGGATCGCGAGGGCGAAGATCGGCAGCGCCGGAGTGTCGGCGTACAGGCAGACGGTCGCGGCCCCGATCAGGACGGCGCAGTAGAGGTCGCTGTAGATCATCACCCGCTTGCGCGGGTAGCGGTCGGCGAACGTCGAGACGAACGGCGTGGCGATCGCCATCACCGCCAGGCGCAGAGCGATGAAGATGCCGACCGCCTTGGGGCCACCGACGCCGTACGCCCAGACGGAGACGGCGGTGGAGTACGCCCAGTTGCCGATCAGCGAGCCGGTGAAGGCGAGCTGCATGCGCCGCAGGTTGCGGTTGACGAAGACGGACCTCAGCGACCCGAAGGTCTCGGCGAAGAACTCCCCGAAGGCGCTACGACTCTCGGCCACCGCCAGGCTTTCGCCCACGACACCCTCCCCCGGTCCACTCAGACTTCGAGCAGCAGTCCCTCACCCACGTCTCGCGCAGCGTCAGCGTACGGGCCCGGCGCCCCGCTGTCTCTCAACCGGGCCGATCCGGGTCGTCCGCCTGGGTGGGTACAAGAGCACCCGCTCGGGCGGACGAGTCCGGGGACCGTTGGGTCGTCCGCCTGGTTGGGTACAAGAGCACCCGCTCGGGCGGACGACCCGGAGAGCCTGTGGACGAGCGCCGACGGTCAAGCCCAGACCGGCCCAGGCTGGTCACATGCCTCGTGTCCGCCCCCGCTCCTGGTCCTCGATCGCGACGGGCCAGTGCGGACTCATCGCTCGTCGCCAGCTGAATGCGCTCGGCTACGACGACCAGTACGTCGATGTTCACGTGGCAGCCGGGCGCTGGCAGCTGGTGAGCGACGTCGTGATCTGTACGACGACCGGCGTGCTGACCCGCGAACAACGCATGTGGGCCGGCGTTCTCCACGCCGGCCCGGGCAGCGCGATCGGTGGGCTGACGGCTCTGGAACGACGCGGCTTGAAGAGCTGGCCGCGCGAGGAGATCACGGTGCTGCTGGCCAAGTCGCACAACCTGGCGTCGGTGCCCGGGGTGAGCTTCGTCGAGACGCGCCGGCCGGTCGGCCTCTACGCCACCGGCCGCCTCCCGACCTGGCGGACCGAGCCCGCGGCCCTGCTGTTCGCCGCGTACCAGCGCAGCCGTCGTACGGCGTACGGGTTGCTGGCGGCGGTCGTCCAGCAGCGGCTCACCACCCCCGAGCGGCTGGTCACGGAGATCGACCGGATGCGCCCGTTGCGCTGGGCCAAGCCGTTCAAGCGCACACTGGCCCGGGTCGCGGAGGGTGCCCACTCCGTCGCCGAGATGCGTGTGGTTCGGATGTGCCTCGACCACGGACTCCCGATCCCCGACCGGCAGACTCCCCGGGTCGACGCGCGAGGTCGCACTCGCTACGTCGACGCGCTGTGGCGGCTCCCGGGCGGCAAGCTCGTGATCCTCGAGGTGGACGGCGGGTTCCACATGGAGGTCGCCCACTGGGAGGGCGACATCACCCGCGAGCGTGACCTCGTTGCCACCGGCGCCGTGGTGCTCCGCTGCACTGCCCGCGAGCTCGACGACGAGTCCCACCTCGTCGCCACCTCCCTTCGCGCCGTCGGCGTCGGCGAGTCGTCCGCCTGATCGGGTACAAGAGCACCCACTCAGGCGGACCACTCAGAGGACCGTCGGGTCGTCCGCATCACCAGGTACAAGAGCACCCGCTCAGGCGGACGACCCAGAGCACCGCCGGGTCGTCCGCATCACCAGGTACAAGAGCACCCGCTCAGGCGGACGACCCAGAGCACCGTCGGGTCGTCCGCATCACCAGGTACAAGAGCACCCGCTCAGGCGGACGACCCAGAGCACCGTCGGGTCGTCCGCATCACCAGGTACAAGAGCACCCCCTCAGGCGGACGACCCGGACAACGCACGAGGGTCAGGAGTAGAAGGCGTCGATGACCCCGGCGTAGTTCTGCTCGACGACGTTCCGCTTGACCTTCATCGACGGGGTGAGCTCACCGGACTCGACCGAGAGGTCGTGGTCGAGCAGCTGCCACTTCTTGATGGTCTCCCACCGGTTCAGCCGGCGGTTCAGCTCCTCGACGTACCCCTGCACCAGCTTGTGGCACGCATCCGACGACACGATCGCGGCGTAGTCACCCGAGACGTCGTTCTCCTTCGCCCAGTCACCGAGCGCATCGGGGTCGAGGGTGATCAGGGCTACCACGAAGTTCCGCTCGTTGCCGAACACGACGAACTGGCTGGCGTACGGGCAGATCGCCTTGAACTTCGACTCGATCGCCGGCGGGGCGATGTACTTGCCGCCCGACGTCTTGAACAGCTCCTTGATCCGCCCGGTGATCCGCAGGAAGCCCTCGGCGTCGACCTCCCCCTTGTCGCCGGTGCGCAGCCAGCCGTCGTCGGTGAGCGACTTCGCGGTCTCCTCGGGGAGGTTGTGGTAGCCCTCCATCACGCCGGGACCCTTGATCAGGATCTCGCCACCCTCGCCCAGCTTCACGTCCGACCCCGGGAAGACCTGGCCGACCGTGCCCATCTTGTAGCCATCGGGGTGGTTCACGAACGAGCCGGCCGACGACTCGGTCAGCCCGTACCCCTCGAGGATCAGGATCCCGGCCGCGTTGAACCACTCCGCGATCTCCTGGTTGAGCGCGGCCGCGCCGGAGATGAAGAACCGCACCCGCCCACCGAAGCGCTCCCGGATCTTGCTGAACACGAGCTTGTCGAACAGCCCGTGCTGCGCCTTCACGAGTACGCCGGGGCTCCGGCCCTCGCGGACCGCGCGGTCGTGGGCGATCCCGACCTTGAACGCCTGCTTGAAGATCGCCTCCTTGGCGCCACCCTCGGCCGCCTGCATCGTCACGATCCGCGCGTGTGCCTTCTCGAAGATCCGCGGAGCGGCACCCATGAACGTCGGCTTCACCACGCCCAGGTTGTCGACGATCTTGTCGACCCGGCCGTCGATCGCACAGGCGAAGCCGCACGCCATCTGCGTCGACATCAGCACCTTGCCGAACGAGTGGGCCATCGGCAGCCAGCGGAACTCCAGGTCGGTCTCGTCGAGGATCCCCTGCGCCTCGATCGCCGAGCCCTCGTACACCCAGGAGCGGTGCTTCAGCCGCACACCCTTGGGCCGTCCGGTGGTGCCCGAGGTGTAGATCAACGTCGCGAGCTGATCGGGCCCGATCTGCTCCGCCGTCGACCGGATGACGCCCTCGTGCTCGGCGAGGTACGTGTCGCCGAGCGTCGCGAGCTCCTCCAGCCCGATCACCCAGTCACCGTCGGTCGTCCCGTCGAAGGTGACGACCTTGGCCAGGTGTGGCAGCTCGGCCCGGTTGTCCCGCATCTTCGCGATCTGCTCGTCGTCCTCGGCGAACACCACCCGGCACTCCGAGTCGCTGAGGATGTACGCCGTGTCCTCGGCGTTCGTGGACGGGTACACCGTCGTCGTCGCACCAGCCGCGCACATCACGGCGAGGTCGGCCAGGATCCACTCGTAGCGGGTGCCGGAGGCGATCCCGACGCGCTGCTCCGGCTCGAGGCCCAGCGACAGCAGACCGGCGGCGATCCGGGCGACCTGCTCACCCGACTCTGCCCAGGTCACCGAGACCCAACGCTCCCCCTCCGGATAGCGGAACGCCTCGTGGCGAGGGCTCCGATCGACGCGGTCGAGGAACTGGAGTGCGACGTTCGCGACCATCTGGTCGACGAAGCCGGAGTCGATGGTGACGGGCACAGAGTCTCTCCTGAGGCGGGAACGGGACGCGGCGATCCGAGATCGTCAATCTAGGGCACGAGGTTACGCACGGGTAGGCAACGAACCGGACGCCGCGGAGTCACTGCGGCCCCGATCACCCGCGACCGTCCACGGTCCGGCCGAGCACCCGCAGCCGGCCGTCCGCGTCGAGAACACCGGCGTCTCCCGTCCGCAGCCAGCCCTGGTCGAACGCCGCCTCGGTCTCGGCACGCCGCCCGTGGTACCCGTCCATCACACCCGGCCCGGATACCTCGACCTCGCCGTCGACAGAGATGCGGACGTCGGTGCCGGGCAGCGGGCGGCCCGACGTCTGGCTCCCGGCGTCCGCCGGGAGCGCGACCGAGACGGCACCGCCTGTCTCGGCGCGACCGTAGGCCTCCAGCAGCGTCACCCCCGCGGCCTCGAAGAAGTCGGTCACGTCGGAGTCCAGGCTGCGCCCGGCGCACACCACGAAGCGCAGCCGGTCGCCGAACACCTCGGCCACGTCGGAGCGCACCTTCTTCTCGATCCAGCGCTGGCGTCGCAGGAGCCCGGGCCGCCGCTCCTGCTCGATGTCGTCGCGCACCCGTTCGAGCATCGAAGCCGTCGCGGCGACGACGGTCGGGCGCACGACGGCGAGCGAGTCGACCGCCCGGTCCTGCCGGCCCTCCAGGGCAAGGGGGAAACCGCACGCCAGCTGGATCCCCACCAGGGACTGGGCGTAGGCCGATCGCAACGGCAGGGAGACGTACACCAGGTCGGCGTCGGTCAGCTCACCCAGCAACGAGATCGCGGTCGCCTGGTAGGTCAGCGCCGCATGCGAAAGGCGTACGCCGCGCGAGCCGCCGCGGTGGTCGTCGACGTACGGCAGCGCGGCGAGGCCCTGCCGCCGGACGGCGTACAACCGCTGCGAGAGTGCGCGCGGCTGCCCGACGAGGTGGTCGTGGCCGAGCGCCAGCAGACCCTCGAGGGTCAGCACCCGGTCGTCGGGGTAGTCCCCGTCGACCTGGACGACCTTGGCGACGGTGCGGATCCGGGCTCGAACCCGCCACAGCGTCCGGACGGTCTCGTAGTCCTCCGCGATGACCACGCGTGCGCCGGAGTCGGTCAGCACCCGGCTGATGGTGTCGTCGTCCGCACCCGGCTCGACCGCGGTGACGGCCGCGCCGGCCCACAGCGTCGCCAGGTAGGCCAGGACCCACTCGTAGCGGGTCGAGGCGATCACCGCGACCCGGTCCTCGGGCTCGACGCCGAGTGCCAGCAGCCCGGCCGCCAGCCCTTCGACCAGCGCGTGGGTGTCACCCCAGGTCGACTCCTGCCAGCCTCCGCCCTCGACCGGGTAGTAGTAGGCGTCCTCGTCGGGGGTCTCGGTGACGCGCGAGAGGAACATGTGCACGAGCGACCGTGGGCGCTTGTCGATCACCACGGGGTCGATGGTCACCCGCACGCTCCCTCACTCGCCGGTGACGTCACTGTAGTGAGCCAACGGCTCAGTCCTGGACCGCCTTGCCGATCGCGATGCACCGGGTGATCCACTCCTGCTCCTCGGCGTCGAGGCCCCGACCGGCGCGCTGCGCGTCCTGCACCGACCAGTTGGCGTTCAGCACCATCCGCACGATCACCCAGTCACGGGCTCGGTCCTCGTCGAGCCCGGCGGCGTCGACCAGTGCGTGGAAGCGCCGGCGCAGACCGCCGCGGACGTCGCCGGACACCTCGTCGTACCGGTTCCAGAGCATCGGCGCGAGCTCGTAGTGGGGGTCGCCCGACATCGGCTTCGGGTCGATGACGAGCCACTCGCCCCGTGCGGGGTCGAGCTCGGGCGGCGCGCCGAGCACGTTCGCGTAGTGCAGGTCACCGTGGATGATCCGGCCGACGCTCGCCGGGTCGGTGACGAGGTCCCGGCCGAGAGAGAGGGCCTGCTCGCGGTGGCGCCCCGGGATGGGGATGTCGCGCGGCTGGCGCGCCAGGTCGTCGAGCCAGCGGTCGACGAACGACGTCACGGTGGCGAGCTGCGGGAGTGCCGGGAGGTGGAGCCTCGGGTAGAGCCCGGCGACGATCTGGCACGCCTCGACGTCCCAGACCTCGCTCAGGTCGCGACGGTCGAGTCGCTCCAGCAGGAGCGCCCGGCGGTGCGGGTCGGCCCGCAGCAGCCTGACCGTCCCGTCGCCGTGCCAGTGCTGCAGGGCGAGGGCCTCGTGCACCGACTCGACGTCCCTGTCGAAGCTGATCTTGAGCACCGCCCGCTCGCCGGTCTCCGTGAGGACCGGCGCCACCAGCGAGCAGAAGCCGTGCCACACGTCGTCCCCGTCGCGGGTGAGCTCCCAGTCGTCCAGCACGTCGGCGAACAGGCGTGGCACGGAGTCCAGCCAGCGCCCCCAGTCGGGTCCGAGCTCGCGCTGCTCGTCGAGCCCTGCGGGCAGCACGAGAGGCATGCGGGTCATCGTGGCACGCGCCGTCGGAGGGCCGTCCTACGGTGGTCCCGTGACGGCCTACGACGGGGACGAGCTGCGTGCCCTGAGCCTGGCCCGCCAGTTCCCCGAGGTCGACACGGACGGGCCGGGGTCGGTGGTGGAGACGATCCGGCGAATGGGGCCGATCCAGTCCCAGACCGCCCGCTCGCCGTACGCCGCGCTGGGCGCGCGCCTGCCCGGCGTCACCCACGACGACGTGACCGCGGCGTACGAGTCGCTCGCCATCGTCCGTGGCAGCACGATCCGCGGCACCGTGCACACGTCCACGGCCGAGCACCACGCGCTGCTCGACGCGACCACCCGGGTCGGGCAGCGCGCGATCTGGGTCCGTCACCTCCGTCTCGCGCACCACGAGGTGGAGGAGGTCTGGCGGGCGACTGAGGAGTTCGCGCGCGACTCGTGGCGGACCCCCGACGAGCTCCTGACGCACCTCGGCTCCTGGCTGAGCGAGCACGGCGAGGACACGCCGGAGACGATCGACCGCGGCCTCGGGCGCTACCTCGGGTTCGGGCACGGCGGGCTCCTGCGCCGGCCGCTGAAGGGCACCTGGTCCGGACAGGGCGCCGCGGGATACCGCACGGCGACGGCCCTGCTCCCCGACCGCACGGTGCCCGACGACGGGTTGCTGGAGGCGGTCCGGCTGCACGTCGCGTCCTACGGCCCCGCCAGCCGCCGCGACGTCGCCTGGTGGTCGGGGCTCGGGCTCCGCCAGGTCGACGGCCTCCTGGAACGCCTCGACCTCACCTGGCGCGACGGCCCCGGCGGCCAGCCCTACGCCGACGTTCCCGACGCCCCGACCGGCCGGGAACTACCGGGCGTCCGACTGGTGCCCGAGTTCGACGCCGTCCTCTGCGGCTACGACCCGAAGGCGCGCGACCGGTTCGTCGCTCCCGACGACCATGCTCGGCTGTGGCACCAGAACAACGGCTACATGCTGGCGCCGGTGCTGGTCGACGGCCGGATCGGCGGCTACTGGCGGATCGAGGGGTCGGGCGCGACCCAGGTGCTGGCGATCTCGTTGTTCGCGGGGGCGCGCCGGCCCCGGAGGTCCGAGCTCGAGGAGCCGATGGCTTCGCTGGCCGCGGCCCTCGACGTCAGCCTGGGGTCGGTCAGCCTCACCCGTGTCTGACGCGGACCGAGCCGGAGCATCTCTGCGGCCAGCAGCAGGCTGAGCAGCGTCACGCCGGTGACGCCGACCGCGGCGGCCCCGGGCGTGTCGGCGCCCACCTCGACGAAGACGACAGCGACGGCGGCGCGGCCGACGATCGCGAGCGCGGAGACGAGACGCTCCTCGTGGCGGTGGGAGTCGGCGCGCGCCAGGCGGGTCACCAGCACGACCGCCGCGACCGCGAGCAGCGCCTCGGAGGCGACGTACCACCAGGAGCCGCCGGCCGTCGCCG
>Ga0070665_100004409_pt1 | contig 14793 bp, 17 predicted proteins | sample KBSS13metaG_FD_65862 | JGI IMG/M metagenome (GOLD analysis project Ga0070665, IMG submission 65862) | Switchgrass rhizosphere microbial communities from Kellogg Biological Station, Michigan, USA - KBS S1-3 metaG | ecosystem: Host-associated > Plants > Roots > Rhizosphere > Soil ... | reverse complement strand
CCGGGCATACGTTTGCCGAGTTGCTGGCTCTGGCGGATGCACAGAAGCCGCTGCCTCGATTTGCGCTGAACAAGAACGTGCGGGCGACGGTGGAGGGCGAGCACTCGACGGTGGAGTCGCCGAACATCGTGGCGAAGCTGGAGGGCTCGGACCCGAAGCTGAAGGGTGAGTGTGTCGTTGTGTCGGCGCACCTCGATCATCTGGGTGTAGGCGCTCCGATTCATGGGAAGACGATTTACAACGGCGCTATGGACGACGCTTCCGGTGTCGCCAGCGTGTTGGAGACAGCGAAAGCGTTCAGCGAATCGAAGGTGCGGCCGAGGCGGTCGATTCTGTTTGTCGTCTTCACGGCTGAGGAGAAGGGCTTGCTCGGCTCGCGGTACTTCGCGGGGCATCCGACGGTGCCGGAGGGGGCGATCAAGGCCGCGCTGAATCTGGATATGTTCATGCCGATCTTTCCGCTGAAGAAGCTGCATGTGCAGGGCCTGGAGCAGTCGACGCTGGCGATCGACGCGAAGAAGGTTGGCGAGGAACATCACATCGTGGTTGCGGGTGATCCGGAGCCGGACAGAAATTCGTTTATTCGGACTGACCAGTACAGCTTTGTGCAGGCCGGGGTTCCGGCGCTGGCTTTCAAGTTCGGCTGGGAGCCCGGGTCGCCAGAGTACAAGGCGTGGCGCGCGTGGCTGGCGGAGCGATATCACTCGACTGCGGACGATCTGTCGCAGCCGGTGGATCTCGCAGCAGCGGCGCAGTTCAACAGTTTTTACTATGACCTGGCGCGGACTGTGGCGGATGATCCGGCCACGCAGCACTATCTGGATACGAGCTTCTTCAAGCGGTTCGAGAAGTAGTGGGCGTTTTGGTGGTTCGGGCATTTCGGTAGAGGAAACAGATCCTTCCACTACGCTTCGCTCCGGTCGGGATGACAATTTATCGAGCGAAGCGATTAGGCTGGAGTCATGGCTTTCGCTCCCCGTTTGATTGTCTTCGACCTTGATGGGACGCTGATCGATTCGCGTCAGGATCTTTGCAACTCGATCAATGCGATGCTGACGCACTTTGAGAAGCCGGAGCTTCCTGAGGCAGTGATTGCGAGTTACATCGGCGATGGTGCTTCGATGCTGGTGCGGCGGGCGCTGGGCGATCCTGAGGGCGACATCCATGATGAGGAGTTTGTCGCTGAGGCGCTCGGGTTCTTTCTGGAGTACTACAAGGTCCACAAACTGGACTACACGTATGTGTATCCGGGGGTGATGGAAGCGCTGGCGGCGATCCGGGCGGCGCGACCGGAGGTACTGATGGCGGTGCTGACGAACAAGCCGGTGAATCCTTCGCGGGCGATCTGCGATCACTTTGGTTTGTCGAAGTACTTCTTTCAGAACTACGGCGGCAACAGCTTCCATACAAAGAAGCCTGACCCGCATGGGTTGTTGGCGCTGATCGCGGAGGCGTCGGCGATTGCGGGGTCGACGGTGTTCCCGGAGGAGACCCTAATGGTGGGGGACTCGGATATTGATGTGCTGACTGCGCGGGCTGCGGGGGCACGATCAGTGGGGTGCAGGTTCGGGTTGGCTCCGCATTCGCTGGAGTCGGCAGAGCCGGATTATCTGGTGGACTCGGCGAGCGAGTGGGTGGAGATTGCGGGGGCGGACCTGCTACCCCTCCCCTACTGATTTTGCGCAAAATCTTCGATTGATTGGAGTTAGCTTTGTATCTCCGTTTTTGAGGTTAAAAGCGAATGCCCCGGTTGGTCCGGGGCTTTTTGCTTCTGTTCTATTTTAACAAATTGAGGGTAATTAATCGGCAACTTGTATTTCGTTTGCTTAGATGGGGTTACAGGATATTGGGGCTTGACAAGGTTTTCCACATTCTGAGGGCTCGACCTGCAAACTATGGGGATTCCTTGCTTTGCTCGGAAGGACGATGCGATGGAGAGAACAGTGGGAGCACGAGGTTTCAGATTGACGGGTTAAAAGCGAGGGCGAACCCATGGTTGTGGGTTCGCCCCTGAGTGTGCCTTTGGGTTAACGGATGGAGATGTCGCCGGAGCCGGTGTTGGCGTGGATGGTGGGGCCGCCGCCGTTGACCGTGCCGGAGATGTGGTGACGGTTCAGGCTGCCCTGCATGGAGATGGGCTGGGAGACATTGACGGACCCGGAACCGGTGTCGGCTACAAGGTTGAACTTCGCTCCGTTGCCGAGGTCCATGTGAATGGAGCCTGAGCCGGTAGAGAGCTTCCAGTCGGTGGAGGGGTTGCCCTGGACCTCGATGTCTCCGGAGCCGGTGGAGGCCTTGAGGGCACCGTTGACACCCTGCAGGCGGACAGAGCCTGAGCCGGTTTCGGCGCGAACGTCGCCGGGGCCGGTTTCGTGGAGTTCGACGTCGCCGGAGCCTGAGCCAAGGGTTGCCTGGCCCTGGATGCCGCTGGCGCGGACCGAGCCTGAGCCGGTCTGGGCTTTGAGAGTGGCGCCGACTCCGTCGATGGTCATATCACCGGAGCCCGTGGCAGCATTGATGTTGGAGGTGCGGGGGAGGGTTACATCGTAGTCGATGGAGATGTTGCGGAAGAGGTCGTTGTCACCGTGACGCTGGCCGATGGTGATCTCGTTGCCGTTTTGCGTGATGGGAGGATTATTTGCGATCTGATTGACGCGGGACTCGACATCACTGCCGCCGTTCATCCAGCCGTTGTTGCCGTGGACGTGGCCGGTGATGTGGATCTGATTATCGGACCCGGGCTTGAGGCGGATGTAGCCGGAACCTGTCTGGACAGAGACATTGGGTGAGCCCGAGACGTTGAGGGTGCGATCGAATGTCTTATCGGCGGCGAAGGCCGTCGTGGTGAGGGCGAGACTGGCTGTGGCCAGAAGGATTCGTGGGTTCATGAGTTGGCCTCCGTTACGATTTCTAATACGCGTGCAGCCGCCCGATTGTTCCGTTATCAGGTTCAAGAAAAGCAAGGCCGTCCCGGACTGCCAACGAGGTACAGTTTCAAGCGAGGAGAAGTTTACTTTGCGAGGAAGCCGGTTTCGCTACTTGTCGGCATTGCTGTTGCTGTTTTTGCCTATCCATCTCAAGGCATCGGACATACGGTTGATCAAGAAGCTTCTCGCTGACCAGGGCTTTACCGGCACGATGGAGGGCAACGTCGGCCTTCACCAGATCGGCGAAATCCAATGCAATGCTTCCAAATTTCAAGTTTGGTATTACACCTGGGAAGAATCAGGCCCTCCCGGATTAGCGATTCATGCAGCACAGAGGCTGGTGTTCATACAAAAGGGCGATCGCTACCTGGGTTCTTATGCGGTAGACGATCGCCCTGCTCGAATCACGATCAATTCGTTGTCGTTCCGCTATTCCGATAAGTCAGGAAATTCGATTCGATGCGGCAGAGGCGAATTGCCGACGACAGTCTTACTCAACGGCGAGATACTCAGCCTTGAGAAGTGAGATTCCGAAGATCCAGACCTTACTGCTGAAGGATGACCTTGTCGTCGACGTTGAGGCCGGAGAGGACTTCGGTGCGGGTTCCGTTGGAGATGCCGGCCTTGATGGAGACTTTGCGCCGGCCCTTCTTCTGGCTGGGGTCGGGAACCTCGACGGAGGCGTTGCGGTCCTTGTCGTAGATAACGGCCTGTTCGGGAATGGTGAGGACGCCTTTGTGCTCTTCGAGCAGGATCTCGGCGTTGGCGGTCATGTTGGCCTTGAGCTCGCCGCCGGGATTGTCGATGGAGACGCGGACCTCAAAGGTTGTTACGTTGTCCTTTTCGACGCCGAGAGGAGCGATCTTGGTGACCTTGCCTTGGAAGGTCTTGTCCTTGAAAGACTCGACCTTGATGCGAGCGGGCTGGCCCATGTAAACCTTGCCGATGTCGGACTCGTCGACCTTGCCCTGAACGTAGACCTGGGTGGTGTCACCGATGGTCATGACGAGGGTTGCGGTGGAGCCCATGACGAGAATGGACGAGACGGCGTCGCCGAGCTCGACGTCGCGGGAGAGTATGACGCCATCCATGGGTGAGGTGACGGTGGTATAGGAGAGTTGCTCCTCAAGCTGCTTGAGAGAAGCTTCGGACTGCTGAACCTGCGCCTCGGCCTGGTGGAGCTTGGAGGTATCGACGGAGATTTGGGCGACGGCCTTGTCCTTCATGTTTTGCGCGGCGAGGTACTTTTGCTGGGCGTCGTCGAGAGCCTGTTGTGAGACGACGCCGTCCTTGGACATGGAAAGGGCGCGGTCATAGGTGTGCTTGTACATGGGAAGGTCGGGCGCCTCGGCGTTGACCTTGTCATACTGAATTGCGGCTTGAGCTGCGCGAGCGTTGGATTGGGCGGCGGCGAGCTGTGCTTTCTGGGCGCCTACCTGGGCCAGAATTTCGACCTGGTCGAGCTGGGCGAGCACCTGTCCCTGCTTGACGATGGCGTTGATATCTACGTAAAGCTTGGTGACGATACCGGAGGCTTTCGATTTGAGCTCGACCTTGGTGATGGGCTGGACCTTGCCGGTTGCGACGACGGAGCGGGCGATGTCGTTTTTTTCCACCTTTGCGATCTGGGAGGGCTCAATCTTGGCGTTGTTGCCGCGCGCGACCACCGTGACGCCGAGAATGACGGCGATGACAAGGGCGATGACACTGCCCCATATCCAGAGTTTCCGCTTTTGTTTTCGCTGTGTGGCCAAGGTCAAGCTCCAATGATGCTTCAGTTAGGAATGCCGCTTCAGAGGGTAGGTTACGCAGGAAGATGTAACCCGGTTCCATGAGTCGCGGGGAAAGTTTATGGGTGAATCGTTCTTTAGACGGATGGGGAGAGCATGGGGAGAGAACCGGTTACAAGATCGATCAATAAAAGTGCGCGCTCCCTATATTGTAGCCGCAGCGGAGAGCTAAAGTGATGACCGGAAAGTGTCAGGCGTATTTGCGGAGGACACCGAGGACCTTGCCCTGGATGGTGACGCTGGCGGCAGGGGCAAAGATAGGGGCCATCTCGGTGTTGGAGGGCTGGAGGCGAATCATGCTGCCCTCGCGGTAGAAGCGCTTAAGGGTGGCGTCGGAGCCGTCGACGAGGGCGACGATGATCTCGCCTTCGCGGGCGGTGCGGGTGCGCTCGACGAGGACGTAGTCGCCGGAGACGATGTGCTCGTCGCGCATGGAGTCACCGCGAACTTCGAGGGCAAAGACCTCGCGGTTCCCGATGATGTCACCCAGGGAGATGCTTTCAGCTGTCTCGATTGCTTCAACCGGCTTGCCTGCGGCGATGCGACCGAGCAGCGGGAGACGATCGGCGCCTCGACGGCTGCTGCGTGCGGGAAGGACGTCGATGGAGCGGCTGCGATTGTGCGCACGCTGGAGGAGACCTTTGTTCTGCAGATTAGTGATGTGCTTGTGCACGGTGGCAAGCGAACTGAGGCCCAAGCCGCTGGCAATCTCCTCATAAGAAGGGGAGTATCCGTTCTTTTGCGTGAAGCCGGAGAGGAAGTCGAGAACCTCTTTTTGTCGCCGCGTGATAGCCATGCGGGAATTGTAGCGAATAAAAAGCGAATTGCAATAGCTATTTTGGGTTCGCAATTTTCGCACGTTGAGAGGGGTTAACTGAATAGTAACTTATGCAGGGATTCAGTTCCATTTTGGATCGCAGTATGCAAAAAACTGCACGGAGTGCTTGAAAGCGAGACAGCGGATGCACCAAGGTAAGGGAACACCGCAGGCATCCGTCACATGACTTCGTCAGGCAGGGTGGCTGCGGTGCTGCTTTTGAGGAGACTGAAACGCATGCAGGTTTTGATTGTCGAAGATGATGCTGCCTTGGGATTGTTTCTGCAGAAGGGTTTGAAGCTGGAGGGACATGAGGTTTCGTGGGTGGGCGATGGGGAGGCTGCGTTGGAGTATATGCAGCAGAACCGGCCGGACCTGGTAGTGCTGGATCTGAGTTTGCCGCGCAAGGATGGGATCGAGGTCCTGGAGGAGATGCACGGGCGGTTTGATGGGACTGCGGTGCTGGTGCTGACGGGCCGGAGCATGGTGGAGGAGCGCGTGAAGTGCCTGAACCTGGGCGCGGATGACTTCCTGCTGAAGCCGTTCAGCTTTCATGAGCTGACTGCGCGTTGCAGGGCGCTGCTGCGGAGGCGCGAGCGGTATGCCGATCCGGTGCTGCGACACGGCAACGTTGAGTTGAACAGGATGGAGCGACGTGTAGCGCGCAACGGCAGGACGGTGGAACTAACTGTGAAGGAGTTCAGCCTGCTGGAGTACATGATGCAGCGGCGGGGTCGTTGCTGCAGCCGCACGGAGCTGCTGCGTGAGGTATGGCAGATGACTCCGGATGCGGGGACGAATGTGGTGGATGTGTATATCAACTACCTGCGGAAGAAGCTGGGAGCGGCGAGTGTCGATGATGACGCTGGGCATGGCGTGATCGAGACAGTTCGCGGCGAGGGCTATCGCATGGGAAGCGCGGAGAAGAGAGCGCCGGTGAGCGTGGAAGTGTTTGCCGGCCACGCGGCACTGGCAGGCGCCTGAGATGGTGGAGGAGCTTGCGAGAGAAGAGCTGGTAGAGCGGATCGATGACCTGCTGCATGGGCTGTGTCAGCCATTGACGGTACTCCAGTGCAGGCTGGCGATGGGTGAGCTCAACGGCGAGCCGGAGGCCATGCGAGAGGCGATCTGTGCAGCTCTGAGAGAGTGCGTTCGCCTGAACGATGCGGTGAGTGCGATGCGAGAGATGTTGGCAACTGCTCTGCGGAGCGGAGAGTGATGAGGAAATATGGCCGGCGATATGAGAGCAGTAACGGCAGAGGTGAGTGTTCTGGATGGTGCGACAGCGCGGACTGTGGTGCTGGCGAGTGCGGATGCGGGATTGCGGGAGAGGCTGCGGAGCTCGTTGACCGGGCTGCGATGGGATGTGCATGAGGCTGCGGGCGGGGCCGAGGCGATGGCCCGGCTGGAGGATGTACGGCCGGAGGCTCTGCTGATGGACAGCTGGTTGCCCGATCTCGAGGTGAGCGAGTTTGCTGGACAGATTCGGCTGATGTATCCGGCGGTGGAGCTGATGGGGATGGATGGGGGCGTGGATGGGCGAGTGCGGAGCCCTAGGCGCAATGAGCTTTTGCATGCTCTGCGAGAGGCTCAGGGCGGGCCGACGAACGATACGGCGGCCTGGAAGGTGGCACCGGTTGCAGTGCCTTCGGCTGTTCGGGCCGTTGTTGGCGAGGTGAAGGCGTTCGTGGGGCAGCAGGCTGTTATGACGTTGCCCGAGATGGTGGGGGAGAGTGAGCCGATGCTGGAACTGGCGCGGTTGATTCGGCTGGTCGCGCCGCGATCGACGACGGTTTTGATTGAGGGAGAGACGGGGACAGGGAAGGAAGTCGTGGCGAAGGCGGTTCATCGGCTGAGTGATCGCGCCGGTAAGCCATTTGTGGTGTTGAACTGCGCGGCGATTCCTGAGGCGTTACTTGAAGCAGAGTTGTTCGGTCATACGCGCGGAGCGTTCACGGGAGCGGTGCAGTCGCGGACGGGACGGATTGAGGCTGCGCATGGGGGAACGTTGTTTCTGGATGAGATTGGAGAGATGCCGCTGGCGCTGCAGGCAAAGATGCTGCGCTTTCTAGAGTGCGGCGAGTTGCAGCGCGTGGGCGACAACGAGACGATTCGCGTGGATGTGAGGGTGATTGCGGCAACGCATCAGCCTCTGGAGCAGAGAGCGGAGGAGGGAGCGTTCCGGTTGGATTTGTATCACCGGCTGGCGGTGTTTCCGGTCGAGGTTCCGACACTGCGGGCGCGGATGGAGGATCTTGGCGCACTGGCCGAGCACGTTTTGGCGCAGATGGGACAGAAGATGCCTCGGAAGAGGTTGAGTGGGGCTGCACTAGAGAGGCTGCGCGAGCATCACTGGCCGGGGAATGTGCGGGAGTTGATGCATGTGCTGGAGAGGGCGGCGATCCTGGCGGGAGATAGTGCGGAGATTGGGTCTGACGAGATACGGTATCGGCGGGCTACTCGATAAGGCAGTGGTTAGCGGTTAGTGGATAGTGGTTAGCAGCTTCGGAAGGTTCATTCGCTTAGAGCGCTCTCATTCGAGGGCGCTTTTTTTTGGTGCTTGAGGTGCATGAGTGATGGCGGAGGTCTGCGATGCAGGTGACGACTGCAATGGGCGATGCGCTGGCGCGATACCTGGACCTGGCGAGTGAGCAAATGAAGCTGACGGCTGGGAACATGGCCAACGTCGACACGCCGGGGTACAAGACGCAGGGTTTTGATTTCGAGCAGGAGTTTGCGCGGCAGCTGAACGGCGCGCCAGGTGCGGACGGTGCTCGGGTGCAGGATGTGGATGGGTTGGTGTCGAGGCCGGATGGCAATAACGTGTCGATGGATCGCGAGGGGATGCAGTTGGCGAAGTCGCAGTTGCAGTTCCGCATGGGTGTGGAGCTGTTGAAGCATGAGTTCTCGAGCGTGATGAGCGCGATCCACGCGGAGGCAAAGTAAGCGATGAATCTGTTTGGGGTGATGAGTGTGAGCGCGTCGGCGTTGAAGGCCGAGAGGGTAAGGGCGGAAGTAGTGGCGTCGAACATGGCGAACGCCGAGACGACGAGGACTGCCGATGGAGGCCCGTATCAACGGCAGCATGTGGTGTTTGAAGCGCAAGGCGAAGGCGCCAGGTTTCAGCATTCGTTGGCAAGTCACCTGGGTGGCCTTGGCTATGGTCCGGGTATCGGTAGCGCAGTGACGGATGCCAAGGATGTTGCAGGCGGTGTTGCAGTGACGGGAGTGATCAGAGATGAGAGCGCGCCGCTGCGTCGTTATGACCCGCAGCATCCGGATGCGGGGCCGGATGGTTATGTTGCTTATCCGGACATCAATCCGCTGACCGAGATGGTGGACCTGATGGGAGCGACGAGGTCGTATGGGATGAACGCATCGGCGATCCAGGCGGAGAAGAGCATGGTGTCGTCGTCGCTGGAGATTTTGAAGTGACGCAGGGATTAGGGAGTAGAACGACATGAGTGGATTGACTGGTGTTTCGAACTTTGTGGGATCAGTGGGCGCCGAAGCGGGTTCTTCTGCAGCGACGAACAAATCGACGACTCCATTTGCCGGGATGTTTCGGTCGATGGTGGAGCAGACGAGCGCGCTGGACCAGAAGGCTTCAGAGACGGTGACGGGGTTGCTGAGCGGGCAGGGCGTGGATATTCACGAGGCGATGATTGCGACGCAAAAGGCGGACATGGCGTTTGAGCTTGCGCTGCAGGTGAGGAACAAGGCTGTGGCGGCGTATCAGCAGATGATGGGCATGCAGTTCTAGGTCGGTTGTTAGTTGCCCTGGGAGCGAGTTGAGCAGATGGCGGAGACGGGTCAGGTGGAGAGCAGGGCATTACAGAAAACTGCAGGGAGCGGAATGAGTGCTGCCGCGGGTGGGCCTGCCGGAAAGGCTATGGCGATATTGACGTCGCTGCGCGAGAGGATGATGGCGCTGCCCGCGGGCAAGCGGACGTGGCTGATGGCCTCGGTGGCGTTTGTTGCGGCGATGTGTGCCGCGATGGCATGGTTTGCGGGGCGTACGGATTGGAAGAGCTTGTTTACCGGGCTGGATGGCAAGGATGTGGCGCAGGTCTCGCAGGAGTTGGCTGCGGCGGGGATTCCGTACCAGATGACTGCGGATGGCGGGGGTGTGCAGGTTCCGGCAGAGATGCTGGATAAGGCGCGCATGGAGGTCGCGACGAAAGGCATGCCGCAGACGGGGCGTTTGGGGTTTGAGCTATTCGATAAACCGAACTGGGTGGGGAGCGAGTTCGACGAAAAGGTGAACTATCAACGCGCTCTCGAAGGCGAACTGGAGCACACGATTGGGACGCTGGGTGTTGTGCGCTCGGCGAGAGTTCACCTGGTGCTGCCGCAGCAGTCGTTGTTTGTGAGTGAGGAGCGAGCGGCGAAGGCTTCGGTGGTGCTGAAGCTGAAGCGGTCGTCGCTGGGTGAGGAACAGGCGGAGGCGATTCGCAGTCTGGTCGCTGGTGCGGTGGAGAATCTGAGTCTCGACAACGTGACGCTGGTGGATGCGGATGGTCGGGCGAATCTGAAGCCTAAGTCGAAGAACGTTGCGGCTGCAGATGTAGAGCAAGCGATGGAGGCGAAGCTGGTGGCGATGCTGGAGCCGCTTGCCGGGCGCGACAATGTTCGCGCGACGGTGAATGTGAGTTATGACGAGGGCAGCGAGGAGCGCACGGATGAAGTGTATGACCCGGAGCATTCGGTGACGCTGAGCCTGGAGAAGAGCGAGCAGGTTTCAACGCAGACACAGAGAGCGACGGGAGTTCCAGGTACGGCGAGCAACTCGCCGGCGGGGGCGCCGGTGGGTGCGGTGCAGGGATCGCAGGCAGCGGCTGCGCCGGGAACTCCGCCACTGCTGCAGAAGGAGGCGCTGCCGGTGTATCCGCAGCAGGGATTGGGTGCGGGTCAGAGTCTGCATGAAGAGCGGGGGACGTATGGTGTGACGAAGCATCTTGTTCACACGGAGCAGGGGCCGGGGCGAGTGAAGCGCGTGACTGCGGCGGTTGTAGTGAATGACCGCAGTCTGGCGGAAGGCGCGGGTAAGCAGGAGCACTTGGTGTGGAAGCCGCGCGGCGCAGATGAGATGCGGAGGCTGGAGCAACTGGCGCAGGCAGCGGTGGGGTTCGACACGCGACGCGGCGACCAGGTTGTGGTGGAGAACGTGAGCTTCAGCACGAATGCGCCGGAGGTAAAGGCTGCCGTGATGGAGCAGGTGATGGATGAGGCTCGCACGCTCGCGAGGACGCAGCCGAACTTTGCGCGGACAGCGATGATTGGATTGTGCGGGATTTTGCTGGTGCTGTTTGTGCTGAGGCCAATGACGCGGCAAGTGGTCGAGACGTTGAAGGAGCCGATTATGCTCCCGTCGGGAGCATCTGCGGGTGCGCTAGCGGGGACTGAAGACGAACGCGTCATGCCAGTCGATCCGCTTGCGGGTGCGATGGCGACTCCGATTACGTTGCCAGTGCGGACACGCACGAAGGAACAGCTGCAGCAGCAGGGAATCTTTGATCAGGTAGCGGAGCATATTCGCAGGGAGCCGGTGCAGAGTACGCGGCTGCTAGAGGCGTGGATCGGATCGCAGGAGGAGATGGACTGATGGCGGCAGCGGCACAGGTGATGGGAGGGCAGTCGAAGCGGGGCCCGCTGATGCTGCCGGAGGAAGCGGGATTTGCGCCGACGGACATTCCGGGGCTGCGCAAGGCGGCGATCCTGATGGTGGCGTTGGGGGATGAGCTGGCGAAGACGCTGTTTCAAAGTTTGTCGGACAGCGACGTACAACGCGTGACGGAGGAGATCACGCGACTTGGCGAGATTCCGGCGCAGCAACTGACGCAGGTGCTGACGGAATTTTACGGGCTGCTGGAGACGCAGCAGTACATGGTTCGCGGCGGCCCGGAGTATGCGATGCGCGTGCTGACGGAGGCGTTTGGCCCGATGAAGGCCGAGACGCTGCTGGCGCAGGTGAAGCGCATCCGAGAACGTGCGAATGGAGATATGGCGGCGCTGCAGAAGATGGATCCGCAGCAGCTGAGCAAGTTTCTGGAGAACGAGCATCCACAGACTGTGGCTCTTGTGCTGGCGCACCTGGATGCAAAGCGAGGATCGACCATATTGATGCAGTTGCCGAGTGCGATGCGCGTGGATGTGGTGAAGCGACTAGCGGAGATGAGGCAGTTTTCGCCGGAGATGGCGCAGAAGGTTGCGCTGGTGTTGCATCGCAGGATGGAGGGCATGGGCAACGGCGGGCGCAAGTCGTACTCCGGATTCAAGGCAGTGGCGGAGTTGCTGAACCGTGTGGACGAGAACGCAAGCAAGGGGATTCTGGAAGAGATTGAGCAGGAGACGCCGCAACTTGCGATTGGGATTCGCAACCTGATGTTCACTTTTGAGGATTTGTTGACAGTGCCGACAGAGAGTATTCGCGAGCTGGTTTCCACTTGCGACAAGAAGGTCCTGGCGGTGGCGTTGAAGGGAGGCCGGGAAAATCTGAAGGCGCACCTATTTAAGGCGATGAGTTCGCGCGCAGTGGAGATGCTGAAAGAAGACATGGAGGTGATGGGGCCGGTGCGGATGAAGGAGGTCGGACTGGCGCAGCAGGAACTGCTGACGCTGGCGCGTCAATTGGAGAGCGAGGGAAGGATGATGCTGAAGATGGGGGCGGATGATGATCTCGCCGTCTGAGGCATTGCTGGGAGGAGAGTCGCTCGCAACGCGGACGGTACTTCCACTGGAGTTTCATGCACTGGACGAGCTTGTTGCCGACAGGGCGGCGGATACGGTTGCGGAGGTGACGTCTATTGAGAATCAGAGTCGCGATGCTGATGAAGTCGCAGAGCTGAGGCAACGAATTACGAAACAGAGCGTGGAGATGGAAGAGCGCATCGAGGCCGCGCGACGCGAGAAGGAGGGTGAAGTGCGCGAGACTATGGCCCGCTATTTCGAAGAAAGGTTGGCTTCGGAGCGGGACGTGGTGATTAAGACGTGTGAGGAGTTTGCAAGGGAGCGTCTAAAGTACTTTGCCGATGTAGAGGCGGAAATTGTGAGGTTGGCGCTGTCGATTGCTGCGCGCGTTTTGAACAGGGAGGCGGACTTCGATCCGCTGCTGCTTCGTGGAGCGGTGAAAGTGGCGCTCGATAAAGTGCGGGAGGAGAGTAGCGTGACGTTGCGTGTTTCGGAGGAGCAGACGGAGGACTGGAAAAGGCTTACTCAAGGCGGGCAGGTTGTGGTGACGGTAGTGGGGGACCAGAGGCTTGCGACGAGTGAGTGTGTTCTTGAGACCAGTGTGGGAAGGGTGGAGTTGGGAGTGAAGGCACAGCTGGAGGAGATCGAACGAGGATTCTTCGATCTGCTCGGGCAGAGGCCGGTGTGATGGCGGGGCGGCTGGAGACAGAGTGGGGGACGTGGCTTTCGCCGTACTTCGCGCGCCTTGCGGAAAGGCCGACGTGGCGATGGAGTGGGCGTGTGGTGGAAGCGAATGGGCAGACGGTGGAGTCTGAGGGGCCGCCGTGCTCTGTTGGAGAGTGCGCGGAGGTTGTGGATTGCAGCGGGCATAGACATCCTGCGGAGATCATCGGGTTTCGAGGAAGAAATGTTATGGCGATGCCGCTGAGGGCGACCCAGGGCATTCGCTACGGCGACGCTATGACGGCGATGGGCGTGATGCCGTCGATCAACGTTGGCGTTGGGATGGAAGGGCACATCCTGGATGCTTTGGGTGCTCCGCTGGACGGGATGCCGGCGCCGCGTGCGAGCGATCTATGGCCGCTGGATGGAACCATTCCGCACCCGATGGAGCGCAGGCCGATTCGTGAGCCGCTGGGTACGGGGTTGCGTGTACTGGATGGGCTGCTGACGGTTGGGCGAGGACAACGCATCGGGATCTTCGGTGGGTCTGGCGTGGGTAAGAGCACCCTTATTGGAATGATGACGCGGAACACTGCGGCCGATCTAACGGTAGTGGGACTTATCGGTGAGCGGGGACGCGAGGTGCGGGAGTTTGTGGAGGACTCGTTGGGCGAGGAGGGAATGAAGCGCTCGGTGGTACTGGTGTCGACTTCAGATCAGAGCCCTCTGCTGAGGATGCGCGCTGCGCTTGCTGCTACGGCTGTGGCCGAGTTTTACGCATCGCGGGGGAAGCATGTGCTACTGGTGCTTGACTCGCTTACTCGGTATGCGATGGCGGCGCGCGAGATCGGGCTGGCTGCAGGCGAGCCCCCGACTACGAAGGGATATACGCCGAGCGCATTTACCAGGCTGGCGAAGCTGGTGGAACGCGCCGGGAACTTTGAGCGCGGGAGCATTACGGCCTTTTACACCGTGTTGATGGAAGGAGATGACCAGCAGGATCCGGTAGTGGATTCGGTGCGGTCGTTTGTGGATGGGCATGTAGTGTTGTCGCGTTCGATGGCAGCGGCAGGCTGGTATCCTCCGGTGAACGTGCTTGATTCCCTGAGCAGGTTAATGCCCGCGGTGACAACGAAGGAGCATCGATCGCAGGCTGTCACGGTACGCAGGCTGCTGGCGGCACATGCTCGGTCCGAAGATTTGATTCGTATTGGAGCATACAAGGCCGGAGCGGATGAAGAGCTTGATCGTGCTATGCGCGCGATGCCGGCATTGCGAAGTTATCTTGAACAGGATTCTTCAGAACGCGTGAGTCTTGGCGATGCTGTGGATCAGTTGTCCGCAATGGAGCTGTAGCCATGCGCGGGCGGCTAACAGTGCTGAGACGGCTGAATGCCGTGTACGAGATGGTGGAAGAGATGCATTTGATAGAGGCTCAAAGAGCTGCCGCAGCCGTGGCGGAGGTGGAGAGTGCAATTCACGCGGAGGATGCCCGCGTCTATGAGGCGCGCCTGGGTGAGCGCGAGGCCCTGCTGACGGACGACCGTGTGGGCTGGTCGCTTGCCGTCGTGCGTGAAGAGATCGCGGGCCAGCGAAAGAAGCTGTTTGAGCCGATTCTGGAGGAACGCGAGGAGAGAAGAGAAAAGATACGCGCGCGACACTTTGAAAGCAGGCTGTGGAGCGAGCGAATGAGAAGCTTTCTGGAGAATGTGAGTACGCGAGTCGCGATAGAGGACGAGCGGCGCGGGCAGGCGATTGCCGATGATGGTTTTCTTGCGCGACGTGCCTGGAGGCAGAGAGTGCGGTGGGATCGGGATTGCGATAGATAAAGGTCTCCTAATTCTCGGCTTATTCTGTTTGGCTTGTTGAATGCATATCTCCGGGATAAGGAGAGCCGGAGATGGTG
>Ga0070665_100004404_pt1 | contig 14804 bp, 16 predicted proteins | sample KBSS13metaG_FD_65862 | JGI IMG/M metagenome (GOLD analysis project Ga0070665, IMG submission 65862) | Switchgrass rhizosphere microbial communities from Kellogg Biological Station, Michigan, USA - KBS S1-3 metaG | ecosystem: Host-associated > Plants > Roots > Rhizosphere > Soil ... | reverse complement strand
TGAGCCTCCCTCCCCCGCTTCGCGGGGGAGGTGTCAGCGTCTTACGCTGACGGAGGGGGCGTGACGCGAGATGGTGCGTCACGCCCCCTCCGACGCCGTATGACGGCGCCACCTCCCCCGCAAGCGGGGGAGGGAGAGTCAACTCACTATACCCTGTTCATCATACCCTACAGCCAGTTGACCGGGCCGAGAAAGTCGCGCTTGCCCACCGGCACGCCGCGGTGGCGCAGGATGTCGTACGCCGTCGTCACGAAGAAGAAGAAGTTCGGCAGGGCGAACTGCTGCACGTAGTCGTTGCCCTTGAGCTTCCGGTCGTTGCCGCCGGCGCTCCAGGCGACGACCTTGTCCTCCGCACCGTCGACCTGCGCGCGCGTCAGCGACTTCACGAAGGTCAGGGCGGTTTCGACGCGGGCCTTGGCGGCGGCGAAGCTGGTGTCGTCCACAGCCGGCAGCGCCGGCGGCGCAACCCCGGCAAGGCGGCCGCCGGTGTTCATGCCGAAGTCCGCCGACTGGCGGATCTGCCGGGCGAGGCAGAACATGTCCGGATACAGCCGGTCCTGCAGCAGCGCCGCTTCCTCGATCTTGTTGGCGGCACAATGCGCCGCGGCCTTGTCGATGATGCCGGCAAGCGCCGCGAGTTGCTGGGCGCACGGCGTTACGGCCGCGTCATACAGGGAATAGGCCATCGAGATTGCTCCTTGGTGAGAGTTCTACAGGTGGAAAAAGTGGTCAGCCGAGCTCGGGAAGGCGCGGCAGGACCTCCTTGCTGAACATCGTCAAGTTGTCGACGGTGTCCTCGTGGGTGATGTGGCCGCCCTGCCCCATCATCAGCAGGTGGCCGAAGCCGCCGACGTGGTCGTGGAATTCCTTCATCTGGTCGAACACCATGTCGGGCGTGCCGGCGAAGCAGATGCCGGCGTCGATGAATTCGTCGACGGTCGCCTTGTCGGGATCGACCTGCCGGCCGTTGCGCAAGGTGATGCTGCGCGTGGCGACGCCTGCGCCGTAGCCCGGCATCTTCAGCGCCTGCGCCGTGGCGGCGACCGACTGGTAGCCGGGCGGAAAGGCGAACTGGGCGCCGACGCGCAGGGCGGTGCGGCTGTAGTCGAGGATCTGGTCGGCACGCCGATAGCCCTCCTCCTTCGTGCGGCCGACGCCCACCATCGCCATATAGGCGAACCGATCGGGCGTGGCCTCGCGCCCTTTGCTCGCCGCACCCTTGCGGTAGGCGGCGTAGATCGCGGGCGTCCGGACATAGCCGGTGTTGAGCGAGCCGATGACGTAGCCGCGCTCGCCGCCGGTCTGCGCCGACTCGGGGCTGTTCACGGTCAGCCAGACCGGCGGATGCGGTTGTTGGTATGGCCGCGGCCAGACGTTGACCTGGCGGTACTGGAAATAGCGCCCCTCCCAGTTGAACGGCCCGTCATGGGTGGTCATCGCCTTGAGGATGAGGTCGTGCGCCTCCCAGAAGCGCGTCGACAGGTCGGCGGGGTTGCTGTTGGCCGGCGTCACCTCGAACGGCGCGCCCTTGACGAAACCCATCTCGACCCGGCCGCGCGAGATCACGTCCAGGGTCGCATATTCCTCGGCGACCCTCACCGCATCGAAGCGGTTGCCGATCGGCATGCCGAGGCACAGCAGCCGCGCCTTCTTCGTCTCGCGGGCCAGGATCGCCATCTGGATCGTGCACACCGAATCGATGCAGGTCGCCGTCGCATGGTGCTCGTTCACCATGATGTTGAGGCCGAGCTCGTCGCACAGCGCCCACTCGTCGAGGCCGCGGTGATACAGGTCGGCCGCAACCCGGGGATCGCAGAGCCGGCTGGGGACGACGTTGCGGAGCTGGGCGCCGAGTTCCTTCCACGCGGGATAGTAGGCGAGCTCGCTGAAATGCCAGACTTTCATCTTGATCGTCCCTTCACGTCCGCCCGAAGGCGTCGATGGCACGGATGGTCGCTTCCGACTGCTCGATTCCGGGATAATGTGCTGCCCCCGGGATGAGCTTCAGTTCCGCCGACGGCAGGGCCGCGGCCAGCGATCGCCCATAGGACGGCTTGGCAAACCCGTCGGCCTCGCCCCAGAGGACGAGCGTCGGCAGATCGACGCGATGCAACCAGCGCTTCAGCCCCGGATTGTGCAGGTACGGCCGCCAGCCGTAGTGCGCGAGCATGTGGCGCTCGCGCGCGAGCTGCTCGAGCTGGCCGCCGGACAGCGCGGCGTAGTTCGGCGCATGCCGCTTCGGATCGGCGAACAGCAGCGGAAAGGCCTCGACGTCGGGCAGGTAGAAGAGATCGGCGAAGTCGCGCTCCTCGCGGCCGCCGAACTTCACGCCGGCCGACGAGACGAGAATCAGCTTCGACAGCCGCGCGCGATTGCGCACGCACATCTCGAGCGCGATCCAGCCGCCGAGCGAGGCGCCGACCAGGACCACGTCGTCGAGTTTCAGCGCGTCGAGCAGATCGAGATAGAGATAGGCCAGATCGTCGACCGATCGGATGTCGGCCGGAACCGGCGCGGCGCCGTAGCCCGGATGGCGCGGCGCGATCACCGTCCACGTCTTCGCGAGCGCGTCGAGATGCGGCCTCGCCTGCTCGACGTACTGCTCGGCATGCAGGTAGAGAAGCGGCGGCCCCGAGCCCGCCCTGTGGATCTCAACGGGGATGCCCCCGACATCGAGCGTTTCCATTCCGACCGTCCCGCGCAGTTCTTCTTATGTGTCTGCGCCGGAGAGTGCCGCGACCAAACGACTTGCGCACCGATACATGCGCCCTTCGCCCCGCTGGCCGAAATTGCCGCTCCTCCGTCGTCCTGAGCGTTTGTGAGGCTTTTGATTTCAGGCGGCAATGCGCTGGGACCGCGCCACTCCGTGGCGCTCATATTCATGACCATGAGCGCCACGGAGTGGCGCGGTCCCAGCGAAGATGCCGATCGATCAATACCCGTGCGCGACGTCGACTTCCTGCAGGAGCCGTCCGCCGGCGTCGAGGCTGCGGATGTTCGCGGCGACCTCGGTGACGAGCTGGCCCACGGTCGGGCGGCGCGCCACGTGCGGCATGATCGTGACCTTGGGGTGAAGCCAGAGCGGGCTCTCCGGCGGCAGCGGCTCGGGGTAAAGCGCGTCCAGGGCGGCGTAGGAGAGCTGTCCCGAGTCGAGGGCGGCGATCAGGTCCTTGTCCACCACATGCTTGCCGCGGCCGACGTTCACCAGCATCGCGCCGCGCGGCATCATGGCGAAGGTGCGGGCGCAGAAGATGCCCTCGGTCTCCGGCGTCAGCGGCAACAGGCAGACGGCGATGTCGGTCTGTCCGAGAAAGGCTTCGAGCCGGTCGCGGCCGTGAAACAGCGGCACCTCCGCGGCCGGTCGCGGCGAGCGCACCCACGCGGAGACCTCGAAGCCCAGCGACTGCAGGACCAGCGCGGGCGCCTTGGCCATCATGCCGAAGCCCAGGAAGCCGATCCTCCGCTGCTCGGGCCGGACGATCGGCGCGCGGCTCCACTCCCGCCTGGCCTGGGCCGCCTGGTAGCCCGGCATGTCGCGATGCAGGCGCAGGACGTGCATGACGACGTATTCGGTCATCATCGGATCGCCGCCCGGCGGCTCCACCTTGCCGAGCGGGACCCTCGGAAGCTTCGGATGCTTGACGATGTCCTCCACGCCGGCCGCCCGGCTGAACATCGCCTTCAGGTTCGGGAAGGCCGGCAGCTTGTCGAAATCCGGATGCATGAACGCGAGATAGTCGATGTCCTTCAGCTCGCCCGCCTCCGGCCAGAAGCGGATCGGCAGATCGGGAAGCTGCTCCTTGAAGGCCGCGCGAAACGCCTCGGCACTTCCGATGATCTTGTCGAGATTGACGATGAGCAGCGCCATGCATCCTCCGGGGTGACGCCGGTTGCGGCACGTCACGCGACGGGATGATAGAGGAGAAGACCGGTCCGCCCAAATCGCCGGTTTCACCCTTGCTCAATCGTTGAGTGACTTTGCCGTTGTGCATCCTCCTGTTGCACGACATTCTGCCGGGACGGCAACCAGGGGGAGAGACATGGCCAGTCGCGCCCAGATGGAACAGGCGGTACGGTCGCTTTACGCAGCGCGCCAGCGGGGAGATCTCGACGGCACGCTGAAGGACCTGGCCGAGGATGCGGTGTTCGCCGTGAACGGCCGCGGCACCGGCGTTGCGGCGATGAGCCAGGACTGCTGCGGCAAGACGGCGGTGCGGGAGACGGTCGGACAGTTGATCGACCATTGGCGCTTTACCGATTGGAAAGAGACGTCGCTTCTGGTCGATGGCGACAGGCTGGCGCTGCAATGGTCGGCCCACGTGACGTTCGTTCCGACCAACAAGTCCGCGATCATCGACGCTGTCGACGTGATCACCTTCCGCGACGGCAAGATCGTCGAGTTTCGTCAGTCGACCGATACCGCCATGGTGATGTCGCTCGCGTCCTGAGCCCCGCGCCCGGAACGGCCGTTACCGCGGCGACAGCCTCACCGCCGTCATGTAGCGCTCGCGGTAGTAGTCGGAATCGAGGGGCGTGACCGAGACCGGCGAGCCGCGATGCGTGGCATGGACGAACTGGTCGTTGCCGGCATAGATGCCGACGTGGGTGAAGGTGCCGCGGTAGCCGAAGAAGACGATGTCGCCGCGCTTGAGGTCGCTGCGGGCGACCGGCGTGCCTTCGCGCGCCATGCCGTCGGGCATGCGCGGGATGCTTCGTCCGAAGACCGCGCCGTAGAGATAGTAGACGAAGCCGCTGCAGTCGAAGCCGGTGCTGGGCGACGTGCCGCCATAACGGTAGGGCGTGCCGAGATAGTTCATGGCGCGCGAGACGAGGCGGTCGCCCCAGTCGTTCGCGGCCGCGGGCGTGGCGTGCGCGGCCGGGACCACGGCGGGTTTCGCCTGTGTGAAACCGGCGAACGCGCCGTTCTCCTGTTGCCATTTGGCCGTGAGCTGATCGGCGACGCCGTCCGTCGGATCGGCTTTGGGGGCGGCCTTATGAGCCGCTGTTGCCGGAGGTTTCAGCTTCGACTTCGCCGGTGCCTTGACTTGGGCGCTGGCGGATGAAAGGGCCCCTGCCGCTCCGAACAGCATCAGGGCGGCCAGTGTCGCGACAGAACCGGCTGTCGTCCGGGTAATGATTCGTACGCTCGAGCGCGCGAAGCGCCCGGTTCCCAACGCCATGAACTCGTCTCCCCCTTGGAACCGAAGCAGGGCGGCCACCGGCCTGCCCCAATAGTGTCGCAGGGAGACACGTTCGTCCAACAATTGCTGCAAAGTTGCCACAGCAACTCGGGCTGGCTAAGCGTTGATTTTGCTGGTTTTTCAGAACTCACTTCATGTGATTTATCCACAAGCCTGAAGATCGGCTGCCACGATTCGGTCGTGATTGCCCGCCGGTCCCCCAGGTTGTAGCGGGTCGCTGAATTTTGCCACATTTCGCCAAACTTGGTCGGAATGATTGCGCCACTGTAATTTAGTTGCGTCTCTCCATTCAGTTGCGAGCTTGGATGTCAGCTCGGGACTGTCGAGGAGAGGTGGCGAGTGGTGGGGCCTGCATCGCCCCCACAATGCTGCTCCGGTAGATCGCTCGACCGTGCGTCCGGTATGCAGGATAAGTCGCCGGCTCACACTCGCCGTCGCCAATATATCAGCGATAGCGGCCGGCAAGAGCTTCAAAACGGCAGGCATTGCGGTCGGCGAGCCACCGCTCCAGGGATCTCCGGCTCAGTTTTGGAAGCATGTCGCGAGCCCATTCTGGCAGCTTGCCGCAGCCCGTCGGCCCATAGGCCTCCATGAAGGCTACAGCGCAGTCGTTTACGGCAACAGTGCCTTTGAACACATCGAACTTTTCCAACAACAGAAGACGCGCTGCCAGCCGCGCTACTTGCCGGTTGGTAAGGCTGAACTTGGGGAACCGTTCAAGATATGAGGCGCCGTATCGGCGCTCAAGCGCTCCCCAAATGGCTCGCCGGGCCACACAGTGGTAGTCGGCCTCGTCTTGGCTCGCCGCGCCAGCATTGGAGGTCGACACGGCCCGCCCTCGATTGTTGGCGTAGTACCGCATCACCTTAGGTACCTGTTCTTCGCCTTGGCCAGTGGATCAACAATCCGCTGATGGCGAAGCTTGGCAACATAACGCTGGACAGCCCTAGTACCTACGTCGATCGATGGAAGGCGCTGACGCAGCTCAGCTCGCAACCGGTTTACCGAGATTGTCCTCTTAGCTCTAAGGACTGAAATAGCCTCGGCTGCCAGCTCGGGATGTCTTTCAAAAACGGATGGGCGGCCACGCCTTTCGGCCCCGCCTAAGCCCTGTTCTCCCGCTCTTCGATAGAGGTGATACCAGTGGTTGATACTGCGGGTAGAAGCGGCAAATGGAACATTCAGCGTCTGAAAGAAGCGCTTCGCCGCCGGAATGCGGCCGAGGCTGATCTCCCTTTCTGCGTATGCCTGAAAGCGTTTCATCAGGTCGATCTTTTCCTGGGTCGTCGCTTGCCTGGTACCGCGACGTGGCCTCGATGACTTCTTGGTGACATCAAACCAGAGCTTTACACCCGACCAGCCATCACCCTCTAGAAACTCGATTTTCGCAGTCCTAAAAATTCTTTCGAGCCTCAGGATGATCCCACGACGCTTCAGGAAAGCTCCATCGCCGAGTTCCAAGCGTCCAACACTTTGCCTGGAGATGCGAGCGCGGCGCGCAAGCTGCGATCGGCTGAGGCCCAGCAGAGCGCGCGCAGCTCGCAATTGGCCTCGGTCATTGAGACCTGGCTTGCTGGGCCGAAGCCTCGGCGGCGGAGTTGGACCGTTGCCTATGCCATAGCGAACACCGGTATTTCGATCTTCCGCACCGACGAGCCGCCTCTTGGCCGATTGGATGGCCGTGCAAAGGCGAGGAGGTTTCGGACCTGTGTCACGGACCAGCATGAGAAGCTGGCCGCGCCGTGCGATATAGCCGGTGCGGCGCAGCGCCTTGACGAGGCTGCGGGCGGTGTCTTCCGTCGTCTCGGTCACCGCCTGCAGCTCGCGCAGATCGAACCGCCGCAACTGGCGCATGGCGCGCCACAGCCGCACCCGACTGGAAGCCTTCGGGCGCGGCGCGTTGATGGGGACACTCGGGCTCACGCCGCCCTAGGGGCGCTCGATCTCGACGACGCAGCCCTTGATGAAGCCGGCCAGCGCGGCGGCGATGTAGTCGCGGCTGCCGTCCGGCCGCGCATCGCGGCGATTCTGATGGACGGAAGCGGCCGAAAGAGGTCCCGTCGATCCGGTGAAGCAGCGATATTCCAGAACGAAGAACTCGCCCGGCTCCGGGCTCTTGTGCGTGGTATCGACGATGAGCCGATCGCCGGCCAGGATGTGTGGCGCGTGCCGATCATCGGGCGCGATCAGCGTCTCGCACCGTTTGAACGCGGCCCACGCATCGGCCACCACCGCCGAACCGGCACGGCGCAGCCATTCGGCGCGCTGGCGCTCGGAAAGGCCATTCCACCACGCCATGCCGAGCGCTTCATCAGGGGTCGGTTTGCGCCGGGCGCTCATGTCAGTGCCGGCGACGAAGAAACGGCGCGGGACCGCCATCATTGCGGTTGAGGTTATCATGTTCAGTCTCACTAGTTCGGCCGTTCAAAGCCGTCGCCCGGTGGACGGACCAGGCAGCCGGGAGTTGAACACCCGCTAGTGAGACGGGTCGAAGCGCTTTTAAGATTTCCCTCTGGACATGGCGCACCGCTCCCGGCCTTATGGCCAGGTTGGTGCGCCCGCCAAGGCGCATCCGTAGCGCAACCGAGCCCGCCAAGGCTCCATGCACTTTGGCCGCCACCCCGCCAAGGGTCGCGCGCCACTCACTAGTCCGGGTGTTCAAACCCACGTTCATCATGCCGTAAAACCGCAGCACGCGCCACCCTCGCCAAAGGGATGGTTGCCTGCGCGCGGGCTCATGCGCCGGACCTCGGCGCGGCCGACACGCCGAAGGTGCCGGCAATCGCGCCGTATGTCGCACTGTTCTGCCGGCTGATGCCCTCCGCAATGTGGCCGTCGATTGCCTCGATCAGCACGTCGACCTTTGGCATGCCGGCGGCGGTTTGACCGCCCTGTGCGGTCACCTTGGCCGGCGTGTTGTTGGTGATATTCACCACCACGCCGCCGCCGCGAAGCGCCGACTGCTGCTCCTTCGTCAGCACCGCTTCGCCGCGCTGGGCGATGATCGGCACTTCGTCTGCGCCAAGCACGACGCCGCCGGAGTGGTAGCGCCGCGCTCCCATGAAGATGGACATGGGCACCTGGCGCGTCGGCACGGCCGTACTGCCGACGATGCCGCCGGAGTGATAGATGCCGCCGGTGCCGCTCAACATGCCGCCGCCGCCGCCACCGCCGCCGCCGCCGCCTAATAACTTGCTGATGCCGCCGAAGATGCCACCGATGATGCCGCCGCCTTCGCTCTCCCCGAGGGCGGATTTGATTGCCTTCGTGATCGTGACCATGACCACTTGCTGGATCATAATCCGCACCAGGTCGGAGATGACGGCATTGGCGAATTCACTGAAGCTGGCCTTGCCGGTCATGACGAACTGTACGAGCACATCCTCCATCGAACTGAGGCTGCGCTGCATGAACTGGCTCGACTGCTGCCCGGCATTGCCGGCTTCGTTGGCATAGCGTTGCAGGCCGGCAATCATGCCGTCGACCGCGTTGTTCGAGGCTTCAAGCCGGGCCTGTGACTCCTGCCGCGTGAACTCCGTCACGGCCCGCTCGGTGAGCTCGCCGGTCCGGCGCAGCTCCTCGAATGAAGCCATGCGCTGGCGGTAGCCCACGTCGGGATCGTACTGCGCGTTGAACTGCTGCGCGGCGCGCAGGCGATCGTTGACGAGCTGCTGGCGGCTCAGCCGGTCGTATTCCGATATCCGCTTCTCGGCCGAGGCGGAGATCGCGGCGTTGCCCGTGACCTCGGCTTCGGGACGGTCGCTCATTCAGTGCACCTGCCCGCTGGCGTGATCGCGCGCCGCCGCGATCTGCCGTTGCCGCAGCTCCTCAAGGCGAATGGGCAGCAGGTGCCGAACCTGCTCGACATGCAGCTTGAGCAGGCGCTTGCGGAGCGCGGCGCTCTCGTGAGTGGCCAGATACATCGCGACCAGGTCGCCGAGGCAGGCGTGCTGCGCCGCCGCGTCGGCCGTGGCGAGGATCGGCAGGAGCTTTTTGAGCAGAGCCTTCACTTCGTCGGCGATGTCCGCGCGATTGGTGCTTTCGCTGTTCATCGGCCGTAGACCTCCCGGCGGCGTCTGATTTCGTCGTTGCGGGTCTCGGCGAACCGCTCCGGCGTGATGCCGTGACGACGGCAAAGCTCGCTCTGCTCCGGGTCGGCCTCGATCGAGGCAGCGGAAGTCAGCCCGTCGCCGGTGGCGCTCGCGACCGCCGCCGCGATCGCCGGCAGATCGGTAATGGCGGGCTTGTTGGTCAGCGCGAAGCGCACGATGCAAAGTACGTTGCCGCTGGCGTCGGCGCCGAAGCGTGGCGAGACGTAGCGGTATTCCTTCGCCTCGATATGGCGCACGCCGGCAGCAGTCCACTCGACGCGCGCGCGAACCTCGCCGCTCTCGACTTTCAGTTCCTTGATCCAGCCGGAAGCGATGCCCTTGATGCCGGCATCGGCGGGCGGGTCCATGTGATGGTCGTAGTCGCCGGGAAGCTCGGTCTTTCCGGCGCGTTGCAAGCTGGCCGACACGACGGCTTGCGGATCGAAGTTCTGGAACGGGCCTCGGCCGTCGACGAGCGTAAAGATGCCGGCGGGAATGAGCGTGATCCAGTCGGGCGCCTTGCCGGCCTGCAATTGCAGCGGCGAAGTCGACGCGCGAGAGAGATCGTCGACAACGGCCCGCGCGCTGGCGGCAAAGTCCCTCATGTGTTCGCCGTCGCGTTGATCACGTCGAAATAGGCCCTCACGATATGCAGGCGGATGAACGGTATGGCGATCATGGCGGCGACCGTTTCGGGCGTGACGGGCACCGCATTGCCCTCCATGTCGACCACATCACCGTGAACCCAGCCCTTGAAGACGCGCGCGGCGACCCGGCTGTCGATCAGGCCGGTCCCCGGCTGCGCCAGCTCGTCGATTTCGGATTGAGTGACGGCCTCGAAACACGCCCTGAACTCACAGGCGGGAACGGCGCCTTCGGGCACTTTGACTGTCGCGGTGAAGGGATAGCTCTTGCGCAAGATGAACATTGGTCACTCCAGCTCCAGTTGGTGAAAATGCCGTCTCCCTCCCTTTCGACCGCGCCGCTAAGGAGTCGAATGCGGCGCGGCCCACGGAGAACTCGCGAGCGCCTGTGCGAGGGAGGGTTGATCCAGGATGACGGCGACCCCGGTTCACTGGGGCTCGCGAATTCCGAACCGGCTAGGCGTCGGCGAGGTAGGGAACCACGCGGACGTTGACCAGGCCGGCGTTGGTGTTGGTCGCGCCGTTGGCGAGGTTCTTCGCCACTGCCACCTCATTGGCGGCAGAGCGCAGCGAGGTCGGCACCCAGAGATCGGTGGGCAACAGCGACTGCTTGACCCCGCCGTCGAGGATGCGCGCCGCAAAGGCATCGTAAGCCGCGTTGAAGTTCTCCGGCGTGAGCTCTGCCTTGCTCGCCTGGATCAGCGGCCAGATGAAGTAGCCGGCGCCGTACATCGCCCAACTGCCCCAGATGAATTCGTCGTTGAAGAACACCGCGTCGTCGGTCGGGTCGAACTTCTCGACCAGGTCGGGCTTGTAGACCTCCTGCAGGATGAACGGCTTCATGCCCGGCATCGCGGCGGTCAGGAACCATGCAGGACCGGCACCCGCGATATAGTTGGAGGCGGTAACGTAGCTGACCCCATCCGCGGACAGGATGGGATGATCGGTGTCGAAGAAGGGCTGGCCGTCGAGACCGTCTTGGGTAAAGCCGGCGTTGACGACGGGCCATAGGAGCTGATCGGGCAGTTGCCGCGCGCGCGTGCCCTGTTGCGCGGCCATGGTGTTGCGAAGGCCCATCTTGTCGAAGCGCAGATCGTCGCCTTTCACCGCAACGGTCAGCTCCAGCTTTTCGTTCGGGATCGTGTAGTCACCCGCCGTCATCCGATTGATGACGCGGGGGCCGATCCACTTCCGGTAGGCTGGCAGGCCGACGAAGCGGCCATAGACCTCCTTCAGGTCGTTCGACGGCACCAGCTCGGCGACGTCGGGCCAGTAGACTGGAATCTTCTTCTCGATGTCGTTGTAGGCATCGTTGAACTGCGCTCGGATGATGGTTCCCGTGTTCTGCAACAGGGCGGTGGTGATGGTTCTCATTGACGATCCTGATTCCTCGCGAGGCCGCGCCTCGGCTACTTGTTGATGCGGACAAAGGCGCGGCCGTTGCTGATCTCGGTCAGCGTGCCCGCGACCGCGCGGGACGAGCTGCCGTTGGTCTTGCCCACCGTGGCATTGTCGATGGCGTAGACGGTGGCGCCGACATCGGCGTCAGTGAGTGCGTCGGCCGACGTGCCGATCGCGAAGTCGAAATCGCGGTCGCATTCGAACACGGCGCGGAAAGCGCCGTTCGCGCCGCCGGCGTTATCCTGATCGGCCGGTGAGACGCCAAGGCACTTCAGGCCGTTGCCCGTGCTCATGTCGGCATAGCCGCTGCCGTTGACGAAGCACATCGCGCCGCGCAGCAGGACGATGTTGGCCGCGATCGGGTGCGAACGCAGCCCCGGCTCCATCGTCCTATACGCCCGGCCTTTGGTGATTGCGGTCATGATGTCCCCTCCTGACGGTGGACTTTCGGGTTGAGAGACAGGGTTGGCTTTGGAGCGCGGACCGGACGCGGCCCGGCCTTCTCGCGCGAGGAAGATTCGGGCGCGGCCTCGCGCTTGGCCGGCTTGGCGAGCGGACGCACCATGCGGACGTAGCGGCGGGAGACGCCAAGATCGCGCGCCGCTTCGTTGTGGGAGCCCGGATGCGCAAGGATCGCTGCCCTCAAGGCGTCGGCCTTGAGGAAGCTCCCCTTCGGTATCTCGATGGTCTCGCCGCCGAACAGATCGGCCATGATCGCGGCCACCTCTTCGCCCAGCACGCACGCGATCTCGTTCCCGCTCGTGAGAGAGAAACGCTTCGTGGGGATTCTGATCTGCCGGCCGCCGAAGGCCGCCATGAGCTGCAGGCCCGCCTCATAGCCGAGCCGTTTCGCCAGCGCGCGCGGCACCTTCGGGAGCCGGGCTATGCGCGGGTCTCGTAGGCTGCTATTGGGCGAGGGTGTCCGCGCGTCCATCGTCGCGCGATATTGGGGAAGGCAATCCCCTCCGTCTGGAGGGAAGGGCTTCCCTAGAGACGTGGATACTTTTTCAACCCATGATCAGTGCTGCGAGGGCATCCCCCGTCCCTCGGCCCGCTCAGCTCCTGAGCTGCCCAAAACGCGCCGATAATGCACGCCCGCTTGCATTATCGGCGCGTCATAGGGGCGTCAACTTTCGTTCTGTACCAACTGTGCTTTGTGCCGCAGTTGCCGGCGCCTTCAAGGGCGGCCGAGCCCCTCGCCATGCAGCCCCTAAGTCATTGAATTGATAAATTTGTTGGGCTGTAAGCCCGTTCGGAGCGGCTTCGCCCTTCTGTGCCATTCTGTGGGATTTGACCGGTGGGGGGCCAAATCAAACGACCATGTTTGGCGACATGCTTTTCGGCGTCATAATTTTCGGACGCCACCCAAGCTGTTGATTTTCCGTGCCTTTATCCCGCCAACGTCCCCGCATTGTCCCACGATGTCCCGGGTCGGATGTCGCAATCTCCTTGGTCTACCTACACTCCCCTGCTAAGGCCTTGATTCGATACATTTGTCGCCGGAAACCGGCCGATCTGCGCAGATTGCCCGTTCTGTGCCATTTCGGCACCGATTCGCGCGAGTGTCGCAAGAGTTCCGGCCGCCCGCCGCGATCGCCCCGTGAGAGGCGATCGCTCGAAAAGGCCCGTTTTGCGGCGTTTCATCCCGGCATCGTCCCCGCATCGTCCCACGATGTCCCGGGTCGGATGTCGCAATCTCCTTGGTCTACCTACACCAGGTTGATCGGGATGAAAGCGGCGGGCGGTGGGGCCTGCATCGCCCCCACAATGTGCTCCAGACGTTGCCCGCCCGTGCCTCGGGTGTGCAGGATAAATCGCCCGCTCGCACCCGCCTCGACGAAAGTAGGCCCGCGCCACCAGCCGATCAAATGTGAAGTTTCCGGATGTTGGCCGGAGGAAAGCATCGCGTCCGCGATGCATTGCCGAAACAGCGACGGGCGCACATCGCGGGATGTGCGCCCGTCACCCGATCAGCCCGCGCTCTGCCAGTTTTCGCGCCGCGCGGATCTTGCCTCGATCGAAGCGAAGCCCGATCGTAAGGATCGGGCTGCGCTCCGTTAATCGACGATCGCGTTACACGATCGTGAACTGGTTCGCCGTCATGGCCAGGCCGGGCGTCACCGACCCGAACGCGACGGCGGCCTGGGCTCCGTTGCCGTCGGCATCGTACAGCAGATTGCCGGTGGCCGAGTCGTATCCGATCCGGTCGTCGGCATCCGCGGCTGCGCCGAGGAAGAAGGCATTCGCCGCCAGGGCGCCGACAGGGCCGGCCTGGGTGAAGATCGACGTGCTCAGTGCGATATGATCAGCCCCGACGGTGAAGTCGACGATGGTCACGAAGTTGTCGGCAACGAGCGGGGTATCGAACTGGAAGGTGTCGTTGCCGTCACCGCCGATCAGCGCGTCGTTGCCGCCGCCGGTGATGAACGTGTCATTTCCGGCCAGGCCCGACAGGACGTTGTCCGCGCCATTGCCGGTGATGACGTTGGCATTGGCGTTGCCGGTGCCGTTGATCGCGGCCGAGCCGGTCAACGTCAGGTTCTCCAGGTTCGCCGACAGCGTGTGCGTGACCGACGACTGGACGGTGTCGACACCGCCGGCCACTTCGGCCGCCACATCGCCGGCGCTGTCGACGATGTAGAGATCGTTGCCCAGGCCGCCGTTCATGTTGTCGCTGCCCGTTCCGCCGTCCAGCGTGTCGTTGCCGTCGCCGCCGCTCAGCGTGTCGTTGCCGAGGCCGCCGCTCAGCGTGTCGTTGCCGGCAAGACCCGACAGGACATTGTTGGCGCTGTTGCCGGTGATCACGTTGGACCTGGCATTGCCGGTGCCGTTGATCGCGGCCGTTCCGGTCAGGGTCAGGTTCTCCAGGTTCGCCGACAGCGTGTGCGTGACCGAGGACTGGACGGTGTCGATGCCGCCGGCCACTTCGCCGGCCACGTCGCCGGCGTCGTCGACGATGTAGAGATCGTCGCCCAGGCCGCCATTCATGTTGTCCGCGCCCGTGCCGCCGTTCAGCGTATCGTTGCCGTCGCCGCCACTCAGCGTGTCGGCGCCGCCGGCGCCCTTCTGCGTGTCGTTGCCGGCAAGGCCGGTCAGCACGTTGTTGGCGGCGTTGCCGGTGATGATGTTGTCCCTGGCATTGCCGGTGCCGTTGATCGCGGCGGCTCCGGTCAGGGTCAGGTTCTCGAGGTTCACCGACAGCGTGTGGGTGATCGAGGACTGGACGGTGTCGATGCCGCCGGCTACCTCGCCAGCCACGTCGCCGACGTTGTCGACGATGTAGGTGTCGTTGCCCGTGCCGCCGTTCATGTTGTCGGCGCCCGTGCCGCCGTTCAGCGTGTCGTTGCCGCTGCCGCCGCTCAGCGTGTCGTTGCCGGACCCGCCCGACAGGACGTTGTTGCCGCTGTTACCGGTGATCACGTTGGCCCTGAAGTTGCCGGTGCCGTTGATCGCGGCGGTTCCGGTCA
>Ga0070665_100004402_pt1 | contig 14807 bp, 13 predicted proteins | sample KBSS13metaG_FD_65862 | JGI IMG/M metagenome (GOLD analysis project Ga0070665, IMG submission 65862) | Switchgrass rhizosphere microbial communities from Kellogg Biological Station, Michigan, USA - KBS S1-3 metaG | ecosystem: Host-associated > Plants > Roots > Rhizosphere > Soil ... | reverse complement strand
CCGAGATGACGACGGTGAGCGAAGCCGTTACGGCGGCCAGAGCCGCGGATCAGCCACTGGCCGGGCGCACCGCACTGGTCACCGGCGGATCCCGCGGGCTGGGTCGGGAGATCGCGATCGCGTTCGCCGCGGCGGGCGCCGACGTGGCCGTGGTGTCGCGCAAGAAGGACGCCTGCGAGGCGCTCGCGGCGGAACTGGCCGCGGCCACCGGGCGGCGGATCACCGCCCACGCCGCGCACGTCGGCGAATGGGACCGGCTCGGCCTGTTGCTCGACGAGGTGGAGCAGGACCAGGGCCCGGTCGACGTCCTGGTCAACAACGCCGGGATCGCCCCGGTCTACCCCAGCCTCGACGAGGTGTCGGAGGAGCTGTTCGACAAGGTCTTCGCGGTCAACGTGAAGGGGCCGTTCCGGCTGCTGGCGGCGGCCGGGAAGCGGATGGCCGCGCGCGGCGGCGGGGTGATGCTCAACATCTCCTCGATGGGCTCGCAGCGCCCGACCGCGCACGATCTGCCCTACACGGCCGCGAAGGCGGCGCTGAACACGCTCACCGCGGGCTTCGCGCAGGAGTACGGGCCGACCGTGCGGGTGAACACCATCCTCGCGGGCCCCTTCGCCACCGACATCAGCAAGGCGTGGGACCCCGACGCCGTCGCGCGGATGGCGCAGGACTGGCCCGCCAGGCGGGTGGGGGACCCGGCGGAGATCGTCGGCGCGGCGCTCTACCTCTGCGGGCCGACCGCGACCTACACCACCGGCGCACTGCTCGCCGTCGACGGCGGAAGGCTGGCGGCCCCGTGATCGACGGGAAGCGCACGGTCGACGACACGCTGTTCACCGACACACCCGAGGGCACCGCGCTGCGGGGCAGCCGGTGCGACGACTGCGGCGCGCACACGTTCCCGACGCAAGGCGGGTGCCCGCGCTGCACCGGCTCGGCGATGCGGGAGGTGCCGCTCGCGCGCACCGGGACGCTGTGGTCGTGGACGGTCCAGGGCTTCCGCCCCAAGAGCCCCTACACCGGCACCCACGAGCCCTACGGCGTGGGCTACGTCGAGCTGACCGGGCAGCTGATCGTCGAGACCCGGCTGGTCGAGACCGACCCGGAGAAGCTGACGATAGGAATGCCGATGGAGCTCGCGCTCGTCCCGTTCCGGGACGATCCCGACGGCCCGGTCCACACGTTCGGGTTCGTGGCGGTGGCGTCTTGACCGGCGTGGCGATCGTCGGGATCGGCATGCACCGCTTCGGGCGCACCGAGGGGGTGTCGGGGCGGGCGCAGGCCGTGCACGCCGCGCGGGCGGCGCTGGCCGACGCCGGTCTGCGGTTCTCCGACATGCAGTTCGGGTTCGGCGGCTCGCACTCGGCAGGCGACGCCGACACGCTCGTCTCGGAGCTGGGGCTGACGGGCCTGCCGTTCATCAACGTGGCCAACGGCTGCGCCACCGGCGGCTCGGCGCTGATCGCCGCCGACGCGGCGATCCGGTCGGGGCAGCACGACCTCGGGATCGTGATCGGCTTCGACAAGCACCCGCGCGGAGCGTTCAACACCGACCCCGGCGAACACGGCATCGGCGCGTGGTACGGCGAGACCGGGCTGATGGTGACCACCCAGTTCTTCGGCATGAAGATCCAGCGCTATCTGCACGACCACGACCTCAAAGCGGGTGTGCTGGCCACGATCGCGGAGAAGGCGTTCCGCAACGGGGCCCGCAACCCGATGGCGTGGCGCCGTAAAGAGATGACCGCGGACGAGATCGCCGCGGCGCCCATGATCTCCCACCCGCTGACGCAGTACATGTACTGCTCGCCGGGGGAGGGTGCGGTCGCGTTGGTGCTGTGCCGCGCCGACCGCGCTCGCGCGTACACCGACAAGCCGGTGTTCCTGCAGGGCGTGGCGTTCCGGTCCCGCCGGTACGGCTCCTTCGAGGTGTTCTCGCCCTGGACGGCCATCGACCGGGCCGACCCGCCGACCGTCGAGGCGTCGCGCGCGGCGTTCGCCGCGGCGGGCGTCGCGCCGTCGGAGGTCGACGTCGCGCAGATCCAGGACACCGAGACCGGCGCCGAGCTGATGCACATGGCCGAGACCGGGCTCTGCGCCCACGGCGAGCAGGAGGAGCTCATCACCACGGGCGCTACGGCGATCGAGGGCTGGTTGCCGATCAACACCGACGGCGGCTGCATCGCCAACGGCGAGCCCATCGGCGCGTCGGGGCTGCGTCAGGTCCACGAGAACGTGCTGCAGCTGCGCGGCGCGGCGGGCGAGCACCAGGTACCGGGCGACCCGCGGGTCGGGTTCACCCACGTCTACGGGGCGCCGGGCATCTCCGCCTGCACCGTCCTCACACGCTAGGAGAAGGCCATGAGCGAGCTTGCGAGCGAATCGTCAATGCAGCGCATCTCCGCGAAGCGCCGTGCGAGCGTCCGCGAGTACGAGCGATGAGCTGGGGATTCGACAACGATCCCGAGGTGGCCGAGGAGCTCGAGTGGGTCGAGGCGTTCGTCCGCGACGAGGTCGAGCCGGTGGACCAGGTGATCGAGCACGCCTGGAACCTGCGCGACCCGGTGCGCAACGCCCTGATCAAGCCGCTGCAGCAGCAGGTGCGCGCGCGGAAGCTGTGGGCGTGTCACCTCGGGCCCGAGCTGGGTGGTCCGGGCTACGGGCAGCTGCGGCTGGCACTGCTGAACGAGAAGCTGGGCCGCACCCACTCCGGGCCGGTGGTGTTCGGCTGCCAGGCGCCGGACTCGGGCAACGCGGAGATCCTCGCGCACTACGGCAGCGACCACCTCAAGAAGACCTACCTCGAGCCGCTGGTCGAGGGCGCCATCGTGTCGTCGTTCTCGATGACGGAGCCGCACGGCGGCTCGGACCCCACCGGGTTCCGCACCACCGCGGTCCTCGACGGGGACGAGTGGGTGATCAACGGCGAGAAGTGGTTCTCCAGCCACGCCCTGTTCGCCGAGTTCCTCATCGTCATGGCCGTCACCGAGCCCGACGCGCCGCCGCACAAGAGCATGTCGATGTTCGTCGTCCCGGCCGACACCCCCGGCATCGAGCGGGTGCGCGACGTCAGCGTGTGGGGCCACGAGGAACCCGTCGGCACCCACCAGTACCTGCGCTACACCGACGTGCGCGTGCCTGTGGAGAACATCCTCGGCGAGCGCGGTCAGGCGTTCGCCGTGGCCCAGACGCGGCTCGGCGGCGGCCGGATCCACCACGCCATGCGCACGGTCGGGCTGGTGCAGAGCGCGTTCGACATGATGGCGCGCCGCGCGGTCTCGCGCACCAGCAAGGGGGAGCGGCTCGCGGACAAGCAGCTGGTGCAGGAGATGATCGCCGACTCCTGGATCCAGATCGAGCAGTTCCGGCTGCTGGTGCTGCGCACGGCGTGGCGGATCGACCGCTACAACGACTACCGCAAGGTCCGCGCCGACATCTCCGCGGTCAAGGCGGCCATGCCGAAGGTCCTCGCCGACGTCGCCGGGCGGGCCATCCAGATCCACGGCTCGCTGGGCATCTCCAAGGAGCTCCCGTTCGGCAAGTGGGTGCTGGAGTCCTACCACATGGGACTCGCCGACGGCGCCACCGAGCTGCACAAGATCAACCTCGCGCAGGCGCTGTTGCGTGGCACCGAGCCCGACGACGGGCTGTTCCCGCCCTACATCCTGCCCACGCGCCGCGCCGAGGCGCGCGCCCGCTTCGCCGACGTGCTGGCCGCCGCGGCCGACGACGGGCAGCTGTCATGACGCCGCGGCTGGACCCCGGCGCCGACGCCGAGGACCTGAGGGAGGTCGTCCGCGACTTCGTGGAGCGGCACGCGGGCACCGAGTCGGTCTTCCGGGAGATCGCGGGGGAGCGTGGCTGGGATCCGCAGGTGTGGCGGCGGCTGGCCGCGGAGCTCGGCGTGGTCGCGCTCGACGTCCCGGAGGACCGCGGCGGCGCGGGGGCGAGCTTCCGCGAGGTCGCCGTGGTGGCCGAGGAGCTCGGACGTTCGCTGGTGCGCCTGCCGTGGTTCTCCACGGCGGTCCTGGCCGTCGGCGTGCTGTTGCACAGCGACGGCTCGCGCGACGACCTGCTCCAGCGGCTGGCCTCCGGCGAGCTGACCGCGACACTGGCGCACCTCGACGGGTTCGCCGGGTGGGATCCCGACGCCGTCCGCACGGTCGCGGAGGAGGACGAGGAGGGCGGCTGGCGCCTCCGCGGCACCAAGACGCTCGTCGTCGAGGGCACGACGGCCGAGGTCCTGTTCGTCGTCGCCGCGGTCCCGGGCGAACACGACGAACCGGCGATCTTCGTCGTCGACGGCGCCGCCGACGGCCTGGTGCGGACCGCCCTCCCGGGGCTGGACCCGACCCGGCCGCTCGCCGAGCTGGTGCTGGACGACACGCCTGCCACGAGGCTCGGGCCGCCCGGCGACGCGCGGGCGATCATCGAGCTGGTCCTCGACAGGGCGCGGGCCGCCCTGGCCTGCGAGCAGGCCGGTGGCGCGGCGGCCGCCATGGAGCTGGCAGTGGGCCACGCGGCGCAGCGGGTGCAGTTCGGCAGGCCGATCGCGACCTTCCAAGCCGTCAAGCACCGGTGCGCCGACATGGCCGTGCAGGTGGAGGCCGCCCGGTCGGCCGCGCTGTGGGCCGCCGCCGCCGCGGCCGACGATCCCGACCACCTCGCCACCGCCGCCGCGACCGCCGCGATCGTCTGCGGCGACGCCTACTCCTGGGTCGCCGCCGAGACCGTCCAGGTCCACGGGGGCATGGGCTTCACCTGGGAACATCCCGCGCACCTCCATGTGCGCCGGGCGGCCCTGGACGCCACGCTGTTCGGCACCCGCGCCGAGCACCGCGACGCCCTCCTCGCCGCTGTGGGGATCTGATCGCGAACCGAGGTGAACCCAGTTCGGGTGCGGTGGTTAGGCTGGTCGCCGCAGCCCGAGGGAGTGATCGTGTGAGCATCGAGGCGTTGACCGACGCGTCGGACGGACCCCGTTCGAAGCGGCCTGCCATCCTGGCTGCGGCCGTCGAGTGCTTCGGCGAGACCGGCTACGAGGCGACGAAGTGGTCCGAGGTGGCCGAGCGCGTGGGGATCGGGCAGACCGCCCTCTACCACTACTTCGAGTCGAAGGCCCACTGCCTGCTCACGATCATGCGGTTGGGCCTGCGCAACGCCGACGTCGCGTTCCGCCGGGCGACCGAGGACTCGCCGACGGCCCTGGCGGCGCTGCGCGCGGCGTCGGCCGCCGCGTTCACGCTGTCGCCGCAAGAAGTGCAGCAGAACCGGATCCTGCAGGCGAACATCGCGCTGCTGGCGAACGCCCGCTCGTCGGAGCGGGAGGAGACCGAGCGCCAGGCCTGTCGGGCACTCGTGGCCCGCGTGGAACGGAACTGGGTCGAGCTCGTGGAGCGTGGCATCCGCGACGGGGAGTTCCCCGTGCACGATCCGGTGATCATGTCGCGCAGCCTGTTGGGGCTGCTGGTGAGCGTGTGGCGGTGGTACCGCCCGGGTGGGCCGCAGCCGCTGGACGTCGTCTCGGAGTTCATCGTCGAGTGCTGTGTCCGGATGGTCGTCGGTGAGGTCCCCGCGGCGGACCGGACCGCTGCGGCAGGCTGACGCCGACGACCCTTGTCGGCGGGCCGACGACGAATTAGTCTGTCAAAACGAACTGAACTCAGGTCAGCGTGCGCGGACAACTGGTGCGCGTCGCGCGTCGTGAGAGGACGACCTCATGATCATTGACGACTACTACGCGCGGCTGGACGGCCCGGAGCCCTTCACCGGCCTCGATCTCGTGGAACCCGACATCGCGTTCCTCATCGCGCTGCCCGCCACCGTGGTCGCCGGGGTCGGGCGCGACGCGCTGCGCGCCTACGTGGCGGGACGCCCTGCCGTCGGCAGGCGGCACAACGTGCTGCGCCGGAGCGCGGACGGCGACCTCGAGATGGTGTACGGCGTGATCACCGAGGGCGACGGCCGCGGCACCGGCTCCTTCACCTCCGTCGCGCTGATCTCCGACGACAAGCGGCTCGCCCGGTACCAGTCGTTCTTCCACCCGACCTTCGGGATGTTCCCGCTCCCGGGGGGTGGCGCGTGAGCACGGCGACCGCGGGCTCGGACGTGCTGACCCGCTGGTTCGCTGTGATGGACTCCGACCGTCCCGAGGACATCCTCGACATGATCGCGCCGGGCTTCCGCTTCTCGATCGTGTTCGGCACCGGTGGCGGCGAGGCCCGGGACTTCGCGGGGGGCCGCGAGGCGATGGAGGGCTACCTCGCCCAGCGTGAGAAGGGCGTCCTGACCCATCACGTCCTGTCCTGCGCCACGGTCGGGGCCGACGAGCTCTTCCTCGGCCAGGCCCGGCGCGCGGGCGTCGTCGAGTCGACGTTCGTCGCGGCCGCCCGGCTCGACCCCGACGGCAAGGTGGCGGCACTGATGATCGGCCGCTCGCCCCTGCTCGACATCGCCGCCCGACCCGGCGCCTGATCACGGTCTCCGAAGGAGCACACGCATGTTCAACCTCGCTCTGCTGGCCGCCCGGCCACCCGAATGGACCCACGACGACTTCATCACCTGGTGGCGCGGCGAGCACGCGGAGGTGACCTACCCCCTGCCCGGCCTGCGCGCCTGGCGCCACACCGCGGTGTCGAGCGCGCTCGAGCCCCGTTCGGAGGGCTGGGACGGGCTCTCGGTCCTCAGTTTCGACGACGAGGCCGCGGCCCGCGCGGCCCTCGCGAGCGCGCAGTGGCAGGCGGCCATCCGGCACGTCGGCTCCATGCGCGGCAAGCGCATCGCCCTCCTCGGCGACGAGCGCGAGATGTTCCGGGCCTGAGGGAGCGGACATGAGGGAGCTCGTCACCGACCTCGAGCGCCGGGTCGCGGCCGAGCCGGCAAGCGTCGCGGTGCTCGACGCCGCGGGCGCCCACACCGTGGAGTCCCTGCTCACGCGCGCCGCCGTGCTCGCGACGGCGCTGGAGGCGACCACCGGAGCGCGGCCGACCGTGCTGGTGCAGGCCGACAACACCTGGCGCACGGTCGTCGCCGCGCTCGCGGTGGGGCGCCTCGCGGGCACGCTCGCGTTGATCAGCAGGCATGCCTCGCGCGACGAGTTCGCCGCCGCCGTCGAGGACATCCGGCCCGACGCCGTGGTGTGCGAGCCCGAGCGGTTCGGTGTGTGGCAGGTCGGGGCGCAGCGGCCGGGCGAGGTCCTCGACGGCTGGCGGATGGATGGGCAGCGGTCCGGGCGTGCGGACCGCTGGAACGGCGGGGTCGTCATCGGCCTCACCTCCGGGTCCACGGGCCGGGCCAAGGGTGTCGTGCAGACCGAGGACGCCCTGCGGTACGCCGGTGCCCGGACCATCGAGGCCGTCGGCCTGGTGCCCGGCGACGCGGTGGGCGCGCTGGTCCCGCTGTCGTCGGCCGCCGCTTTCTGCTTCGGGCTCTACCTCCCGCTGATGCTCGGCGGCTGCATCGTCCTGTCCGAGAAGTGGGATCCCGCGGGCGCCGTGCGGCTGCTGGCCGACCACGACGCCCGATGGACGATGTGCGTCCCCACGATGGCGCTGCAGATGGCCGCCGCGGCTCCGGCCGACGGGCTCCTGTCCGCCATGACCGCGATGACCGTCGGTGGTGGTCCGATGGACGCCGACGCGCTGCGGCGGGCCGAGCAGCGCCTCGGCACCAACATCCTGCGCGTCTTCGGCATGTCGGAGTGTCTCGGGCACACCACGTCCTTTCCCTCCGACGACGCGGAGCGGCGCCTCGCCACCGATGGGCGGCCGTTCCCCGGCACCGACCTGCGGGCCGTGAGCGAACAGGGGGTGCCGGTCCCGGCGGGTGTGGTGGGACGCGCGCAAGTGCGAGGCCCCTCGCTCTTCGCGGGCTACGCCCGCGACGGGGCCGTGCGCCCGCCCGAGCTGACCGCCGAGGGCTTCTTCCCGACCGGGGACCTCCTCGTGGTGCACCCCGACGGCGCGGTGTCGATCCGCGGCAGGGAGAAGGACATCATCATCCGGGGCGGCCGCAACCTCGACGTGACCGAGATCGAGGCCGCGGTGGCCCGGCACCCGCAGGTCGACCAGGTGTGCGTCGTCCCGGTGCCCGACGAGCTGCTGGGCGAGCGCGTGGCCGTGCTCGTCGTGACCGACCGCCACGACCTCGACCTCCCGGCGATCCAGCGCCACCTCACCGCGCTCGGCCTCGCGAAGGCGAAGTGGCCGGAGTTCGTCTTTCGCGTGGACGCCCTGCCCCAGAACCGGGTCGGCAAGCTCTCCCGCGGCGACGCCGCGCGGATCGCGCGCGAGCTGCGCGACGCAATCCCAACCGTCTGACCCGGCAAACGGGTCATCCCACAACTGATTTCAGTTCAATTCATGGAGGGCTCTTGCCAGGGGTCGGCGGGCCGTCTACCGTTCGATCTCATATCAAACTGAATTCAACTTAGTATGGACTCGACAAGGGAGTGGAGATGCGTCGTCGCTCGATGAGCATGGTCGCGGCTCTGGCCGCTGTGCTCGCGATGGTCCTCACCGCGTGTGGAGCCGGCGCGTCCGGCGGCGGCAGTGACGGGACCTCCGGCCCGATCACGATCGGTGCGTGGATTCCCCTGACCGGCGCCCAGGCCGCGTCGGGCGTGCCGCAGATGGCCGGGGCCAAGGCCTACTTCAGCTGGTTGAACGACAACGGCGGCATCAACGGGCGCAAGGTCGACTGGATCGTCAAGGACAACGCCTACGACCCCCAGCAGACCATCCAGGCCGCGCGCGCGCTGATCGGCCAGAACAAGGTCGTCGCCATCGTCAACGCCAACGGGGTGGCCCCGTCGGAGGCGGCCTTCCCCTTCGTCCTGCAGCAGTCACAGATCCCGATCGTGAACAACTACGGCGGCATCACGTCCTGGTACAACCCGCCTCGCCCGCTGCTGTTCGGCACCCAGACGCTCTACGAGGACCAGGCCGCGGCGATGGCGCAGTGGGCGGTCGAGTCCGGGGCACGCAAGCTCGTCGTCGTCCACGACGACCCGAAGGCGTTCGCGGACGTCGCGGCCCAGATCGCCCCGGCGGCGAACCGCGCCGCATCCGGCACGACGGTGGTCGACGTGCCGGTCAAGCTGAGCACCAGTGACTTCGCGCCTGCGGTCAGCCAGGTGAAGGCGGCGGGCGGCGATGCCGTGATGCTGATCGTCCCCGCGGCGGAGGCCGCGGCCTACCTCAAGGCGGCCAAGCTGCAGGGTGTCGCGCTGCCCACCTACGGCTACTCGCCCACGGCGTCGAGCGCCACCACCACGCTGGCGGCCGGTGCGGCCGAGGGCTTCCACGCGGTCGCGCTGGTGCGGGCCCCGACCGACCAGAGCGCGGCGATGAAGCAGTTCCGCGACATCATGGCGAAGTACGCGCCGGACCAGCCCTCGGACTTCTCCACCCTGCTCGGCTACGCCAACGCCGCCGTCTTCGCCCAGATCGCCAAGACCATCCAGGGCCCGGTCACCGCGGAGTCCATCACGAAGGCCTACGCGGACGCCTCCGGCGTCGCGACCGGTGTAGCCCCGACGATGTCGTTCTCGGCGGAGCAGCACGTCGGGACCCGCGACGTGCAGCGGGTGACGGTCAAGGGCGGGCAGTGGACGGCCGTGGGCGACTTCGTCAGCGCGCCGGACCGGGGCTGACCCTCGTGGACGTCGACGAGGTGCTCGCCACGACCCGGGCGGTCCGCAGGCGGCTGGATCCGGCTCGGGACGTGCCCGCCGAGGTGGTGCGGGAGTGCGTCGCGCTGGCCCTGCAGGCCCCGGCGGGCTCGAACGTGCCGCGGACGCGCTTCGTGGTCGTCCGCGACCGGGCCCTGGTGCGCGCCGTGGCCCGCGTGTACTCCGACGTCTACCGGAACTCCTACGTCGACTCCGCGGGCTACATCGGCCGGGTCGCGACCGGCGAACCCGCGGCCGCCGCGGTCCAACAGCGCACCAGCCGCTCGGCCGACGCGCTGGAGCGGGCGCTGCACGAGGTCGGCACGATCGTCATCGCCTGCCTGGACGGCGCCCGGCTCGACGGGGCGCCGGGTTTCGCGAGCGCGTCGTTGCTCGGGGGAGTGCTGCCCGCGGTCTGGAGCTTCATGCTGGCCGCCAGGTCGCGCGGTCTCGGCACCTGCTGGACGACCATGCACCTCGCCAGGGAACGCGAGGTGGCCGACCTGCTCGGCATCCCGTTCGACAGCGTGGCGCAGGTGTGCCTGACGCCACTGGCGTACACGCACGGCACCGACTTCCGCCCGGCGCGCAGGCCCGCCGTCGACGAGGTCATCCATTGGGACCGCTGGAACGCGGACCTGCCGCGCCCGCCTGCCGTCACAGGTCTCATCGCCGATCCGGCATGACCGGCGGGCACCCACGCACGTCAAGTCGACGCAAGGAGGCGTACGGATGGACCACCTGTTCCTTGTCGTGGTGAGTGGCATCGCCAGCGGCGCGGTCTACGGGCTGCTCGGACTCGGCCTGGTGATCATCTATCGCGCCACGGACGTGATGAACTTCGCGCTGGCCGCCATGGCTACCCTTGCCGTCTACGTCGCCATCACGGTCATCGACCGCGGCCTCGGGGTCCTGGCAGGCGTGGTGGCGGCGATCGTCGTCGCCGTCGTGGTGGGCCTGGTCGTCCGCGAGTTCCTCCTGCGGCCGCTGGGTGCCGGAAGGCTGTTCGCGGCGCTGGTGATGACCATGGGCGTGTCGCTCGTCATGGAAGCCGTGGTCAGCGACGTGTGGGGTACCGAACCGCGCGCCTTCCCACCGCTGGTCGACGGCAGCGTGCAGCTCGGTTCGGCCGCGATCTCCGCTCAGGACCTCCTCATCATCGGGGTCTCCGCCGCGGCGATGCTCGCGGTCGGCTACCTGTTCACCCGGACGACCCTCGGGTCCGCGATGCGGGCCGCGGCGGAGTCGCCCTCGACGGCGCGCATCATCGGGATCCCGGCGCAGCGGCTGGCGCGCATCGCCTGGGCGCTGGGGCTCGGCTTGGCCGCGCTCGCCTCGGTGCTCTACGTGCCCCGGGTCGGGCTGGCGCCCACGGCGCTCACGGCGCCGCTGTTCCGCGCGTTCGCCGGGATCTTCCTGGGCGGACTGACCAGCATGTACGGCGCCGTCGTCGGCGGCATCGCCATCGGGGTGCTCGACAACCTGGCCGCCTCCTACGTCTCGGCCAACTTCCGCGACACGTTCGTCTTCGCGCTCATCGTGCTGATCCTCCTGCTGCGGCCGCAGGGGATCTTCGGCACCCGCAGCTTCGAGAGGGTGTGACCGCCGTGCTGCTGTCGTGGAAGCTCGCGGCCCGCGCGCTCATCGCCCCGGTCACCGCCGTCGTGCTGGTCGTGGCCATCGAGGCCGGGGCGCTGCCTGCCTACCAGGCGTATTCGGTCGCGCTCGCCGCGACCTACACCATCCTCGTGCTGAGCGTCGGCCTGCTGGCGGGCTGGGCCGGGATCTGGTCGGTCGGCCATCCCGCCCTCTTCGCCATCGGGGCCTACACGGTGGCCTACGGCTCGGCACACGGCTGGGCCCTGGAGCCGACGGTGCTGGTGGCGATGCTGCTCTCGGGCGCCTGCGGCGCCTTCCTCGGCTTCGCGGGCGCACGCTTCTCGGTCCTCTACATCGCGCTGCTCACCCTGGCGTTCAACCTGGTCGTGCTGGAGATCGTCAACCGCTGGGTCGACGTCACCGGTGGCGACCAGGGCGTGCCCGTGACCGAGCTGTCGAGCCTGGCGGGCACGATCGCGTCCGGCGGGTCCGCGTCCGTCCTCACGGCGATCCTCACGGCGGGGATCGTGGCCGCGGTCGCCGTGCTCGCGCGCTCGACCAGCTTGCGGATGCGCCTGGTCGCGGCGAAGTCGCACCCGGTGGTCGCCCGCTCGATCGGCATCGCCCCCGAGGCACAGAGCGCGCTCGCGTTCGGCGTGAGCGGCGCCGTGACCGGGCTGGCAGGCGTGCTGCTCGGCCTCATCACGGGCTTCGTCAGCCCGGAGACCTTCTCACTGACGCTGGGCATCAACACCATCGCCGCCGCGGTGCTCGGCGGCGTCGGCACCGTCGCGGGCGGGGTTCTCGGCGGTGCGTTCCTGGCCTTCGCGCCGAGTCTCGCCGGGCTGCTCGGGATCAACCAGCTCGTGCTGCAAGGCGCGCTGCTCATCGTCACCCTGCTGTTCCTGCCCGCCGGTGTGGTGCCCGCGGTGACGACCGTGCTGCGCACCGGGCTGCGCAGGCTCGGATGGACACCTGACCGCGGGCGTCCGGCCACCGTGGCGTGCCCGGAGCCGCCGCCACCCGCCGCCGTCGGCCGGGACACTGTGCTCGAGGTGCACGACCTCGGCGTCGCGTTCGGCGGGCTGCAGGCGCTCGAGGGCGTCTCGCTGACCGTCCGACCCGGCGAGGTCGTCGCGATCATCGGGCCGAACGGCGCAGGCAAGACCACGCTGGTCAATGCCCTGTGCGGGCTGCTGGCGGGCGGCCGGACCACCGGCTCGGCCACCTTCGCGGGCACGGACCTGCTCCGGGCCCGTGCGACGCGGCGGCGCGGGCTGGGGATCGGGCGCACCTTCCAGCACGCCGAGGTCTTCTCCGAGCTCACCGTGGAGGAGAACCTGATGTGCACCACCCGCTGGGTCACCGCCGCACACCGGCGAACGGTCGGCACCGTGCTCGCCGACGTCGGCCTGGTCGACGTCGCCGCGCGCCGCCCCGACCAGCTGGCCTTCGGGCCGCAGAAACGGCTGGACCTCGCCCGCGCCGTCCTCGAGCAGGCGGATCTGCTCATCATGGACGAGCCGTTCGGCGGCCTCGACAGCGCCGAGCGCGGTCTCTTGGCCGCGCAGATCAAGCGGGTCCACGCGGCGGGCACCGCGGTGATCGTCATCGACCACGTCCTCGAAGACCTGTTCGCGGTCGCCGAGCGCGTCGTCGCGTTCGACTTCGGCCGCCCGATCGGCAGCGGCAGGCCGCAGCAGATCCTGGACGACGAGCGGGTGCGCGCCTCCTACCTCGGCGTGACCTCGACGGAGCGGCCGCAGGTCGTCACGGGGACCACCACGGAGTCGGTGGTCACGCTGACCGGGGTGGGTCACAGGTACGGCGGGGTGACCGCCCTCGCCGAGGTGGACCTGGCCGTTCGCGGCGGGTCGGTACTGGCCGTCGTCGGGGCGAACGGAGCGGGGAAGAGCACGCTGGGGCAGATCCTGCACGGCACGCTCGTCCCGTCGACGGGGGAGCGTTCGACGGCCGGTCCCGTGCGCAGCAGCCTGGTGCCGGAGGGGCGGGCGCTGTTCCGCACGCTGTCGGTCCGCGAGAACCTCGAGGTCGCGGGCTACGCCGCCAGTGTCCACGGCCGAGACCTCCAAGCCCGGATCGACCAGGCTGCCCAGTGGCTGCCGGAGCGGGTGCGCACGCGACTGTCGATTCCCGCGGCCGCACTGTCCGGCGGGGAGCAGCAGCTGCTGGCCATCGCACGGGCCCTGATCGCCGACCCCCAGCTCGTCGTGGTCGACGAGCCTGCGCTGGGCCTGGCTCCGGCACTGGTCGACGAGGTCTACGGCCGCATCGCCCGGCTGACCGACGACGGGGTCACGGTCGTCGTGCTGGAGCAGTTGCTGACGCGCGCTCTCACTGTCGCCCACGAGGTCGTCGTGCTGTACGAGGGCCACGTCCGAATGACGGGCTCACCCGAGGACTCCGGCTTCGCGGCCCGCGCGGAACTGGCCTACTTCGGGGCGGCCGCATCAGGTGGAGAGCCTGCGCGGTCATCCTGAAGGCGCTTCGGTGATCACGCCGGACGGCAAGGCTCACCGGCAGCTCGGGCCATACGCCTGCGGCGGTGTCGGTGCAGCCGTCGAGCTCGTGGGTGGGGTCGGCGTAGTTGTGCGCTGCCTCGGCTACCGACCGGGTGGGCTGTGGTGTAACCGGCGCCGCGGGGCGCCCTGGACGTCGGCTGCGTAGGGCCACTCTGGGCCCTATCGAGGAGTCCGTCGCCCGATCGGCCAGCCCACGAGGTCGCCGGGGTCCGGTCTGTTCTTGCACGTCCTCAAGTTGCCGTGCAAGAACGCGGTGACCTACGGGATCGTCGGGAGCATGACTGTCGCGCACGCCTTCGTCCGGGAGATCGGTGCGTCGGTGGGCGCCGCGGTCGTCGGATCGGTGTCCACCGACGGGTTGACCCCGCTGTTGAGGTGGCTCGTTCGCACCCGGGCTCGTGCTCGGCGCTTTCTTGCCCGACCTTCCCTCGTGTTCCCCATCCCCGTTCCAGCGAGGAGCTGACCATGCGTGTCGCCATCGTGGCCCTGGACACCCGTGGCGGGGTCCAGCCCTATCTCGCGCTCGCCCTCGGCCTGCGCGCCGCGGGCCACGACGTCCGGATGGCTGTGCACGCCGACGCCGCGCCCGACATCGCCGCGCGCGGGATCACCACCGTGCCACTGACCGGGCAGGCGGAGGAGACCGTCCGCGAGGTCGGCGCCGCGGACCTGAACCCCGTCGCCCGGCAGCGCCTCATGCGCCGGACCATGCGCGAGGTCGTGGTCGAGCAGGCCCGGCAGGCTCTCGGCGGCTGCGCCGACGCGGACCTGTTCACCGCGGGCGTCGGTGGGTCGGGCTTCGGGACGGCCCTGGCCGAGAGGCTGAACCGGCCGTTCGTGGAGGCCCACCTGCAGCCGATCGGGCCACCCACGGCCCTGTTCCCGGGGCCGCTGCTGCCGCAGGTGCCGCGCTGGACCGGGGGAGCGGGCATGCGGCTCTCGCACCGGGTCACCGCGCTGGGGGTCCGCGCGCTGACCGGGCCGGGCACGAAGCA
>Ga0070665_100004400_pt1 | contig 14810 bp, 11 predicted proteins | sample KBSS13metaG_FD_65862 | JGI IMG/M metagenome (GOLD analysis project Ga0070665, IMG submission 65862) | Switchgrass rhizosphere microbial communities from Kellogg Biological Station, Michigan, USA - KBS S1-3 metaG | ecosystem: Host-associated > Plants > Roots > Rhizosphere > Soil ... | reverse complement strand
GTGCTCGACGCATTCAATATCCTGAACACCGAGAACCTGACCAACTACGGGACCAACGTGTTCTCGAAGACTTACTTGCAGCCGGCGAGCTCGACCAACCTCTTCTACCAACCGCGGCAGGTGCAGCTCGGATTCCGCGTCAGCTACTGATGTGAGAGGACAGGTTCAGGTCTGCACAGAGAGCGATCATGATCGGTGCTGAGATGCTGCAATGTGACGCAGCCATGAATGGCCGCGTTGAAGATCCGACAGCGGTTGGCACCATTGACCGTGCGGGCTGCACGCCGACTCCGACGAGGCGTCGAGTGAACTGGTGCATGACGACGAGCACCCAGTAACTCCGGATCACGATGGACTCACCACGAAAGAGATCCGCGCTTAACAGGCTGTCCTTCGTGTGTCCGATGTATCACAAGCACGAGGGCCCAGTGCCGCTAGGGCCGGGGCCGTGGTGCTTCGAAAGCACGCGGTAGACGAACCGCTCGTTGGATCAGTGCGTGTCGGCAGCGTACGGGGATCATGCGAAGAACGCCACTTGACGAGACGCGTTTTGTAGGCTCGTCGACTCGAACCGCCATTGATGTAACCACCGCCGGTCCTGCAGCGCGTGGGTCAATTGCTCCGCCTATGGAGATTGGAGCGCAGCACTCGTCGCTGACGCGCGAACTCACATCTTTGTGGTACCGGCATCATCATCAGACAAATATGTGTTGAGCCGGCAATGCCGACGATGACGCTCCCCGGAAACACGCCGGAAATCGCACATCGAAAACGCTCTGTCGATGGCGCCGTCCTTGCTCGTCAATGCGCACACGCGCGGGGCGTCGCATCAGCCCCCGAACGCGGATTCGCCATCATCATTCGTCAGGAGAATCTAATGAGGGATCGCAACTGGTTCGTGTACGGATTCCTGATCGCCGTAGTAGTCGCCATCCCGAAGCTGGCGTCGGCCCAACTGCCTGATAGTCTCAAGACGCCTGGGGATACGGGCCGACTCAATAAGGAGCAGATCTGTGCTCCCGGGTTTGTGGCCTCTGCCACCCCGGTGCCGACGTGGGCACGCAGTGCTGCGCTCGAGGGTTACGGCATCAGACCCGAGACATATTCGAGCCAGTTGGATCATCTCGTGCCCGTATCGCTCGGCGGTACCAACAGCCCTGACAATCTCTATCCGTTCCACCCGAGCGGCGCGTTCACACTCGAAGCAAAACAGGCACTGGCAGCCAAGCTCCTCGACATGGTGTGTACCGGCGAGATCTCGTTGAAGGACGCACAGAAGGCATTTCGCAAGGACTGGACGAAGGCCTACGGACAGTACATGACCGGCATGAAGGCGGCCGGTAGCCAGTAACGGGCGCTCGCGCTGGTCGCGCGGGCCGGCTCTGATAATCACAGTTGCCAGAGGAATGACACGAAGGTGAGAGCGAAGCAGACACGTACACGCGGCCGCTACGGGTCGTCGATTTCTAAGCGATCCGCCGCGGCCTACCGGTCTCGCCGCGTTGAGGCTGGCGGCCTGCCCCAGGCGGCGACGCGCAGCTCGGATAAGGAGCAGACCACACGCTCGCCGGAAGAATACGTTCGGGTACGCGCGTACTTCTTGTCTCTCAATCGGGATCAAGGTCCTTCGGACCCAGTCGCCGACTGGCTTCGCGCAGAGCAAGAGTTGAGCTTAAAGGGAGGCTGCGAGTAAGTGATCCTGACAGCGCCCGTGCGGGGAGATTCGTCATGTGCGTCAGCGTAAGGCAGGCGTCTGGTGCCCAACGTTACCGAATCTTGGATTCAGCGCGAGAATCACCAATGCGAGAGCCACAAGGCGCCGGTTCAGGCAATCATGGAATCGAGGATTAGATGGATCAGTCTCGTCGAGCCCGCCCAACAGAACAAGACGAGCCAGGTGTCGCTTCGGGCGAACGGCAGAGAGCGGTATCCTTCCAAGGGAGTCGAACAAGCGCTCGACCAGTCCAAGGTCTCTCGACCATCGATCCGGCGAACACCCCCCAGCACTTCAAGCACGTGCGATCGATGCGAGGCACCACCGATCTGCTGCTTCGAGAGAGCGTGTCTGTTGAGGACGTGCGGATGGCGGGTCAATCGCCTGCGGCGCTCCTCATTTCGGCGTCTACACGCGCGGAGGTGGAAGCTCTTGCCCGTCGAATTCACCAAGCGAGCGACCGCGCAACTGCGCCGTTCGTCAAGATCTCCGCTGGTACTTTGCCCACAGATCCAGAGTCAGTTATGGAGAGCTGCTGGGGTCTGGTCCACGCCGCCGCAGGTGGCAGTGTGCTCATGACCGATATTGAAGAGATGCCGGCGGCCGTTCAAGACATACTCATCGACCTGCTTGACGAGCATCAGCGTACGCGCGCACAGTCGGCCGCCATCCGCCTCATCTCGGGAACGACCGGTTCGCTTCTCGAACATGTCGTCGCCGGCACGTTCTCGGATCGGCTGTTCTATCGATTAAACGTCTTTCACTTCATCGTGTGACACCGCGCTCCGTAACGTGGTTGGCACCGGCAACTCATCGCGCGGAAGTGGACCTACGCAAAGCGCGGAATGCGCCGTCGCAGCGTCCTCGCTGAGATCCGCCAGTTGGTCGGTCGACTCGCGAACGAGAATCCGACGTGGGGGTACACGCGGATCCAAGGCGCGCTCAAGAATCTTGGGCACCCTGTCGGACGCTCAACGATTGCCCGCATCCTGCGGACGCAAGGGATCTCGCCTGTGCCTGAACGCCCGACCTCGTGGCAAACGTTCCTGCGCGCTGGCTGGGCTGTCGAACACTCAGTCTTGGGTACTAGCGTGGGCCACGGTGAAGTGGCGGACGAACGAATCGTGCTCGGTGAGCACCGCGCGAGGGCCTGTTGCTCTACCATCGCCACATCACGATCCGGTCCCGCAAACGCCGCCACCGCGTCGAGCGAGCCCAACGCGTTTGCCCGATGATTTCCACGAGGGCACCAGCCGGCCGCGTTAGCACTCCTACCCCACGGAAGCCGGCGAGCGCGCCCAGCGTGGGCTCAATGCGGTGGCGAAAATGTTCGAGATAGTTGTCGACTTCAGACGCCGTCGCCCGCCACGCCAGACGCGAACGACTTCCCCGATGGCCGCGCTCAAGTACGGCGGCACGAGCCATTGGAACAATCCCGTGTTCATCGGGTTCTCGCTCGACGCGCAGAAGGCGCTCATCGAGGAAGTGCACAAGCGCAACCTGATGAGCGACACGCACTCGACGTCGATCGAGGGACCGAAGCTGTCGATTCTGGCGGGCGTCGACGTCATCCAGCATCCCGAGGTGCTCGACCCGCGCGAGATGCCGGACGAGCTCGTGCAGATGATCAAGGAACGGAAGATCATCGGCTCGATGCTGGTGAACCAGATCACCGGCGACGCATGGAAACGTCACCTGAAGACGAAGAAAACGAACCAGAAAAACAGGCCGAGGCGGCCGCCGACGCCGACGGCACCAAGACGAAGACACTCGCGGAGCGCCGACAAGAAGACAGGGATCTCGGCCGTGCGATCGACATGCGGCGCCGCAACGCCGAGAAACTCGTCCGCGCCGGCGTGATCCTCAAGCCGGGCACCGACAATTACATCGGCACAGCGCCCGAGTTCCGGCGGTCACCAACACGCCTGAACTCATCCGTGGATGATCGATGTGGGCCCGGTCTTGTATTCATTTGTCATCTGCAGAAGCGCGCGTCTGGAGCAGAAGATGCGGCGGTATAGTGTGCGCAATCCTCGCGCCTCTCACCTGGCTGCAGCCTTTGGAGAACCCTCATGCGGAAGCACATGTCCTGGATTCGAAGTGGAGCCGTCATCGTTCTCGTGTTGGCGTCTGCATGGGCGACACAAGAACTGCGAGGAGCGCCGGCGACGACTCGGATACAGACTTCGTCACCGCTTAAGGCGCCGTCCGGGCCGGCGTTCGAGAGCGGCGACCTCTATCGGCTGAAGTCAGTCGGCGACGTCCAGCTTTCTCCTGACGGCACGCACGTCGCCTACACCGTTCAGAACAATGACCGCCCGGGCCGGCCTTACTCACAGGTCTGGATCGCTGACCTCGCCACTGGAACGTCGAAACGTCTGGGCTCGGACAAGGACGGGGCCTCCGGTCCGCGCTGGTCGCGCGACGGCCAGCAGATCGCCTACTTCGGCCGCGAGGACTCCGGCGGCGGCGTCTTCGTCTCTCGGGCCGACGGCTCTGGCGCGGTCATGCTGGCGCCGGTCAGCGGCACCAATCATCCGCTGCCGTCCAACGGCGAGCGGCTCGCCTGGTCGCCCGACGGCAAACAGGTCGCGTTCATTTCGGCGACGGCCGGGCCCGAAACCGAGAAGGCCGACGGCGACCCGATGGTGATCACCCGCTATCTCTACAAGCCGACGGCGTCGGAAGGGCTCACCCGCTTCAACGACAACCGCCGGCTGCATATCTTCATCGTCGATGTCGCGAACAAGCAGGTCAAGCAGCTGACGCGCGGCGATTACTACGAGCACTCGATCGAGTGGTCGCCCGAAAACGGCGACATCCTGTTTGTGTCGAACCGCGAGGCCGATCCTGATCGCGTGTTCAACTACGACGTGTTCGCGGCCAGCGCGGCGAGCGGAGAGGTGCGCCGGCTCACCGACACCAAGAACGCCGAGTACCGTCCGATCTGGTCGCCCAACGGCAAGTCAGTCGCTTATCTCGGGACCCGTCGCACGCTCACCTCCTCAGAGACGACGATGGAGGACACGCACGTGTGGCTGATGGATGGGCTCGGTGGCAACCGGCGCGAGCTGGTGACGATCGACAATCGTCAGGGTCAGCCGCAGTGGTCGCCTGATGGCAGCAGCGTCTACTTCACGGTCCAGGAGCGAGGTAGCCAGCGCCTCTATCGCATGCCCGTCGCCGGCGGTCAGCCGGCCATCGTCGCGCCGGGTCTGAACGAGCGCGGCAGTGTCGGATCGTGGTCGATCGCCAGGGGCTCGCAAGGCGACGTGCTGGCGTATGCCCTCAACACGCCGAATATGCCGTCCGAGCTGTTCGTGAAGCAGGGCACCGGCGCGCCCAAGGCCTTGACGTCGCTGAACAAGGATCTGATGACCGGCAAGATCATCGCCGAGACCGAGTCGCTACCGTTCCGGAGCTTCGACGGTATGAACATCGAGGCGTTCCTCACGAAACCGGTTGAGGTCAAGCCCGCCTCGAAGCATCCCTTGATCCTGATGATTCACGGCGGCCCGCACGGTCAGCAGGGCCCGGCGTTCAACGCCAAGGCGCAGGTCTATGCGGCGAAGGGCTACGGCGTGTTGATGGTGAACTATCGCGGTTCGACCGGGTACGGACAGAAGTTCGCGGACGCCATCTTCAACGATCAGGATGGCGGCGAGGGCAAGGACGTGCTCGCCGGCGTCGACGCCGCGCTGGCGAAGTACTCCTGGCTCGACGCGAATCGTCTCGGTATCGAAGGCGGCAGTTACGGCGGCCAGCTCACCGACTGGCTGATCACGCAGACCACCCGCTTCAAGGCGGCGGTGCCGGCCGCAGGCATCGCCAATCTGGTGAGCTTCAACTACATGTCGTACTACCACGACTATCTCGCCGTGGAGTTCGGCGTGCTGCCGCACGAACAGTGGAAGATGAACGACAAGACGGCGCCGCGGCGCCTCTCCGACTTTCTGTGGGAGCGGTCGGCGCTCCGCTACGTCGCCAACGTCAAGACGCCGGTGATGTTCGTTCATGGCGAAAACGACAACGACGTGCCGATTGCCGAGGCGGAGCAGTACTTCATCGCGCTCAAGGACGCCGGCGTCGAGACGATCATGATCCGCTATCCGCGCGAGGGACACGGCGTGCGCGAGACCAAACACCAGATCGACGTGATCGATCGGTCGATCGCCTGGTATGAAAAACACTTCCAGTCGGCCGGCGGGTCAACGGAGGCACGATGACCATTCGTCATGAAGCTCGGTGGTCACGGATGCGGTCAACGGCCGCATGGCTCATCGTGCTGACGGCGCTGGCGATCGCATCCGGTTCAGCGCTGAGCGCACAAGGCGGGTCGGCCCAGATCGCGGGGGTGGTGCGCGACGAACAGGGCGGCGTGCTCCCCGGGGTGGCGGTCACGCTGCGCAACCAGGACACCGGCGTCTCCCGCACGGCGACGACGGAGGTGGACGGGCGCTACCGATTTCCCGCGCTCGCGCCCGGCCGCTACACGCTGCGCTCGGAGCTGTCCGGATTTGCCACCGTCGAAATGCCGGATTTGACGGTGACCATTGGCCTCGATCTCATCCGAGACATCGGCATGAAGATTCAATCGGTCGCCGAGACCGTCACCGTCAGAGGCGACTCGCCGGTCGTCGATACCACCAAGTCCGAGGTCTCGGCCGTCATCACCCAGCAGCAGATCGAAACGCTGCCGATCAACTCGCGTCAGTTTCTGTCGCTCGCGCTGCTCGTGCCGGGCACCGGACTCGACGCGACCCGGTCGTTCTTTCCCACCGTGAACATCGGCGGCTCGCTGACGTTCAACAGCACCACCAACCTCGTCGACGGCATGTACAACGTGATGGTGGAGGACGGCGAGCCGCGTCAGAGCCTGCCCGAGGATGCGGTGCAGGAGTTCAAGGTCAGCAGCTCACAGTACAACGCCGAGTTCGGGTTGGCCACCGGCGGCGTTCTCCAGGTCGCGACCAAGTCCGGCACCAACACCGTGCACGGGACCGCGTTCGAATATTTCCGAGACAAGTCACTGAATGCGCAGGGCGTGTTCGAGACCAGCAAACCGGACTTCCGCCGCAATCAGTTTGGCGGCAGCGTCGGCGGACCGGTGGTCGAGAACCGCATGCACTTCTTCGCGACCGCTGAACGCACCAAGACCGATCAGTTCTATACCGTCACCACAGGGCTTCCGCAGTACTACTCGGCGCTCGAAGGGACCTTCAAGCAGCCGCTGACCACCAACCTGTATCTGGGACGCTTCGACTGGCAGGTCAACAACTCGCAGAACCTGTTCGCGCGTTACGCGCAGGAAGGCGAGTTCCTGACCTGTCAGGGATGCGGCGGCACGACCGCCTCGACCGCCGGCTACGACGAGGACGTGCCGCGCAAGTCGCTGGTCGTCGCGCATACCTGGATTCGCGGCACGCGCCAGTTGAACGATCTGCGGGTGCAGGTGGCGACGGCCGCCTACTACATCACCCCGGCGGGCACCGAGCCGTGGGAGCAGGTCGGCGTGTTTCCCGCCGACCGGATGAACCGGCTGTCGCGGTCGTACCGCTTTCCGTCGGTGACCTACGGCAGCAGCAACGATCAAGTGGGTCCTGAAAGCCGCTACCAGTTCAAGGACACTTATACGCTGACGACTGGCGCGCACGAGATGAAGTTCGGCGCTGACGTCAGCTTGATGAAGTACCAGTACGATACCGTCGGCAACGCCGCCGGCGCGTATACCTTCACCCAGGATCAGCCGTTCAATCCGAACGATCCGGCGTCGATCGCAAAGTTGACCGGAGCGGCGACGTTCGCCTCGAGCCTGCCGCCTGTCACCACCAAGCATCCATCGAAGTACTACGTCGGCTTCGTGCAGGACGATTGGAAGGTGCTCTCGAATGTCACGCTGAACCTCGGGCTGCGCTACGAGCGCTTGTATGGCAACGCGAACGAGGATCTGAACCCGGCGATGTTCTCGGTGCCGATTCCCTACATCGACGTGCCTGCACGCGGCGACAAGAACAACTTCGGGCCGCGCACCGGCCTGGCGTGGGACGTCCGCGGTGACGGCGCCAGCGTGGTGCGGGCCGGCTGGGGCCTCTACTACGGCAACATCCGCATGCTTGCGAACCTGGGCGAGTTCCGGAACCTGCAGCAGTTCACGGTGAGCATCACGCGGCCGGCCTATCCGGATCCGTACCAAGGACAGGATCCGCTGACGTTCGTCACGACTGCGCCGCCCAATATTCAGGTGACGTCGAACAGTTTCCAGCAGCCGACGGCGAACCAGGCCAACGTCGGCGTGTCCCAGCGCCTGTCGAGCGAGTTCGCGATTCACGTCGACGCGGTCTACAACCGCACGCTCAATGACTATAAGACCGTCGACATCAACCCACGCGATCTGGTGACCGGCCTACGGCCGCTGCCGCAATGGGCTCGCATCGATCAGACCCAGTCGAACTCCGACCTGAAGTACCGCGCTGTCTACACCAAGCTCGAGAAGCGCTTCAGCCGCCGCAACCAGTTCCTGGTGTCGTATACCTGGACCAAGAGCGACGACAATGCGCCGCTCGCACGCTATCTCGATCCGTTCGACCACTCGATCGATTTCGGGCCCTCCAACGGGGAGCGACGCCACGCGGTCGTCGCCAGCGGGTCGGTGCTGCTGCCCTACACCATCACGGTCGGCGTGGTCTGGACCGCGCGCTCGCAGCTGCCGTGGTCGGCGCTGGCCGGTCGTGACTTGAACGGCGACACCTTCAATACCGATCTGGTGCCGGGCACGACCCGCAACTCGGGCAGCCGCGATCTGAACCTGACCGCCGTGAACGTCTACCGCGCGGCCAACGGCCTGCCGCCTGTGACCGAGAGCCAGATCGAAAGCTCGGCCCTGAGCATTGCCGACCTTCGGGTCAGCAAGAGCATCAAGCTACAGGGCACGATGAAGCTGGATCTCGTGCTGCAGGTGTTCAACTTCCTCAACACCAAGAATCTGCAGGATCAGTACGCAGGCGGACGCGTCAACAACGCACTGTCGGCCAGCTTTGGACGAATCCTGACGGCACGTCCGATGGCGCAGGGCGAGGTGGCCGCCAAGCTGGTGTGGTAGCCGACTTCAGGCCGGCGCGCTCGTACGACGAACGGCTCGGCAAACATCGCGATCAGCATGGTTGTGACTACTGAAACTCGGTACGGCTCGAAGGGTCCGCGTGTGCAGGAGGTCGCGATCGGCCATCACCGTTGCCCTTTTCTTGCTCTGTCTGTGCATCAAAGAGCGGCAAGCGCCGGCAAGCGGCGACACAAAGCGAAGGCCGAAAATCGACGGATTCTCCGACTGAGATCCGAAGGCCGGCGGTCATCGCGGGGATCGTCACCGGACACCATCTTGCGATGGTATCGGACGGACGCTCATCGGCAAGAAGTACGATGGCTCGAAGGGGCGACGCCCTGGTCGCCCGAGCACCCAAACCGGATATCGCGACACTGGTGGTCCGCATGGCGAACGAGAATCCGACCTGGGGTTACACCCGCATCCGCGGTGGGCTCAAGAGCCTCAGGCACGACGTCGCGCGCAACACGATCAAAGCGATCCTCAAGGATCACGGTATCGAGCCCGCTCCGGAGCGCTGCACGAAAACGCCCTGGAAGACATTCCTCGCCGCGCACTGTGCCGTGACCGGCTCGGCGGCGTGCTGAGGTTCAACTACCGCGAGGCCGCGTAGCCGCGTCGATCGACTCTTCGCCACGACGGGGGCGCAGCCGGTCCATGACGGGAGCAGCGCCGACCGCCGTTCAAGGGGGGCCAAGATTTGCGCGTCCTGCGCCGTCACACTGAGCTGAACTCCGCACGCGAGCCGTCGCGCACCCCTCTGGACTGCGGCTACGGTATCATCTGCCCGGAGGAAACGATGTCGAGCCACCATGAGATCTCGCGTCGTCGTTTTCTGGCGGGCGTTGCGGCCGCCCCGGCGCTGCTCGCAACATCGCGCGCAGAAGACGTTCCAGCTATCAAGAGGCGAGTCGAGAAGCTCTACTCCGTCGCCGGCTGCCGGCAGCCGAACGATCTCCAGTTCACGCCGGACGGGCTCTGGATTCTCGATCAGCTGGATCAGCCGGGCAACAAAGTCTTCCTTGTGAAGCCAGAGACCGGCGCCGTGATCAGAGAACTCATGACAGAGTCCATTCACGGCAGCGGCATCACCTACGGCAACGGCGCGCTCTGGATCACGTCCACGAAGATGAAGAACCCGAAGGATCCGCCGGTCACGCTGAAGGTCGATCCGAATACGGGCAAGACGTTGAAGTCTTGGCGGACTCCCGGCTCGGGATTCTACGGCCGGATGAACCCGGACACGGATACGCCGTCCGGCGGCCACGGCCTGAAGTGGGTCGACGGGAAATACTGGATGGCGGTCCCCGCGGGCGGACGCGTGTACTTGATGGAGCCGGAGACGGGCGAAATTATCCGGAGTATTTCGGCTCCCGGCTCGACGCCGCGGACGCATGGCATAGCCTGGGACAAGGGCTCGCTCTGGGTGATCAACTCCGACGATCGTGCGATCTACAAACTCGATCCGACGGATGGCCGGGTCACGGCGAAGATTCAGCTATCGAGGGAAGACCCCGAGCCGCACGGCCTCGACATCGATGTCAGTGGCGTACTCTGGTATTGCGATGCCGGTGCCACGCACTCGATCTGCAAGTTGATGTAGCGCGTCAGTTCTTGATCCCGTTGCCCGGTTCAGTACCACAACCACCAAGGCCGGGGGAACAGGCCGATCGCGCCGAACGTTCGGTGATCGGGAACCGTCGTGACCGACTCGGCGGCTTGCTCAAGTTCTGCTACGCGACGCGGCGTAGCCGTATGAGTCGAGTTTTCGCACAGGACGAGCTGGGCCCTGGTTTCACGGCGTCACGAGCCTACGGGTGAAGGCCGCTTCCGAGTGGTAGACTCCGCGGCATGGACTGCACGCGCCGCGAACTTGGACGCCTGATGCTCACGTCGATACCCCTAGCGACCCTGTTTCCAAGGATGGGATTCGGTGCAACCAAGCCGAATTCGACCTTCGCCGGCGTGCGTGTCGGCATGAACGTGCCGTACAACTATCCCAGTGGGACGACCGACCACCAGCGGACGATGCCTGTGGACGACGTGATTGCGAAGACCGCGTCGCTCGGCGTCAGCACGGTCGAATTGCGGTCGCAGCCGATCGAGCTGTTCCTCGGCGCGCCGATGGATGTGCTCGAGCCCGGGCGCGGCGCCGATAAGCAGAAAGCCGCCGCGGACGCGTTGCGCGCGTGGCGGCTGCGGAGCGACCCGTCGAAGGCGGCGGACGTGCGCAAGAAGTTCGAGGCCGCCGGGATCACTGCCGACATCGTCAAGTTCGACAACGTCTACGAGTTCACGGATGCCGAGACCGACTACGCGTTCGCGCTCGCGAAGGCGGCCGGCGCGCGGGCGGTCTCATGCGAGCTGGAAGTCACAGGGGCGAAACGCCTCGGCATCTTCGCCGACAAACACGCCATGATGGTCGGGTACCACGGCCACACGAAGACCCCTGAGGCGATGTTCACGGAAACGTTCGCCGCCGCGAAACACAACGGCGCGAACCTCGACATCGGTCACTACATCGCGGGCAATCTCGGCGATCCGGTGGACTTCATCAGGAAATATCACGACCGGATCACGCATATTCACGTCAAGGATCGACAAAAGCAGAAGGCGGATGGCAGCGACGGTGACAACGTGCCCTTCGGCCACGGAGACACGCCGATCAGGGCCGTCCTGCAGACGATCCGCGACAACAAGTGGCCGATCGACGCGATCATCGAGTTCGAGTACAAGGTGCCGGGGGCAGATCCGATGGCCGAGATGTCCAAGTGCGTCGAATACTGCCGGAAGGCGCTCGAAGGGTGAGACCCTCAGAATGGTGTGACCTTGGACCTGACCGTGGCCGGGGCGCCGCTGGTGAGGTCGCCAGTCTTCACGCCGCGAAACGCATTCTCAGCGGCGGCGCCTTCAGCCGCGGCTTTCGTGACCGCAGCCACGAGCGCCTTATACGCAGCGGCATTTCCGGCGGTCAACTTCAGTTCGATGAGACCGTCCGACGCGATCGCATTAACTGAGTTCCCGCCCGTCAGATTCGTGATCTGGTAACTGCCGGCGGGCAAGGCGCCTTGAATCAGGATCACCGCTCGCGCGGCGGCGTGCAGCGCGCTGACGCGTCGATACGCGCCGTAGCTGTGGCCTCCAGGTCCCTGGAACTCGATTCGCAGGTTTCCAGACTGTTGGGCGAAAGCGGGCGTGCCGGCCGCGGCGACGCCGATGGTGAATGCGAGAACAGAAATCAGGCGCTTCACGATCGGATTCTCCAGAACTATCGGACGACTTCGCGCGTCCGCTTGCCCATCGGGCCGACGGATGGTTGCACAACGGTGCCATCCGCAGCGTTGAACCCGGCCACGATCAACGCGGCCGTCAGGACGCGATGCATGCGCGCGACTTCGGTCGCGGGCGCGCCGCGCGTGCCCCACTCCCAGAACGCATGCCCTCCCGCGCCGGCGGCTGAGGACGCCAAGGTGAATTGATAGGTCGGGACACCGGTGTGTGCGGGGACGTTGTCATTCAGGCTGCCCGATCCGGTACCGACCATCGGTGATGTGAGCGCGCCCAGCTGGATGCCCGACTGAAGTCCCGCGTGGACCGCGACGTTGTCAACGCTCGTCGCCACGAAGGCCGGCCGCAAACCGAACCACATCAGCTCGAGCGTGATGCCTTCCTCGTTATTCTTACGCCCATGCCTCGCGTTTTCGGCGGACGCGCCGGCCTGAAACATGGGTTCGATGGTGTGGCGCATCTCCTCGAGCGTGTCCGCCCGCGTAGAGCGCATGTCGACTTCGAGCGAGCAGCTCGGCACGGCCATGCCCGGACCGGGAGGCGGTTCGCAACTGGCGCGGCCCACCGTGTAGGTGGTGCGCGGTGCGTCGTCGCGCAGGTCCGTCGGCGTCCTGACGTCGGCGATCCTGGCAATCGCCGCGGCCATGGCCTCCGGTGCACTGGGTCCGTCCGGGCGCGGCGATGGCGCCTTGAACTTCATCTCGAAACGGTAGCTGCCGACGAAGTTCACGGTCCCGCCGCCCTCGAGGCCGAAGTTGGCGACGATGTTGAGCGGATTGGAGCCGGTGCCGGCCTTCTGATCGAAGCCGTAGAGCTGCTTGACGCCTGCGAGGTTGCCCTTTCCTTCCTCACCGGCGGTGCCGCAAATCCAGATGTCGTAGACCGGTTTGATGTGATGTTTCTTCATCGCGGCCGCGAGTACGAATGCGTTGGACGTGCTCGGCATCATGTCGCCGTAACCCGGCACGTAGATGCGCACGCCTCCGTGGGCTTCGGCATCTTTCGCGTCGGCGAAGACCTTACTGGCCGTGGCGTACTTGTCGTTCTCGACGACCCGTCCTCGCGCATCGAACGACAGTTCGTCGGGAATCGCGGCCAACTCCTGAGGCGTTGCGACCACCGGCTGTGAGTACGGCTGGAGCTTGATGTGGATGGATGGGTCACCCGACTTCGGCAGTTCTTCGGGGTTGACGACGTCGATGTGGCCCTCGACGAGAACCTTGGGGAACTGGCCCTTGGACTGCTGCGCGCCAGCTTGACTCGAATACGACCCCTTAATCACGACGCAGGCGTTGTAGACCGGCAGGCCGTCGACGATATTGGTATCGGTGCCGGCGAGGATCCCATCGGCGCGCGTCATCACTTCCGCCGGCGTGAATCCCCATTCGTTGACCAGTCGTCGATGAATCTCGGCCGCCTTCAAGAGTTCCTGGCGCGGCGGCGAGGGGATGCGAACGAGTTCGAGGAACTGATTCCACCGGGCTTTTGCGGCGGCATCAGACTTCTGGTCCTCGATCAAAGCCATGACCTGCGGATCGTTGGCGATCTTCCGCGCGGCAGCGACAACCGTTGCCGGAATCGTTGCGGGGGTGCCGCCTTGTGCGGGCGGACCGTCCTGCGACAAAGAGCTGGCGCCGCTCCCCGCGCTCCCGAGAGCGACGGTGGTGAGAAGGATAGTTGCCGCGGCGGAAAGCGCGTTCGTTGAATGAGGCCTTTTCATCTGGTCTCCGAGCGGACGGCGAAACGAACCCATTCTAGGGCGAGAATGGCTTTCCGATGCGGCGCATTGTTGGACGAGAAGGTGGCCCGCCATGAGCGAGCCTTCGGCTCGGTGAAGGTGAGTCGAATGGTGAGCCGGGTGGCCACTCGGCCGAACTCAGCGGGGTCGCCGTATCTGCGCAGGGGAATGTCCTGCGACTTGCGAGCGCGCACCTCATCGGGATCACCACTCTGAGCGTCCAGCTGGCGCACTCTGTCCGTCGCGATCCGGACCGGCAAAATCCCGTTCATCCGGACTCCCGATGGCCCCCATTCGTCGGCGAGCATCTTGACCACGCCTGCAAGTACCGGAAAGATGCCGTTTGACACCGCGAGTTGGGGGAGCGGAACCCTGACCGAGGACGCGAGGACAAAGACCACCGAACCGCCGGAACCCGTCATCGAGGTGCCTCCGGACGTCTCGCCGGATGTCCGCGCGAGATAAGGTGCGAGCACGCGAGCTAGACGAACGGCCCCGAGAAAGACGCTCTCAAAAGCCGTTCGCCACGCGTCGTCCGGCGTTGTCGCAATGGTTCCAGGCGGCGTACCGCCGACGCTGATCAGCGCGCCATCTAGGCGACCAAAGCGGTCCTCCGCGGCAGCAATGAGCCGCGGCGGTGTTGCTGCATCAGCATTATCGGCGGCGACCCACGCGACGCGGTCAGCGGCCACATCGCCCTCCGTCAGCCGGGCTGCCGCCGCAGCGACGGAAGTCTCGCGAGGGCCGCCGAGAATGACGCGCGCACCTTCCGCCACGAGTACTTGCGCCGCAGCGAACCCGAGGCCGCGACCGCCGCCGGTCACGAGATACACCCTGTCGCGCAAGTAGACATCCAGGTTTGCTTACCATCAATGCGCGGTGTATTCACACGTTTTCAACGAAGAGCCCAGTCAGGTAGAGTGCAACGATGCGACGACGAGCCTTTCTCAAGGAATCCGGAATGGCGGCAG
>Ga0070665_100004399_pt1 | contig 14816 bp, 11 predicted proteins | sample KBSS13metaG_FD_65862 | JGI IMG/M metagenome (GOLD analysis project Ga0070665, IMG submission 65862) | Switchgrass rhizosphere microbial communities from Kellogg Biological Station, Michigan, USA - KBS S1-3 metaG | ecosystem: Host-associated > Plants > Roots > Rhizosphere > Soil ... | reverse complement strand
CGCGGCCGCGAGTTCACCGCCGACGAGGATCGACCCAGCGGTCCGGCTGCCGCGGTGCTCAGCCATCACCTGTGGATGCGGCTGTTCAACGGCGACGCGGGTGCTATCGGCCGCTCGATTACGCTACGCGGCGAGCCGTACACGATCGTCGGCGTGATGCCCGAGAACTTCACCAGCGGCGAACCTGCCGATCTCTGGACACCGGTGCGTCCCTGCCGGACCTGCGAAGGCGGCGGCCAGAATTACGGCATCATCGCGCGGATCAAGCCGGGCGTCTCCTGGGCACAGGCCGACGCCGACGTCGCGGCGATCGCCCAGCCGGTGATGAACGAACTCTACGGCTCGCGCGGCAACCCCGCGCACCAGCGTCTCGTGCCGCTGCAGCAGGGCGAGACCGCGAACGTGCGGCAGCCGATCCTGATCCTGTGGGGCGCGGTCGCGATGGTCCTGCTGATCGGTTGCGTGAACGTCGCGGGCCTTCTGATGGCGCGCGGCGTGGCGCGGGCGCCCGAGATCGCCACGCGGATGGCGCTCGGCGGCGGCCGCGGTGCGATCCTTCGCCAACTGCTGACCGAGAGCCTCGTCCTCGCCGTCGCGGGGGGCGTCGCCGGCGCGGCGCTCGGCTACCTCGGCTCGCGCGCCTTTGCGCCGCTGCTGCAGGATGCGTTCGGCGTCGCGCCGGGCGGCGTGGGCCTCGACGGCCGCGTGCTGGCCGCCACCGCCGCAATCGCGCTCGGCACCAGCCTCGTCTTCGGCGTCGTGCCGGCGCTGCAGGCCAGCCGCGTCAACCTGCGCGCGGCGCTGGTCGAAGGCGGCAGCGCCTCGATCGCGGGCGTCGCGCGCAGCTGGCCTCGGCGGGTGCTGGTGGTGACCGAGGTCGCGCTCGGCGTCGTGCTGCTCGTCGGCGCGGGACTGCTGATCCGTTCGGTCGACGGGCTCGTGAACCTTCGCGCCGGATTCGACAGCACGCACGTGATGACGGCGACGCTCTCGTTGCAGGACGCTCGCTACCCGTCGGCCGCGCGCGTCAACCGGTTCTTCGACGCCAGCCTCGCGCGGATGCGCGAGATCACGGGCGTCGAGAGCGCGGCGGCGGCGCTGACCCTGCCATACGAGCGCGCGCTGAATGTCGGCGGACGCTGGGTGGGCGCCTCACCGGGCGCCGATCGCATCCCGATCATGAACATGACGTACGTGACGCCGGCGTACTTCGAGACGCTGCGCATTCCCGTGGTGCGCGGCCGCGTGTTCACCGAGGCCGATGCGTCCGGTGCGGCGCAGGTGATGGTCGTCAACCAGGCATTCGTCGCGCGCAACTCGAAGGATCAGGATCCGATCGGCCGTCAGGTGACCTCGGGCGCTGTCTCCCGCACCATCGTCGGAATCGTCGGCGACATCCAGCAGAAGGCCGGGTGGGGCAACTACGGACCGGTCGCGGCGGTGCCGGCGAGCTACATCCCCGCGGCGCAGACCGACGATGCGCTGTTGAAGATGGTGCACGCGTGGTTCGCGCCGAGCTGGTTCGTCCGGCTGCGCGGACCGCAGGAAGGCATCGTCGGCGACATGTCGCGCGCGATCGAAGCGGTCGATCCGCTGCTGCCGTTCGCGAAGTTCAGGACCATCGACCAGGTGCGCAGCGAGGCGGTGGCCACGCCGCGGGCACAGGCGGTGCTGCTCGGCGCCCTGGCCGGCCTCGCGCTCCTGCTCGCCGCCGTCGGCCTCTACGGACTGGTCGCCAATACCGTGGCCGAGCGCCGGCGCGAGCTCGGCATCCGGATCGCGCTCGGCGCCTCGTCGCGCCAGGCGGTCGCGTCGGCAGCCGTGCCCGGCTTCCTGCTGGCGGTCGCCGGAGTCGCGATCGGCGGCGTCGCCGCGCGCCTCGGCGCGTCGACCCTCCGGCATCTTGTGTGGGGTGTGTCCGTGGCGGACCCGCTCACCTTCGCCGCCGCGATGGCCGCCGTGCTGGCGGTCGCGGCGATCGCGGCGCTGGTCCCGGCGCTGCGGATCATCCGGCTGAATCCGATCAAGGCGCTGCGGTAGCGCGTTTTTCTCTAGCCGACCGTCTCGCCGACCAGCACGTCCTGTTCGCCGGTGAAGTAATTCGGGACGTCGCCGAGCACCTGGCCCATCTTCGGATCGGTCATGCAGCGCTGCAGATCGGCCGGCGAATCGAAGTAAGCGCTGAAGACGTACTGATACGGCGCGGCAAAACCGGGGACGCTGCCGGACACCTTCACCACCTCGACCTTCTTCATGCCGAGCGAGCGCATGATCGCGCCGGCCATCGGGATGTGCGTGTCGAAGTAGTAGGTCTCGTTGAAGGGGACGCCCTGCTTGTAGCAGACGCGAAGGACGGTCATTGCGACGCTCCTCGGGTCCGGAAACCCGCGACGAAGAAATCGGCGAAGAGCCCGGCGATGGCCTGCGAGCTGGCCGGACCGTCCGGACTGTACCACCGCGGGATCCAGTTGACCGCGCCGAACAGCGCAAAGGCCAGGAGCTTGGGATCGCCGTTCGCGAACACGCCCGCCGCCATCCCTTCTTCGATTACCCGGCGGACGCCCTTGTCGAACGCATCGCGGCGCGCGATGACGGCCTTGAGGTGAGCGGGGGTGAGCGCTTCGAGATCCAGGAACAGCGCGGTACCGTGCAACTCGTCGAGGATGGTGTGGACGAACGCGTCGATCAACCGCCGCAGCTTGACGTCGGCGGCGGCGCCGCTGCCGTTGACTTCCTCGAGCAGCTGCGTCAGGCGATCGAGCGAATACTGATGGCAGGCGAACAGGATCTCTTCCTTGTTCTTGAAGTAGTAGTAGAGGTTTCCCTTCTTCATGTGCAGCGCCGCGGCGATCTCTTCGACCGTGGCGCCGTGATAGCCGAGCCGGCGGAACGCCTTGGCGGCGCTTTTCAGGATGTCGACGCGGGTCGAGGCCTGGGGATCGGCATTGCGCGGCCGCTTCCGCCGCCTGCCACGGCCGGGCTTGGCGACGCGTCCGAGAGAAGGGGTTGACTCGCTCGTTGCCACAGCTCTAAAGTATTTGAACGAGCGTTCAATTTCAATGATCACTTTTGATACCCACCCGGACCGCTACAAGCACTGGCAGCTCACCTTCGACGGTCCCATCGCAACCCTGTCGATGGACGTCCGCGAGGACGCCGGCCTCTCGCCGGACTACAAGCTGAAGCTGAACTCGTACGACCTCGGCGTCGACATCGAGCTCGCCGACGCGATCCAGCGCCTCCGCTTCGAGCACCCCGAGGTCCGGACCGTCATCGTGGCGTCGCTCAAGGAGCGGATCTTCTGCGCCGGCGCGAACATCATGATGCTGCGCGGCTCCTCTCACGTCGCCAAGGTCAACTTCTGCAAGTTCACCAACGAGACGCGCCTGGCGATCGAGGACGCGAGCGCCAACTCCGGGTTGAGGTTCCTGGCGGCGCTGAACGGCATCTGCGCCGGCGGCGGCTACGAGCTCGCCCTCGCGTGCGACGACATCCTGCTGGTCGACGACGGCAACTCGGCGGTCAGCCTGCCGGAGGCGCCGCTGCTCGGCGTGCTCCCCGGCACTGGCGGCCTTACGCGCGTCGTCGACAAGCGGCACGTCCGCCGCGATCTCGCCGATTTCTTCAGCACGCTCGTCGAAGGCGTGAAGGGCAAGCGTGCGGTCGAGTGGAAGCTGGTCGACGCCATCTTCCCGACGAGCCGCTTCAAGGAGGCGGTGCAGGCGCGCGCGCGCGAGCTGGCGGCGACCTCCGATCGTCCCGAGCACGCCGCGGGCATCGTGCTCAACCCGCTGAACCCCACCGTCACCGAGTCTTCGCTGAAGTATTCGGCGGTGACGATGACGATCAACCGCGACAAGCGTACGGCGGACCTGACGATCCAGGCGCCGACCGGCCCGCAGCCGTCGACGCCGGACGAGATCCTCAAGGCCGGCGATCAGTTCTGGGCGCTTCGCGCCTTTCGCGAGCTGGACGATGCGCTGCTCCGGCTGCGGGTCAACGAACCGGAGATCGGCACGGTCGTCGTCCGGACCGAAGGCGACGGCGCGGCGGTCGTCGCGATCGATCGGACGCTGCTGGCGCACCAGTCGCACTGGCTGGTGCGCGAGATCATCCATTTCATGAAGCGGACGCTGAAGCGCGTGGACCTGACGTCGCGCACGTTCTTCGCGTTGATCGAGCCTGGCTCGGCGTTCGCCGGGTCGCTCTTCGAGCTGGCGCTCGCGGCCGACCGCTCCTACATGTTCCACGACGACAACGAGGAGAACGTCGTCACGCTGTCGCCGATGAACTTCGGGCCGCTGACGATGAGCAACGGGATCACGCGGCTGCAGACGCGCTTTCTCGACGACCCGGCGAAGATCGCGGAGCTGGCCGCGCTCGACGCGCCGCTCAACGCGGCGGACGCGGAGGAGGCAGGCCTCGTCACCTTCGCGCCGGACGAGATCGACTGGGACGATGAGGTGCGGGTCGCGATCGAGGCGCGCGCCGCGTTCTCGCCCGACGCGATGACCGGCCTCGAGGCCAACCTCCGCTTCGCCGGGCCCGAGACGATGGAGACGAAGATCTTCGGACGGTTGACCGCGTGGCAGAACTGGATCTTCCAGCGGCCGAACGCCGTCGGCGACAAAGGCGCGCTGAAGGTGTACGGACAGCAGGGCCGGGCGGAATTCGACTGGAAAAGGACGTAGCCGATGATTTCCGCCGAGAAGATCCCCAATAACGTCAACCTTTCCGGCAACAAGCGGCTGCAGCGCGCGCTCGAGCACTGGCAGCCGAAGTACATCCAGTGGTGGAAGGAGATGGGTCCGCAGGGATTCCAGGACTACCACCAGGTCTACGTGCGCACGGCGATCAGCGTCGATCCCGAAGGCTGGGCGCACTTCGAGTACGTCAAGCTGCCGGAATACCGGTGGGGCATCTTTCTTGCCGACCCCATCCACGATCGCAAGATCGGCTTCGGCGATTTCTACGGCCAGGACGTCTGGCAAGAAGTGCCGGGCGAGTTCCGCAACCAGCTCCGCCGCCTGATCGTGACGCAGGGCGACACCGAGCCGGCGAGCGTCGAGCAGCAGCGTCTGCTCGGCCAGCGCTGCCCCAGCATGTACGACCTGCGCAACCTGTTTCAGGTCAACGTCGAGGAAGGCCGTCACCTCTGGGCGATGGTCTACCTGCTGCACTCGTACTTCGGCCGCGACGGCCGGGACGAAGCCGAGGAACTGCTGGAGCGCCAGAGCGGCAACCGCGACAAGCCGCGCATCCTTGAAGCGTTCAACGAGCCGATCGACAACTGGCTCGACTTCTTCATGTTCACGATGTTCACCGACCGCGACGGCAAGTCGCAGCTGATGTCGCTGTCGGAAAGCTCGCTGGATCCGCTCGCCCGCACCACCAAGTTCATGCTGACCGAGGAAGCGCACCACATGTTCGTCGGCGAGACCGGGATCGCGCGCATCCTCGAGCGCACCTGCCAGCTGATGAAGATGGCCGGCTTCTCGGAAGACGTGCGCACCGTGGGCGGCATCGACATCCCGACGATCCAGAAGCACTTGAACCAGTGGTTCAGCCTCAGCCTCGACCTGCACGGCAGCGAGGTGTCGAGCAACGCCGCGTCCTATTTCGCCAACGGCCTCAAGGGGCGGGCGAAGGAAGACACCTTCGACGAGCACGTCGTGAAGAACGCGTACTACAACATGGAGTTCTTCGAGGCGGGCAAGGCGGTGACCAAGGAAGTGCTGATGCGCAACGCGATGAACGAGGTGCTGCGCGACTGGTATGTCGGCGACTGCGCCGCCGGCGTCATCCGCTGGAACCGGATCCTCGAATCGCACGGCATGTCGGACCGGCTGCGGCTGCCCGATCGCAAGTTCCATCGCGGCATCGGCATGTATTCAGGCTTCCATTTCGATCCCAACGGCGTGCCGCTGAGCGCGGAACAGTGGGAGAAGCGGAAGTACGAGTGGCTGCCGTCGGCAGCCGACACCGAGTACCTGCTCAGCATCATGGACAAGCCGGTATTCGAGCCGGGGAAGTTCGCGAACTACATCGCCCCGCCGAGGCGCGGGATCAACCAGCAGCCGATCAACTTCGAGTACGTGCGCAGGGAAGCGTAAGCGCCGGGAGGCAGGGCGGAGCAAGCTCCGCCCCTACGGCTTGTACTTCGGCACCTTGATCCGGCCCTCCCAGAGGCTCTTGTTGTTCTCCTCGCAGGAGTACTCCATCATTTCCCAGTCGGGGCGGAGCCACAGCGTGCGCACGTTCTTCCACGGCTTGGTGAACGTCTTCGGATCGTCGACGATCACTTCATAGGTAATGTGCCCGAGGTCGGGCCGCGAAAAGCGTTGCGTCAGGTGCAGCTGATCGCTGTGCGGATGGCCGATCGTGTCCAGGCGGGTCTTGCCGTTGAAGTTCACGGTATCGATGACCAGCGTGTCGCCTTCCCAGTGGCCGACCGAGTCACCGAACCATGTCGCCTCGCCTTTGCGGTGCTCGCGGCCGTCGATCGGCACCACGGTGAACCACGAGTTTTGTTCGAACAGGAAGCCGAGATACTTGTCGCTCTGCATGAACTGCATCGGCTCCGGCGTGTTCATGGAGCGGGTCATGCCGAAGGGCAGGCAGGCGCCGGTATAGTCGCCGTTCGCCGCGTCGTAGGTCTTCCACTCGGCTTCGCCCCACGGCGTGAACGGTAAATCCGGGGCGCCCTGTTGCCCCTTGCCGTCCTTCGACATGTCGGGCACGTACGGTTTCTCCCACACCCCGCTGAAGTCGACCCTGCCTGACGCGGTGCGCGGGGTCGGGCCGGTCGGCGGCTTGAAGTCCTGCTGGCCGAAGGCGCGGATTGCCGCGGGTACGGCCAGGAACACGACGAGCGTCGTGGCGGCGAGCCTGTTCACGGGGACTCCTATTTCTCCGGAGCGGACGTGCCGGCGAAGACGGTCCGTCCACCTGGGAGTGTGACCGTGCGGAGGTTGCACGTCTTCGAGCCGTCCTTCGCCAGGTAGCCGTAGATGGTGATCTGCTCGCTCGTCTTGACCGAATCCTTCGACCAGCCGTTGCGGGTCAGGGTGTTGGGCGCGCCGCCTTCGCACTGCCACGGCTGGGCGACGCCGCGCTCGTCCTTGACGTCCATGTAGACCCAGATGTGCGGGTTGCCCCACTCGACCTTGGTGACCGCGCCGGTCAGCGTCACCGGCTTGTTGACGTCGAACTCGGCCGCGAAGGAATGGTGTGCGGACAGCGGGTGAGCCGCGGCGATCACCAGACAGGCACTGAGGCAGACGTGCGTGGCGTTCATGCGCACTCTTTTACACCCGCGCTCCCGCGCGCGCAAGAAGATCCCAGCCCGGCCCAGATCCTCAGATTCTCGAGTCCTCAAATCCTGATATCCTCAAATTCCCATGTCTCTCTCGATTACCTGGCTTGGCCACGCCACTTTTCTCCTCCAGTCGCCGGGCGGCAAGCGGATCCTGTTCGACCCGTGGGTCACCGGCAACCCGAAATCGCCGGAGTCGGCGAAGAAGCTCGGCGCGCTCGACCTGATCCTGATCACGCACGGGCATGGCGATCACACCGGCGACGCGGTGGCGATCGGCCGCTCGAGCGGCGCCCAGACGATCGCGCCCTATGAAGTCTCGGTGTGGCTCGCCTCGAAGGGGCTGCAGAACGTGACCGGCATGAACCCGGGCGGCACCCTGAAGGCGCTCGGGCTGTCGATCACGATGGTGCCTGCGGTGCACAGCAGCTCGGTCGAGGAGGATGGCAAGATCATCTATCTCGGCGTCGCGACCGGCTACATCGTCACGTTCGAGAACGGCCAGACGATCTACTTCGCCGGCGACACGTCGGTCTTCGGCGACATGCGCTTGATCGCCGAGATGTACCGCCCGGAGATCGCGTTCCTGCCGATCGGCGATCTCTACACGATGGGGCCCGAACAGGCAGCCAAGGCCTGCGAGCTGCTCTGCGTGAAACAAGTGGTGCCGATGCACTACGGCACTTTCCCGGCGCTGACGGGCACGCCCGCCAAGCTGCGCGAGCTGGTCGAGCCGAGAGGCGTCCAGGTGCTGGAGCTGACGCCAGGCGAAACGGCTTCTTAGGCAACTCAGACCACAAAGACACAAAGACTCGAAGATCACACTAAGAAAACATGTCCTTCTTTGTGTATCCTTCGTGTTTTCGTGTCTTAGTGGTCAGATCTTATGGACTACCTCTCCCGCCGCTCGCTGCTCAAGCTGCCGCTGGTGTTTGCCATGACGCAGACGAATCTGAACCAACTACCGGCGAACCTGCCGCGGCCCAAGGATGACGGGGGAGCGCGGCATCTCAAGGGGCTGGCGCTGCCGGACCTCGCGCTGCCCTCGACGTCGGGCCGCATGGTCAACCTCTCGAAGATCACCGCGACGCGGATTGTGATCTACGCCTACCCGATGACCGGCCGGCCCGATCGCCAGCTGCCCCAGGGATGGGACGATATTCCCGGCGCGCGCGGCTGCACGCCGGAAACCTGCGGCTTCCGCGACCATCACCAGGATCTGGCGAAGCTGCACGCCGAGGTGTTCGGCATCAGCACCCAGGACACGCCCTACCAGCAGGAGATGGTGAAGCGCCTCGAGGTGCCGTTCGAAGTCCTCAGCGACGAGCACTTCGCCTTCATCAAGGCGCTGCGCCTGCCGACGTTCATCGTCGACGGCATGACGCTGAACAAGCGCCTGACGCTGATCGTCAGAAACGGACGCATCGAACAGGTCTTCTATCCAGTTTTTCCGCCGGACAAGCACGCCGACGAAGTGATCGCCTGGTTGAAGAAGCATCCGGTCTAAGAAAAGACCGTGCGGGGCACGACCGAACCCGAAGCCCGTCGTGACCAGCTGGACGTGGCTTCGGGTCCCGGTTTTTATCGGCCTGGTCGCATTACGGCTTGAGGCCTCGGAGCGGGCCGTTCTCCTTCGAGAACCCATTGGTCGTCAACGCCTGAACGCCAGCATTGTGCTCGCCGTTGAACGGGGTCACCGTCGCCGGGCATCCGGCGTTCGCCGCATCGGTCGGCGAATTGAACCAGAGGCCGACGTGGAACGTGTGAACCGGTGCGGTCAGCGGATTCGAGGAGGCATCCGCGTCATGGACCACCGGCGCCACCCCGGTGCCCGGCGCGACGATGAACGTCTCTTCGTTGAACCGTCCGATGAAGGTGCCCTGAGCCCGCCCGTCTGCATTGCTCTCCATGTCGCCCTGGTACCACGCCAGGCCGAACGGCGCGTTCGGGAGCTGAATCACGAACAGATCGAACCCGACGTGCGGCGGCAGGCCGCTGGCGTCGACGTTCATGACCTCAACTTCGCCAAGCGATTTCACGGTCACCGTGGCGCCGGCGTGTGGCAGGCAGCCGGCCGCGCTGACCGGCGTCGATCGCTGCATCGCGAAGCGGATTAACGTTTCCGGCGCCGGCGTCTGGGCGCGTGCACTCGGCGCGACCGCCATGATCAGCGCCAGCGTCGCGAAGCTCGCATACTTCTTGTTCATTGTGATTGCCTTCTCTCCTTGGCCGCGGCTGCGGTCATCATCGCGTCGCACGAGCCTCGCTTCTTGCGCTTCGACAGGATTGTCGAGACGAGAGGAACTGATGCGTCGATGAAATAGGACTGAGCCTTGGAAGTATTTCACGCAGCATTTGTCCGCGGCTGAGCTCGGTTCGCGGCCCTTCGGCGTCGTGCTCGATTGCCGGACAATACGGCGGCGACAACGTGATGGGGCAGGATGCGCACTGCTTGACCTCGCGTAGGTTGTCGAAAACGGACACCTCGGACAGGTCCTCTATCCAGTTTTCCCGCCGGACAAGCGCGCCGGCGAAGTGATCGCCTGGTTGAAGCAGCGTCCGATCGTGACGTGACGTAGGATCGCGCGGTGACCCTTCGCACCGCGTTCCGTAACCTGTGCCGATCGCCGCGCCTGAGCCTCGCCGCCATCGCCTGCATCAGTCTCGGCGCCGCGGCGACGTCGGCGATCGCCACGCTGGTCGCCGCGACGTTGCTTCGCCCGCTCCCATTTCCTGACGCCGATCGCCTCGTCCGCATCTGGTTCGACGACGGCAACGGCAACAACCATGTGTCGCTCTCGATTCCGGATCTGCGAGACGCGGCCGCGCTCGCCAGCTTCGATCGCCTGCTCGGCACCTCGCGCGTGCGCGTCGTCGCGCTCCTGGACGGCGGCGCCGAGCGCATGCGCGGCGAGGCGGTCACGGCGGACTATTTCGAGACGCTCGGCATCCGTCCGGCGGTCGGCCGCCTGCTCGGCGCGGCCGACGATCGTCCGGACGCGCCGCGGGTCGTCGTGCTCAGCTATCGCACCTGGGTGGCCCGCTTTGGCGCATCCGCTGAGGTCGTCGGCCGCACATTCAAGACATCGCGCGAGGTCTACACCATTGCCGGCGTCGCGCCGGCCGGCTTCGGCGGCACGGTCGAAGACGACATCATCGAGTTCTGGATGCCGCTGCCGCAGTACGAGCCGGCGTCCGTGCTGCAGGATCGATCGGCGCGCGCGACCTGGGCGATCGGACGCCTGCGCCCGGGGACGCCGCCGCGCGCCGCCGCAGACGAAGTCGCCGCGCTCGGCCGGCGTCTCGCGCACGACTACCCGGAAGACCAGGGACGGCTTCGGATGCGGACCGAGCCGATGGGTGAAAACTGGCGCGCCGGTTTCCGGAGCAGCGCGTGGCTGCTGCTGGGCGCGTCGATGCTGCTGCTGACCGTTGCGGCGACCAACGTGGCGGGGCTGATGGTGGCGCGCGTGATCGATCGCCGGCGTGAGCTCGCCGTCAGATCCGCGCTGGGCGCGAGCCGTGGCGAGCTGGTGCGGCAGCTGCTGGTCGAAACCGTGTTGCTGGTCGCGGCCGGCGGAGTTGTCGGCACGCTGGCCGCGCCATACCTGCTCGACGGGTTCCTGCGCCTCTCGCCGGTCGCGCTGCCGACCTACCTGCGGGTCGAACCGGATCCGGTCGCGCTGCTGATCGCGCTTGGAGTGCTCGGCGTGATTGGGGTCTCTGCCGGGCTCGTCCCGGCGCTGGTCGGCAGCCGGGTGCAGCCGGCGGATGTGCTGCGCGAAGGCGGACGCGGTCAGGTCGGCGGCCGGAGCGAGCGGCGCTGGGGCACGCGGCTGATCGCGGCCGAAGCGGCGCTCACCCTGATGCTGCTCGTCACCGGCGGGCTGCTGCTTCGCTCGTGGCAGCAGCTGGAGCACACCGGCCTCGGGTATCGCACCGACGGCATCGCGCGGCTCGCGATCACCATCAGCCGTCAGGACGCGGGAGACGAAGCGGCGCTCGCCGCGCTCTACGAGCGCATGCGATCCAGCGTCGGCCAATACCCCGGCGTCGATGCCGTCGGCCTGGTGTGGCCGACGCTTCCGCCGTGGGACGGCTATCGTGCGCACGTTCGATATCCCGGCCTCGATTCGCGCGTCGCGGAGGTCGGACGCGAAGTCGGCGGCCACGTCGCCGACGCCGGCCTGCTGTCGATGCTCGGCGTCTCGATCGTCGCGGGACGGAATCTGCAGGCCGCCGACGGTCCCGGCACTCGCGTCGTCCTCGTGAGCCGTGCGCTCGCGGACCGGTTGGGCGGTACTCGCGGCGCGCTGGAACGCGAGATCACGATCGTGCCCGATCGCGACACCAGCCTTCCCTCCGGATCGTTCCGCATCGTCGGCGTGGTCGAGAACGTGGCGTACGACGGGCTCGGCGAGCAGGATACGCGTCGCTACATCCGCTACGGCGATTCGACCGACGCCAAGGCGTCTCGCGAGGACGTGTATCTGTCGCTGGCGGCGTTCCCGTCGCGCGTCATCTCGATCGGCGTCTCGACGCGCGGTCCGGCGGCGACGCTCATCGATCCGTTGCGGCGCCGCCTCGGCGAGCTGGCGCCGGCGTCGGCGATTCACTGGACCGGCACCATGAACGATGAGCTGGCGGTCGAATACGCGCCGTCCAGGTTCTACGCGGTGCTGGTTGCGGCGTTCTCGACGACGGCGCTGGCGCTGACGGCGATTGGCCTGTTCGCAGTGCTGTCGCACGCGGTGGCGCGGCGATCGCACGAGATCGGCCTGCGCGTGGCGCTCGGCGCCAGCCGGCAGGACGTCGTACGGCTCGTGCTGGGGAACGGCCTCGCGCCGCTCGCGATCGGCGTCGGGATTGGCCTGGCCGGGAGCGTGGCGCTGACGCGGGTGATGCGTGGACTGCTGTACGGCGTGTCCGCGTTCGACATCGCTGCCTTCGGCGGCGCGACGGCACTGCTGATCGGGATCGCGCTGACGGCCAGCATCCTCCCGGTCCGCCGCGCATCCGCGCTCGATCCGGTCGACGCTCTCAGAAACGAATAACGAAACGTTTTGTTCTTTGCGATCTCTGCGACCTCGGCGGTTTCTTCTTATCGTTGAGTGAGCACCATCAGGATCGTCAGCACGATCATCACGACGACCGTCGTCCAGGCGACGATGTTGAACGGGCGCGAGTTGACGTGGTCGCCCATCAGCTCGCGATCGTTGGTGAGCATCAGCATGAAGATCAGCACGAGCGGCAGCACGACGCCGTTGGCCACCTGCGACAGGACGGCGACGTAGACGAGCGGCAGCCGCGGAACGAGCAACACGCCGGCGCCGAGCACGATCAGCAGCGTGTACAGCCAGTAGAAGACCGGCGCCTCGTGAAACTTCTTGTCGAGCCCGGACTCGAAGCCCAGCCCTTCGCAGACGGCGTAGGCGGTGGAGATCGGCAGGATCGACGCTGCGAACAACGACGCGTTGAACAGGCCGGCCGCGAACAGCAGGTAGGCATACTCGCCGACGAGCGGACGCAGCGCCTGGGCGGCGTCGGCGGCGCTGCCGATGTCGTGGTGGCCGGACGCGTACAGCGTCGCCGCGCAGGCGACGATGATGAACCAGGCCACCACGTCGGTGAACAGGCAGCCGAGGATGACGTCCCATCGCGACGCCGCATACTGCCGCGCGGTGATCCCTTTCTCGACGATCGAGGCTTGCAGATAGAACTGCATCCACGGCGCGATCGTGGTGCCGACCAGCGCGATCACCATGAACAGGTAGCCGTAGTTCCTGATGCCGATCGCCGACGGGCGGCTGAACGTCGCGAGCGCCGCCGCCTTCCAGTCCGGATGGGCCAGCAGCCCGGCGACGATGTAGCAGACATAGAAGCCCGACGCGGCGAGGAACACCTTCTCGATGCTGTCGTAAGTGCCGCGCACGACGAGCACCCACACGATTCCGGCCGAGACCGGCACCACGATGTACTTCGACCAGCCGAACAGCTCGAGGCTACTCGCGACTCCGGCGAACTCGGCGACGACGTTGCCGAAGTTGGTGACGACCAGCGCGAGCATCAGCCAGAACGTCACCCGGAAGCCGAACTCTTCGCGGATCAGGTCGCTCAATCCCTTGCCGGTCACGGCGCCCATGCGCGACGCCATCTCCTGCACCACCACCAGCGCAATCGTGATCGGGATCATCGTCCAGAGCAGGGAGTAGCCGAACTGCGCGCCCGCCTGTGAATAGGTGAAGATGCCGCCGGCGTCGTTGTCGACGTTGGCGGTGATGAAGCCGGGACCGATGACCGCGAACAGCAGGACGATGCGCGCGCGCCAGCTCTTGAGGAACTTCATCGCGCCTCAGTCCCTGTGCCGCAGCATCGCGATCACGTCGTCGGCCGTGATGATCCCCGAGAGACGGCCGTGTTCGTCGACCACCGCCAGGGTGATCAGGTTGTACTTGTCGAACAGCGCCGCGACTTCGTCCTGCGGCGTATCGGGGGCGCAGGCGCGATACGGATCGCTGAGCTCGGACAGCTGGATCGCCGGAGACGAGATCGCAATCTTGACGAGCGGTACTGCGCCGACGAGCTTCTGTCCAGGGCCGGTGAGGTAGATCGTCGCCACCGCTTCGGCGCTGCCTTCGAACGCCTTCAGCGCCTCGATCGCATCGTCGACCACCGACGTTTCGGGAACCGAGATGAACTCGGTCGTCATCCGGCCGGCCGCCGTTCTCTCGCCGAACTCGAGGAGTTGCGTCACCTCATGGCGCTCGTCGGGCTCCATCTCCTGGAGGATCTCGTCCGACTGCTTTTCGGTGAGCTCGCCGAGGAGGTCGGCGGCGGCGTCGGGATCCATTTCCTCGACGATGTCGGCGGCGCGATCCTTGTCGAGCGACTCGACGATCGAGACCTGGATGTCGGGCTCGATCTCCTCGAGCGCCTCGGCGGCCACTTCTTCGTCGATCGTCTCGAAGACCGACTCGCGTTCGGCCGGGGCGAGATCCTCGACGATGTCGGCGATGTCCGCCGGGTGCAGCTGCGCCAACCCCTTGTAGGCGATCTTCAACTTCACCCGCCGCGCCGGATCGGTTTCCAGCAGGTCGACGAACTGCCACGGGATCACGCGTGGCGGGATGCGCTCGAGCAGCGCCCGCAGGGTGAACGACGGGACGATCCCCTTCGAGAGCCGGCGGACCGCGCCGCGGGCGCCGACGTCGACGGCGACGACGCTGATCAGCAGGTGGTTGTTGACCGGGGTCGACTCGAGCTCGACGTCGTTGACGCGGACCACCTTGCGCCCGTGGATGTCGATGATTTGCTGATCGAGCAGGTCGCGCTTGAGGAGGAGCAGGCCGTCGGAGGGAGCGAAGGTCTCCCACTGCGCGGTGTCGGCGGCGCGAACGGTTGCGCCGGCTGAGGTGATCGCGTCGGGCGGGAGCATCCGCTCGCCGCTCGAGGTCTTGACGATCAGGAACGCGATGCGGGTCGGATGATCCTGCGGCGCGAT
>Ga0070665_100004398_pt1 | contig 14817 bp, 14 predicted proteins | sample KBSS13metaG_FD_65862 | JGI IMG/M metagenome (GOLD analysis project Ga0070665, IMG submission 65862) | Switchgrass rhizosphere microbial communities from Kellogg Biological Station, Michigan, USA - KBS S1-3 metaG | ecosystem: Host-associated > Plants > Roots > Rhizosphere > Soil ... | reverse complement strand
GACGTCAGATTTCCAGAGTTGTTTCGGCGGCTGAGCGCAGCCGGCGCGCAAATTCTGACAGTGCCTTCTGCCTTCACGAGTCCAACCGGACGTGCGCACTGGGAAACCCTGCTGGGGGCCCGTGCGATTGAAAATCTCTGTTATGTTGTCGCCCCGGCGCAGTCGGGATTTCATCCCAACGGCCGCGAAACTTATGGCGACAGCATGATCGTCGACTATTGGGGCCGCATCGTGCAGCGCTTGCCGCGCGGCCGAGGTTGTATCACAGCGCAGCTCGATCTCGAGCGCCAGGCCGAGGCTCGCCAGAGCTTCCCGGCGCTGCAACATCGTGTTCTGCAGGAGTCTCGCAACCAATGATGGACAGATCCGGAATGAACCCTCCCACCGCCGCTGCCAGTTCCAACAGCAGCGATGCGCTCGCTATTGCGCGCAACCTGATACTGCGGCCGAGTGGCCTCGATGATGGCCGTCTCGATCGCATTTTCGCAGGCGTGCTCACGCATTCCGTTGATTTCGCTGATTTGTATTTTCAGCTCGCGCACGAAGAGGCCTGGTCGCTGGAGGACGGTATCGTCAAGGACGGCAGCGCGAGCATCGAGCAGGGCGTGGGCGTGCGCGCGCTGGCTGGCGAGAAGACCGGTTTCGCATACTCGGATGAGATCGTTTTGCCCGCTCTCGAGGAGGCCTCGCGGGCCGCGCGGGCAATCGCAGTTCACGGCGGCAACAAACAGCTGAGCGCGTGGCAGTCAAAAACGGGTCACGAGCTGTATCTGCCTGCCGATCCCAGCGCTGGCTTGACCGATCAGGAGAAGGTTGCCTGGCTCGAGCGTGTTGACCGCGAAACGCGTCGCCTCGATCCGCGTATCGTGCACGTGACCGCGAGTGTCACCGCTGTGCACGAAGTCGTGCTCATAGCCACGAGTGACGGCGAGCTGGCAGCGGATGTCCGGCCGCTGGTGCGGTTCAACGTCTCCGTGCTGGTCGAACAGAACGGCCGCCGGGAGCAGGGCTACGCAGGGACCGGTGGCCGATTCTCACTAGCCGACCTCGTTGCGGGTGACAAGCCCCTGGCTCTCGGCCGCGAAGCTGTGCGGCAGGCGCTCGTGAACCTGGAAGCGCTTCCCGCACCGGCTGGATCAATGACGGTGGTGCTCGGACCCGGCTGGCCCGGAATTCTGCTGCACGAGGCGATCGGGCATGGGCTGGAAGGTGACTTCAACCGCAAGGGCACCTCGGCGTTTGCGAACCGCATCGGTGAGCGTGTGGCCTCTCCCGGATGCACCATCGTTGACGATGGCACTCTTTCGCGGCGCCGGGGCTCACTGAACATCGACGATGAAGGTACACCGACGCAGTGCACGACCCTGATCGAGGATGGTGTGCTGCGCGGCTACATCCAGGACAAGCTGAACGCCCGCCTCATGGGTGCGCAGCCAACCGGCAACGGCCGGCGGGAATCTTTTGCCCACATGACTCTGCCGCGCATGACCAACACTTACATGCGCCCGGGTCCGCACGATCCCCAGGAGATCATCCGCTCGGTCGAGCGCGGTATCTATGCAGTCAACTTCGGCGGCGGACAAGTTGACATCACCTCGGGCAAGTTCGTGTTCTCGGCAAGCGAGGCCTATGCCATAGAAAACGGCAAGCTCGGGGCGCCGCTCAAGGGTGCGACGCTCATCGGCAACGGTCCGGATGTGCTCACCCGCGTGAGCATGGTGGGGAACGACCTGAAGCTCGACGATGGTGTTGGTACGTGCGGTAAGGACGGGCAGAGCGTTCCCGTGGGCGTCGGTCAGCCCACGCTGCGGATCGATGGGCTCACCGTGGGCGGTACCGGCTGAAACGCCGCATATTCAGGCAAAACTCCCAGCTGTCAGGCCTGCCTCGGCATTTCTCGGCGCAGTGGGCGCAAATGCGCTCTCCCCAGAGCCAACATGTTGGTTCACAGTAGGCGCGCGGATGGAGCAGGATGCTCGGCCGGGGAGCGGATGGTTGTTGCGCCCGCTATCAACTTCCAGGTGCGCAGGTATGCGCGGTCCGTGCGCCGGACAGACGGCGGGTGGTTTTCGCTTCCATACCACTCGCCGTCTGCGAGGGCATGACCGTGACATTATCCGACTGCGCGTTCCGGACTGCGCGTCCCGGACTGGGCGTCCCCGTCCACTGTCGTGCATTTGTGTCAGCAATGGACAAACAATGGACAAAGTGTATGCATACGGCGACTGACATAATTTTCCTTTTGCGTGAACGTGCATCCGATTACGATGTCTTGGGTGATGAACGTAGCGAAGCTGTGACGGCCTGCACGCCGTGCGGAGTCCCGGGTCCGTAGCTTGCTCGCTCGTATTCGTTCACTTCAGTTGAGGACCGCATGATGCACGCTGAGCCCGCACTCGCCGATACTCAGAAACTCGAAATTCCCATGGAGCTGAGGAGTGCGCTCAACAGCGGCGCGCACAAACCGAAAACGGACTATGGGATCGAGGCACTGAAGCCCTCGTTCTTCGGACGCCTGATCGAAAAGCTGCTGGGCCCGAAAAGCTAAACGTTCCGACTCCTCGCGCCCGGACGGGACAGCGCTCCCGTTCCGGGCCGCGGTGCACTTGCACCGCTGGAGTTCGCGCCGCAGCGCGGGTCACGCTACGATGGCCCGCATGACCGAAAAGCGCCTCTCCCGCCCTCTATACGAAATACTGCCCTGGATATATCTGGCTGGCGGAGCCGCTGCGCTGTTCGGTAGCTATGTGAGCCCATACAGGGCGCTCGGCCTCGTAATCGGCGTATTGGGCCTCGTGGGCGTTTTGGGAGGCATCGTGGTGCTGTTGCGGCGCCGCGATTTTCGCGAGATGCAGTCGCATTACGGGAATCCGAATGCGCTGCGGGATCTGGACAAGGATTAGAGGAGCCCGTCGGACAGGGCCGGGCTCCTTGGGCCCTATTCGAGCTGCTCCTCGTCCACCACACCGGTATCCACCACGCCGGTCTGGATGTGAACGCCAGGAACTGTGTCCGTCATAGCGGCACGTGTCCGCGCCATCCGCTCATCCACATAAATCAGTTCATGCTTGCCGATGACTACGACGTCGCCGTCATTCAGGTAGTGCCGGCGCACTCTCTTGGATTTCACGTAGATGCCGTTCGTGCTGTTCAGATCTTCGATCACACTCGAGTGCATCGTCGTGACGATCTGGCAGTGATGCCGGCTTACAAAGCGGCTGTCGATCTGCAAATCATTGTCGGGCGTGCGGCCTACGATGATGCGCCCAACGCGCAGCATGCGTTCCTCGACAGTGCGTCCATCAGTCGCCACGAGCAGGCGGCCATGAATGGGTTGGCCATTGTCCGCGGGAGCGGCGCCGCCCACCGCGGGTGATTCAGACAGGCGCGGCTCAGAGGGAACCTTCATCTGCAGCGCGTTGCGCGCTGAGTACTCGACCCATTGCAGCTCTTCGATCGCCTGAAGAATGTCCGCAAGCGTAACCGTGTCGCGATCCGCGGTGAATGCGGCCATCATCGCTGTGTCACACAAGGTATTGACGAGCCGCGGCACGCCACCGGTATAGCGGAAGATCTCCGGGTAAGCCTCCTCGGAGAAGATCTGACGATCACCACCGCCTGCAACTTCCAGACGATGCTGGATGTACGCGCGCATCTCGGGTGCCGACAAAGTGGTGAGATGGAATCGTAGGCGTATGCGCTGCGTAAGCTGTATCAGCTCGGGTGCATCGAGCTTCTCATTGAGCTCCGGTTGTCCCGCCAAAATGATCCGCAACACCTTCTCTTTGGTGGTCTCCACGCCGGAGAGCAGGCGTATCTCCTCCAGGACGCGCATCGACAGGTTCTGCGCCTCGTCCACGATGAGAAGTACTTTTCGTCCGGCCGCGTACTGCTCGATGAGAAAATTGTTGAGCGTCGCAATCAGCTCGGCCTTCTTCATCTTGAAGGGCGAGAAGCCGAACTGCACGAGCACCGCCTGGAGGAAATCGATCGCCGAGACCTGCGTCTGATTGATCTGCGCGATCACGACATCGGACTGGATTTCCTTCAGGAACGATTCGATCAGGGTGGTTTTGCCCGAGCCGATCTCACCTGTGATCACGACGAAGCCGTCGGTGAACCAGATCGTCGACTCCATGTACGCCTTGGCGCGGGCGTGCTGTTTGGACAGGTACAGGAACTGCGGGTCCGGACTTAGTCGGAACGGCAGCTCCTTTAGTTTGAACGGGTCAAGATACATGCGTGCTCGTACGGGACTGCGCCAGTGGCCGGCGCGTTGCGTTTGTTGCTGTTGGCGTGCGTACCGCGCAAAAGGCCGGCAGTCGCGAATTCCTACGACCGCCGCCGATCTTAAGGGATGGCCACTCCGGGCGCCAATTGAACGAGCAACCGCCGTGCCCGCCGGTCCCGGGCTGCCGCGCTGCCCTCGACCACAGTGCAGTGTCCGAGCTTGCGGCCGGGGCGCGGGCTTTTACCATAGTCGTGCAGATGTACCTCCCCGCCCGCCAGGATGGTGTCCCGGTCCGGCAAGGTCCCGATCAGGTTGATCATGGCGCTGAAACCGCGCGCCCGCGTGGAGCCCAGCGGCAGGTCGAGAATGGCCCGCAGGTGATTCTCGAACTGGCTCGTGACGGCGCCTTCGATGGTCCAGTGCCCCGAGTTGTGCACACGGGGCGCCATTTCGTTGGCAATCAGCTTGCCGCCGCGGACGAAGAACTCGATCGTCAGAATTCCTGTATAGCGGAAATGTGCGAGCACCCGCTCCAGGTAGGTTGCCGCAAGCCGTTGCCAGCGCGGTGGGCCGTAGGGGGCGCGTGTCAGGCGCAGGATGCCTTGCGAGTGGACATTGCCGTTCAGCGGGTACACAGCAATCTCACCGCGCGGACTGCGGGCGCCAATGATGGACACTTCGCAATCGAAGGGGATCATCTCCTCGTATAGTAGTGGCGCGGTGCCCAGTTGCTCCCAGGCGCGTTCCGCATCCTCCGGTGTTCGCACGACCGCCTGTCCTTTGCCGTCATAACCCAGGCGGCGCGTCTTGATGACAGCGGGAAGGCCGATCTCGCGCACCGCACGTGTAAGCTGAGCGCGCGAACCAACCGCATGCCAGCGCGTTGTTGGGATCTTCAGGCGCTCGAACAATTTCTTTTCGCTGACCCGGTCCTGCGCGGTGGCCAGGGCGGGGATCGGCGGGGAAATCCGCGTTGCATCCTTCAGGGCGCGCAGCGCATCGACCGAGATGTTCTCCCAGTCGAAGGTGACGACTTCCGATCGCTGCGACAGCTCGGCGAGAAGTTTGGCGTCGGTGAAAGGCCCGTGCAGCACCGGTGCAACACGGCTCGCGGGCGCGTCAGCCGCCGGGTCCAGCAGCAGAAAGTCCAATCCCAGCGGGTAGCCCGCCAAAGCAAGCATCTGGCCGAGCTGGCCAGCGCCCACGATGCCTACAGTCATGCTTTGTCAATCGTTCGAGGATCGGGATTGTCGAGAACGCTCGCGGTTTGCCGCTCGCGAAAGGATTCGAGTGCGGTTGCCACTGCCGCGTGCTTGTTCGCGAGAATGGCGGCCGCGCACAACGCGGCATTGGTTGCGCCTGCGACCCCGATCGCGAAAGTGGCGACGGGTATGCCAGCCGGCATCTGCACGATCGACAGCAGGGAGTCCAGGCCACCGAGCGTTTTCGACTGAACCGGTACACCCAGTACCGGCAGGCTGGTCTTGGATGCGGTCATTCCCGGCAGGTGTGCTGCTCCACCGGCGCCCGCGATGATCACTTCCAGGCCGCGCGAGCGGGCACTCGAGGCGTACTCGAAGAGAAGGTCGGGGGTGCGGTGCGCGGAAACGACGCGGACTTCGTGGGGAATTGCGAGCTTCTCGAGCAGATCGGCTGCCGATTGCATCGTCTGCCAGTCGGAAGTCGAGCCCATGATGATGCCAACGAGTGGTTTCATCTGCAGCATTGTAGCGAGCCGCCGCATCGCTCGCTCTCGCCTTTTATGGCCCGTTATCGAGCGGGGGGCTCGTTCTCGAAGAGCGTTCGCAGTGCGCGGAACAATTCGCGTCCTGCTGGGCCGGCGCCTGCGCGTTCGCGCTCAGATTGTGCGGCACTGATCCACCGCATCCAGGCAGCGCGGTCCAACCCGGGACGCCACCGCTCGAGCTGCTCGAGTGCGGTGCTGCCTTCAGCAATCAGTCTTTCGCGCCAGGCTTCCAGGCGCTTGAAACGTTCTGCCTCGAGCGCTGATTGCTCGCCGCGCGCCGCCAAAGCTGCGCGAATGGGCTCCAGATCAATGTCACGCATCAGCTTGCCGATGTACTGACGTTGCCGGGCGCCACCGCCTCGGCTCGGGACGCGGCGCGCTTCGCGAATAGCGTCAACCAGGCGCTCGGGAAGATCGAGCGCCGCGAGATCGGAGTCGCGCAAACCTATGAGAGCCTCGCCCAAGTCCTGCGCTGCGTGAGCGGCGCGTTTGCGCTCACTCTTGCTGGGCCGATCCTCGAAATCCTCGTCTTCCTCTTTGCTCGCCACGCCGTCTCCCGGATGCCACCACTGGTACAATTCTGCCTTACTAGAGGTCAAACAAGCTGCAAGTGATGCAACAGGCTGCCACCGACGAGAAAGGGAGCACGCAATTACGGGAAGTCATTGAGTTTGTGCTGGAAGAGGCCGCGCGCCAGGGCGCGACGCAAGCTGCCGCTGACGCAAGCATCAACCAGGGCCTCGGCGTGACCGCCCGCCTCGGCGAGGTCGAGACCGTGGAGTATCAGCGTGACCGTGGATTGGGTGTCACGGTTTACTTCGGCCACCGTAAAGGCTCCGCGAGTACCGCGGACCTCGGGATGCGCGCCGTACGCGAGACGGTTGAAAAGGCTTGCACGATCGCCCGCTACACCGCCGAAGATCCTTATTCGGGGCTCGTTGAGCCCGAAGCGCTCGCGCGCGACATACCTGACCTGGACCTCGACCATCCATGGTCGCTGTCCCCCGAGGAGGCAATCGAGCTTGCACGACGGTGCGAAGCCGCCGGGTTGGCGGTTGATGCGCGGATCACGAATTCAGAAGGCGCCTCGGTCAACACTCACCGCCACATCGGTGTGTATGGCAACTCGCTGGGCTTTCTCGCGGCTTCCACCGGCACGAGCCACTCGATCAGCTGCTCGCTGATTGCGCAGCACGGCGAGGAGATGCAGCGGGACTACTGGTACAGCAGTGCGCGTGATTCGGCTGACCTGGATACTCCCGAGATGATCGGCCGCCGCGCGGGTGAGCGGGCGGTCGCGCGTCTGGGGTCGCGTAAACTGACGACGCGCAAGGCACCGATTGCTTATTCCCCTGATATGGCTCGCGGCCTGTTCAGACATTTCATCGGCGCGATCCGGGGAGCGAGCCAGTATCGAAAGGCCTCCTTTTTGTTGAATGCGGCCGGCGAGGAGATTTTTCCAACATTCCTGCAGATGCAGGAGCGGCCCCACATTCTCAAGGGGCTCGCCAGTGCTCCCTTCGATGGCGAGGGGGCCGCGACGCATGATCGCGATCTGGTACGCGACGGCGTCCTGCAGGGCTATGTCCTGGGAAGCTACTCCGCGCGCAAGCTGGGACTCAAGACAACAGGCAATGCCGGGGGCATCCACAATCTCATCGTTGCCGCGCCCGGCAAGGCGCTGGATATGGATAGCTTCCTCACACGGATGAACACCGGCCTGTTGGTCACCGAGATGATGGGCCAGGGTGTCAACGGCGTAACGGGTGACTACTCGCGCGGTGCCAGTGGCTTCTGGGTGGAGAACGGGGCGCTTGCGTTCCCCGTGCACGAGGTCACGATTGCCGGCAACCTCAAACAGATGTACCGGGACATCGCCGCGCTCGGCAATGATGTTGATGTCAGGGGCGGAATCCGCACCGGCTCAGTGCTCATCGGCGAAATGACGATCGCGGGAAACTAGGCGGTTCGACGCTGACGGGCTGCGGTGTTTCCTCCTCCAGCAGGTCTCTCAGTGTCAGCTCGTCGCAGCGGCTGCGGCGCAGCTCGTCGAGACTCGCCATGAGCCCGTCTATAGCCGGGATGGGCAGATTTCGCGGTGCGAGGTGTCCGCTGTGCTGATTGCGGGCTATCTCCAGGATTTCGTGCACGGTGATGCGGCCGATGTCCTTCGCACAGAGCAACTCGTCTAAGTCGGTGACCATCACGAGCCCTGCGGCCTCGAGCGCCGCGGCCATCTTGGCGACTGCTATCCCCGGCAGCCCCAGCTCGCGCGCGAGCTGGTTGACTGTCCAGCGCTTGCCGCCTGTCAGATGCACCCGGCCGACGAAGTACATCATCTTGAGGGCCAGTTGCTCGATTTCGACGCACGATAGCCGCAACTCCTGCAGCCCGAGCCGCAGGTATGTTGGATTCTGGACGTAGAACGACAGCTGAGCCCCGGCGAGCAGGATCAGCCAGCCAAGATAGGTCCACAGCAGCGCTGCAACGATGAATGCAAAACCCGCATAGACGATCGTGAGCCGCGTCGAGTAGACCACGAAGGCCGTGAACATCTTGCCGACGGCCGCCCAGAGAACGCCGGCAGACACGGCTCCAATCAGTGCCGCACGCAATTGCACGCGGGTGTTGGGAACAAACATGTACATGCCCGTGAAGAACGTCGTGACCATGGCGTAGGGAGCCAGCGCTATCAGCGTTCCGGGCAGCCGCTCCAGGAACGGCATCTTTGCAACGGTCTGCATCGGTGCGCTGCCAATTGTGGCGTGCGACAGCCCGATGAACCCGACGAGCAGCACGGGGCCGACGACGAGCAGTGTCAGGTATTCGGCGATGCGCCTGGCGAAGCTGCGCGGCTGCTCGACGCGCCACAGAAAGTTGAAGCTGTCTTCGACCTTCTTGATCGTGCCCAGCAGTGTCCAAGCGAGCAGGGCGAAGCCGACGGAGCCTACGACACCACTGCTGATACGGTCGGCGAATTGCATGACTCGTTCAGTGAGCTGCTGGGCGGCCTGCTCGCCCACCGGACGGAAGAATTCATAGACGATGGGCTGCAGGTCACGGTGTGCGCCGAACACTTTCAGGATGGCGAAACTGAAGGCCACCAGCGGTATCAGCGATAACAGGGTTGTGTAGACCAGCCCCATGGCGCGCAGGTTGATGTCGCCTCGCCACAGATCGCGAATCACCGCATAGGGATAACGCAGGGTGCGGATCAGCAGCGCGAGCAGCCCCGGCCGGGTCGAGGCAGGCCCGAAAAAACACCAGTCGAGGAAAGCCCAGATCCGTTGCATCATCGGTGGCGGTCACCCAAAGTGCGCAGCAAGGCGCAAATCAGTGTACAGGTACCATTGCCCGTATGACCTCATCCGCCGGATTCCCGCAACGCATCGTCTGTCTGACGGAGGAGACGACCGAGACCCTGTACCTCCTCGAGGAGGACTGGCGGATAGTGGGTATTTCGGGTTTTACCGTGCGGCCCGCAAGGGCGCGCAAGGAAAAACCGCGGGTCTCTGCATTCACCAGCGCGAAGATCGGGCGCATCGTCGCTCTGCAACCCGACCTCGTCCTGGGCTTCTCGGACCTGCAGGCCGACATTGCCGCTGAGCTGGTGCGCGCGGGGATCGAGGTACATGTATTCAACCATCGCAGCGTGGCTGACATTCTGCGCATGATCCGCACACTGGGCGGAATGGTCGGTTGCGAGGCGAAAACGCACCTTCTGGCCGAGCGGTTGAGCGCAGGTCTCGAGGCTGTACGGCAGCGCGCGGCTGCCTTACCCCGGCGGCCGCGGATTTATTTCGAAGAGTGGGACGAGCCACAGATCTCGGGCATCCGCTGGGTTTCCGAGCTGCTCGAGCTGGCCGGTGGCACGGATTGTTTTCCCGAGTTGGCGGTCGAGTCCCTCGGGCGTAATCGCATCGTGGCCGATCCGTTGGAAGTGCCGCGGCGTCAGCCTGACATCATCCTCGGGTCCTGGTGTGGCAAGAAGTTTCAGCCCGCGCAAGTGTGCGCGCGTCCCGGCTGGGCGGATATTCCAGCGGTACGTGACGGCTATGTGCGGGAGATCAAGTCGGCGATCATTCTGCAGCCGGGGCCGGCGGCGCTGACGGAGGGTGTACGGGCGATACAGAGCGTGATCGAGGAGTGGGCGCGCGGGCGCCCCTGAGGAAACCAACCGGGCTGCGCCCGAGCTGGGCGCGGTCATATGCCACGGCGCTCTTTGATGAGCTCGTAGGCTTCGATGATCTGTTGGGTCCGCTGCTTCGCGTGCTCGATCATCGATTCCGGCAGACCGTTTGCTTTCAACTTGTCAGGATGATGGCGGCTCAGCTGACGCCGATACGCCTTGACCAGGTCACCGTCACTCGTGGACGGTGAGCACTCCAGTACACTGTAAGCCTGCTGCAGCTGTTGGCTACCGGTGTTGGCTGTTGTTTGCTGGCGGAAGCTGCCGGTGCGGATGCGCAGCACGGCTTCGATCTGTGCCAGCTCCACCATCGAGACGCCCAGTCGGCTGGCCATGTGCCCCATCAGTTGCCGTGCCGGACCCTCGAGATTATTACCGGCAAGCGCGGCGCGGACCTGGATCTCGAGAAACGTGCGTAGCAATGCGGGCCGTCCACGGCAAGCTGCCGCCAGCGCGGCGAGCTCCGCACCCAGGTTGAAATCGGGTTGTTTGCCGGTGGTGAAATAATCGATGGCGGCCCTCACTTGGGGAGGAGTGAGTCGCAGGTCGGACATGACAGCGCGCGCGGCGGCAATTTCGCTCTCCGATACCCTGCCATCCGATTTCGCAACGTATCCCATCGTGCGAAACGCAGAGCGGAAGAACTGGTCGCCGATCGCGTTCGCTTCCGAGTCATTGCGCAGGCGCGGATCATCCTTCGAGTTGTCGGAATATTCGTCGAACTGGTGACCCAGCAGCACGCCAACGGCCGCCCCTATGGGACCTCCGGTCAGCAGCCCGATGGCCGCACCCACGACTTTTCCAGTGAATTTCATGCGCTGTCGATTTCCTTGCGCTGCTATAGTACCAAGCCCCGCGGATCCCTCGAGACGCGCTCCGTCATAAAGCAAACATGTCCTCGGATTCCCAGCCCCATAAGACGCCGACCGTGTTCCGTACCGCGCTGCGCGGCCTCAACCGGATTCATGAGGGTAAGGTCCGCGATATCTATGCAGTAGATGCGGAAACGATGCTGATCGTTACGACCGATCGGCTTTCGGCCTTCGACGTGGTGCTCCCCGATCCCATTCCCGAGAAGGGACGGGTATTGAACGAGATTTCGAATTTCTGGTTTGGCCGTACCGGACATATCGTGCCGAACCACCTGACCGATAGGCCCCTCGAGAGCATAGTCAAGGACGCCGACGAGCGTGCCTTGCTGAGGGGGCGCACCGCAATTGTGCGTCGACTCTCGGCACTGCCCATTGAGGCGGTGGTGCGTGGCTATCTCATTGGCTCCGGCTGGAAGGATTACCAGCGGAGCGGCAGCGTGTGTGGAATTGCTCTGCCATCCGGGCTGAAGCAGGCCGAGCGTCTGCCGACGCCGTTGTTCACTCCGGCCACGAAGGCGGCCATGGGCGAGCACGACGAGAATATCTCGTACGCTGAGGTCGTGGGCTTGATGGGTGCTGAGCTTGCGGCGCGTGTACGCGACACGGCGATTGCGCTTTACAACTTCGCCGCCGAGCACGCCCGCAACCGCGGAATCATAATCGCCGACACCAAGTTCGAGTTTGGCGTGACTACAGCGGGGCAGCTGACGCTCATCGACGAGGTGTTGACGCCGGATTCGTCGCGCTTCTGGCCGGCCGATACCTATCGGGTGGGCACGAGCCCACCCAGTTTCGACAAACAGTTCGTTCGCGACTACCTGGAAACGCTCGATTGGAACAAGAAGGCGCCTGGGCCGCGGTTACCGCAGGACGTTATTGAGCGCACCAGTGAAAATTATCGCGAGGCGCTCGCGAGGCTCACCGGGCCGGCTTAGTTACGCTGGGCTCGCTGACAGCTGAGCCGCGCGCGGCACGCTAACCCCGCGCGGCACGCTAACCCCGCGGCACGCCCGTCGCGGTGACGTGCGCGCTTGGTGGCGGGCATAGCCGGCGGCGTAGGTCGCCACCTCCGGCGATAGCGCTGGCGGGGCTGGCGCCGATTGTTCCGCGCTGACGCGTGCCTGTGCCGGATATGCGTCGACATGCTCCGTTACCGCGCCGCTTTGCCTGCTTGTGCAGATCAGCAGGCGGCTAGGCTCGCTCGGGTGTAGTGGCCCCGCGTAGACTCGACCTCATGCAGACACCCTGGATAGCTCCCTCCATTCTGTCCGCCGATTTTGCGCGGCTGGGTGAAGAGGTTGATGCCGTACTGAAAGCCGGCGCGCAGGTCATCCATTTCGACGTGATGGACAACCATTACGTGCCCAATCTCACGATTGGGCCGCCAATCTGCGAGGCTCTGCGCAAGTACGGAGTACAAGCGCCTATCGACGTACACCTGATGGTGCGGCCGGTGGACCGGATCGTGCCGGACTTCGCAGCGGCCGGAGCCACGTTCATATCTTTTCATCCGGAGGCGACCGAGCACGTCGACCGAACGATAGAGCTCATCCGCGAGCACGGCTGCAAGCCCGGACTAGTGTTCAATCCGGCGACTCCCCTGGACTACCTGGACTACACGCTCGAGAAGCTCGACATGGTTCTGCTGATGTCGGTGAACCCGGGGTTCGGTGGCCAGAAGTTCATTCCGTCAGCGCTGCGCAAGCTTGCTGAGGCCCGTAAGCGTATCGACGAACTTGGGCGGCCAGTGCGGCTGGAGATCGATGGCGGAGTGAAGGTCGACAACATCCAGGCCATTGCCCGCGCGGGAGCCGATACGTTCGTCGCTGGATCCGCGATCTTCGGCAGCAAGGACTACGCGAAGACTGTCCGCGAAATGCATGCGCAGATCGAGGCGGCGAGGGAGCCTGCGAGGTAGGGGCGGCGTAAGTTGTCCCTTGGCAGGGCGCCGCGCCTAGTCCGTCGGGGCGGTGATGCCGGCCCGCATTGGTGGCAGGCCGGTCCTCTAGCTAGGGTGTTAACCCTGCGGTTTCTCGCACGCAACGCGGCGCCGGCTACCCGTTAGCGGCAGCGCCGGTGCTCGCGCTTAATCCTCGTCATCCTCATCATCATCGTCGTCGTCGTCATCCTCATCATCGTCCATATCCATGTGCGCCGGGGATTTGGCAGCGGCCGTGGCCGTCGGCTTGGCGGGGACGATGACGGGACGGGTCTTCATCTTTGGGCGTGCATTGAAGACGACAATCGTCTTGCCCGTGGCACGTAGCAGGCCCTGCTCTTCGAGCACCTTCAGCACTCGGCCGGCCATCTCGCGTGAGCACCCCACGAGGCGGGACAGCTCCTGCCGGCTGACCTTGATCTGCATGCCTTCGGGATGCGTCATGGCGTCGGGTTCGCCGCACAGGTCCATGATGGCGTGTGCGACACGGCCCGTTACGTCGACGAACGCGAGGTCGCCGAGCTTGCGGTTGGTTCGATCGAGGCGGGTCGCGAGCTGGGTCGCGAGCTCGAAAATCAGGCCCGGACTTTCCGCGGCGATCTGGCGGAAGCGCGGATAGGTCATCTCCGCCAGCTCGCACTGGTTGCGGGTACGCACCCAGGCGCTGCGCGTTGGCTGCTCGTAGAACAGGCCCATTTCACCGAAGAACTGCCCACGGTTGAGGTAGGCAAGCACCATTTCGTTGCCTTCCTCGTCTTCGATCATCACTTCGACCGAGCCACTGATGATGTAGTACAGGACGTCCGGCAGGTCACCGGCATGGATAACGACCGTCTTCGACGGCACGGTCCGGATCCGGCAATAGCTCAAAAATCGGTTGATAGCCGGGATATCGCTCAGCGGCTTGATGTTTTCTTCCATCTCGGCTCCCCGAATGTCGCCTGTTGGCGGCGGCCCGCTTTTTTATACATATGCCCGCAGAACTGCAAGCGCTGAGGCCGTCGCGGTGTTGCTTTAGAACTCAAATCCAGTACGCCGCCGTCGTCATGACCCGTGCGGCGTGACGCATGAGCACACGCACCGGAGCTGGTAACTCTGAAGCTCCAGCCGACTTCGCGGCTGCGCCGTGCCCAATTTCGTCGGTTCGCATTACGTTCAGTATGGCACGGCTGCGCGCGTCGCCCGAAGGCAAACGCGCTAAATGCTCGTCCAAGTGGCCTTCAACTTGCCTCTCAGTTTCCACGACGAAGCCGAGGCTGGTCCGGTCGCCTGTCGCCGCTGCAACTGCGCCGATGACGAAAGAGCCGCAGTACCACAGGGGATTCAGGAGGCTGGGCCGTGACCCCAGTTCCTTGAGCCTCGTTTCGCACCAAGCCAAGTGGTCTTCTTCCTCTCGAGCTGCCTTCAGCAACATGTTGCGCGTTGCGGTGGACCTCGAGATGAGTGCTTGGCCGTGGTAGAGGGCCTGGGCGGCGACTTCGCCGGCGTGGTTCACCCGCATAAGGGCCGCCGATTCGAGGCGATCAGCCTCGGACGGGGGCGTAGGAGCCCCATTGTGGTCCGGTCCGGCGTCGGGTACAGGCCGCGAAGCGTGAGCGGGGGCGAAGACGGCGCGGAGCGCCCGGTCGGCTGCCGCGATAAAAGGGTCTAAAGGATGCCTGGACTCCATCCATTCCATTATAAGCAGTGCTGCACACGCTTTGCGCCACCGCTTTGCATTGAGAGGCCCGCTTGAGTACACTTCCCCGCCTTTTTTCGACCCCTCTTTGTGATCCCTATGAATGAGCCTGCAACTGCAACCCAAGTGCCGACGAAGACCGTCTTCGCCAAAGCCGGCAG
>Ga0070665_100004396_pt1 | contig 14825 bp, 13 predicted proteins | sample KBSS13metaG_FD_65862 | JGI IMG/M metagenome (GOLD analysis project Ga0070665, IMG submission 65862) | Switchgrass rhizosphere microbial communities from Kellogg Biological Station, Michigan, USA - KBS S1-3 metaG | ecosystem: Host-associated > Plants > Roots > Rhizosphere > Soil ... | reverse complement strand
GCTTGTACGGGTTGAGCCGGCCCGGCGACGTGGCGAGCACGCCCGAGCACGCGTCGGCGTAGTCGATGACCTCGGCCGCGGTGAGCGCCTTCTCGGTGAGGATCTTCGAGTGCCAGTACGTGGCCCAGCCCTCGTTCATGATCTTCGTCATCGCCTGCGGCGCGAAGTAGTAGGCCTCGTCGCGCACGATCTCGAGCACGTCGCGCTGCCAGTGATCGAGCGGCGCGTGCTCGATCAAGAACTGCATCACGTCGCGCTGCGGCTGCTCGGGGAAGCGCCGCTTGGCCTTCTTGGCCTCTTCTTCTTTCTTCTTTTTCTGCGCTTCGAGGTAGCTCGGCGGGTTGATGAACGAATCCATGTAGCCCTTGGCGCGCAGCCGGCCGACCTGCGGCTCGGCCTCGTCGTCGTCGCGCTCCTCGGGCGTCTTCGGCGGCCGCGACCGCACGATGTACGCGGACATCGGATCGATCAGGTTCTCGAGCGACAGGCACGTATCGACAAAATCCTCGACAACGTCCTGGCCCCAGCGAGCCATGTGGCGGCGCACGCGCGATGCGTGGTTCGCCATGCCGTCGATCATCTTGCGGTTCGTCTTCGAGAAGTAATAGTTGTGCTTGAAGAAGTCGACGTGCGCGCACACGTGCGCCATCACGATCTTCTGATCGGTCGTCGAGTTGCCCTCGAGCAGGTACGCGTAGGCGGGATTGGTGTTGATCACCATCTCGTAGATCTTCGACAGGCCCCACTCGTAGCTCTTCGAGAGCTGCTCGTAGTCCATGCCGAAGCGCCAGTGCGGATAGCGCGTCGGGAAGCCGCCGTACGCGGCGACCTCGTTCATCGTCTTGTAGTCGAGGACCTCGTAGACGATCGGAAAGAAGTCGAGGCCGAAGTTCTTCGCGTAGCCTTCGACCTCTTCCTGGATGTCGCGCAGGTATGCGGGCAGCGCCTTGATCGCCGGCATCACTTCCCCTTGCCGAGGAACTCCTTGATGGAGTCCATGATCGCGTCCTTGCCTTTGATCTCGGAGGTCACGACGCGCTCGTCCTCGTCGAAGTGCTCGGTGAGATCCTTGATGAACTGGCCCGAGCCGTACGGCGACTCGACCTGACCGTAAGAGAACAGATTCACGTACGGCAGGACGTCTTTTTTCAAGAGCTCGACGCAGGTGTGCGTGTCGTCGACCGACCAGTTGTCGCCGTCGGAGAAGTGGAACGGATAGATGTTCCACAGATCCGACGGGTACTCGTCATCGATCATCTTCGCGCAGAGCTTGTAGGCCGAGCTGATCATCGTGCCGCCCGACTCGCGCGTCTTGAAGAACGTGTCGCGATCGACTTCCTTGGCCATCGCGTCGTGGATGATGTAGCGGCTCTCGATGCCGTGGTACTGCGAGCGCAGCCACGTATCGATCCAGAAGCTCTCGATGCGGACGATCTCTTTCTGCTCGTCGCCCATCGAGCCCGACACGTCCATCATGTAGATGATGACCGCGTTGGACTGTGGCAGCGGCTCGGATCGCCACGACCGATAGCGCTTGTCCTCCCGGATCGGGATGATGATCGGGTTCTTCGCGTCGTACGTGCCCATCGCGACCTGGCGCCGGATCGCCTGGCGGAACGTTCGGCGGAAGTGGCGCAGCGACTCCGGGCCCGTCGTGCGGATGCCCGAGTACTTGTCCTTCCACGCGACGATCTTCTCGGTGCCCTTGGGCTGGATGCGCGGCAGCGCGAGCTCTTCGCCCATGATCTCGGCGAGCTCCTGTAGCGAGACCTCGATGTCGAGCAGGTGATCGCCCGGCCGATCGCCGGCCTGATGGCCTTGCCCCGGCTGATCGCCGTCCTTGCCCTGGCCCAACGAGTCGCCCGGCTCGCCTTCGCCCTGGCCGACGCCGCCCTGCTGCTTGTCGCCGTGCTTGAAGTGCGGGATGTCGACCGACGGGATCGGGATCGCGACGGTGTCTTTGCCCTTCTTCGCGATCATCTCGCCCTGCGAGATGTACTTCCGCAGGTTCTGTTTGATCTTGCCGCGGATGATCTGGCGGAAGCGGCCGTGATCGAGGTCGATTTTTTGCGACATCAGAACACCACATCCGCCGCGTCACCGCGCGCGTTGATGAAGCACAGCCGCCCGCCTTGGCGCTTGGTGTGCTGGACCATTTCGAGCAGGCCGAGCGCGCGAGAGATCACGCCCGTGTAGTCGTCGGTCTCGAGCTCGACGCACAGCCGGGCCAAGAGCTCGGCCAGCGTGTGGTTGAGCTCCACGTTCACCGTGCCGATGCCCTGCCCGTCGCTCATCAGCTCTTCACATCTCCACGCGCGAAGATCGACGCGACGAAGTTGAGCACGTCGGTCGCCGACACCTCGTCGTAGCCGAAGTTCTTGATGAGGCGCTGCTTGACCACGTCGATCTTGGCCTGCGTGTCGCGGTCGACGACCGAGCTCACGAGCGAGGTCAGCTTGATCGAGTCCTTCTGGTCCTCGAACAGCTTCGCCTCGAGGGCCTTATGCAGCCGCTCGTTGGTCTTGTAGTCGAACGTGCGGCCCTCGATCGCGAGCGCGCCGATGTAGTTCATGATCTCGCGGCGGAAGTCGTCCTTGCGCGACTCCGGGATGTCGATCTTCTCCTCGATCGACCGCATCAGGCGCTCGTCGGGCTCTTCGTCCTGCCCGGTGTACGGGTTCTTGACGCGCTCCTTCTGCGTGTACGCCTTGATGTTGTCGATGTAGTTCGCGCACAGCTTCGCGATCATGTCCTCGTCGGCACTGATCGCGCGCTGCACCTCGTTCTTGACGATGTCTTCGTACTCCTGCTTCACGACGGAGAGCATCTCGCCGTAGCGCTTGCGGACCTCGTCGCTGTTGATGAGCGAGTGCGAGCGCAGGCCGCTCTCGAGCTCGTTCAGCACCATGAACGGGTTGATCGCGCCGTCGGCCTTGTCGCTGACGAGCGAGTTCGCGATCTTGTCCTGGATGTAGCGCGGCGAGATGCCGTCGAGGCCCTCGCGCTGCGCTTCCTTGCGCAGCTCCTTGATGTTGTCCTGCGTGAAGCCCGGCAGCGTCTTGCCGTCGTAGAGCTTGCTCTTCTGGAGCAGCGACAGCGAGTGCTTCTTCGGGTCCTCGAGGCGCGTGAGCACCGCCCACAGCGCCGCAACGTAGAGCGTGTGCGGCGCGATGTGCTTGCCGACCTTCGTCGACGTGAAGTCCTTCGTGTAGATCTTCACCTCCTCGGACACCTTCGTGATGTACGGGATGTCGACCTTCACGGTGCGGTCGCGGAGCGCCTCCATGAACTCGTTGTTGAGGAGCTTCTTGTACTCGGCCTCGTTGGTGTGGCCGAGGATCACTTCGTCGATGTCGGTCTGCGCGAACTTCTTCGGCTTGATCTTGCGCTCCTGCGTGGCGCCGAGCAGGTCGTACAAAAATGCGACGTCGAGCTTCAAGATCTCGACGAACTCGAGGATGCCGCGGTTGGCGATGTTGAACTCGCCGTCGAAGTTGAACGCGCGCGGATCCGAGTCCGAGCCGAACGTGGCGATCTTGCGGTAGTTGATGTCGCCGGTGAGCTCGGTCGAGTCCTGGTTCTTCTCGTCCTTGGGCTGGAACGTGCCGATGCCGATACGATCCTGCTCGCTGAGCACGAGCCGGCGCACGCGCACGTGCGACATCACCTTCTCGAAGTTGCCGCCGTAGTGGCGCATCAGCTCCTTGAAGATGAGGCGGCACGCCGGATTGACGTCGCCGTCGATCTTCACGCGATAGTCGTCGTTGCCGAGCCGCAGGTTGTCGATCGTCGCCTGGCGCCACTCGCGCGGAATCAAGCGCAGCGGCTCGTCGTGCATCGGCGACGGGAACGTCTCGTTGCCGCCGGCGAGCTCCGCGAGCGTGCCCGGCAACGTCCAGTAGTACGTGTAGAGCGCGCCGTCGGGCGTGCGCGAGTACTCCTCGAGGCCCTTCTTCAGCTGGCGCGCGATCGTCGACTTCGCCGAGCCGACCGGGCCGTGCAAGAGGATGATGCGGCGCTCGGTGCCGTAGCCCTGCGCGGCGCTCTTGAGCACGTTCATGAGGCGCATGAGCGGCACGTCGAGGCCGAACACGGCATCGCGACCGCCGTGGGCGTCGTCACGAAAGAACTTGTAGCGAACGAGCTTCTTCTTGTTGTCGATGTACTCCTCGACACCGTGCGAGAGCACCATGTCGTAGAGCCGCTGGTAGGCGTTGCGCGTGACGTGTGGCGTCCGTCGCACGAGGCTCAAGTAGTCCTCGAAGCTGCCTTCCCACGACAGCTCCTTGTACGTTGCATAGTTCTGTAGCTCGGCGATCTGTCCCACGAGCGTCATGCGATCGACCGTACCACACTCTGCGCGAGCGGAGCTGTCCCCGCCGTGCACACGGCGCTGTGCAAATCACTCACGTTGATCGGCGCGTTCTCGACGAGAAACACTGGTGGGAAGGGGGATCAAACCTTGACCAAGACGCTCATCGCTTCACTTGCATTGCTTACCGCTTGCTCTTCGAACCCACTCGACCCCGGCGCCGGCGACAACGGCGGCACCGGTACCGGCACGCTCACGGTCGACGGCACCGCGAGCGCTCGCCCGAGCGCGACCACGGCCTCGGGGCCATCCGATTTCAAGACCGACTTCGAGGTCGACATCAAGCTCGGCACGAGCGAGGTCACGACCGGCACGGTCACGATGACCAGCTCGAGCGGCAAGACCGCTCTCACGTTCGATCAGACGACGACGAACCACTGGATCGGCACCGCGGCCGGCTATGACGAGGTCTACCAGCTCGACGTCAACACCGGTACCGACAACGTGGAGGGCGTGCGCGTCGACGGGCCCGACATCCACACGATCACGTCGCCGAGCGCGAGCGCGTCGATCGACTCGACCGCGATGACCTCGGTGGCCTGGGCGCGCGGCGAGGCGGCGCAGAATGCCGTGCTGCATCTCGACGACACCAGCGGCGGCAACGGGGATCTCCCGATCACCGACAGCGGCTCGTTCGCGGTCCCCGCGAACACGTTCCAGGCGCAGAAAGATCAGACGCGGCCCGCGACGGTGAGCCTCACGCGCTCGAACCAGATCGCGCCGGCAGGCGCGACGCCGGGCTCGACGATGACCGTGTCGATCGAGAACGCCGTCGACGTGATCGTGCTCGCGAACCCGAACGCGAACTGACGCGCTACTTCTGGTAGCGGTCGACGTTGCGCTTGTGCTCGTCGAGCGTCCGCGAGAACACGTGATTGCGGGCGTCCTTCGCGACGAAGTAGAGGTAGTCGGAGCCGTCGGGCGCCAGCACCGCTTCGATCGAGCGGCGGCCCGGATTCGAGATCGGCCCCGGCGGCAGGCCCTCGTGCGTGTACGTGTTGTACGGGTTGTCCTGATCGCGAAGCTGTGCGGTGTGCAGTCGATCCTGGATGTTCCATCCCGCGCACGCCGCGCTCTTCTGGATCGGGACTTCACAGCCGTAGCGGATCGTCGGATCGGTCTCGAGCCGGTGCGGCTTGAAGTCGTCCTTGGTCAGGCGGTTGATGAACACCTGCGCGATGCGCGGCCGCTCGGCCGGATCGACCGCCTCTTTCTCGACGATCGACGCCATCGTGAGGATGTCGCGATCGCTCCAGTGCAACCGATCTTTCAGCTTGGCCGCGTCGCGGCCGTGTTGCGCGAGGAGCTCGTTCCAGACCAGCTGATGCCGCGCGATCAAGCGCTCGAGCACGGTGCGCGGCTTCTCGCCGACGCGAAACTCGTACGTGTCGGGGAACAGGTAGCCGTCGACCGAGTCGCCGGTGATCGCGTGCTCGGCGAGAAAGTCCTTGTCGCGTGCGAGCGCCTCGAGGTCCTTCGCCGGCGCGACACGCGCCTGCTCGAGGATCGCGAAGTACTCGAGCATGTTCTTGCCCTCGGGGAGCGTGACCTTGACCGTCACCTCCTTGACGCCGGCGACCAGGATCTTGAGGACCGCGTCGGGCGTGAGGTCGTCCTTGATGAGGTACTTGCCGGTCTTGACGTTGGTCGTGTCGCCTTCCCACATCGCGTACATCCGAAACCACGTCGGCCGATCGATCACGTGCTTGTCGGCGAGCATCCGCGCGATCTGCGGGAACGTCATGCCGCTCTTGACCTCGACCTCGACGTCGAGCCCGCTGCCGAGATGTGCCTGATCGGGATACGCGAACGCGCGCCGCACGAAGATCCCGGCAACCGCGAGCACGATCACCACCGAGGCGACGACGACCGCGAGGGCGATCCTGAACGAGCGCTTGGGCATCCGACGGGCTGGTTTTATACCTTGTTGGCCTTGTTCCTCAGCCACGTGTCCAACCAACTCTGAAGAATCACCACCGCGGCTTGACGATCGATCACTTCTTTCCGCTTGGCGCGTGACAGATCGGCAGCGAGCAGCACGCGCTCGGCCTCGGCGGTCGAGAAACGCTCGTCTTGCTCGTGCCATTTCATGGCTTCACCGAGCTTGGCGCGCAGCGTCTGAGCGAAGCCCCGAACGCGCCGCGCTCGGTGCCCGATCTTGCCCGTCAGCTCGAATGGCATTCCGACAACGACGTCGGTGATCGCATGCTGGATCACCAATGTCTGGATCGCCGACACGTCCCTGTCGGTTCCGGCTCGTTCGATCACGCACACCGGGTGCGCCGCGATCGCCGCTTCATCGGTGATCGCCACGCCAATGGTCTTTTGGCCCACGTCGAGCCCTAGCGCACGCATGCGCTCAAGCAATTCCGGAAAAATAAAGGCCCTGCAAGGGGGATTGCAGGGCCTGGGCGCAGATCGAAAGAGCTACTGATTGCCTCAGGTGGTGGGGGAGACCAGCAGGATGAGGGGAGGGAACCACCGGTCATCCACCGAGTCGAAACGTTCACTCAAACGTCGCGCGTGGGATTCTTTAGTTTTCAAACCAGACCTCGCGAGGAGGTATTCCGTTGCTTGGAAGCTCGAAACGACTGCCTGGTTGCACGAAAACATGAGCACGAACGGTGCCAGCTCCCAACTCGCGATCGCTGCGCGAATTGCGCGAGATCGCTGACCACGAAACAGCGTCTTAGCGACGGTGCGGCGACAACACCTGTCACTTCCGAGTCTCACAGCTGGCCAGTCGTGTGGCCACCTCGCAGTGCTATGAGATCACCTCATGTCCGACGAGACCACGACGCCGCCGAAGATCCAGGTTCAGATCGACGATGATGTTTCGCAGGGCGTCTACGCGAACCTCGTTTTGTTGAACCACACCGAGAACGAGTTCGTGCTGGACTTTGCGTTCATCCAGCCGTCCAACGGCCGGGCCAAGGTCCGGGCTCGGGTGATCTCGTCGCCACGCCACACCAAGCGGCTGCTCAACGCGCTCCAGAAGAACCTCGAGCGGTACGAAGAGCGGTACGGCCGGGTCGAGCTGGGCCCCGACGAAGAGCCGTCGTTCCACTGAGATTCGAGGAAGGTCGCCCGGCCCGGCGACGTAGCTCGAAAGATTCTCGATTCCGGTTCCGCTTCGCTGTTCCCTATTTTCTGGGACCGCCGGGCGAATAGAAAAGCGGAAGCTGAATTTTCTACGCGACTGCCGCTTCGAGAATCTCGAGCGTGCCGGCATCGAGATCGAGGATCGCGTCGGCACCGAAAGGCACCGCCTCGTTGTGCTGGCCGTGGCCGATCGGTGCACCGACCGCGGCCGGCACGCGAGCCGCGGCCAGCCGCTCGAGGATCGTCTGCAGCGCCGCATCGTCGGGATCGGGCTCGCCGGTCGGCGGCTTCGGATCCACGCAGCGCGTGAGCTCGCCGAGGATCACCGCGCGCGCCTTGCCGAGCTCGCCGGTCAGGATCATCTGCGTCAGGTAGCGATCGAGCTCGTAGGGCTTCTCGCCGACCTCTTCGATCAGCGCGAGCGCGCCGGCGAGCGGCACCTGCCACGGCGTGCCGACGAGCACGGAGATCAGCGTGAGGTTGCCGGGGATCAGCGGGCCGCGCAGCACGCCGGTGCCGTGCGACGCCAGCGGCCACGGCCGCACGCCGGGCGCGCGCGGCTCGGTCATGAGCGCGATCAGCTGTGCGAGGTCGCCATCGCCGAGATCACCGAGCTGCGCGACGACCGGTCCGTGGATGCCGCGCACGCCGGCCGCGTGCGCCCACGAGAGCAGCGCCGTCGCGTCGGAGAAGCCGATGATCGGCTTCGGATCGCGCACGAGCGCGCCGGGATCGAGCCGCGGCAGGAGACGCGTGATGCCGTAGCCGCCGCGCGCGAGCAGGATCGCGCGGACGTCGGGATCCGCGATCATCGCGGCGAGCTCCTCGGCGCGCACGTCGTCGCTCGCGTTCAAGTAGCTCGGCACGCCGGCCGGATGCGGCGCGAGCACCGACGCGCCGACGCGCAGCCGGAACGCATCGCCGAGCCGCGCGAGCCCGCGCTCGAAGCGATCGTGCTTGACCGGCCCCGCCGGCGAACAGATGCCGAGCGTCTCGCCGCGCCGGATTCGCGGCGGAATCATCGGCGCTTGCGCTTGCGGCGCTGCACGCTGCCGCCGGGTTTCGTGTCGGTCGGCGACGACGGCTCGTCGTCGTCGTCGCTCATCACGGGGATGTTGCCGGTCGTCGCGGGATCGAGCCCGAGCGCTTCGAGATCGACGGCCGCCATGGCGACCGTGCGCTTGCCGTCGTCGACGATCGGCGCCTGCATGTCGGGCTGCGATTCGCCGCCGGGCACGATGTCGATCTGCTGCGTGTCGCGCCCTTCGGGCTCGGCGGGCAACTCGGCGGCGGCCATCGCGGCCGTGTTGCGGCCGTCGTCGACGAGCTCGGGCACCGCCGAGGTTCGCTTGGGCCGGACCGTCGCGACCACGGGCGTCGCCGGCGGCTCCGGCGCGAGCTCGGGCAGCGTGACCCGCGAGCTCCACCACGCGCGCGCGCCCTCGCCGTCGAGCGCCGGCTTCACGAGCATGCCCGGCACGTGCTCCGCGCCGCCGACCTGCTCGTGGATCTCGGTGACGATCGCGCTCGTCACGAGGCCATCGTCGGTCGCGATGCCGATCGATGTGCCAACCGGCATCGGCGTCGGGAGCTCGACATAACCCGAGCTCGGCCGCACCTGGGTCAGCTTCACTCGCCGCCCCAGTGCGAGCCCGCGATACGTGAGGTCCACGAAGCTCTCGCTCATCGCGGGCATCTTACTGCATGCTGCGTGGCCGTGAGCGTCCTCAGCCGGCTTCGCCAGCTCCGCACCTCGGGACCGCACGACGACGTCGGCGCGCGCACCCAGGCGCTCGTCGTGCACGGCAACGAGTTCGGCTTCGATCCGTTCGGGTTATCGCGCCAGAGCCTCGAGGCCGCGATGACCGTCGCGCGGTTGGTCTATCGCTACTACTTTCGGGCCGAGTGCCACGGCATCGAGAACCTGCCGGCGAGCGGGCGCGTCGTGCTCGTGTCGAATCACTCGGGGCAGCTGCCGTTCGACGCGCTCGTGATCGGCTCGGCGTGCTTTCTCGAGCCGCCGCAACCGCGGCTGGTGCGCGCGATGGTCGAGTTCTTCGTGCCGACCGTGCCGTTCGCCTCGTACCTGTTCGCGCGCTGGGGACAGATCACCGGCACGCCGGAGAATTGCCGGCGCCTGCTCGCCGCCGACGAAGCCGTGCTGGTGTTCCCCGAAGGCGCGCGCGGGATCTCGAAGCCGTTCTCGAAGCGCTACCAGCTCGCCGATTTCGGCTCGGGCTTCATGCGGCTCGCGCTCGAGGCCGGCGCGCCGATCGTGCCGGTCGCGGTGATCGGCGCCGAAGAGCAAGCGCCCGCGATGAACGCCAAGATCCTCGCGAAGCTGTTCGGCGTGCCGTCGTTCCCGATCGTGCCGTATCCGCCGTTCGTGGCCGCGGTGCCGCTGCCGGTGAAGTACCGCGTGTACTTCGGCGAGCCGATGCGCTTCACCGGCGATCCCGACGACGACGACGACGACCTCGCCGAGCGCGTGAAGACCGTCAAGAACCGGATCGAGTCGATGATCCACATGGGCCTGCGCGGACGGAAGCATGTCTTCTGGTGAGCCGACGAAGACCGCCGTCATCACCGGCATCTCGGGGCGGCTCGGCCGGATCGTCGCGCGCCGCCTGCATCACGCCGTCGGCTGGCGGATCGTCGGCCTCGATCGACGGCCGATGCCGGGGCGCCCGAAAGACATCGAGCATCACGAGGTCGATCTGCGCAGCAAGAAGGCGCGCGAGATCTTCCGAGCCAATCAGGTCGACGCACTGATCCATCTCGGCGTGATGCACGATCCGCGCGCTCGGCCGGCGGAGCTGTACTCGTGGAACATCACCGGCACCGCGAAGCTGCTCGAGTATTGCCAGACGTATCACGTGCCGAAGGTCGTGCTGCTTTCGAGCGCGAACGTGTACGGGCCGCGCCCCGACAATCCGCAGTTCCTCACCGAAGACGCACCGCTACTCGCCGCACAGCGCTTTCCCGCGATGCGCGACCTGGTCGAGATCGATCACCTCGTGTCGACGTTCCTGTGGAGAGCGCGCGAGATCGACACGGTGGTGCTCCGGCCCACGCACATCGTCGGGCCGGTCCACAACGCGCCGTCGAACTACCTCCGGATCGAACGACCGCCCGTGCTGCTCGGCTTCGATCCGATGGTGCAGCTGGTCCACGCGCTCGACGTCGCCGAGGCGATCATGCTGGCGCTCGCGCCCGGCCGGCGCGGCATCTACAACGTGGTCGGCCCCGGCGAGGTGCCGCTATCCGCCGTGCTCCACGAGCTCGGCCGAGCCCCGCGCTGGATCCCGCATCCGCTCGCCAAGAGTGTGCTCGGGCTGGCGTTCCGGCTCGGGTTCTCGAGCTTCCCGGTCGCGGAGCTCGATTTCATTCGGTACGTCTGCATGATCGACGGTCGCCGCGCCGCGGCAGAGCTGGGCTATCGGCCCCGTTTCGGGTTGCGCGAGACGATCTCGGCAGCCCAGGAAGTGCCGTGATCTATGCCCTTGTTCCGTATCCCCCGGCCACACCAGGTGTGTCGCGGCGTTCACAGCTAACTTTTTGTCTCAACTCCCGGGCACCTCGGCACTACCATCGGGAAGTCAGATTCTCGTCGCCAGATCCTGCGATCGGACGTTTTTTCGGGCATTTTTGTCGTGGTTGACGACGCGAGTCCCGGATTCGCCCGCTCAGGTGTCGATGCGTTAACGGGTTCTCAACGAGTTCGATCCCGCCGCCAGAATGGCACGCAGACTGCTTCGTTCTCGGCTCACCGCACGTCCCCACCAAGAGGAACGACCCCACATGAAGAAGCTACTCCACCTGCTCCCGTTCGTCCTGATGCTCGCCGGTTGCGAGCTCTACTTCGGAGGCAACAACAGCAGCGGCGATGGCTCGTGGAGCTATTGCGGCTCTGACGGCTACTACCAGTGCGACAGCAACAACAACTGCACGCTGGTGAGCTCGACCTGCCCGCCCGACACCACCGGTGAGTCCGGCGGCTCGAACGGCTACACCTGCTCGTCCAACACGGACTGCGCCGCGGGCTGTTTCTGCGAGAACGGCACGTGTGAAGAGGGTGGCTTCTGCACCACGAACGCCGACTGTGGCAGCGGCTTCTTCTGCGATACCTCGCGCTCGTCGTGCGAGCCGAACCCGACCCCGACCCCGGTTGGCTGCGGCTCGAACGCGGACTGCACGGGCGCCGAGCAGTACTGCGACGCGACCACGAACACCTGCGCGACCGGCAGCTGCGCGGGCACGATCACCTGCAACCAGGGCGCTCCGACCTGCCCGAGCGGCCAAGCCCCGGTGATCGCGAACGGTTGCTACACCGGCACCTGCCAGGCGATCGCCTCGTGTGACGCGCCGCCGGCGTGCGCCAACATCAACGACGAGCCGGACTGCTTGAACCGCGCGAACGACTGTACGGCGGTCTACACCGGCATCGACTGCACGAACCCGAGCACGGGTGCGTCGTGCACGATGGGTGAGAGCGGCTGCACCTGCGCGAGCTTCCAGTTCGACCACTGCGGCGCTAACTAGTACTCGGGGATTCTGCGGATAAAACGAACGGGTCGGCCTCCGCCGGCCCGTTTGGCCTTTTCGGCGTACGGTCTGGGTATGGGCTTCGAGTTTTCCGAGACGATGTCGGGCACGGTCGAGTGGGATGCGGCGCCTGGCCAGCGCCATCCGTTTCGGTTCGACGTGACCGCCCACGCGGCGTCGTTTCGGGATCACATGTTCACCGGCCACGCCGAGCTACGAGGCAAGGTGCTGGCCCCTCCGAAGGCCCGCGACGCTCCCGCCGAGGGGATGATCACGATCCGCCCGCTCGGCGGCCGCATCATCCGCTACGAGCTCGCATTCACGGGCGACGACGGCGTGCGCTACTCGATCGTGGGCCAGAAGGACATCGACTTCTGGCACCCGCTCAAGACGTTCACGACGTTACCGGCCGAGATCGTCGACGCGGAGCACCGCCGCGTCGGGACAGCGCTGACCCGCTTCGATTTGCGCCGCGATTGGTGGCGGTTTCTCCGCAGCTTCCGACCTGCCTGAATCGCCAGGTTTCGGTGTAGCTCCGCGGGAACAATGGTAAGAACCACCGACGGTAGCTATGGGCTTCATTCAATCGATTTTCGGCAGCAAGAACCAGCGTGAGCTGAAGAAGCTCCAGCCCAACGTCGACCGCATCAATCAACTCGAGGCCACGATGAAGGCCAAGAGCGATGCGGAGCTCAAGGCGATCACCGGCGAGTTACGCACCAAGCTCGACAACGGCGCCACCCTCGACGACGTGTTGTGCGAAGCCTTCGCAGCCGTACGCGAGGCCGGCGTCCGCGTGCTCGGCATGCGGCACTACGACGTCCAGCTGATCGGCGGCATGGTCCTGCACTCCGGCCGGATCGCCGAGATGCGCACCGGCGAGGGCAAGACGCTCGTCGCGACCCTGCCCTGCTATCTCAACGCGCTGCCCAAGAAGGGCGTCCACGTCGTCACGGTCAACGATTACCTGGCGAAGCGCGACGCCGAGTGGATGGGCCGGCTCCACGGCTATCTCGGCCTCACGACGGGCGTCGTGGTCCACGGCCTCGACGACTTCGAGCGCCAGCGCAACTACAACTTCGACATCACGTACGGCCAGAACAACGAGTTCGGCTTCGACTACCTGCGCGACAACATGAAGAACTCGCCGGACCGCATGGTCCAGCGCGGGCTCAACTACGCGATCGTCGACGAGGTCGACTCGATCTTGATCGACGAGGCGCGCACGCCGCTCATCATCTCCGGCTCGGCCGAGCAGTCGGCGGACCTCTACGTGAAGGTCGACCGCCTCATCCCGCGGCTCAAGCGCGAGGTCGACTACACCGTCGACGAAAAAGCGCACTCCGCGATGCTGACCGACGACGGCGTCGAGCAGATGGAGAAGCTGCTCAACGTCGACAACCTGTTCGAAGCCAAGAACATCCAGCTCGTCCACCACGTCAACCAGGCGCTGCGCGCCCACACCTTGTACAAGCGCAACGTCAACTACCTCGTCGAAGACGGCAAGGTCGTGATCGTCGACGAGCACACCGGCCGCAAGATGCCGGGCCGGCGCTGGAGCGACGGCCTGCACCAGGCGATCGAGGCCAAGGAAGGCGTCACCGTCGAAGAAGAGAACCAGACGCTCGCGACGGTCACGTTCCAGAACTACTTCCGCATGTACAAGAAGCTGTCCGGCATGACCGGTACGGCCGATACCGAGGCGCCCGAGTTCAACGAGATCTACAAGCTCGACGTCTCGGTCATCCCGACCAACAAGCCGATCCGGCGCAAGGATCTCGCCGACCTCGTCTACAAGAACGAAGCCGGCAAGTTCCGCGCGGTCGCCAACGACATCGAGGACTGCCACAAGCGCGGTCAGCCGGTGCTGGTCGGCACGGTCTCCGTCGAGAAGTCGGAGGTCGTCGCCAACATCCTTCGCGAGAAGGGCCTGCCGTACAACGTGCTCAACGCCAAGCAGCACCAGCGCGAGGCGTCGATCGTCGCGCAGGCCGGCCGCAAGGGCGCGATCACGATCTCGACGAACATGGCCGGCCGCGGCACCGACATCTTGCTCGGCGGCAACCACGAGGCGATGGCCAAGGACGCGCTCGCCGAAGAGCGCGAGAAGCTTGTCGCGGAAGCGTCCGCGGCCAAGCCGCCCGGCGCCGACGGCGCTACGGATGACGGTAACCCGTACCGCGGGTCGAGCCAGCCCGACTTCGACGAGGACAAGCGCTACAAGGAGCTGCTCGCGCAGTTCAAGGCGCAGTGCGAGGCCGAGCGCGACGAGGTGATCGCGGCCGGAGGGCTCAAGATCGTCGGCACCGAGCGCCACGAGTCGCGCCGCATCGACAACCAGCTGCGCGGCCGCGCCGGTCGTCAGGGCGATCCCGGCGGCTCGCGGTTCTACCTGTCGCTGCAGGACGACCTGCTCCGCATCTTCGGCCTCGACAAGATGACCGGCCTCATGGAGCGGCTCGGGCTCGAAGAAGACGTGCCGATCGAGTCGCCGATGGTGACCAAGTCGATCGAGAACGCGCAGAAGAAGGTCGAGGGCCAGAACTTCGACCGCCGCAAGAACGTCCTCGAGTACGACGACGTGATGAACCAGCAGCGCAAGACGATCTATGCGCTGCGCCGGCAGGTCCTCGACGGCCGCTATCACCGCGAGCCGACCGAGGACGAGCAGAAAGCCGGCATCGTGCCCGAGCCGGTCAGCGAGAGCGGCGACTGGACGCCCGAGTCGCTCGCTCCCGACGCCAAGAAGCGGATCACCTCGATGATCGAGGAGCTCAAGACCAAGGTCAAAGAGCGCGACGACGCG
>Ga0070665_100004392_pt1 | contig 14829 bp, 10 predicted proteins | sample KBSS13metaG_FD_65862 | JGI IMG/M metagenome (GOLD analysis project Ga0070665, IMG submission 65862) | Switchgrass rhizosphere microbial communities from Kellogg Biological Station, Michigan, USA - KBS S1-3 metaG | ecosystem: Host-associated > Plants > Roots > Rhizosphere > Soil ... | reverse complement strand
GCCAGCGAAATCAACATGAGCTTCATGATTGAAGAAGACGATGCCGATGAAGCCGTCCGCTCGCTTCACGCCGCGTTCTTCAAAGATCCTGATCCCAGCATCTTTGACGTCGAGGCCCGCAAAGCGCCGATAAGCTCGTAGTCCGGAGCCTGTGTGGTCGATGCGGGCGGTCTCATTCAACTGCTGTCATCAGAAGCAAAGAAACCGGCTCGCGTAAGCTAGGAGTTGGAAAGCTATCAGCAGGGAGCTCTCAGCCATGCTTCTTCTCATTCTGGGTAAAGGAAAGACCGGCTCGCTCGTCGCGGAAGTGGCACGCGAGAGGGGCCATGGTGTGCGTACGCTAGACATCAACGAGAATCGGCACGCTTCTGCCCTGAATGGCCCCAACCTGGCAGGGGTCGACGCCGTCATTGACTTCACCACTCCGGAAGCGGCTGTCGAAAACATTCGAGCCGTCCTCGCGCTTGGCTGTCGCATTGTGGTGGGGACGACGGGCTGGTACTCACAGCTGCCAGAGCTGAAGGCGATTGCCCATCGACGCGGCGGTGCGCTGCTCTACGGCACCAACTTCTCCATTGGCGTCCAGAAGCTCTTCCGCCTCACGGCGGAGCTCGCCCGCATCGAAGGCTATAAATTCGAGATCAGCGAGACACACCACACCTCAAAGCTAGACGCGCCCTCAGGTACCGCGATTACTCTCAAAGAAATTATCCACTCCGTTCAGCCCGGCATCGACGTGCCCATCGAATCCCAACGTATCGGGGACGCCAAGGGCGAGCACATTGTCAGGGCCAGCAGTGAGCACGACGTCATCGAACTTCGCCACGACGCCTTTTCTCGCCGGGGGTTCGCATTGGGTGCGGTGCGTGCCGCGGAATGGGTTCACGGCAAATCAGGGGCCTGGGAGTTCCGAGAGATCTTCGACCAACTCTGAACGCAAATCAAGTAGGACGTTCAACGCAGTCGAAATCGACCACATCAAGAGCTCTTCGAAAAAACCAGCTTGAGATGTCCTTAAGTTACTGCTTGCCGCCGAATACTACGGTGACGTTCGTCTCGACTGCCACAGGCTGACCATCAAGCATGTAGGGCTTGTATTTCCACGTCTTCACCGCATCCACTGCCGACGGGGCCAGCAGCTTCGGTCCGCTCAACACCTGGATACCCTCAATCGTTCCCTGCTTGGTGATGGTGGCTTTCAAAATCACGGTTCCTGTGATGTGCGCGTCCTGCGCGAATTTGGGATAGGCAGGGGCAGTCTTGTGAACGATCATTCCTGCCGCGACACCAGCCGAAAGAGCGACGACGTGAGGCACGACCTTCGCCTTCGCCCCGGCGCCGAACACCGATCCCGGCACCGAATTGTTGTCGTCGAGTGAAACCGGAGTGGGGGCACTCGGGGGCGGCTCTTCAGCGGGAGCAGCCTTCTTGATCTGTCCGGCGATTCGCGTCGGCGCTACCAGTTGGGCCGCCATTGCATCCGGTGATACGGGTGCGGGAGTCTCGGTCTCCTGCGCTGTATCGGAGGCCTGGGCCTGTGGTTGCCCTGCGCTGGGTTTCGGGGTAGAAGCCTGGCTGTTGCTTCCCGTCTTCCCTGTGGCATTCACGATCAGGCGGTCACTCGCTGCCGGATCGACCTTTTCGACCGGCGAATCGGTTGGTGTCGAGGCCTGCTGCGGCTGCTTGGCATTGGCAGTTGACGGCGATGGAGTGGAAGATCGAGTAAAGACAACCAGCAGCACCAGTGCCAACACAACGGGTCCTGCCGCGATCAACACCCACTTCATCACGCTGGCGCCTTGTTTTTCGGCAGCCTCGCTCGGCTCGGCCTGAAACATCGATGAGCGGAAGATATCAACAGCCACGGGAGGCCGCTCGATCGGAGGAGCGATGGGAGTCGGAGCGACTTCAGCGACAGGTTCCGGCTGCGGTTCTTCTACCTTCGGCACGACCCGCGCGGGTTCTGGTGCTTTGCGTTTTTCCGGCACCAGGCTCGGACGCGGACGAGTATCCGGCTTGGGGATCTCCGGCATCGATGCGCGGCGAAGATTCACGGCATCCCAGGCGGCGAAATCGGACTCTTCGGCGGCAGCCAGGGACGACTCCGCTTGAATAGCTGGTTTGTCCTGATCCGTTTCTTTCAAAATGTCCGGCAGAACCCGGGTCTCTGGAGTGCGCGCCGGCTTAGCCTCAACTGCGGGCTCAGCCTTCTTCTCGGGAACGATCGGAGTCACGTTGGCACGCGGAGCGACTGGAACCTGCGCCTGGGGGGGCTTCGCGGTCGGCTGCGGAGAGACCTGTCTCGCCACGGGCCTTGGCGCAACCGGAGCCGGCCTGGGCATAGGACTTGGGGATGCGGACGTTGTTGATCCGTCTTCAGCAGGAAGCGGCAGAAAGTCGCGCGCACCGGCACGCATGCAGCTCTTCAATAGATCTTCGTCCGTCCGGGCGGAGTACGCCATGACAGCTGGTCCGAGTTCGGAAAGCTTGGAGATAATCTGAAGCGCATAGCTCTCGTCGGTGTCGACATCGACCAACACAACGTCGAACTTCGTTTCCATCATCCGCGCCAGATCGTTCAGAGTCGCGGGATAATCGATGAACTCGTGGACCTTGCGGCCCTCAGCGGAGGCGAGAGCCTTGGCAACAGTCTGTCGATGTGCATCATTTGGACCAATCAGCGCAACCGCCATTCCCCTGGGGTCGCTTGAACTCTGCGGTTCGGCAAGCTGCGCATCGGTCGAAATCTCAGCTCTGGCGATCATGATCCTTGATCCTCTTCTCGTTCGCTGTCGAGCATCTTGCCGCACCGTTGCATCCTGCGGCAGGTATGAGTTCGACATCGCCGACACGGGCAAGAGTGAGTCTGCCCTTTGCGGCGGTTACTGAAACAGGGATCTGGGAAATGTGACGCGTTGCGAAGCGCTTTTAGCACCGATCAAAGGCACTTTAGATTCAGCTTTTTGCGCAATTAACGCTCACTGCCTGCAGCTCGCGCATGCTGAATTCTCTGGTTCTGTAAACGACATCGTAACGGTTTGGCGGCCCTGATGGAACCACTGGGCTACTTGACCCACATGCCTTTCGTCACGTTTGTGATTGACTGGACCCCAGACCTTCGTGCCACGTAAACCTCTTGGGAATCCAACATTTACAATCCACCTAACCATGTCACTTCGTCTCGCCACCCCCGCCGATATTCCCGCCATCATGGCTTTGGAATCCAACCCGGTCGCTCGCCAATTTGTTGGCCAGTGGAGCGAGGGGCGCCATCGTGCCACATTGAGCGGTGGCGATGCACGCTACTACGTAAGAGAGACCAGCGGCGCGATTGAAGCCTACGTGATTCTTCGAGGCCTTGGCGAAGATTCACGCTCGATAGAGTTGAAGCGGACCGTTGTTGGTGTGCCGGAGCGCGGACTCGGCCGACGGATTCTCGCAGAGGTCATTCAAATCTGTTTTCGTGAGTTGCATGCCCACCGGCTGTTCCTCGACGTCTTTGAGGACAACGCGCGCGCACGCCATCTCTATGAGAGCCTCGGCTTCAAATACGAAGGAATCATGCGGGAGGCTGCTCACCGCGAAGGACGCTGGTTCGATCTGCACCTGATGTCGATACTCGAATCGGAGTACAGCTGACGTTCATCACAGCGCCTCACAGGCCTCAATCGATATACACTTTTGATGATGGAAACGACAGGTTGTGGTACGGCAATCGTTACGCCTTTCCGGGCGGACGGAACGATCGACGAACCCGCGCTCTGGGCGCTTGTGAACTGGCAGATCGACGCAGGGATCGACTTCATCGTGGCGTGCGGATCTACAGGCGAAGCTGCCACTCTGGACGAGCAGGAGTGGCTTCAGACCATTCGAATCGTTGTTGAAGCTGCCGCCGGCCGGGTTCCGATATGGGCGGGGTGCACTCATAACTGCACACGGGTTCTTCTTCATCAGGCCGCCATACTCCGCCAGGTTCCAGGCGTTGAAGCCGTGCTTTCCGCAAACCCGTACTACAACAAGCCAACACAAGAAGGTCAATTCCAGCATTTTCTGGCTCTGGCAAAGATGGTCGCCCCGATACCGGTCTGCCTTTACAACGTTCCTGGCCGCACTGGTGTAAACCTTGATCCTGAGACGGTGGTTCGATTGGCGGAGGCAGCGCCGAATATACAGGCCATCAAGGAGGCCAGCGGCAAACTGCCCCAGATCGCCGAACTTGTGCACTCGCTCCCGTCGGCTTTCAAGGTCTTTTCGGGCGACGACAATCTTGGTCTTGCAGCCATCGGTGTCGGTGCCCAGGGGCTGATCAGCGTCGCATCCAATGAAATACCCGGTGAGATGGCTCGCATGATCAATGCCGCTCTTCACGATGACTGGGCAGAAGCGCGCGAGCTTGAGCGGCGCTTCGGACGGCTTTTCGAGGCCAATTTTTGGGAATCGAACCCAGGCCCGGTGAAAGCAGTTCTGAATTTGATGGGCCGTACCTCAGATACCGTTCGTTTGCCGCTCGTTCCCCCGGCCCCGGCAACAAAAGCCAGACTCGAACGTCTCGCAGGAGAACTGGGGTTATTAAAGTTCTCCCCTGTCCCCGCCGGCGATATGCGGATGTTCTAACGAGAGGCATCCGGGCAGTGCAAGATAAGTCTCGCAACAGAACATGCGAATGCAGAGCCGCCCGTCACGCACTTGCCGGCGTCCGCAGTTCGGCCAGCGCCGCCGTCAGGTCCGTGGCTAGAGACTTCTGTACATCGTTGCCGAGCTTGGCCCCGTTCTGAGTCAGGTAGAAGACGTCAATGGCCGTTTCGCCTTCCGTATCGATCAGCGCCACCTCAATGTTGCACTTATGCTGGCTAAGCGTCAGAGCGATCTGCCGAAGAACGCCCGGGCCATCCTGGGCAACCACTTGCAGCAAGGTCGAGTGAGTTGACGACTCCGAGTCGAACTGCAGCCTTGTTGCAACCTCGACTTTGACACTGCCACTGCCGCTCATGTGCCGGCGAGAGTCCAGCAGTTGCTCTACCGGAATCTTCTGCCCTACGACATCGTGCAGATATTCGAGGAAGCGATCCTTCTCGCTCGGATTCAACTCTATGGTCCTGAAAACGTCGGTGAATTGGAAGCTGTCGACCACGACTCCAGCGTCGTTCGAGAACGCGCCGGCCTTCACAATGTTCATACCCCATGCGGCCAGCGCGCCCGCAACATCGGCGAAGAGCCTGCTGCGGTCCCGCACAATTACGGTCAAATCGAAAAGTTGACGATGAGGTCTTAGATCAAGCTGGACCGGATTTTTGTCGAGGTTGAGTGCGAGTTGAAAGTGGTTGCGGATGTGCTCCGGAAGGCGGGTCTGTAGATAGCGTTGCGGAAGGCCTTCCAGAAATTGTCGAAGCGAATCGTACTGGCTCGACGGCACCATCGATCGAATCCGGTTCAGCAATGTCGGATCAATCGCCGAGTGATATCGCACCTCATCCACGCTGCGATCCATGAAGTTCGCCGTAGCCATGTAGAGCTGCCAGAGATTCTCGGCTTTCCACGGTGTGAGAGCTTCAGGATTAACGGCCTTGATGTCCGCATATGTCATCAACGTCAGCATCTTCAAGATTGCGGGACTTCCGACCTTTTCCGCGAAGTTCCTGATATTGTCCGCGTCAAAGATGTCCCTGCGCAGCGCATTGGACATATCCAGGTGCAGCCGGATCAACTTTAGAACCTGATCGCGTTCTTCCGAGTCAAAGTCCAGTCTCGCCAGGAAACCGTCTGCGAGTTCCACGCTCTGCCCGGTATGCTCACCGTTGCGGCGCCCCTTGCCGGTATCGTGCAACAGCAGCGAAAGCAAAAAGAGGTCTAGTCTGTCGATTTCGGGCAGCAGCTGCGCCAGTCGCTGCTCGTAGTCGTGCGCCGGTTGGCGGAGGCTGTGCACGTTGTCGATGGTCAGGAAAGTGTGCTCGTCGACGGTGTACCGGTGATAGCTGTCGCGAATAACCAGAGCGTCGATCAGGTGAAACTCTGGAATCAGCATCTCCAATACGCCCAGAGCATGCATCGTTCGTAGCGCGTGCGCCGCGTGAGGTCCAAGCAGCACTTCGCGCAGCGCATTCCAGAGGTAAGGCCCTTCCGGGATGTGAATCGCCAGCGCCGGAAGCGCATCGGTAATCCGATCCTCGGCCGCCTGCGACAGCGCATATCCATGCGTAGCCATCAGAGAGAACACCCGCAGAATCGCCGCGGTATCGCTGAATTGTGCACCGGGCAGGATATCGATCCGGCCCTGATCCAGAATGAAATCCGTTCCGGCGATGGGAGTCCGCCGCCGGCGGAATTGCCGGTAAAAGCTAACCGGTGCGGGCAGATGCTCCATCAGAAGAGCTGCGCGGCGATAGATCACCCGTGCATGCCGGTAGTACGTTCGCATCCAGTACGCGGGGTCGGCTGTGCCCCTCGTTTCTAACCCGATCGAATTCGCCGCCGCCTCATCCTGCGACTGCCAGTCCAGCGTGTTGTCATCGCGTCCGTGACGAAAATGCAGAAAACATCGCGCCGCTGCCAGGAAATCGAATGCCGCCTCAGCATCGCCACGGGCGCTCTGGAAAACACCTCCGCGCTGCCGTGGCCACTCTTTCGTATCTTTGAGATGAAAGAGCAGCGCGAACCACACCGCAAGGTGATAATCCCTCAGGCCCCCCGGACACTCTTTAAGATTTGGCTCAAGATGGAAGATGGTGTTTCCGTATTTCGCGTGCCGGCTTCGGGCAATTTCGCCGAGCTTCTGCGTAATCGTGTTCCACTCGCTCAGAATGAGCCCAGGAAACACCGTCTGGTGCAATTGCTGGTAAAGAGGGAACTGACCGGCCAGAAACCGTCTGTCTAGGGTCGCCAGCGTGAACTCAAGATTGTCGGGATCAAACCGGCTCGCTTCTTTCACGGTTCTCGAAGTAGGGCTCGCGCGAAGCCCAATATCCCACATTCCCTGAATGATCGACCGAACAGCCTCTTTGGTGTGCTCCTCCGTTTTCTCGTCGGCGAAGGCAAACAACACGTCGATGTCGGAATAGGGAAAGAGGTCTTTGCGTCCGTAGCCTCCCAGTGCCAGCAGAGAGACGTTCTGCGCGGGCTGCCCTGCGAACGCCCGCCGCCACATTTCAATGAGGATACGGTCGACAACCGCGGACCTCCGGCGGATCGCCGCGGTCCCGTCCCCCGTGCGCTCACACGTCTGGCGGACAAGCGCCATCTCCCGGAGATACTGATCCCGTAGATCGTCAACCGCTAGAGCGACTGGATTCATGGAGTGTCTGTTTGTGAAGGCAAGCCTTGCGTAATGATGTTTTACCAGAATAAGCGATTTTCCAGCGGGGGAGCGCAAAGATACCGGGCTTCGGGAAGATTTGGAGGAAAATCACCGACAGTCGTTCGTCAGACACGGCGTCCGGGGTGTCGCTCGGCAGTCTCCCTCTCCACTCAATGACTCAGATGGTCGATCTCCGAAACACTGGCCTTCAACCTGGCTTCCCTGACGACTTCGTCAGCCGATAGCAGGTTCAACATTGGCAACTCAGCGAGTGATGTCATTCGATCAAGCAACACGCGGGGTCACATCCAGTTGCAGAGCCTTGCAATTTCTCCAGCCCACTCGTCTTCCGTCGGGAGATGCGGCAGATCAACCCTTAAGTGCGCCCCATTCATCACAGACTTTAATGCAGACCTTAGTGAGTCGCACATCGAAGTTTCATCTCCTCTCATAACCGTAGCCCAGGGTGTTTCAAGAAGAATATCGCTGACTCCCGATTCTCTGTGCAGTAGCACGGGAATTCCCCGCTGAAGAGCTTCGATGACAGGTAGCCCATACCCCTGTCGAGCCGGAACAAGAAACAGATTTGCGTCGGCATACATCCGAGTTAAGTCTTCATCGTTGAGAAACCCATGAAAATTGACCCGGCCGCTCAATCCAAGCTCTCGATTTAATTCTCTAAGACACTCGAGGGATGACCCGGTGCCAACCACGTCGAACTGCCATTGAATTCTCGACGAGAGATTATCCTCCGATTCAATCTTTGCCAATGCCCGTAGTATCCAGTCGATTCTCTTACTGGGTTCGACCCGTGAGACACTCAGCATCCGTAATCGGTCCCGGACCGGACGAAGTCGAAAACTTCGACGATCGGTCATGCCGCCCATTCGAACAATGCTTGCTTCAACAGAGAAGGCCTCTCGGCATTCCTTCTTCAAGTATTCGCTTGTGACGATCGTATTGCCGCCTGAGCGCAAACCTCGACCAATGGCCCAATTGCTTATTCGGCTGCGAACCGCTCTTTGGACGGATCTGTCTGTGGACCCTTGCCCTACAAGGCTTGGGGTGTCATGCATCAAGGTGTGAAAGCCCTTGATCCCGACGAGTCCAGCGTGCAGAGCCGCCTGAATGCCAGACGCAAGCAATTGCGGACCCTTCAGGTTTGATCTCGAGACAAACGCACGTAAAGACTCAATCTTTCGCAGAAACCGCATTTCTGGGTTGAGTTCAACAAGAATGAGTGGATGATCAGCGAATGTAGAGAGATTGACGTGGTCTTTGTAGAGCAAGAATGAGTGATTCACCTGGCGTGCATGGAGCCATTTAGAAAGGGCGAGGCAGCTCCTCTCCGCGCCTCCGAACGCTTCGATTTCAGGGACAAAAATCATCCGCTCTGATGTCAAGAGTGGGGAATGGCTTCCGAGGGTTCCCATAATGTTAGAGGCCCTTTGAATTGCGAAGTGCCATGCGGTCGCGGAGGTAATCTTTCACTTCTCCGACCTGAAAAATCGGATAGGAGACGCCTGCGAGAATCGCGACGAACACCACTGCAGTTACTGCAGTTTGAACGAGGGACCTCTGCTGAGCATGGAGTGCGAACCAGCCAGCCAGCGAAACCGCCACGCTCATCAATGCAAACAGCTTGTAAACCGGTGAGAAGTCGAGCTCGGAAATGTCTACAAAAAGCCGCTGGTTGAATCGGAGGATGTACAAAACCTGGACCACTTCTGTGATGAACCATGGCACGAGGAAACCTATGGTGCCGAATGTGCGTATGCACGGAACCGCAACCGCAATCATGCCCAGATAGCTCCAGAATGTCATTTGAGCCAGCGCTGCATGGTGATTGGTCGAAGTCTGGAATACATACTTGTGTTCCTTGATGCCCATAACGGCAGAAATGAGCGCCATGATAATGCAGATAGAAGGATCGTAGAGAGTGGGCTTGTGCAGCCAGATAGCAATGAGCACAGGCGTCGCCAGGAGCGTGCCCAAACTGACAACCGGGATCATAGCCAGGACGATTCGCTCAGAGAGTTCGTACAAACGGTATAGTCGCCTCCATTCATGCCTGCCGTACAATTCCGTAATTTCCTGACCAAGAGCCTGAGTCAGAGCCGTCAGAGCCTGCCGAGACATTGAATAGACTGTGCGGGTGATGGAAAAGGCGACAACGCTGGAGGGGCCGAGCATCCGCTGCATCAAGATGAGCGGAAGCTGATACACGAGGAAATTCGCCCAGAAAAGCAGCCCGAAGTATCCGCTCTGCTGAAGGATTTCTACCATACGGCTCGGGCGGGCGTAGCGGAATTTGGGGACGATCTGCGGCGCTTTCCGGTTGAGATCAAGCATCGCCAGCCCGCAAAAAAGAGCTACTGTGAGCGTCTGTTGCGCAGCGATCCATGCAAACGAAGCTTGCAGGAACGCCATGGCGGCAGTCACGAGCGTCGTCGTCAAAGCCGCCGCGTTATTCCAATTGGCTCCCCGATAAGAAACGCCGATTACGAGAAACGAACCCACAACGAGCCCCATCAGCATTCTCATTAAGACCTGCAGCCCCAGCAGGTAGAGAGTGGCATCCACAATGCCGCGGCTCAGCTTTATTCCAAGCCAAACGTTCACGGGCAACAGAAAAACAACTGAAGTGAGAATAGCCGCACCAAGCACGATGGAGGCCAGTAACAGCATCGACGTGCTCTGAAGGGTATTAGCTTCTTCCAATTCTCCGCGGTTGTAGAAGATGGCAACCTGATTATTGGTGAAGGTCTGCAGACCAAAGTTGAGAGTGCTGAGATAGCCGACCGCAGCGGTGAGGGTGAGCCACTCTCCATAGCCCGAAATGCCATAGTGCCGCAGGAATATAGGGGGAAGGAGGAACTGGGTTAAGACATTGACCCCAGACGCACTCATCAAAGATCCGCCTGATTTTAAGATTCGGCGAATGCTCATTCAGTCTCAAACCAAAGTGACAACATTTGTCTTTTACCTATGCTTGTTAAGGCTGAGCAGGAAAATTCTTTGCCTAAGATTCGTAAAAACATCCTACTGAGGCGAGTAAGTGCTGTCTGCTGTGTGACCTCGGAATGGAAGCGCTCGGCTACGGATTTCAACGGCTAGGTCTAGGGCCAGTGGTCGGTCGGAATTTGAACCGGTCAACTTCTGATTCGAGCTGAACCAGAGCTATCCGCTGTCAACTTACCCAAATTTTATCTCATTCAATTTATTGCCAACTTCGTCGATCCGATAACTTGCTTCGTAAAGAACTCATAAAGGCGCGAAACATGCTCAGGGTCGAAGTGAGCGGTGCGTATAATCCATGACAGCGAGCACAGTCTTAGTTGGATGTTCGGCCTTTCGTTAAGTCATAGCAGGCCGCACACTCGAGACGGTATGGAAGGCTCTAGATGTGTGGCATTGCCGGGCTTGTAGTTCCTGAAAGTGGTGCAACGAACGAGATTGCGCATGTAGACCCTGTTCGCAGAATGATTCAGCGAATGAATGCGCGAGGTCCCGATGCCGAAGGCATCTGGAGTGGGCCTGGCGCTGTTCTCGGTCACAGACGGCTCGCAATTATCGACCTCGATCCCCGTTCCAATCAGCCCATGAACTTTGCCAATGAACGCCACGTTTTGGTGTTCAACGGGGAGATCTATAACTACCGCGAGCTGAGGGCCGAGTTGGAATCGCAAGGAGAGCGATTCAGAACGACCTCGGATTCTGAGGTGATTCTGGCATTGTATGCCCGAATGGGAGCAGAAATGCTGCCACGCCTGCGAGGCATGTTCGCCTTTGCAATCTGGGATGTGCAATCGCGTGTTCTGTTTCTTGCGCGCGATGCGTACGGCATCAAACCTCTCTACTATGCGCGCACGGCGAGCGGTGTGCTCTTCGCTTCGCAGGTAAAAGCTCTGCTGGCAAGCGGACTGATCTCACCGGAAATCGAATCGGCTGGAGTCGCAGGCTTCTATCTTTGGGGAAGCGTGCCGGAGCCACGGACTACCTTCAAGGGTGTCCTCAGTCTGCCCGCGGGCACTTGGATGACAATTCAATCCTCAGCTGTGTCCGAACCTGTCAAATGGGACGATATTGGCGAATCATGGGCGCGCGAGCAGTCTGAGCTTGGGGAATCAGAGGCACAGGAAAAAGTCCGTCTTGCAATCAGAGACTCTGTGGCCGCACACCTGGTGGCTGATGTTCCCGTGAGCGTATTTCTATCAGGCGGAATTGACTCGGGGACGATTGCCGGAGTGCTTTCAGAGTTGGGTGCGAGCGTGGAGGGTGTCACTATCGCGTTCGATGAATTTGTCAACGGCAAACACGATGAGGCGCCGGCCGCGGCGGCGGTTGCGAAGCGTTACGGGCTCAAACATCATGTCAGAAACGTAACCCGAGCGGAATTTGAAGAGGATATTCCCAAATTCATGGAAGCGATGGATCAGCCCACCATCGACGGAGTCAACACCTGGTTTGCAAGCAAGGCGGTAGCTGAGCGAGGTTACAAAGTCGCGCTCTCAGGCCTCGGAGGAGATGAACTCTTCTACGGTTATGGTTTGACCGCGGAAATTCCTCGCAGATTGAATTTTGCTCGAGGCGTATCTAATTTTCCCGCAGGTCGAGCACTGATGAAGACCGCGATCAACACAATCTCACTCGGCAAGCTTCATCCAAAGGTCCGGGGCCTTCCAGACTTCATGGGCACGGTTGAAGGCGAGTACTTCCTGAAGCGTGGTCTATTTATGCCTTTCGAATTGCCGGGGCTTATGGGAGCTGAGGCAGCGCGGGAAGGAATGGAGCGGCTCGGTGCGGTTCCTCCGCTGATGAATGGCAATCGTCCCTCAAATGTGAGTGGTCAGATCTGTATGCTCGATTCCACTTTGTATATGAGGAACATGCTTCTCCGAGACAGCGACTGGACGAGTATGGCGCACTCACTGGAGTTGCGCACTCCTCTCGTGGATGCAGCGCTCCTCAAAGCACTTTCGGGCACGCATGCACTTTTCAAAAATGGGAATGGTAAGCGCTGGCTGGCGGGTGTGCCGTCAAAACCTCTTCCCTCGAACGTCACCAGACGGCGCAAGACGGGCTTTGCCGTTCCCATGACGAAATGGTTGGAATCTGCAGTTAACAGGATGGATCTCAGACTCCGCCCGATTCCCGGCACAGAGAAGCCATGGACCCGGCTGTGGGGAAGAATTGTGATGCACTCATTCCTCAAGCCGGTCCTTCCTGGCAGTCTTGGCACTCGACAGGAAGATGTGGCGGTCATCCTGTAAATGCAAAACCGCCCAAGTTCGTAGCTCACAGGCGACTATCTTTTCCGCGTGATCCACGTGGATTCCGTGAACATTTAGAATCAGGGAGTAACGTTTGAGGGATTTGCATGGCTTCGTTAATTGATGCGATTGATGTGAAGCGGAAGATGTATTTTGAGTTTGAGAACACTCCTTTCTACTGCCTGGATGTAGACGTTTCGACACCGACGGCGCGGGGTGGACAGACCCTGGTTCGGCTGAAGATGCGGAACCTGTTGACGCGGGCGGTATTCGACAAAACCTTTAAAGCCGGCGAGAAGTTCAAAGAGCCTGACCTGGAGACCGTAGAGGCCTCGTACCTCTATTCAGACGGCGATGCATCGCATTTCATGGACCAGGAAACCTTCGATCAGATTGCGCTCACGCCCGAGAAGCTTGGAGATGCGCTGCAGTTCTTGACGGAGGGGCTCATCATCAAAATCGACAAGTTCAACGGTAATCCCATTGGGATTCAATTGCCGGAGAAGGTCGAGCTAAAAGTTGCCTACACCGAGCCCGGAGCGCGCGGCAACACCGCGAGCGGAGCCGTCACGAAGCATGCCAGGCTCGAGACCGGCCTCGAAATCAAGGTGCCATTCTTCGTCGAAGAGGGAGAGACGGTGAAGGTCTATACCGAAACGCGGGAATTCGCGGGACGGGCTACTTAAGCCGCTTACTATTGCGGCCAGATCTCTAAAGTCCATTTATTTTTGAACGAGGTCAATTTTATCTTGACTCACCATCTGTGCTGGGCACAAGATTTGAACATGGTCAAATCTGACCCGACGACAGGCAAAGGCGAACAGACGCGAAAGCACATCTTCGAATCTGCTTTAAAGCTTTTTCGTGAGAAGGGTTTTGATGCCACCACGATGCAGCAGATCGCGGAACGGGCAGAGGTGGTCAAGAGCGCCGCGTACTACTACTTCCCTAGCAAGGAAGCCATCATCCAGGCGTTCTACGACGAGATCCAGGCAGAGCAGGAGCGTTATTGTGACCGAGTGTTCGGTCAGACCCGTGATTTGAAGAAGCGCCTGGCGGCCGTCCTGCATTCAAAGCTCGACTTGGCGAAGAACGACCGCAACCTTCTCGGCGTCGTCTTTCGATACGCGGGCGAACCAAGCCACCCGCTGTCATGTCTGGGGTCTGGCACTGCCCAGATCCGGCGGCGCAGTATCGCTGTTTTCGAGGCGGCGATCGAGACCGAGAATCTGCCAAAGGATCTGGCGCAGTTGCTCCCCATTGCGCTTTGGGCTTTGCAAATGGGCCTTCTCATCATGTTCATCTATGACGAGTCGGAGGGACAGCGGAGGACTCGCAGGCTGGCCGATGGAGCTCTCGAATTGTCTTTGAAGCTGCTCGGACTGGCGAAGTTCGCCGCGCTGAAGCCGGTGCGCAGGAAGGTGCTGGACCTGCTGCGCGATGCCGAATTCGTGTCTGGGAGTTGATGGCGAGAGGAGGGCTGTGATGCGTGACCCCATTGAGGAAAAGAGCAGGATCACGCCAGCGCAGTGGTGGGTGATCGGGCTGGCCGTCGCGTTCATGGCGGGATCGGGTTTGTATCGCTATCTCCTGCATGGGTACGGGCACTCTGCGGCCCTATTTATTGGGATTCCGGCTGTCATGGCTGTAGCCTTGGCTCTCACACCGAAGGCGAAGACAGCGACGGGCGGAATTATCAAGGGAATCACGCTGGGTTTGCTTGTGATTGCGCCATTGCTGGGTGAGGGATTTTTGTGCATTTTGTTGGCGGCGCCCCTGTTCTACGCGATTGGCCTTCTTGTCGGCATACCCGTGGATATTGCGCGCAAGCGAGATCGGAGCAAAGAAACTCTGAGTTGTATTGCCCTAGTGCTTTTGCCGATGTCACTCGAGGGCGTGATCCCGCAGCTGACGTTCGATCGACGGCAGGTGGTGGAGGTAACGAAGACGGTGAACGTGCCCGCGGCGAGCGTGGAAGAAGCACTGGCGAAGAGTCCGAGGATCGTCGAGCGCCTGCCCGGATTTCTGCGCATTGGTTTTCCCCACCCTATGAAGGCGATGGGATCGGGACTGGATGTTGGAGCGGAAAGGGCAATTCTTTTCTCCGGAGCTGAAGGTGATCCGGCAGGGTGGCTGACGATGCGCATCGCTGAGCACCGCGCCGGTTACGTGCGATTCGAGACAGCGAGCGATGGCAGTAAATTGACTCAGTGGATTCGCTGGGATGCATCGGAAGTGATTTGGGGGCCTGTTGATGACTCGCAC
>Ga0070665_100004391_pt1 | contig 14830 bp, 15 predicted proteins | sample KBSS13metaG_FD_65862 | JGI IMG/M metagenome (GOLD analysis project Ga0070665, IMG submission 65862) | Switchgrass rhizosphere microbial communities from Kellogg Biological Station, Michigan, USA - KBS S1-3 metaG | ecosystem: Host-associated > Plants > Roots > Rhizosphere > Soil ... | reverse complement strand
GGCCGTCTGCGCCGATCCGGGGCGCGCGATGCTGGAAGCAGAGGATCGTGCACGAGCACGTGCACGTGACACGAGCACGTGCACGACGAGACCAGCACAGGCGATCTCTGGGATTAGCCGCGAACGAGCGCGATGACGCCACGCCCGAGCGCGAACACCACGAGCCAGGCCGACAGCACCACGTGCCAGTCGACGAGCCACCACCGCGCGCTGTCCGCGTGCATCGAGAACAAGCACAGGAGCGGCCACATCGCGACCGCCACGAGCCCGATCAGGCCGGCGCGCTCGGCCGCCGAGCCGCCCCGCTTGCGCAGGATCAGCCAGACGGCCGCGAGCTCGACGCCGATCACGTCGAGGTTGTGCCGGATCTCCGCCGTCGGGCAGGTCGACGGGTCGCGATCGAGCACCATGCGCACCACGACGTAGAGCGCGAGCGCGACGCTGACCACGACCGCGAGCACCGAGCCCGGCGGCCGCGCGGGCAGCTCGGTGGGCATCGCGGCACGAACGCGCATACCCGATCAATGCACGAGCGGGCCAAGTCGTTTCAGGAATCGTCGATCCGCGGGCTGGCCACACACGAGATCAACAGGTTGGTGGCCGGCCAGGCCACGCGTGGCGCACCGGCGAACGTCCTGAGGTGGAGCACGGCGCGCACGGCGGCTCGGGTGGGCAGGGCGCGCGGGCGGTAGCGATCGGCGAACACGCAGCCGGCGCGGTGCAGCGCGCGGTTGAGCGCGCGGGCGGCGGACACCTCGAAGCCCTGCATGCCGCGGGCGAGCGCGATCCGATCGTCGGCCTCGACCACGAGCTCGACGCGACGGCGCGCGAGCGCGACGTGGACGATGCGGAAGTCGCCCTTCATGAGCGAGCGGCTGACCGCGCGCTGGATCGCGCGCCACGTCCGGCGCGATCCGAACGAGCGCAGCGCCGGCACGACGCGCGCGACGACGTGCACGGGGTAGCGCGGCGACAGCGCGGGCCGCCGCTTGTGCGGCTCGCTCGCGATCGCGTGCTTCGACGGCCGACCAGCGCCGGCGCGCGCGCCTCCCCAGCTCCGACTCATCGATCGCGATCCGTAGCTCGCGGCGGTTTCATCGAGAAGATGAAATCGCCGAGATCTCTCCGCTCCAACTTTCTGACAAGAGATCTTGCCAATCCGGATGTGCTTATCTAAGAATCACTTGCGAGAACCTGGGGCAATTCTGGGGCGAGAGCGCGGCGCGAGACTGGAAATCGGCGCCCGCGCGCGGCCTCGTGCGCTCCCGGGCGGGAGGCCTATGAGCTCGGACGGTGAGCATCACGATCACGATTCGGTTCCACTGCAGCTCGACTTCGCGCCGGAGCTGCCGGCGACCAGCCGCAAAGTCCGGCCGCGTCGCTCGCGCCCACGCGCGAAGACGATCGCGCCACGGCGGCTGACCAGCACGGAGCTGTGGCACGCGGCGCGGCCGAGCCCGGACACGTCGGATCGGCCGCAGACCCGCGAACAGTGCCGCGGCGAAGCGCGGCCGTGCCCGTGGGTGTCGTGCAAGCACCACCTCTATCTCGACGTCAATCCGCGCACCGGATCGATCAAGCTCAACTTCCCGGACCTCGAGCCGTGGGAGCTCCGCCACACGTGCGCGCTCGACGTCGCCGAGGAGGGTGGCCACACGCTCGAGGAGATCGGCGACATCACGAACCTCACGCGCGAGCGCGTGCGCCAGCTCGAGACCCACGGGCTCGTCGAGCTTCACGGCCGCAGCCGCGCGCTGCGCTAGTTGAAACGCGCGTGCAACCGACGTAACGCTTTTGTGATCGGGCGGTCCTGCGTTGCTCGCGCGGGCGAGCCCGCGTAACTAAGCGGCATGCGCCTCGGGATGCTCGCGCTCGCGGTCTCCGCGTGCGGTCATGGCGCGGCGATTCCTGCCGACGGCGCATCGCCGATGATCGACGCGACGGCGACGCGCGATGCTCCGGCGATGAAGCTCGACGGCCCCGTCGCCACCGACGTTCCGGCGATCGCATGCAGCGGCGGCAGCGCGGCGGTGTACGCCGCAACCGCGCAGGCGAGCGCGCCGCTCGGCGCGATCCTCGCGTGCGCACCGGCCGACGCGTTCGACGAGGCCGCGCTCGAGTCAACGGTCGGCACGACCGAGGTCGTGACCAGCGGGGTGAAGACGTATCTGGTCGCGTACGAGACGCGCGACGGCAACGGCAACGCGACCGTGTCGACCGCGCGCGTGTATCTGCCGTCGACGGCGCGCGCACTGCCGGTGCCGATCGTGGTCGCCGCGCACGGCTCGGTCGGGCTCGCCGACTCGTGCGTGCCGTCGGCCACCGTCGATGACAACCTGCCGCTGCCGTACGCGGCCCGCGGGTTCGCCGCGATCGCGCCCGACTTCTCCGGCCTCGGCAACGCCGGCACGCAGGACTACTTGAACCAGCGCGCGCAAGGCTGGCAGCTGCTCGACGCCGGCCGCGCGCTGCGCACCCTGATGGCGCCCGGCGTCGCGTCGGCCGACATGATCCTGACCGGCTACTCGCAGGGCGGCGGCGCCGCGCTGTCGGCGCAATCGCTGATCCGCGCCGACGGTCCGGACGCCGGACAGTTGAAAGCGACGGTCGTCTACGCGCCGGAGTGGCCGACGAGCATGAGCTCGTTCGGCTACGCGAAGATCCTCGCCGATCCGACGCAGCTCACGATCACGACGGGCCTGTCGTACAGCTCGGTCGCGGTGCTGCGTCAGTTCGCGTTCTTCGAGAACCACGTCGGCATCGGCACCGGTGCGCAGTCGGCGCCCGCGCAGTTCCAGGCGGGGCTCACTTCGGCGGTGACCAGCCAGTGCCTCGTCGGCGTCGGCGCGTACATCCAGATCGACATGCTGCACACGGGCGACCTGATCGATCCGACGCTGCGCGCGGGCCTGCTCGCGTGCAGCGCGGCGCAGGGCCCCGAGGCGGGCTGCACCGGCAACGCCGCCGCGTACTACAACTTCCTCGTCGCGAACCAGCTGCCGCCGGATCCGGGCGAGGGGCCGGTGCTGCTCGTCCAGGGCTTGCTCGACGCGATCATGCCGGCGGCGAGCGAGGCCGCGTGCAACGTCAACGTGCTGAAGGGCGCCGGCGTCGACATCGACACGTGCGTGTTCGGCAGCGCCGATCACACCGACATCATGGACCAGCACGCCAGCGGCGTGGCGTGGGCCGAATCGGTGCTCGCCGGTGGCCCGCGCGCCGAGTGCGATCCAGAGACGCAGCTGCCGGCGTGCAGTCAGTAGCGGATCAGCCCGGCCGCAAGACGAGGACGGGTGTGCGCGTGTGGCGCATCAGCTTGTCGGCGGTCGAGCCCATGATCGCGCGCGTGAAGCCGGAGCGACCGTGCGAGGCGACGCAGATCAGATCGGCGCCGAGCCGCGCGGCGCTCTGCGCGATCGCGATCGCCGCGTCCTCGCCGCGGACGACGTGCGCGAGCACGTCGCGGGTGCCTCCGGTGGGCGCGAGCGCGAGCAGCTGACGCGAGATGTCGCCTTCGTCGACCTTCGCGTCGTCGTCGACGACGTGGACGAGGTGCACCGTGCCGTTCGCCGGGATCGCGGCGAACGCGTAGGCGGCGGCGCGGTTCGCGAACGCCGACAGATCGGTCGCGACGAGCGCGCTCTGCCACGCCGGCGGGACGATCGTCGGGATCTGCGCGTTCGGCGGCACGCACACGACCGACTGCGGCGCGGTCAGCACGATCACGCTCGACACGGAGCCGAGCCGGTCGAGCCCGGTGCGCTGGCTTGTGCCGACGACGATCACCTCGGCGCGCTCTTCGTTGGCGAGCTCGACCACGTGATCGCCGATGCGGCCGAGGCCACGGCGCACGCGCGCGCTCGCGCGCTCTGACGTGCCGAACTTGCGCAGCAGGTCGCGTGCGAGCAGCCGCTCGATCTCGGGATCGCGATCGACCAGCGTGCCGGCCACGAGCCCGTAATGCTGGGCGGCGTCATCGGGGTAGTAGACGGCGCCGACGGTCACGTCGACCGGGCCGCGCTGGCGCAGCGCGTGCGTCCACTGCAGACACAGCTCGCACTCGATCGACTCGTCGACGCCGACCAGCACGCGCACGGGGCGCTTGCCGTGGGCGAACCCGAGCAGCGGCTCCGGATCGCGCACCATGAGCACGGGCACGCGCGTGGTCGCGACGACGCGCTCGGCGGTCGTGCCCAGGTCGGTGCCCTTCGAGCTCGCCGCGATCACGATGAGATCGCTGTGCTCGGTCTCGGCGAACGAGATCAGCGTCGCGTCGGCCGGGCCGATCACGAGCTCGCCGCGAACGTGGGCGCCGACGTTCGCACCGCGAATGTGCGCGTCGAGATCCAGCCGCGCCTGATGGGCGTCGGCGTCCTCTTCGATCACGTGCACCGCGATGACTTCGGTGTCGCCCCGCTGGGTCGCGAGCGCGCACGCGACGGACAGCGCCGACGTGCTCGCGGCTGACAGATCGGTTCCGCAGATGATCGGCGGCTGCATTTACGTCAGATAGGCGAAGCGCCGCACGAGCTCGAGCAGGCGATCGCGGAGATCGTCGTCGAGCGCGACGAACCGGATGCCCATCCCGGGATGCAGGTTGTCGGCCGCGCCCGGCCGGAAGGGATTCACCCAGATGACTTCGCCCTCGACCTCGAGCTGACCGCTGGCGTCGCGGAACCGCAGGTTCAGCCGCGTGCCGGGCGATTCGGGAGAGACCGTGCGTACGAAGATCCCGGTCTCCGAGATATCCGTGATGTAGGCGAACAAGTAGTTGTCCTCGCTCGCGTAGTCGACCTCGAGGTCGACCAGCACGCGTGGCGCGGCGCGGCGATCGCTGTCGGTCGTAGGCACCTCGACGACCGGCCCTCGCTTCGCGTTCGCCATGCCGCGGTCATAACCCCGACCTGGGGGCGCTAGTCCAGCACGATCGTCGTGATCTTGAGGCGGGGTGTCTCGGGGTTGGGATCGCGCATGGCGCTCGGAGCTTCACTGAGCGGCATGTTCTTGTAGTTGCCCGTCGAGCCCGTGAAGAACCCCGTCCATACGTCGACCGGCCCCTTCGGAGTGGTCGTGTAGCCGGCGGTCACCTCGTAGGTGTCCACCACGTAGTCGCCCGCTTGCCAGGTCGACGTCGCGCACTTGTTGTCGAGCGGCACGTGATCGCCGTTGAACGCGCGGCCGTAGGGCGCGTCGAAGTGGAACAGCGTCGTGTAGGCGCCGCCCGGCGGCGCGAGGATCTTGTAATACATCGTGACGTCGAAGCGCGATCCGCGCGAGACCGTGCTCGGAATGTCCCATCCGAGCAGCTCGATCTTGTTGTCCCACACGACGCGGCCCTTCGGGCGGTGCGCGATGTGCGGCGGCTCGGTGCGCAGCATCATCGTGCGCAGCGGGTTCTTGTCGGTCGTGCCGTCGAGCTTGTTGCTCATCAGGTACGAGTGGACGTTGCGGTCGTCGATCACGTAGTACGGCTTGCCGCCCATCTCGTGAAACAGCGAGCACAGCTCGTTGGACTCGGGCACGATCGCGAACACGCGGTTCGGCCGCTGGAGCGCCGCGACGATCTGCGGCCGGCCCGGCGCGGTCTCGGGCTTCATCGTCGGGAGGTAATCGTGCGGCGCACCGCCGAGGTCGCCCATGATCACGAGCTGGTCGCCTGGCTTGGCGAGCTCGCGCACCGTCTCGAACATCGTCTTCGACGAGAGGTTCGTCGACAGCGCGGGCAGCCAGCCGTAGCTCCAGAACGCGGCGAACACCACGGTGACCGCGGCCGTCGCGAGCGCGCCGATGCGCGCGGCGAGCTTGCGGCGCGGCGTCTCGCCCGTCGCGAACGCGAGCGCCACCGCGAATCCGAACGCGAAGATCGCGCCGAGCACGAGCAGCCACAGGCGCGTCGGCACGAACAGCAGATGCGACTCCGTCGGGTAGGCGATCGATCCGCCGCCGACCTGGAGCGACGTCAGCCGCTCGGTGAACGACTGGAGATCTTTCGCGACGTCGATCGTCGCGAGCACCGTGAACGCGCCGACGAGCAACGCACCGCCCTTGGCGAGCTTGGGCGTCTCGCGATCGAGCAGCCCGTCGAGCCACGCGCCGAGCGCGAGCGCGATCGCGGGGAACCCGGCGTAGACCGCGAAGCCGACCTTGCGCGCGAACAGCTCGGTCGCGAGCCACGCCGCGCTCGCCCACGCGAGCGCCAGCACGCCGACCGCGCGGCGCCGGCCTTCGAGGGCGAGCAGCGACACGAACGCGAGCGGCGCGAGCAGGCCCCACGGGAACGTGCCGTACGCGATCTGCTCGAACGCGGAGTCGTAGATGACGCGGACGTCGTCCTCGGAGCGCCACATCCCGCCGAGCGCCGGCGACCAGCAGCCGGGCGCGACGATCGCGTGGCCGAGCACCTCGCGCTGCGGCGGCACGAGTCCGGGCTGCGGATCGCGCAGCGCGAACATCTGATAGACGAGCGCGGCGATCGCGATCGCGGCGAGCAGGGTCGCGAGCAGGGCAGGCCAGTTGTCCTCGCGGCGATACGGCCACAGCGAGCGCCCGATCGCCCAGCGCGGACGCAGCCGCGCGGCGGCGCTGACGATCGCGTTATGCACGCCGCGTACGCTGTCGGCGACGGTCGGAATGCCGAGCGCGCCGGCCGCCGCGAACGCCCCGAGCGGTGCGGCCACGCCGAGCAACGCGCCGCCGTCGAGAAAGCCGATCGCGATGCCGGCGGCCAGCGCGAGCACCCCGACGGTCGCGTCGACGATCGCGATGATCGGTGAACGCCGCGGCCGTGCGAGCCCGAGCGGCAACGCATGCCACAGCTCGCCGGCGCGGCGCAGCGCGACGAGGCCATAGATCGACAGCGCCGCTCCGGTCGCCGTTCCGATCTCCGAATCGATCTGACGCGACTGCAACGCGAGCAGCGGCATCGCGAGCAGCACGAGCGCGGTGATCACGCCGGCGCGCGGGCCGACGGTGCGCATCGCGATGCCCGCGGTGGCGAGCACCGTCAAGAGACCGAGCAGCGCGAACGGCAGCCGGCGGCCGCCGTCGGAGTCGCTGATGTCCTTGCCCAGCTCGATCGCGCGCGTCTCGAGCGAGCGCGCGTCAGCGTCTTTCGGTGCCTGCTTGAGGCAGCCGTCCGCGGCGTGTGGCGGAAACGCCTCGGGGTGCGAAGGCTGGTCGAGCTTGTCGGCGAGCTGGCGCTCCGACGGTTCCCAGAGGCCGTACGAGCCTAGCCCGCCGAGCAGCATCGCGGCCGCGACCACGGCGACGCACGCGCACGCGGTCCACCATCGCGACACGGCCCGGGCCAGGAACTGCACGCGCGCAAGGTATCACTGTTAGGATCGCGCGACGTGTCGACCGCACGCGCCGGCGAGCTCGCGACGCTGCACAAATCCATCCCCGTGCAGCGCTACCACAGCCTGGTCGGGCACTGGCTGAGCTCGTGGTTTCGCGCACCGCGCGCGGCGCATCACCAGCCCGTGCCGACCGTCGCCGACGGCCAGGTCGCGATCACGTTCGGCGGCCACGCGACCGTGCTCGCGCGGTTTCACAAGCTCGCGATCGCGTTCGATCCGATGCTCGGCCGCTGGGTCGGCGGCGTGCGCCGCGCCGTCGAGCCCGGGCTCGCGCCCGGCGACTTCAGCGACGTCGGGCTCGTGCTGATCTCGCATCGCCACGCCGATCACCTGCATCTGCCGACGCTCAAGCGCCTGCCGCGCACCGCGACGCTCGTCGTGCCCGCCGGAGCGGCCGCATGGGTGAGCGGCCTCGGCTTCGCGCGCGTCGTCGAGCTCCAGCCCGGCGCCGATCTCGAGCTGCGCGGCATCCAGGTCGTCGCCGCGGCGACGTCGCACGGCGAAGGCGATCTCGCGCGCGGCCTGTCGTACGTGATCCGCGGCGGCGGGCCGAGCCTGTACGTGTGCGGCGACAGCGGCTACTTCTCCGGCTTCGCCGACGTCGGCGAGCGGTTCGCGCCCGACATCGCGATGCTCCCGATCGGCGGCTTCATGCCGTCGTCGTTCCGCGATCGCCACATGTCGCCGCTCGACGCGCTGTTCGCGTTCGAGGATCTGCGCGCGCGCCTGCTGGTGCCGATCCATCACGGCGCGTTCGCGCTGTCGTACGAGCGGCTCGGCGAGCCCGCGCGCTGGCTGGGCGAGCTCGCGAAGGAGCGCGGCGTGCGCGATCACGTGCACGTGATGGCGGCGGGGGAGACCGAGCGGTTCGGCCCGATGTGATAAAAACGCGCGTCGTGCCCGACGTCTCGATCGTCATCCCCGTCTACAACGAGGAAGGGATCCTGCGCGAAGCCGTGACCGAGCTGCTCGCCGGGATCGCGACCCAGGGCACCGGCCTGACCTACGAGATCATCATCGCCGAGAACGGCTCGCGCGATCGCACGGTCGAGCTCGCGGAGCATCTCGCCGCAGAGCGACCCGAGGTGCGCATGTTCTCGCTCGGCGAGCCCAACTACGGCAAGGCGCTCAAGCGCGGCATCCTCGAGGCACGCGGCACGTGGGTGATCTGCGAGGAGATCGATCTGTGCGATCTCGATTTCCACGCGCGCGCGCTCGAGCTCCTGCGCCACGGCGACGCCGACATGGTCGTCGGCTCGAAGGCGATGAAGGGCGCCAGCGACCACCGGCCGCTGTTCCGCCGCGCCGCGACCCGCATCCTCAACGGCATGCTGCGAGTCGCGCTCGACTTCCGCGGCACCGACACGCACGGGCTCAAGGCGTTTCACCGCGCGACGCTCGTGCCCGTCGTCGAGCAGTGCGTGATCGATCGCGACCTGTTCGCGAGCGAGCTCGTGATCCGCGCGGGCCAGACGGTCCGCGTGATCGAGATCCCGATCCGGCTCGAGGAGAAGCGGCCGCCGGCGATCAACCTGGTCAAGCGCGTGCCCAACGTGCTGCGCGGGATGGCGAAGCTGACCTACGTGATCCGATTCGGCGGCGAGCCGTGAAGGCCGCGATCTCGATCGATCTCGACGGCATCGCCTGCTACTACAAGATCCACGCGCTCGGCGCGGCGCCGGTCGAGCTCGCGCACGCGATCCTCGAGCGCGCGCTGCCACGCGCAGCGGCGCTGTTCGCCAAGCACGGCGTGCACGTGACGTGGTTCGTCGTCGGCAAGGACGTCGACGGTCACGCCGGCAACGCCGCACGACTCAAGGCGCTCGCCGACGCCGGCGACGAGCTCGGCAACCACTCGTACTCGCACTTCTACGAGCTCGCGCGCAAAGCGCCGCGCGACGTCGACGACGAGATCGCGCGCTGCGATGGCGTGCTGCGCGCGCTGTCGCCGCGCGTGCGCGGGTTTCGCGCCCCCGGCTACGACGTATCGCCGGTGATGTTCGACGTGCTCGCGCGCCTCGGCTATCGCTACGACTCGTCGGTGTTCCCGTCGCCGGGCTACTACGCGGCGAAGGGCGTCGTGATGGCCGCGCTCGCGGCGCTGCGCAAGCCGAGCGGCGCGGTGATGACCAACCCGAAGCTGCTCGCGGCGCCGCCGGAGCCGTACCGGCCGGCGATGACCGCGCCATGGCGGCGCGGCCAGGCGCCGCTCGTCGAGCTGCCGATCGCGACCACGCCATGGCTGCGCGTTCACGCGATCGGCACGTCGCTGCTCGTCGCGCCTGCGTGGCTGCGCGACCGGCTCGTCGACGCGATGGCGAAGCGCGGGTTCTGGAATCTCGAGCTTCACGGCATCGACTTCGCCGACGCCGAGCTCGATGGGATTCCGGGCGAGCTGGTGGAGCGTCAGCCGGATTTGCGGATCCCGATCGCCGACAAGCTCGAGCGGTTCGAGCGCCTGATCGAACAGGTCAAGGCGCGATGGGACGTCGTCACGCTCGGAGAGATGGCGACCGAAGTGCAGCGCGAGCTGTAGGGACGCTCTCCACTAGCTCAACCTGATGCGATCTAACTTCGCGAGATCGTAGACGCGGCGAGGGACGGACTAAACTTGCGGAGCCGGAGCCGGAACCGGAGCCGGAACCGGAGCCGGAACCGGAGACGGAACCGGAACCGATCACGCCCTGGACCTCGGTCGGGGTGCTCTCGCCCTCCGCGCGCCTTGGCGCACGCACCGCGCCGAGCGCCTGATCGACCGGCGACAGGCGAGCGGCCGCCGCACGCGCCCACGTTAGACGCGAACGCCACCGCTCGAGTGGGCGCTCGTCACGGTGCCTGCGCCGGCGCGCGGGACGGGCGAGAGAGCACCCCGACCTCGGAGGTCCCAAGGGCCGCCGGGGGTGAACAGAAAGGAACACACCCATGCTCGTCGCCTATCAAGTCGCCCTCGAAGTCATCACGCAGCTCCGGCCGATCGTCGAGAAGGTCAAACAACACGACGCCCATCTCGCCGATCAACTCCGTCGCGCGGCCACGAACACGGTCGCGAACCTCGCCGAAGGTCAGCGCCGCGTCGCCGGCAACAAACGTCGTGCCTATGAAAACGCACATGGCGAGGCGCGCGAGATGCTGGGCTGTCTCGACTGCGCGCTCGCGTGGGGCTACGTCGTCGACGACGCGCAGGTGCGCGTCACGCTCGATCGATTGCTCGCGCTGTGCTGGAGGCTCAGCCACTAACGCGCGCGTGCTTGCGACGCCGCGCTTCAGCCGGAACGTCGGAGTACCTGCTCGACAGGTCGCGTAGATCGGCGAAGACGGTTCCGACCTCGGCACAGATCAGCACGACGTGGTGGCAGTGCGGGCAGCTCGAGAAAACCAAGCCGGCTTGGCCGCAACACGGACAACCCGATCGCAGCACCCACCTCGGCGACGTGACCTTCATCGGTCACCGCCGTCGACGAATCGCATCGCCCACGAGCTGATCGGTGCGCTCGTTGAGCGGCACGCCGGAGTGCCCGGCGACCTTCACGAACCGCAGATCCTTGAACTCGCGGCACACCGCGCGCAGCTTCTCGACCAGCTCGACGTTGGCCTTCGCCTTCCACGCCTGCGAGAGCAAGCCGATCGAGTACGCCGAGTCCGAGTACACGACGACCGGGCGATCGCGCGTCGTCAGCTTCGTGAGCCCGATGAGGATCGCGGTGAGCTCGGCCGTCTGGTTCGTGCCTTGGCCGAGGAACTCCGAGATCTCCGTCTGCTTGCCGCCGTCGACGATCACGACGCCGGCGCCGGAGGGCCCTGGGTTGGGCGCGGCTCCGCCGTCGGTCCAGACGTGGATCGCGTCGGCCGGGATCTTCGCAGTGCTCGCAGCGTCGGACTTCTGCGGAGCCGGTTCGCCGACCTCGATCTCGATCGGGTCGCCGCTCGGCGCGCTCAGATTGCGCGCTCCCGCGCGGTACACCTTGGCACCGCTGACGGGCTTGTAGACGATCTCGACGCGGCCGTCGCGGTCGGTCACGAGCACACCGGAGGCGTCGACCTTGGCCCACACGTCCGAGTCGCGCAACCGATGGCGGAGAAACGGCATGACGGCGGTAGCAATACCACCGTCGACATCGGCCGAGGCGTGTTATAAGCCCCACCGGTCCGATCTTAGGACTCTATCGAGGAGAAACGTTCATGGTCCGCTTCACCAAGAGCTGGTTGATTGGCGTTGTTGCCCTGGGATTCGTCGTGGGCGCCGCGTGTGACAAGGGCGGCAAGAATGGCGCCGGTGGCGGAGCCAGCGATGCTGTCTCGCTGATCCCGGCTGACTCCGAGCTGGTGATGGGACTGAACTTCGCGCAGCTCAAGCAGAGCGCGCTGTGGAAGCAGTTCGCGCCGAAGATCATGGATCAGATGCAGGGCAAGCTGACCGAGTTCAAGACCGCGTGCGGCTTCGATCCGATGGACGCGTTCAAGTCGATGACGATGGGCATGAAGAACCTGAGCGACCAGCCCGGCGCGAAGCCCGACGGTGTCATCGTCATCAAGGGACCCGAGAAGTCCAAGATGATGCCGTGCATGGACAAGTACAAGGCCGAGGCGGCCAAGCAGGGCACCGAGATCACGATCGACGGCGACGTCGTGATGATCAAGGACAAGGACCAGACCGCGGCGATGACGTACGCGAGCGACGACACGATGGTCGTCACGGTCGGCACGGCCGGCACGAAGGACGGCGTCAAGGCCGCGGCCAAGGGCGGCAACGGCCTCAAGTCGTCGCAGGCGTTCAACGAGATGTACTCGAAGATCAACACCGGCGACTCGCTGTGGGTGATGGTCAACGGCAACTCGCCGCTGCTCGACAAGGCGTCGGTGATCGGCAAGCCGAAGGCGGTGTACGGATCGCTCAACGTGACCGACGGCCTCGCGCTCGACCTGCACGTTCGCGCCGCGTCGCCCGAGGCCGCGAAGTCGCTCGTCGACATGGCCAAGGGCCAGACCGACAACCCGCAGGTGAAGCAGATGGTCGACAAGATCGACATCTCGGCGAACGGCGACGACGCGCACTTCGTGGTCGCGATGAGCAACCAGAAGCTTCAGGCGCTCATGTCGCAGTTCGGCGCGATGTTCGGCATGATGGGCGGTGGTGCGGGCGGCCAGTGAGCCGCGCCGCCATTGCAGGCGCTGCCGCGCTCGCGCTCGTCGCGGGCTGCGGCCGCAAGAAGAAGAGCGGCCCGCCGCCGGAGATCACCGGTCTCGCGGCGGTGCCGGCCTCGGCCGAAGTCGTGCTCGTGGCCGACGTGCCGCGCGTGCTCGACGCGCCGCTGGTCTCGCGCGCTGTCGACATGTTGATCGCGCGCGATCCGGGGCTCGCGGCGAGCTGGCAGAAGCTGCACGACACCTGCAAGCTCGATCCGAAGAACATCAAGCACGTCACGCTCGCGATCGGTCCGCATCCCGGACCGCAGCCCGGCACGGGCCCGGTGCTGCTCGTCGCGACCGGTCAGCTGGTCGAGACCGAGCTCGCCGGCTGCGTGCGCACGATGGTCGGGCAGGGCGGCGGCACGCTGACGGCGAAGCCGCTCGGCACGCACACGCTCTACGAAGCCAAGGACGGCAACCGCGTCATGTGGTTCGCGTTCGGCCGCGCCGACACGGTCGTGCTCGGCGCGAGCGAAGCGTTCGTGACCGAGGCGCTCGGCGACGGCAAGAAGGTCGTGGACAACCCGGAGATGGCGAAGTGGATCGGCCTGGCCGATCAGAAGGCGCCGATCTGGGCCGCGGGTCGCGTCGACGACCGGGTCAAGCAGGGCATGGTGAAGGTCGCGAACGGCCAGATCAGCAGCGGACCGACGGCGTATACCGCATCGTTCGATCCGACCAGTGGTGCCAAGCTCGAGCTCGATGCCATCATGGCGAGCCCGGCCGACGCCAAGACACTGGAATCGTTTGCGAAGACGCAGCTCGGCGCGCTGGCCATGGTCGCGCAGGCCAAGAGCCTCGGCACGATCGTCGACAAGATCTCGATCGCGGCCGACGGAAACGCCCTCAGGCTCAAGGCGGCGCTCGACCCCAACGAGGTCAATCAGCTGATTTCGGCGCTTGACGGTGGCCCCCCTCCGCCGCAGGATGCTCCGCCCGCTGGCTCCGGCTCCGGAACTGGCTCGCAAGGCAAGTAACATGGCGACCAAGAAGACCGATTCGAAGAAGTCCAAGAAGGCTGCGCCCGCGAAGAAGCCGGCGAAGAAAGCTGCACCGAAGGCCGCGAAGGCGAAGGCGCCGAAGGGCGAGCCCGTCGCAGCCAAGCCGCGTCATCCGAAGGCGCGCGTCGTCGCCGCTCACCACACGAAGGCCGAGCTCGCCAAGTCGCTCGCGCCGTCGCTGGCGCGCAAGGACGAGGACGAGGGCCACATCACCGAGCGGCTCACCACCGCGTCGAACCAGCAGCTGCTCCGGCTGCACGGCGTCGTCGAGACCGTCAAAGAGAAGTACGGCGATCGCGCGAAGCTGATCGCGAAGCTCGGCGAGCTCGAGAAGAAGTCCAAGGACAAGGACTACCTCGCGAGCCTCGAGACGATGGGCCTGCCGCAGCTGCTCGATCTCGTCACGGCGCACGAGCGCCGCGTCAACTAAGCGTCTTCCGGTAGCGCGACCTTGTGCGACGCGAGCTGCGTCCGCACGAGTGCCCACACCGCACCGGCGTCGCTGGTGACGTCGTCCCAGCGACCGGGAAACCGGCCGCAGAACGAGGTCTTCAACACCTCGGGCAGCGCGCGCTTGCCGTCATCGGCGAACAGCGGGTGCTCGAGGTAGACGCACGCCTCGTCGGTCGCGCGCACGCTGAGGCTGCCCGGCAGATCCTGCGCATTGCGGATCGCGTCGGCGACCGCGACGACGATCTCGAGCGTGCTCGTCGGGATCTGCGGATGGCGCTGCGCGAGCAACGCGACCTCGGCCGCGGGCGGCGGATACGTCATCTGGAGCGGCGCGAAGCGATCGAGCTGCGCGGCGTCGATGCCAAACGTACCGGTGAACTCGCGGCCGCGGTTGACCGCCGCGATGAACTGCACGTTGTCGGGGATCGGGATGAACGCGTTCTCGATCGGGTGGAACACGCGGCGCGTGGCGTCGAGCGCGGGCATCAGCGCGTTGCGCGCCGATTCCTGACAGCGGTTGAGCTCGTCGAGGAACACCAGGAACCTGGTCTCGGGATGCTCGGCCGCCTGCTCGAGCGCGGTCAGGATGTCGGTCTTGATGAAGTCGGTGACCGGCGCGCCGGACTCCGACGCGCGGACCTGGATCGACACGAAGAAGTCGCTGGCCTCGACGACTGCGCCGCAGTTGAAGAACACGAACTCCATGCCGAGCGAGTCGGCGATCGAGCGCGCGAGCACGGTCTTGCCGCAGCCTTGCGGGCCATCGAGCAGGATGTTGCTGCCGCTCTGGAGCAGGACCTGGAGCTTCTTCGCGACGATCGGATCGAGGTA
>Ga0070665_100004387_pt1 | contig 14836 bp, 15 predicted proteins | sample KBSS13metaG_FD_65862 | JGI IMG/M metagenome (GOLD analysis project Ga0070665, IMG submission 65862) | Switchgrass rhizosphere microbial communities from Kellogg Biological Station, Michigan, USA - KBS S1-3 metaG | ecosystem: Host-associated > Plants > Roots > Rhizosphere > Soil ... | reverse complement strand
ATTTCCGTCCTTCAGCGGGAGGCTCGAACCCTAGAGCATGGCTGAAGGGTCGGACGGAACAAAGGCTCAACTCACATGGAATCCACTTACTTGGCAGTGATCAAGGTCGTCGGCGCAGGCGGCGGCGGTACGAATGCCGTCAGCCGGATGATCGACGCCGGAATCAGGGGCGTCGAGTTCGTCGCCGTCAACACGGACGCCCAGGCCCTGCAGGCCTGCGACGCCGACATCAAGCTTTCGATCGGCCAGGAGCTGACCCGCGGCCTCGGCGCCGGGGGCAACCCCGAGGTCGGCGCCGGCGCGGCGGCCGAGAGCCGCGACGAGATCAAGGAGGCGCTGAAGGGCGCCGACATGGTCTTCGTCACCGCCGGCGAGGGCGGCGGCACCGGTACCGGCTCGGCGCCGGTGATCGCCGAGATCGCCAAGGAGGAGATCGGCGCCCTGACCGTGGGAGCGGTGACCAAACCGTTCGAGTTCGAGGGCAAACGACGGATGCAGCAGGCGCTCGAGGGCATCGAGAAACTGCGCAACAAAGTCGACACCCTGATCATCGTCCCGAACGAGAAGCTGCTGCAGGCGGTCGAGCGGCGCACCAGCGTCCTCGAGGCCTTCCGCCAGGCGGACGACATCCTCCGCCAGGGCGTGCAGGGCATCACCGACCTGATCACGATCCCCGGCCTGATCAACCTCGACTTCGCCGACGTGCGGACGATCATGCGCGACGCCGGCTCGGCCCTGATGGGCGTCGGCTCGGCCTCCGGCGAGGCCCGCGCCCTCGACGCCGCCAAGGCGGCGATCACCTCGCCGCTGATCGAGGAGTCGATCAAAGGCGCGACCGGGATGCTGCTGAACATCACCGGCCCCGAGGACCTCGGCCTGTTCGAGGTCAACGAGGCGGCCCAGCTGGTCCAGGCCGAGGCCGACGACAACGCCAACATCATCTTCGGCTCCGTCGTCGACCAGTCGATGAAGGACGAGGTCCGGGTGACGGTGATCGCCACCGGCTTCGAGGGCTTCGAGCTCCTCGCCCGTTCGCCGCAGCGCGTCCGCCGACGCTACGAGAGCCGCCCGCGGGTCTCGGCCGAGGACACGGACATCCGCAAATTGCGGGTCTCCGACGACGACATCGACGTTCCCGGCTTCCTCAAAGAGTAGGCGCGAGCAGTTCAATAGATTGGCTGGGTGACCACTGCGGCCGCCCGGCGCACTCCCCTGTTCGAGCAGCACCAGGAGCTGGGCGCGAAGCTCGTTCCCTTCGCCGGCTGGGAGATGCCGGTCACCTACGAGGGGATCCGCGAGGAGCACTCGGCCGTGCGCCGCCACGTCGGCATGTTCGACGTCTCGCACATGGGCGAGGTCGAGGTAGAGGGTCCCGGCGCCCTGGCCTTCCTGCAGCACGCGCTCTCCAACGACGTCGCCAAGATCGCGATCGGCGGCGCCCAGTACTCGTGCCTCTGTCAGGAGGACGGCGGCGTCCTCGACGACCTCTTCGCCTACCGGCTCGGCGGCGACCGCTACCTGATCGTCACCAACGCCGCCAACCACGAGTCCGACCTCGCCTGGCTCGGCCGCCAGAGCCGCGCCTTCGACGTCATCGTCCGCGACGTCGCCGACCGCTACGCGATGCTCGCCGTCCAGGGCCCGCACGCCCGCGCCGTCCTCGGCTCGGCGCTGGGGATCGAGCTGCCGCCGCGCTTCCACGTCGCCCACGCCCAGGTCGGCCGCCGCCCGGCGCTGGTCTGCGGCACCGGCTACACCGGCGAGGACGGGGTCGAGCTGCTGATCGACCCCGAGGTCGCCGCCCCGATCTGGGCCGAGCTGCTCGACGCCGGCGTCGTTCCCTGCGGGCTCGGCGCCCGCGACACGCTGCGGCTGGAGGTCTGCTTCCCGCTGCACGGCAACGAGCTGACGCCGGAGCACAACCCGATCGAAGCCGGCCTCGGCTGGTGCTGCAAGGAGGAGACGGGCTTCGTCGGCGCCGAGGCGATCGCCCGCGCTCGCGCCGAGGGAACCGCCGAGACGCTCGTCGCCTTCGAGATCACCGACAAGGGGATCCCGCGCGAAGGCAACCCCGTCCTCCACGACGGCAACGAGGTCGGCGTCGTCACCAGCGGCACCTTCTCGCCCTCGCTCGAGCTCGGTGCCGGGATGGCCTACGTCAGCGCGGACCTGGCGAAGGTCGGGACCGAGGTCGAGATCGACGTGCGCGGCAAGCGCCGCCCCGCCCGGATAGCTTCCAAGCCTCTCTACGCGAAAAGGAGCTGAACGTTGGCCGACGCCACCTACCCCGAGGACCTTCGCTACCACGAGGAACATGACTGGGCCCGGATCGAGGGCGATCAGGCGACCCTGGGGATCACCTGGTACGCCCAGGACTCGCTCGGCGAGGTCGTCTTCTTCGACCCGCCCGAGGTCGGCGCGGCGATCCAGAAAGACTCCTCCTACGCCGAGGTCGAGTCGGTCAAGGCGGTCTCCGACGTGATCGCGCCGCTCTCGGGCGAGATCGTCGAGGTCAACGACACGCTGCAGGACAACCCCGAGAAGGTCAACGAGGATCCCTACGGCGACGGCTGGCTGGTCAAGTTGCGGCTTACCTCGCCGGAGGAGGCCGAGACGCTGCTCGGCGTGCAGGAATACCGCAAGATGCTGGACCGCTAGGCCCGAAGCCCGCCCTCCCCGTTCCCTAGCCTTAGCGACGTGACTCGCTACACCTCCGCGACGCCGGACGACCGGCAGGAGATGCTCGACGCGATCGGCGTCTCGTCGGTCGACGAGCTCTTTGAGCAGGTCCCCGGGCCGCTGCGCCTCGGTCGGCCGCTGGCGCTGCCCGACGGGCTCGGCGAGGCCGAGGTCTACGAGCGGCTGACAGCGCTGGCCGAGCGCAACGCAGACGCCGAAGAGCAGGTCTGCTTCGTCGGGGCGGGGATGTATGACCACTACGTGCCGGCGATCGTCGACGCGATCACCTCGCGCAGCGAGTTCCTCACCCCGTACACGCCCTACCAGCCGGAGATCTCCCAGGGCGGGCTGCAGGTGATGTTCGAGTTCCAGACGGCGATGTCGGAGCTGACCGGGCTGCCGGTCTCCAACGCCGGCCTCTACGAGGGGCCCTCGTCGGTCGCCTCGGCCGGCTACCTGGCAATGGGCGCGACCAAGCGGAGCAGGTTCGTCGTCTCCCGCGGAGTCCACCCGCACAGCCGCGAGACGCTCGCGACCTACGCGGTCGGCTACGGCGCCGAGGTCGTCGAGGTCGGGCTCGAGGGCGGGCTGACCGACGCTGCGGCGCTCGCCGCTGCGGTCGACGGCGAGACCGCCGCGGTGATCCTCCAGAGCCCGAACTTCCTCGGTGCCGTCGAGGACGTCGAGGCGCTCGGCGCCGCCGCGAAGGAGCACGGCGCGCTGCTGGTCGTCGCCTGCGACCCGATGACGCTGGGCATCTTGAAGCCGCCGGGCGAGTGCGGCGCCGACATCGCCCTCGGCGAGGGCCAGCCGCTGGGTAACCGGTTGGATTTCGGTGGGCCATCCTTTGGTTTTTTCTGCGCGACCGAGGCGCAGATCCGCCGTATGCCGGGACGGATCGCCGGCGAAACCGAGGACGTCGACGGCCGCCGCGGCTTCGTGCTGGCGCTGCAGACCCGCGAGCAGCACATCCGCCGCGAGAAAGCCACCAACAACATCTGCACCGCCCAGGCGCTGAACGCGCTGGGGGCGATGGTCCACCTCGCCTGGCTCGGCCGCGAGGGCTTCCGCGAGCTGGGAGAGCTGCTGGTGCGGCGCACCGCCTACGCGCGCGAGCGCCTCGCCGCCGTCGACGGGGTCGATCCCCTGCACGAGGCCCCGGTCGCCCGCGAGTTCGCGGTGCGGCTGCAGGCGCCGGTCGGCAAGGTGCTCGACCGTGTCGCCGAGCGCGGCATCGCCGCCGGTTATCCGCTCGGCCGCGAGTACCCCGAGTTCGAGGACGGCCTCCTCGTCGCGATCACCGAGCGCCGGACCAAGGCCCAGATCGACGAGCTGGCCGAGGCGCTCGGCGCCGCCGTCGCCGCCGAGCGCGAGGGGGTGGCCGCCTGATGGCCCTGACCCAGACCCCGATGCAGGCCGAAGCGGCGCGGACGATCTACGAGAAGTCGAAGCCCGGCCGCCGCGCCGCGGCGCTTCCCGCCGCCGAAGTCCCGGAGAAGCCGGTCGCCGAGCTGATCCCGGAGAACCTGCTGCGCGCCGAACCGCCGCGCCTGCCGGAGATCGCCGAGCCGGAGATCGTCCGCCACTACAACCGCCTTTCGCGCCGCAACTTCGACCTCGACAGCGGCTTCTACCCGCTCGGCTCCTGCACGATGAAGCACAACCCGCGACTCAACGAGCGGGTCGCGGCACTGCCCGGCCACGCCCGCCTGCACCCTGCCCAGGACCCGCGTCGCGCCCAAGGCGCGCTGGAGCTGATGTGGCTGCTGCAGGAGAGCCTCAGCGAGATCTGCGGCCTGCCCCACGTCAGCCTGCAGCCGAGCGCCGGCTCCCACGGCGAGCTCGCCGGCCTGCTGCTGACCCGCGCCTACCACGCCGACCGCGGCGAAGAGCGGACCAAGGTGCTGGCCCCCGACACCTCGCACGGGACCAACCCGGCCTCGGTGACGATGGCCGGCTACGAGGTGGTCAAAGTCGCGACCGACGAGGTCGGCGGGGTCGAGATGGACGACCTGCGGGCGAAGCTGGCCGAGAACGCCGGCGAGGTCGCCTGCCTGATGCTGACCAACCCCAACACGCTCGGGGTCTTCGACGAAAACATCGCCGAGATCGCGAAGCTGATCCACGAGGAGGGGGGGACGCTTTACTACGACGGCGCCAACCTCAACGCGGTGATGGGCCACTCGCGCCCCGGCGACATGGGCTTCGACATCGTCCACGTCAACCTCCACAAGTCCTTCAGCCAGCCCCACGGGGGCGGCGGTCCCGGCGCCGGCCCGATCGCCGTCTCCGACCGGATCGAGCCCTTCCTGCCGCGGCCGCAGGTCGTCCGCAGCGAGGGCTCCAACGGCCACGGGCCGGGCTTCGACCTCGAGTTCGACCGGCCGAAGTCGATCGGCCGCCTGCGCGGCTTCCAGGGCAACTTCGGCGTCTTCGTCCGCTCCTACGCCTACATCCTCAGCCTCGGCGGCGACGGCCTCTCCGAGGCCTCGGAGACCGCCGTCCTCAACGCCAACTACCTGAAGGCGCGCCTCGCCGAGGGCCGCGCCGGCGAGCGCCTGCCGATCGCCTTCGACCGCCACTGCATGCACGAGTTCGTCCTCTCCGGCAAGCCGATGAAGCGCGACCTCGGCCTCGCCACCCTCGACCTCGCCAAGCGCCTGCTCGACTTCGGCTTCCACCCACCGACCGTCTACTTCCCGCTGCTCGTCGAGGAGGCGCTGATGGTCGAGCCGACCGAGACCGAGACCAAGGAGTCCCTCGACGCCTTCGCCGACGCTGTCGAGCAGATCCTCACCGAGGCCGAGACCGAGCCGGACCTGGCCAAGAACGCCCCCTACACGACCCCCGTCCGCCGCCTCGACGAGGTCAAGGCGACGCGCCAGCCGGTCGTGCGCCAGCAGCTCGGCTAATTCTTCGGGCGGAAGACGCGGAACCCGATAGCCGCTTCGGGTGAGGCGCCGAACTCGTTGCGGGCGACGAAGAAGGCCCTGTAGCGACCGGCGGAGAGGAACTGGATGCGGCCCTTCGGCTTCGGCAGCTTGCCTTCGAAGCGAATCCTGTTCTTGCCGGCGACGCCGTCGCGGGTCAGCGCTCCGCGCCGGACGAGGCCGCCGTTCCTGCGGACCTGCTTGAAGACGACGCTGGCAGTCGCGTTCTGGTTCATGAAGAAGGAGAAGATCGTCTTCCGCGGCAGCTTCGAGTGCGTGCTCTTCGGCGTGGTCGGCGCGAGGATCACCGGCTCGGTCACCGCCAGCCCGGTCAGCGACGGCGGCGTCCCGGGAGGCGGCGGTTCGGGCGAGGCCGCCGCGAGCGCCGGCAGCGCCAGCGCGAGCATCACGATCGAGATCACCGGCATCCGCATGTCCCCTTCAACCCTCTCGCGGCGTCAAAGCTTCGGCAGTTGCTGCTCTAGCTCCAGCACCGGGGCGAAGAGGTCGCCGTGCTCCTCGATCCGATCGAGCACGTCGCCGGCTTCGAAGACGAGGGTGGAGCCGTCGCCCGACTCGGCCACCGCTTCGACCTCCTCCCAGGTCACCGGGGTCGAGACCGTCGGGCGCTCGCGGGCCCGCAGCGAGTAGACGGCGATCGTCGTTTTGCGTTCGTTGTTCTGGTACCAGTCGATCAGGACCTTGCCGCTGCGGTCGGTCTTTTTGCCCATTTTCGCCAGCACCTCGTCGGGGGTCTGCTTGGCGATCAGCTGGGCCAGCGCCTGGGCGAAGGGCCGCGTCTCCTCGTAGGTGGCTTTGGCGTTGAGCGGGACGTAGAGCTGCATCCCCTTCGAGCCCGAGGTCTTGACGAAGCACTCGAGCTCGAGCTGGGTGAGGACCTCGCGCAGACGCAGCGCCACCCGCGAGCAGTCGACGACGTCGGCAGGCAGCCCGGGATCGAGGTCGAAGGCGAGGACCGTGGGCCGTTTCGGCGCCCGGCCGAGCGAGAGCGAGGGGTGCAGCTCGATCGCCGCCAGCTGCGCCATCCAGATCAGCGTCGGGCGGCTGTCGCAGACGCAGAAGTCGATTTTCCCCGCGTTCGGCCCGGCCTGGACCCGCGTCGTCTTCACCCATTTCGGCCGGTGTTTGGGGCAGCGCTTCTCGAAGAAGGCCGAGTCGAGGTCGTCGACCCCTTCCGGGAAGCGGCGCAGGGTGACCGCGCGGCCGCGCAGGTGGGGGACGATCGCCGGCGCCGCTTTGGCGTAGTAGTCGACCATCTCGCCCTTGGTGAACCCGACATCCGGGTAGAGCACCTTGTCGAGGTTGGTCAGCCGCAGCTCTTTGCCGTCGACCTCGACCTGCCGCGACTCACCCACGGCCGGCGCCTATTTCGAGGCTTTGGCTTTGGACCGCGAAGCGCTTTTGCTTTTCGCTTTCGCTTTGCTCTTCTTGGCGGCTTTCGGCTTGGCTTTCGCCGGTTTCTTGCCGCCTTTCTCTTTGACCGCGGCGATGCTCTCCTCGAGCGCCGCCATCAGGTCGGGAGCTTTGGTCGCCTTCGGCGCCTCGGTCTCGGGCGCGACGATCTCCTTGCCTTCGGCCTTCTGCTCGATCAGGGCGAGGAGCTGCTCGCGGTACTCGTCCTTGTAGTCGCCCGGCTTGAACTCGGTGCTGAGCGAGTCGATCAGCTGCTCGGCCATCTCCTGCTCGCGTTTGGCGACTTTCGGCTTCTCGTCCGGCAGGGCGTCGTCGAGGTCCGACGGCGGCACGACCTCGTCGTGGAAGCGCATCGTCGTCAGGGTTAGGACGCCGTCGTTGGCGCGGATCGCCGAGAGGTGCTCTTTGTTGCGGAAGACGAAGCGGGCGACCGCGGCCTTGCCCGAGTGTTCCATCGCCGCGGCGAGCAGCGAGTAGGCCTTCTCGGCGCCGTCGGCGGGGCCGAGGTAGTAGGGGCTGTCGAAGTACATCGGGTCGATTTCCTCGATGTCTACGAAATCCTGGACGTCGATCGCGCGGGTCTTCTCCGGCGCCAGCGCCGCCATCTCGTCCTTGGTCAGCGGCACGTACTGGCCGGGCGAGAGCTCATAGGCCTTGATGATGTTCTCGTAGGGGACCTCCTCCTCGGTCCCCTCGGCGAAGCGGCGGTGTTTGATCCGGGCGCTGTCGGACTCGCGGATCTCCCGCAGGCCGATGCTGCGCCGCGCCACGGCGCTGAACATGCGCACCGGCACGTTCAGCAGCCCAAAGCTGATGGTTCCGCTCCAAATTGCTCTAGCCATTCGTCAAATCCTCCTACCCGGATTCTTCCAGGCAAACGCCGGCCTTCAACAGAGACGACCACAGCGGCAGTCATCTTGCGCTGGGATCATGCGCCGGTGCTCTTCGAGCTGCGAGACGTGGGGCTGGACCGCGGCGGCCGGGCGGTGCTCGACGGGCTCGACGTCCGCATCCCCGAGGGGGCGACGGCGATCGTCGGGCCCTCCGGCGCCGGCAAGTCGACCCTGCTGCGGCTGCTGAACCGCCTTGCCGACCCCGACCGCGGCGAGGTCGCCTACCGCGGCCGCCCGATCGCCGCCTACGAGCCGCTGGCGCTGCGGCGCGAGGTGGCGCTGGTGCCGCAGCTCCCGGCCCTGCTCGAGGGGACGGTCGAGTCGAACCTGCGTTACGCCGCCGAGCTCGCCGGCGAGGACTTTGATCTCGAGGAGACGCTGGCGCGCGCCGGCCTCGACCCCTCCTTCGCCGGCCGCGACGTCGCCAAGCTCTCGGTCGGCGAGCAGCAGCGGGCGATGCTGGCGCGGGCGCTGGCCCAGCGCCCCGCCGTCCTCCTGCTCGACGAGCCGACCTCGGCCCTCGACCACGCCGCCCGCGACGCGGTCGAGGCGACCCTGGCGCGGCTGCGCAGCGAATCGAATCTCTCGCTCGTGCTGGTCAGCCACGACCCCGAGCAGGCCCGCCGCCTCGGCGACCGGGTGGTGGAGATGCCATGACCGCGACCTCGATCCACGTCGAGCTCTGGCAGGTCGCGGCCTCGCTGGTCCTGGTCGCGCTGGCGGCGGCGATCTCCTTCTGGCAGCGGGCGGGCCTCGAGCGCGACATCGTCGTCGCCACCGCCCGCTCGATCGTCCAGCTGACCCTGGTCGGCTACGCGATCAAGCTGATCTTCGACGTCGACTCGATCTGGCTGGTCGTGCTGCTGCTGGCGGTGATGGTCGTCTTCGGCGCGATCACCGCCCGCCACCGCGCCGACAAGGTGCCGGGGTCCTTCCGGCCGCTGCTGATCGCCCTCGCCCTGGCCGGCGCCGGCACCCTCGGCCTCGTCGTCGCGCTGGGGATCTTCGACCCGACGCCGCGCTACCTGGTCCCGGTCGGCGGCATGGTGATCGGCAACGCGATGACGGCCAGCGCCGTCGCCCTCAACCGCCTCGGCGACGAGATGGCCGACGCGCGGGCGCGGATCGAGGCGACCCTCGCCCTCGGCGCCACTGCCAGCGAAGCCGCGGCGCCGACCGTTCGCCGCTCGCTGCGCTCGGGGATGATCACCCTGGTCGACTCGACCAAGACCACCGGCCTGATCTTCTTCCCCGGGACGATGGTCGGCATGCTCCTCGCCGGCGCCAGCCCGACCGACGCCGTCCGCCTGCAGCTGATCCTCCTCTACGTCCTGCTCGGCAGCGTCTCGATCTCCGCCCTCGTCGCCACCCTGCTGGCGTACCGCAACTTCTTCACGCCGGCGGCGCAGCTGCGCGACCCCTAGCGCCGGCAGCACCAGCCTTCGAGCTGGGGGAAGCTGGTCGGGCGACCGCTTGGGGCGATCGTCTTGGAGATGTTGGCGATGGCCCGGCCCTTGCCGCGACCGAGCGGCAGGAAGAGCCACTGGTTCGCGCCGGGCCAGGCGACCAGCAGGCGCCTGCCGTCCGGCGACCATTCGACCTGCCCGAGGCTGCCGGGGACGGAGATCAAGGTCCGTGAGCCCCGACCCGGCCGGAAGACGAGGACCTCGCTGTAGGTGCCGTGCTTGCGCCAGTGGGTGATCGAGGCGGCGACGACCGGACTCTGCGGGGCGAGGGCTGCGTCGTTGACGGAGGCGCGCGGCGGCAGCGGCAGGAGGTGGGCCACCCCCAGCGCCGGCCGCGACGGATGCCCGGCCCGCAGGACCGGCCGCAGCCGCAGCGTCCCCGGCGCGGCTTCGAGGATCTTCCGGCCGCCGTCGGCCCACTCCATCCAGGTGATGCGCTGCAGGGCGGGCGCCGCGGCGAGGAGCGCTCCGGTCTCGCTGTCGAGGATCCGCAGCCGGCTGGCGCCGGTCACGTAGGCGAGCGCGTCCTCTCCCGTTGGGGACCAGGCGGGCGGGACGTAGGCGGGGGAGATCCTCGCGTCGGGAGGGGTCCCGGCGGCGGTCGAGCCGGCCAGCAGGCGGTCTTCGGTCCCGTCGCCGGCGATCACCCGCAGGTCGAAGCCCGAGCGGTAGACGATCCGTTCGCCGGAGGGCGACCAGCGTGGGGCGGCGACCCTCTCCGCGGCGGTGATCGACCAGCGCGGCGTCCCGTCGGGCTCCAGCGCGCTCAGGGTCCGTTTCTTCACCGCGGCGACGAAGAGCCCGTGCGGGGACCAGGTCGCCCCTTCGTAGTCGCCGAGCAGCGTCCGCGAGCCGTCGGGCTGCACGACGACGGGTCCTTCGCCGGTCTGGACCAGGAGGCGGCCGCCGCCGGGCACCCGCGCCAGGGTCGGTTCCGGGCGCGGGGTCGAGGCGGTGAAGGCGTCGTCGACCCAGTCGCGGACCGCGGCGCCCGCGGGCGAGAGCAGCAGCCCCGCCAGCAGGGTGGCGAGGACGAGGCCGAGCGCGAGGCGGGGCAGGGAAGGCAGGGGGCGGGCGGGGGCGGTGCGCTCGCTGCCTCGGCGCTCCGCGTGGGCGGCGGCGACGATCCGCAGGCCGCGGGTCTCGGCGTCGGCCGGCTCCGGGATCGGCGCGTCCCAGAGGGCGCGGTTGAGACTGTCGCCACTCATCGCCGACTCTCCATCGCCCGGTCGGCCTCGGCGGTCTCGCGCAGGCGGTCGAGGCCGCGCCGCAGGCGCGAGTTGACGGTGCCGCGCGGCAGGTCGAGCATCCGCGCGATCTCGCCCGGCGTGTACTCGAGCAGGTGGCGCAGCACGACGACCGCGCGCTGCTCCGCCGGCAGCTCCCTCAGCGCGGCGATCATCTCGCCCCCGATCTCCGTGGGCGGCGGCAGCGGCTCGAAGACCGAGTCGGCGCCGGCGACCCGGCGGCGCAGCGCCTCGCGCCGCGCCCAGTCGAGCGAGCGGTTGACGACGATCCGGTGCAGCCAGGGCGCGAAGGGGCGGCGGCGGTCGAAGCGGTCCAGCGCGTCGACCGCGGCGAGGAAGGCGTCCTGAGCGATGTCCTCGGCCGCCGCGGCGTCGTGGACGACGAGGTAGGCGGCGCGGTAGGCGCCGCGCCAGTGCAGCGAGTAGAGCTGCGCCATCGCCGCGCCCGACCCGTCCTGGGCCTCGCGCACGAGGCGCCGCTCGTCCGCATCGCTCTCAGCTCGCACGTCCCGCCTCCTTCCGGCATCTCAATCTTCTCTCACCCAGCGGCCCATCCGCACCAGCGCCTTGCTCAGTCGGCCGCGCATCGCCGGCGCCAGCCGTCCCTGCGGCAGCTCGACGACGAAGGCCGGCGCGGCGAAGCGGTGGTTCTGCCAGTTCGGCGCCGTCCCCGCCGGCCAGCGCATCGCCCGGAACGGCATCCGCGCCAGCGCCGCGAAGTGACGGGCGCCGGGCACGCTCTGACCCCAGGCGCGGACGAAGGGACGCCGTCCCCGGTACTGGTGAAACCAGATCGTTGCCGCCGGTTCGAGGGCGTGGACGATGCGGGCCGCAAGCCGCGTTTCCGGCTCGGAGAACGGCCGCGGGCCGGCGTATTCGGGGTCGCCGCGCCGGCCGAGCGGCCGCCAGCGCGAGTTGAAGTTGCGGTTCAGGTCGACGCCGTCGCCGTTCAAGCGCGAGCCCGCGGCCGCGCCGTCGGGGTTCAGCTCGGGGACCAGGTAGACGTCGGCGCTCGGGTCGGGGCAGCCGCCGGTCAGCGGCTCGACCGCGCTGGCGCCGCACTCGTCGCCGTGGATGCAGCCGAAGACGAGCAGCTCGCCGCTCCACCGCGGGTCGCCCAGCTGGTGGACTTCGATCGGCCGCCCCTGCGCCGAGTGGCTGACGACCGCGTTCCGTCCCAGCAGGTTGCCCGGCCCCCGCGGCGTCTGGGCGAAGGCGAGGAAGTCGCCGTCGGTGTCCGGGTGCGCGGGGGCGGGCGCGAGGAGGGCCAGGGCTGCGAGCAGGGCGAGCATCACCAGGTATACGCCTGACCCGACTCCAGAGGTCCCTAGACTCGGCCGATGTCTCGGTCCCAGCGACTGACGCTGATCGCGACGATCCTCGGCTCGACGGTCGTCTTCCTCGACAGCACCGTCGTCAACGTCGCCCTGCCGGCGATCAGCGACGGCCTCGACGTCGGCCTCGCCGGTCAGCAGTGGGTGGTCGAGGCCTACACCCTGGCGCTGGTCTCGCTGCTGCTCGTCGGCGGCAGCCTCGGCGACCAGTTCGGGCGCCGGCGGATCTTCGTCATCGGCCTGGTCGCCTTCGGCGTCACCTCGGTCCTCTGCGCGATCTCGCCGACCGACGAGTTCCTGATCGCCGCCCGCGCCCTGCAGGGGATCGCCGGGGCGCTGCTGGTGCCCGGCTCGCTGGCGATCGTCGCCTCGACCTTCGAGGGCGAAGCGCGCGGCAAGGCGGTCGGGATGTGGACGGCGTGGACCGGGATCGCAACCGTGATCGGCCCGGCCGGCGGCGGCGCCCTGATCGGGATCTCCTCCTGGCGGGCGATCTTCTGGGTCAACATCCCGCTGATCGCGGCGACCGTGATGCTGACCCTTCACTCGGTCGAGGAGAGCCGCGACGAGGACGCCTTCCTCGGCATCGACTGGGCCGGGATCGCGCTTTCGGCGATCGGCCTCGGCGGCCCGACCTTCGCCCTGATCGAGCAGCCCTCGCGCGGCTGGAGCGACCCGATCGTCTGGGCTTCGATGGCCGTCGGCGTCCTCTGCTTCGGGCTCTTCATCCTCCGCGAGGCGACCGCCCGCCACCCGATGCTGCCGCTCGGCCTCTTCCGGATCCGCAACTTCTGGGTCACCAACCTGACCACGCTCTCGACCTACGCCGGCCTGATCGGCGGCCTCTTCTTCGTCGGCCTCTACCTGCAGCAGGTGGTCGGCTACTCGCCCCTCGAGGCCGGCCTGGCGACGACCCCGATCTCGATCCTGATGTTCTTCCTCTCGCCCCGTTTCGGCCGCATCGCCTCGGGCACGGGGCCGCGGATGCCGATGACCGCCGGCCCGATCGTCGGCGGCATCGGGCTGCTGCTGATGATGCGGATCGGCCCCGAGACGAACTACCTCCTCGACGTCCTCCCGGGGCTGCTGATCTTCGGCGTCGGGCTTTCGGCGACGGTGGCGCCGCTGACCGCAACCGTGCTCGACTCGGTCGACGAACACCGGGTCGGGATCGCCTCCGGGGTCAACAACGGCGTCTCCCGCGTCGCCGGCCTGCTGGCGATCGCCGTCCTCGGCGCGGTCATCTCCGCCAGCTTCGGCGCCAAGCTCGACGACCAGCTCGGGTCGGCGCCGCTCTCGGCAACGGCGACCTCCGCGGTCGGCGAAGCGAAGGAAAAGCCGCTCGCCGTCCCCTCGACGGACGGCGTCCCCGCAGCCGAAGGCGACCGGGTGATGAGCGCCGCCGAGGACGCATCCACCTCCTCTTTCCGCCTCGGCCTCGGAATCGCCGGGATCCTGATGATCATCGGCGGAATAGTCGCCGGCTTCGGAGTCCAGAACCCGAAACGTCAGCGAGAAGCCATCCCAAGCCGCGGCTCCGCCCAAGCCGGCGAGTGCGGCCACAGCTCCGAATGCGACCGGGCGTCACCGGAACCCGTCTTGAGCCAGGACCGGTGAGGGGTCACCGGTCCTGGCTCCCGCAATAGGCTCCGGCGGATGTCGAAACCGATCATCTTCAGCGGCATCCAGCCGACCGGCCGCAAGCACCTCGGCAACTACATCGGGGCGATCCGCCAGTACGTCGAGGGCCAGGACCGCGGCGACCCGGCGATCTTCTGCATCGTCGACCTGCACGCGATCTCGGTCCCCTACGACCCGGCCGAGCTGCGGGAGCGCGTCTACGACACCGCGGCGATCCTGCTGGGCGCCGGCCTCGACCCCGAGCGCTGCATCCTCTTCCGCCAGTCCGACGTCCGCGAGCACACCGAGCTGACCTGGCTGCTCTCGGCGGTCACCGCCCACGGCGACCTCAACCGGATGACGCAGTTCAAGGAAAAGGTCGGCAAGGACCGGGAACTGGCCTCGGCGGCGCTCTTCTATTACCCGGTGCTGATGGCCGCCGACGTGCTCGCCTACCGGGCGACCGAGGTGCCGGTCGGCGACGACCAGCGCCAACACGTCGAGCTGATGCGGGAGATCGCCCGCCGCTTCAACGCCCGCTTCGGCGAGACCCTGGTCGTGCCGGAGCTGGTCATCCCCGAGGTCGGCGCCCGGATCATGGACCTGCAGGAGCCGGAGCGGAAGATGTCGACCACCGGCGGGACCGAGAACGGGACCGTCCTCGTCCTCGACGAGCCCGGCGTCGTCCGCAAGAAGTTCGGCTCGGCGGTCACCGACTCCGGCCGCGAGGTCGTCCGCGCGCCGGACAAGCCCGGGGTGAGCAACCTGATCGACATCCTCGCCGTCGCCCGCGGCAGCGACCAGGCGGCGGTCGAAGCCGAGTTCGCCGGCGCCGGCTACGGCGACTTCAAGAAGGCGGTTGCCGAGGCCGTGGTCGAGCTGCTCGACCCCGTGCGCGAGCGTTATGCCGAGCTGCGTCCGGACGAGGCCGCCCTCGAGGAGGTCTTCGCCGCCGGGGCCGAGAAGGCGCGAGCGCTGGCCGCGCCGGTCCTCGCCGACGTCCGCGAGCGCATGGGCTACGGCCAGGCCTGATTCCCCAAATAGCCGGGAAGATCAGGCGACGGCTGCTCCGCTTCGCGTCCGCGGCCGTCGCTGTCTCGGCCCGCGGTTAGTCTTGGTCGGAGTGGCTGTAGCCGACCTCGATCTCGATCTCGACCTCGACGTCTTCGCCGGGCCGTTCGACCTGCTGATGGCGGTCGTCCTGCGCGAGGAGGTCAGCCTCCTCGACCTGCA
>Ga0070665_100004386_pt1 | contig 14836 bp, 21 predicted proteins | sample KBSS13metaG_FD_65862 | JGI IMG/M metagenome (GOLD analysis project Ga0070665, IMG submission 65862) | Switchgrass rhizosphere microbial communities from Kellogg Biological Station, Michigan, USA - KBS S1-3 metaG | ecosystem: Host-associated > Plants > Roots > Rhizosphere > Soil ... | reverse complement strand
GGGGAGGTGGCCTACCTCAGGGGAGACGGCACCTTTACAGGCAGGGCCTTCAACGTCGTTTCCCACTCGGCCGTCAAGAAGGAGGTCGAAGACCTCTCCCTTTTCCTCGAGGACTCAAAGACCTCCGCCCTCGACTTGGTCTCCATGGTTCAGCCCATTTCCTTCCGCTATTCTGACGAGTCCCAAGGAGAAAAGAAACATTTCGGTTTCTTGGTCGACCAGATCCACAGGGCTTCGGGAGCCCAAGAGGAGCTCAAGAGCCTGATAGGTTACCAAGGGGAATCGGGAGAACCCCAGGCGCTCCACGTGGCCGAGACTTTGGCCCTGCTGTTCCAGGCCCTGAAAGACCTCCACTCGGAATTCGACTCCTACAGAAAAACCCACCCATAAAATTAAAGTAAAAAAAAAGATCTTATTCAAAAAGAATAAAAAATTAAAGAAAGGAAAGAAATGTCAGGCCTCATAAACGAGGTGGCGCTCCCCACCTACTTGGCCACCGCGGCAACGGGAGCCCCGGCCACTACCGCTCAGGCCCTCCTGAACTCCCTGACTCCCATCTCATTCAACTTCTCCGGAGAGGCACCCGGGACCACCGCGCACTTCGGTTTGGATTTCATCACCGTCAACGCCCTCACTTCCACTCAGAATTTCTTTAAATCCATAATCAGTTTCTCTGGCGCCAGCCCAAACGGCATAACCCCCTGGGACCTCATGACGCTCATGCTTCAGGTAATAAAAGACTTCATCTCCAAGAAGCCTATTACTCTCACGGTAACCACGAACTCTTCTGGGGTGGCCACCGTGAACCTGACCACTTACGCCTTCCCCAACGTCCCCAACGTCCAGCTCTGTTGCCAGGAGGTGACTTCTGGGCAGAGCACCAACGCCGTCATCACTGCCGTCTCCACCACTTCGCTCTCCATTAAGTCCTACGTCACACAGAACATCCTCTTGGGGATAGTCAACCCCGTGACCCCGGCCGCGGCCACAGTCCACCTGCTTTTGAGCTACACATAAGAGAGAAGTCTTTCTTTTATTCTTTTTTACTCTAAAAAAATAAAATAAAAAGAGAGAAAAAAGAAAAAATGGATTTCTTGAAGGCCGGCCTCCTCACTGGTTTCTTGGGCGACATATTCCTGCAGGTAATTCAACCCTCGGGACTCATGAGTTATTTTAGGGAACAGGGCCCCTTGATCTCGGTCTTGAAGGCCTCCCTCTTGACAGGCTTCTGGTCCGGAGTTTTCGGTTCTTTCTCTCCCACTCAGCCGCAGTTCATCTTGCTCTCCGGAGGGATCGATCTGGTCTACAGGGAGTTCTACCCCCAGATCTACCCTTCCCTAAAAGGCTACTACGAATCTTATCCCTGGTACCAGACCCTCGTGATCAACATGGCCGTTGGTTTCCTAGTCTACCAGGCCAGACTCATTTTGATTGGGCTATAAAAGGGGTTAAAAAACTCCGTTTTTCTTTTTTTTTTTTCAAGGTTAAGTCTTTTAAACTCCCACACTTCCAACCCGAGAAAAAAGTAAAAAAGAAACACACACACAAAAAAAATGGCAGAAAGCCCCGAAAAGCAAGACATCACGGAAAAGGTCGACCAGTTCGTCCCCAAGGCACAAGAGAACCCCTACCTGGCCCCCGAGATCGAGAGGGAGGAGAACCTCAAGAAGACCCACGAGAAGATCAACCCCAAGGCCAACGGCAGCCTCGACTTCGACCCCACCAAGTTCTTCCTGCTCGTCGACGACTGCACCGAGATCATTTGGCCCCCCCACTCCCTCGCCCGCTGGATCGAGCAGGAGCGAATGAAACACTTGGCCTCCAAGGTGGAAGGCCCCAGGACCTTCCACCTCCAACCCCTCTCGAAGATGATGGAGATGCACGGCCGCGGCTACGTCAACATGATCGTCGGGTTGGAAGCGCTCGAGGAGAAGAAGAAGACCGTGTTCGTCTACTGCGACTTGCTACAGAGATGAGAACAAAAGTTGTAAACATAAAATAAAAAAACAAAGACCCGAAAGACTTTTTTATTTCTTTATCTCTCCTCCGATGCAATGTTGAATCTCAATAGGGCTGTCTTCCCCATCTGCCTCCTCTTTAGTCGTAGAGCGGCAACTTGTGAACTTCGATCGTCATCTCGCAGTGTTCCCTGAGAGTCTCCCCATAGATTTTTTCGAACGCGTCGTCCATCTGCGCGTCGAGCTCCCTCTCCCACTCGAACTGGGCTTCCGCCTGGGCGAATGTTTCTGGCATCTTCGATTCGGGCACTGGCCTCGGCCTCTTTGGTTGCCTCTCTTTCTTGTACTCCTTCTTCATCGAGCTGAGTTTTTCCTGCGGTATCTTCTCGTCCAGCATCTCCTCGGCGTAGATGACTTGCTTCTTCCTGGCGTCCTCCTTGTCCCGGAAGGCCTGTTCGGCGTAGACTAGGGGGTTCCTGTCGTCCGATAGGTCGAAGGCTATCACGACGTAGATCATCTCTGGGATTTCTGGGATTTCCCCGTTCAATGACATTTTTGAGGTATAATAAAAATCGGCAGAAACAGAATAATAATAAAAAATAGAAAATATAAAAATAAAAACCCTCGAAAAATAAAATAAAAAATAAAAAAGCGGGCAAAAATAATATTTTTTCCATGAAAAAAGCGACCGAAAATAAAATTATTTTTTTTAAAAAATTTCCGGGGACCTATGTACAATATTGTACTTCCGTTGGGGGGCCAGGGAAATAATTATTTTTTCGCTCGCTTCCGGGGGGGTCATGGGCAACGGTCATTTTCCCGTTCGGATGGAGATCTCGTCGAAATCCACCAGTTGATAGGGTGATTTAAGGGAACTTTTTGCTCTCTGTTTTTTTTTTCTTTTCTCACTCACAGCCACGCTGGCTTTCGAATTCTATATCACTTCTGATTTATCTCAGATTTATTACTTAAAAACTACCTTGCACGATCCACGCTACTGCACTATCGTCGGTTTTCAAAGATGCCAAACCACTCCCGAGTTGTGTGCCTCCCCCAGTACCTCAAGGCATTTAGGGTGGACTTCGACTGCACCTACGAGCGACTAGTCGGGGGCCTGAACCCCAAGTTCGACATGGACCTCTTCAAGGTCTACTTGCTCTCGGTGGTCACGAACCGAATAGCGAAACAAAAGCTGGATTACACGTTGCTCAGGGCCCTCATCGACGGCTCCTCCGAAAGGGCTCAAGTCATCTTCGACGAGGCAAAGAGGAAGAGGGACGAATGGAACTGGAAGGGGTTCCCTAAGTCTGTATGGGACAACCACTTCTGGGAGCAAATCGCACAGGAGATAGGGATAGCCCAATGCCTAGAAATCCCCTACCAATTCGAGAAACAGAAAGGGATGGTCTTCTTCATCAAGCTGGTTTCATGTGGCTCTCTCCTTCTCTACAAAGAACCGGAAGAAGAAGAAATCGACCAACTCTACGAAGAAGAAGAAGAAGACAAGGAAGGGTTCGAACTGACCAAAGGAATAGGAATCTGGAAAGAATAAAAATCTTTTTTATTTCTTTTTCTTCTTCTCTCTCGTTTTCTCTTTCTCGGGGTTCAGTAGTTTCCTCTTGGCCTCTTCGAGCTTCCAGTTGTGAAGCAATCGGAGGTTCGTGAGTTCGATGGAGATTTCGTGATATTCTTTTTTGATGTCGCATTGGATGTCCCAATAGAGTCCCAAGGGCTCGCAGGGGGCGCAAAACTCACCATGTCGCCAATAGATGCCGCAGTTGAATTTCACGTTCGCGAATTTTCCGTTCAAAACTTCGAGTCGGAGGAGGAGGTCCTGTTCGAGAACGACTTCCTTCCTGAAATCGTCGATTTCTTTCTGGATGTTCGTGAGGTTCTCGAAGAGCGAAATGTCTTCTATCTTCTCCTGGATCGACTTCTCCTTTGCCCCGTACTTCTTCTCGCTCTCGGCCGTCGAAACCATTAAAAAATCTCTTGTTGGATTATATTTATTCTCGCGTATATTTCTTTATAGAGCCAGTCGATGGCGATCTTGTTCGTGATGGTCGGGTTTAAAATTTGGTCGAGTTCGAAATTCTGCACGAGACGAACTATTTCTGAATCGGAGAGGGGTTGGAAATACCAGCGGTGGTAATCAAAATCCAGTTTTTTTTCTTTTTATTTTTTTTTTCTTGGGGGTTTTTAAATTCGGATTTTTAATTCGGACTATAAAAGTTGGACCGAACAAAAAAAAAAGTTGGGCCAAACAAAGAAACTATAAATAGAATCAAAGGAATCAGAGGGGAGACCCTGGCGGTTTTTTTTTCGCCGAACGGGAAAATCAAAGAAATCAAACCGTGGATCCTGGTTCTTTTCTTTTTCTGGGTACAAAAGCAAACTTTTTTTTCTCTTTTTCTTTTTTTTTTCTTTTCTTTCAATCACACTTTTCACACACTAAAAAACACACAAAAAAGAGCGCAAATGCCAAAAAGAAAAACCAATCAAAAGAAGAAAATAAAAAGAATTCCGGCCGTAAAAAAATTCGACGCCGGCCCACAAATAAAAAAATTCTTCGAAGCCCTCAACGATAAATTGATCGCCCTCTGCCCCAAGCCCGACAAGGAAAAAGTCGAGAGATTATTCCAAATAAAACAAGGGAAACTCGAGCGATATCAAGACGCCCAGCGCTCTCGCCTCCAATGGATGGCCGCCGGATACCCCGCCCCCGGAATGGAAATGCCCTTCAACGACCACGAATCCATCATGGAAGAATGGACGCAATCGATGCAAGACTGGGCCGAATGCGCAAGCGCCGAGAGGGAAAAACAACTCCGAATCAACAAGTTGTCTTATTCCAATCGCGCCTCTCGATACAACAATCGCGTCGTCAAGAGGAAGATTAGGGAGGAGGAGGACAAAATCGCGAGGAAATTATGGGGCCACAACACCAACTCGAGAGCGTTACAAAAATATAAGAAATAAAAAAAGCGAGGATTTAATAAAATAAAAAGAAAGAAAGGAAAAATTGAGTTTGAGTAAAAGAATTGTTACTCGAACACAATTTTCCCTTTTCAAAGATTCGCTTCTACGGAAAAATGAAAAATAAAAAAGGTTTTTTCGTGAGGCGATTCTTTGATTTTTTTCTCTCGAAGTCCTCGTTTTTTTTATTTCCGAAGAAAAAATATTTTTTTATTTCTTCTTTGGGCAGCCTCTCGAATAATGTTTGACGGTGACTCGTCCGTTCACGCACTTGCTCCCCCTCTTCTTTCTCGGCGCCTTGACTCCAGCGCTCCTCTTTCTCGTCGCCTTTTCCTTCCCCTTTTCGGAGATCAAATCAGATGGCATTTTTTGAGTCTGGCTCCTTGAAATCTCTCTTTTTTTGAATTTTATTTTTTCCCAGGGCATGCCCTCGAGTAACTCTTCACGGTCATCCTCCCGTCCACGCACTTGCTCTCTTTTTTTTTCCTTTTAGGAGCTTCGTGGATTCGTCCTCCGCCCATTTTTTCTTTCCTCGCCGCCCTGGCCTCCTTCCTGTATTGCTTCAGTCTCGCGGTGGTAGTGTGGTCGGCCAAGACGTACTCTGCGGGCTTGTGTTTCCTGAGCGCGAATTTCGTCCTCGCCATTTCACCAAGGCTGAAACTCTTCTACCGAGTATTTTTTAGAGATTTGCCCCCTCCAGAAAATGGAAAAGGGTGAAATATAGCCGTCCGAGTAGTTTGCGAACTCCCTCTCGATCTCTTCTTCCATTTTTTCCTTGGCCTTCTCTTCGTTCCAGAAGACGTTGAGTGTCGTTCGCTTTCTCATCAAGAGAAAGACGGGTGGTTTCTTTTCTTCTTCTTTTATCTCTTTGAGGCCGTGTAATCTGAGTGATGCGATCCTCGACATGTCCCCCCTCTCATAGGGCCCCTCCCTGATCTCCCGAATCCTTTTTTCGACTTCTTCGTTTGACATCTTCTTTTTTCTTCTCTTTCTTTTAGAGATTTTCGATGATCCTCCTTATCCTGTATCGGTTGTCATAGAGGAAGTTGGTGATCCTGTCCCTCGTGTTCGTGGCGTGGACATAGGTGCCCTTAATGGCCGCGGACTGGACCCTCTCTCCCGAGGGAGGCTTGTTCTGGATGTCCTGGTCCTTCTCGAAAGTCAATAGGTAGTTGAGGTACTGCTGGCACCTCTTCACGTTGACCCTCAGCTTCGTGTAGTGGTAGACCGTGAGGTCGCCACCCAAGTGGATCCTCCTGCCCTTCTTCTTCTCTCCCACCTGCATCTCCCCCCCTTCCCACTGTATAGAATGAATCTGCTGTCTCCTGGGGTGAGCCCCCGTTTTCTGTGAGTTCCCCCTGGGTCCAGAGACTATGTCATAGATGTCCAAGTAGTTTTTTTGAGTGTTCCTCCAGCTCCTACCGAAGAGCCAGTCGGAGGCCAACTTGAGCTTGTATCCTATGGGGTCGTTCCTCTCCGAGAAGTAGCGATCCGCCCTCACGTTGCTGGAGACTATGACGTGAAACACCGACTTCTTTATGCTCTTTTTCAGCGTCTGATTCACTACTGGGATGTTGGTTCCGGGGAGGGTGAAGTTAAGAGAGAACTCCGAGGGCTCCGGGGGAGGTGGAGTAACAAGACTCCAATCGAAAGGATCCATTTTTATTTTTTTTTTCCTTTTTTATTCTATTAATTGATTTTTTTAGGGAAAATCTCGATGGAAAAGGGGAAGAGAAAGAGGAAGCTGGGCGACATCTTCGGCAAGAAGAACGACTCCATCCAGACACCGCCGGAGATCTACGGGGAGCTGGACTCTGAACACCACTTCGACTTCGACCCCTGCCCCCTCAAGCGGCCAAAGTGGGACGGGCTCAAGGTGCCGTGGGGAAAGTCTAACTTCATAAACCCGCCCTTCTCCGAGATCAAGAAATGGCTGCAGAAGGGGATCGAAGAGAAGAAGAACGGAAACAAGTCGGTCTTTCTGCTGACGGCGAGGGTGAGCTCGAAGTACTGGTTCGACCTGGTGTTCCCGGAAGCCTCTCAGATCTCGTTCCTGGAGGGGGCGTTTCAGTTCCCCGGTTTCGAGAGGAAGTTCCCCATCCCCCTCGCCCTGGTCGTCTTTCATCCCGAGGGAAAAGAGGGGTTCAAGCCACAAAAGTTTCTCAAGAAGAGGATACTGAATCTTGAACCTTAAAAATCCTGGTTTATTTTCCTCAACCACTCCATCGGGTTCAGGACATTGATGATCATCGTAATAAAGAACAGAGTTATCTTTGCCATGGAAGCCGGGATCCAGGAGATCCATTTGAGGGGGTTCCAGTAAGAGGGGAAGAGGTCGTCCCAAGCTTTTTGCAGCCAGTTTATTGGGGTCTCGAGGAAGAAGTATGTCCTCCAGAAGTAAGAAGTGAGCGGTTGCGAAAAAGCCCAGTCGGATAGCTCCTTTATGAGGTCCGTAATGCCCAGGGTGAAGAGCGTGACTTCCAAGGCGTAATAGAGCTCAGGGAACGTAGAAGTTTCCTTCGCGGCCCATTCGTTGAACATGATTAAATAGCCTTTGAGGAACACGAAAAGGTTATAGGCCCAAGTGAAGGGGATGAAGAGAAGGGAGCCCAGTTGTTCTATGAGCTGCGGAATCTTCTCGAAGAGGTTAAGCCCGATGAGGAGTGGGCCGCCAAAGACCACGAGCAAGACCAAGGCGGCTATGATGGTAATGGCCACTTGTAGCCACTTCTCGTTCTTTCCCCACACAGGCTTGTCGTCTATGATCTCGCAGATCTGGGGCCCTATATAGGGTATGCTCTGGATGGACTCGCAGAGCCACTTGGATCCGTACTTCTCGAGCAAGAGACGGATGGGAGCGGGGATGACTTTCGTCGCGGCGTCCCAGATCACAGAGACCAACGAACCCATTTCTTTTTCTAATAAGAAAGAAATAAAGGGAGAAAGGGAAGGGAAAGTTTCTTAAGAGAAAAACTTTTAGAGAAAAAAAAAGATATGAAGAACGTGGGGGAAAAGTTCAAGAAGGCCATCCCCGATGACGCGCTTCAGAAGGAGACCAAGACGGAGAAGCTCGAAACCAACCCCAAACTGAAGAGGCAACATAAGAAGGACAGGATCATCGCCGAGATCAGGGACCTATCTAGAGGGTCTGGCTTGCCCTCCCTCACGGCTCAAGATAACGTGGCGGCTGGTCTGAGGAACCCGGCTGGAAACGCTTCCGAGAACGCCAAGCTCCTTCTTCAATCCCTCTTCTTCGAGCTGAACCAACTGCAGAACATGGAGGAGGACGAGACCATCGACGAGGTCTTCTTCGAAGAGTACCTCTGCTGGATCCAAGGGGTCATCCCCAAGCACATGTCGGAAGAGAGGAGGAACAAAATGCTGATGAAAACGTGGTGGTGGTGGGTGGACAAGAGGGACAACACCAGGGGCATATCCGACACCTCCCAGATGCCATCTGCCAATCAGTTCAAACTGGCACCGGTGAAACTGCACGGAGAAGAGTTCGTGGTCTACCTCCGTTCCTTCGTCGACAAGAAGCACGATTTCTGGAAGAAGATGACCATGCTGAAGTCCTTCATTCCCGGAGACCTTCATAGATCTTGGCTCTACTGGAAATACATAATCAACGAGACCCCAGTCTTGGAGTCCGATTACCTCGCCGTCTTACCGGACGACTTCACCCCCACACCAGACCCAACTAAAAATCCCCCTCCCGGAAGCCCTTTCGTCGTTGGAGCAGGAATTCCAAGCGTGGGTTTCAGGAAAGGAAATTACGAAACCTTTTACACCGAAGGGCCAGAGAATTCGGTTCAGCAGCAGGTCATAGACAAGGGATGCAACTCTCTGATCGAACGAAGGAGGGAAAAAGAGGAGAGGAACCCCCTGAAAGACGAAGTGGAAGACGACCAAGTGAAGAACGACTTGCCTGACCCTGAGATAACGGAGGAGGAAGACCAAACGGACATTGACCAGACGGGGTTTGCGCTGGAACACCTCGAAGCCGAAATCGAGGAACTCACGAGAAAGAACTTGGACCTGGTCGAGAGACAAAACATAGAGAGGACGGAGCTGAGGGCGCAAATAAAAAAGACGGCCGAGGAAGCAAGGAACAAACACTCGGAACTACAAAAGGCGAGCGAGAAAGAAAAGAAAAAACTGACGGGCCATTTCAATGCCCTCAAAGAACAACTCGGACTTCAACAGGCCGCCTTCAGGGGACTGGACGAGAAACACAAGAGACAACAGCAACTATACGAAACGGAGAGGAGCCTCAACTCGGAGCTGAGGAAGAAGATGGAGGCGAGCGAGATAAAGTTCACCAACGAGATTCAGAACCTGACGGAGGCTTTCAACAAATTCAAAGCCTTGACAGAAGAAAAGGCTTCCTACGAAAACGAAGAAGAAATGGAGGCGGTGAAAGCCATCTCGTTGGCTTCCTTCCAAGAAGAAGAAGAGGTGAAAGAAATCCTGATGGAAGTGGAAGAGTTCGAGCAGATCGAAAAAATAAACGCCGCTTATGACCTCCGGATGGCGAACTACGACAGAGCGGCTTTCCAGAGGACGAAGGCCGAGGTGGAAATGCTCATGAAGGGACTCCAGAGGAGGGGAGAGATGGCGGAGGCTCAAGCGGCGGTTGCCCAGTTGAACAAAGAGGTCGCTAGGATCGAGAAATCGGTGGCTATGGTCGACATCGAAATAGAGCAAGAACTTAAAGAAAACGAACCCAAGAGGAAGAGGCAAGAAGAAAAAAGAGAGGCCATGGCGGCGAGACTAATGGCGGCAAAAAAAGCGAGGGAAAAGAGGCAAAGGGAACAGAAGAAAACCATCGGGAAATTTCACGAGAGCAACAAGGCGAAGCTGCAGTCTGGAAAACCGGGGGCGGAGCAGATCTCTGCCTTCAAAGACGTTCAGATGCAATTGGAGAACTTGCACACCGGGCCCATGAAAACTCTCAACGACATCGAGAGAAGGGTAAACGAAATGGCTCCGAGAAACCCCCCTTCCTCTGGAGCCGCAACGAAACAGACCCCTTCTAACGCCACCGCGGACGTCGGCCCTGCACTGGTTCACGCGAAGGCCGAACAACAGATCCAAGAGGCGAGACAGATCCAAGAGGCAGTTCAGAACTTGCCTTTCGCCCCCACTGCAGCTACCACGGGACTCGCCGTAGACGCGGGAAAAGTGGAGCAACTTTCGAGGACCGTGAAAGAGGCCGCCGAGGAAGAGATGAGGAAGAACGCGAGGACAGAACTGAAGATAACCGGAAAGAAATTGTTCACTGGGAGATACGTGGGGGTAGACCCTTTGACTGGACTTCGGCTCCCAGAAGACATAGACCCCAACTCTCCATTGGAAAAGTCGGGCATCGATCCCAACCTCAGCGCGAGAATGGCTTTCAATTTCAGCAAAGAAAAGATGGGCAAATTCGAGATCGGGGAAGACGAACCCATCGAAGCACAAAAACTTCTATTGGAACAAGAATGGATGAGGTTCGTCAGGGGAATGGAGAGGGAGGACTACGAAATGTTCAAGTACCTCAACGGAGAACAAGGAGAATTCGCACTGGACGAGGTGTCCTATTACGACATCGGGATGGGTCTTCAGGTCGAGAAGAAAATGGGCAACCCCAAGATATTCTTGGAGTCCGATCCCCTCGGAGACCTGGACAAATACGAAGCCATATGGAAAACCGTCATCTCCGGAACAGTTCGGGAGGAACCAGAAGCAGAAAATTTCTTCGACAAAGTATACGCGGGTCACTTTAATTCCCTGCGCTTCGTATATCGAATGGAATTGGAAGGCCTCACATCCGCAGAAGCTTCCGTCTACTACCCTCACAACCCCTTCATGCAAGCAGCGGTCAAGATCGCGGGGCCCATCACGGCACAAAAGGCGAAGGAAATCCCCTTCATCGGAGGCCTCTTAGAAGGGGGTCAGGTTTCTTTCTCGACCTTCTTCAATTTCCTGGCTGGGAGGTTGGACAAGGCGGACATTCTTTCTCTCACTGGAAAGCCCTCCCAGCTCTTCCCCTCCCTCGAATACAGGGTCGACGTATCGGAAAAATACGCCAGGAGGGGCCCCCCGAGGAAACCTAGCCAGAGGCAGAAGGCAGTCTATGTCGCTCAACCAGAAGAAACGGAGAAAGAAAAGGCTCAGAGGGAGAAGGTAAACTTGTCTCAGGAAAAGGAGGCAGCGAGCAGGGAGAAAACAAAAGAAAAGAGGGAAATATTGGGAGGGGTTTTGGAAGAAGAAATGGCGAAGAAAGGAGAAGGCTTTTCTCTCCGCAAATAATAAGAAAAAAAAAATAAACGTCTTTATTGTTCTATTTTTGGCGCCAGAGGACGAAGTAGAGCAGAAGGGTGAGGAAGGGGAAGATCAAGATCTGGGCCCCCGAGTGGTTGAATATGAGGAGCGTGGAGAACAACACGACCAGTAGGAAGAAGAAGAATAATCTGAAGGGGGCCTCGATCTGTAGGTAGGATCTGAACGAGGGCTGCATCCCGTCATAGCGCTGGCGGTCGAGGACTACTTTTTCCTGGGTCATTTCTGATTGGTCGAGATCTTTTGAAGAAAGTTTTTCTTTTTTGACTGAATCCTTAAAAAGCGAGAAAAAAGAGAGAAAAAAAAACTCACCCTTGAAAAAAAAAGAAAAAATGACCAATAGAGTCTACTGCAACGTGAAAAGCGCCGAAGAAGTCCTCGGGGACGAAAAAGCGGAGAGGCTCTCCTCCGACAAAATGGACGAAGAACTGGAGAAGATAATAAGGCAAACCAGCGACTTCAGGAACGCCTTCTACGTCCCTTACCCTTCGAGCCCCGTCGTTTCTCTCCCCTCTTTCGAGCTCAAGATGGAGTGGCCCCCCGTCCGCTGCTACTGGAGGACCGACAAGCACATTCTCCAGGTCATCTTCAGGCACCGCGAAGACGAGAAGACGCACCTATTCGAACTTCAACAGCTCGACTTCGAATACTTCGGGAAGGAGGCCGAATTCCTGCTCCTCGGGAAGCCCGTAGAGCCCGGGGAAGGAGTGCATATCAGCTACAAAGAAAAGGATTCTAACGCCTCGGCCCTGCGTTACATGGAAGAGCTCTGGAACATCTTCAGGGGGAAAGTCAACCTCGAGACCGAAAAGATGCTGGCCTCCATCCTCAACACGCTTCGAATCTACGCCTACTATAAGCTCTGCTTCCACCTCTGCGACCTCTGCGGGGACCTCTATAAGTTCTCGGCCAAGAGACAGAAGAAGAGGAAGATATCGGCCATGTGCCCCGAATGCCAGAGATTTTCCACCATTTGCAACAACCCCTTCCCTTTTTAAATTGAATTGAAAAATAAACTTCGTTTTATTCGATTTTTAATGAGCTTCCGGCATGTCGGGGGTTCGAGGGGACTTGTCGTCATCGGAAGACGAGCTCTCTTCGTCCTCTTCGTAATTTGGGTCCTCCTTCTCCTCTTGCGCCTCCTTGAGCTGGGCCTGGAGGAGTTCGTTCTGCTCCTTGAGTTCCTTGATCTGCTTCTCCCTCTTCTCCTTCAGGGTGAGCTTTCGTCGCTTGGGGAGGTTCTCCTCGGTGATCTCTTCTGCGGTGACGGAGACCGCGATGTTGCCGATGACGATTCGGCGCTTTCGGGACTTGCTTTTGCCAGCCTTGCTCTCGAGCTCGGGGTGGAGTTCCTTCTCCTTCTTCTTTTGCTCTCGTCGCTTCTGTTCTCGGATCTTCTTTTCCTCTTGGGTCAGGGCGGGCTTCGACGGGTCGGAGACGAAACGGGACACGTTCTTGGAGCACTTGGCGCACTGGCCCACGAGCCTGAGGCGCCCGTTGGAGGTGGTGACCCTCATGGCGTCGGTTACGTCGACTACGGCCTTGCAGCTGAAACAGTTCGCTTGTTCGCCAGACATTTCCTTTTCAATTCGGAGAGAGAATACAGATTTTTTTTTTACCCTTTTCCTTCTTGAAATGTTTTATTAGAAAATAAAGGGGGGTATGAAGGCTAGAGGGCCTCATAGTTGTCGCCATAGAGGATTAACTTAGAGTTGCCCGGCCCAGTGTAATAGTTCCTTGGGATCCCCATTGGCCCAGTCTCGCTCTTTAGTTTCCTGAACCCCCCCTTCCTCATGTCGTTGTTCGTCGTGAGGTTGTTCGGGTTCATCCAGGTGTCCGATGGGTCGGCGTAATGCGAAACGAACATGGTCTGGTCCACCGCGGGGTTGTCGGTCTGCTTCCCCACTTCCAAGTAGGGGGTCTTCGAGTAACAGAGGTAGACGAAAGCCGCTAGCGCTCCAGCGGCCAATAGGAAGAGGCTCATTTTCAAATGGAGGGAGTGAGAATGTCCGGTGTTTTTTGAAATTGAGCAAACAGCCCCGAAATCAAACCCTTGAGGTCCCTCCCCAATGCGACGGCGCCATATAGGCCGAAGAGGAAGAGGGCGATTTCGGTGAAGGTGAAGGGGAATGAAGAATTCTTTTCTTTCTTCTCTTCTTTCTTTTCTTCTTGAGATTTTTTTGGGGTTGGCTTGGGGGGGAATGCCTTCAACTTCGAGTTCGAGCTCTTCAGGGTGATGGCCTCCAGGGCCTCGTGGTCGACGTTGGGGTTCTGGCCCCTCTTGTAAGTCCCGTCTTCTAAACTCTGTTCCATGAGCTCCGTTTCAGATAATTCTTTGGCCCTTTAGAAGAATTTGTCGAGTAAACGACCGCCTGGGGCTGAGTCAAAAAGTTTCCCCGGAGACCAGGCTGCCGGTTCATGTAGTAACCGATGAACAGGAGTCCGCCCCCTATGAATAGGAGGGAGACCAATGTATTTCCGTCGATGGCCATTTTTCTTTTTCTTTTTCTTTTCTCTAATCCCCTCATTGATTAGAGAAACCAATTTTTCATTTTTCTTTTAAAAAAAAATGGTGCTTTTTCTCCTCACCCTCTTGGGCTTAGTGTGGAACAAGACCACTACCTTCGCCAAGCCAGACGCAGTCATCAAGTTCGGGAGGGCCATAAGGCAACCGGGGTTACTTGACTGGGACCAGAAGCTCAGGACCCAGCACGCCCAAGATTACACCAACATCAGGGCTCCCTTTGGAGGCAACGAGCAGGCCATAAAGGACGTCGCAGACGGGAGGATGATCTATAACACCCCATATCAACAGTCCTACCAGAAGAACATAAGGAACTTGAAGATCCTGACCGAGGAGGCGAGACTGGGGAAGAGCGCGGAGCTGTTCACGGAGCGGAACCTCTACCTCAACTACCACATGCCGGAAGTGGGTTTTCAAAAAATCAATGAATATTGGAAATCAAGAGAAAGGACGAGACAGAACGACAATTGGAACCAGTCATGACGAGCAGGAACCCGAACAACAACCACGGACAGTTCTCAGCGGCCCAGATGGCCCAAGACCACAACTTCGCCATGGGAGTGAGGGGAACGAAGCAAGTGAACCAGAACCAACTGAACCTCCAGGGCGTCAAGGCCAAAACCACTAGGGAACAACTCTATGGATTCCAAAAGCCGAGGGATCAGGTAGTGGGTCTGCATAAAGTGGGCCAAGGGGGAAAAGTAACCCTCAGGGAACCCACGAAGGACGAAATGGGCGCCGGGCTGGCAAACATGGGCACAGCGGCACACCCCCAAGACAGGAAGTGGGAGGCGCAGAACTGGTACTCAGGCACGTACAACAGCTCTCACGGAATGAACTTCGGTAAAGCAATTCTCAACAACGAGTTCTTCCAATACCTGCAGGACAAAAAATGCGCAGAGATGCTAAGGGAGTACGAGACGTGGAAGCTCTCCCTGGTAAACTTCGAAAGCCCCGCGGAAAGGCAGTATTGGCAAAGAAAGTTCCCGGAGCTCGCCCAAAAAAAGATGGACTACCACAGGGGAAGGGCCCAGATAGACGCCCTCAGAAACGA
>Ga0070665_100004383_pt1 | contig 14840 bp, 6 predicted proteins | sample KBSS13metaG_FD_65862 | JGI IMG/M metagenome (GOLD analysis project Ga0070665, IMG submission 65862) | Switchgrass rhizosphere microbial communities from Kellogg Biological Station, Michigan, USA - KBS S1-3 metaG | ecosystem: Host-associated > Plants > Roots > Rhizosphere > Soil ... | reverse complement strand
GCCGCCGCCGACGCCGCTCTGGATGGTCTTGGTCCAACCGGTCACTGCATCGAAGGCGCGGTTGCTGACGACGCCGTTGAGGAGGGTCTCCTGGGTCACCTGCTCGCGCGGGTTCGCGGTGTTGGCGGTCCAGAACACCGTGGTCGGGACGTTGAAGTCCTTGATGCGGATCAGGCGGCTGTTCTGGTAGCCGCAGAGGTTCGAACAGCAAAACCGCCTACGCGAGATCAGCCGCCGGGCGCACGCGCGGCAAAAGCTTCGAAAGCTGGTCGGTCAGTTCACAACTCAATGGGCTATCGCCCCAAAAATCTGCATCGTCAATGTTCGAAATTCGGGTAGGAATTGCTCCATAACGGCGTTCAACACCACCGGCGGAGGAGAGATGCTGAAACCGGAACAATCACTTGCCCAATGGGAGCTCTTCAACTGCGATCCAGATGAAATCCGACTGGGCTTATGTATACCTCTAACGGCTCCGCCACGCTTCCCGCGCGCATGGCAGACAATCCATCGCGGCGGACGCACCGAGTGTGGTCGCCACATCGACCCCGTACGATCGCCGCAAACCATCCAACGGCAGTTCTAATTGGGATGTCCATCGTCAAACAACAGCATCGCCCTATCGTCCCAATTAAAGGCATTCAACATCCACTGATTCTGGGGGCGATAGAAAGTAAATTGCCATCGAAGCAGGTGTCTTTCGCGCTTTTCGGCATAGGTAATCCGATAAAGAAAATCGGATACGCGCTCCTCTCTAACAAGTTTGACGCCCACAATTTTTCCGAGACGATCTGTCAACGCCTGACGCTCTTTGAGTGTTTTTCCGAGAGATATATCAAAGTCTGCCTTGCTGATGGGCATATTTGGTCGCAGCAATTCAAGCGCAGCTCGATCGTCGCCACCTGAAATTCTTTCCATGACTGATTGCGCAAGTCTTCGGCAGCGAGCAAATGACTCCTGCTCGTCTGTCATACCTTGGGCGTTAGACACTGCCAGCCCTAATACAACAGTCGAGAGTATGGCAAACGAACTTAGTTTCATTTTCAGCGACTCGCCAGCGGTAGTTGTAAGAACAACGATGGACGCGTGTATCAACTAGCCCGAACCCGTTCGGCCCTCAGCGATAGCTGAATAGCGTGCATTAAGAATTTCCGGACGATTCTTTCGACGGTTGTCGTCGGCGCACAAGCCAAGCGCCGCCGACGATCATCACCAACGAAATGATCAACTCAGTTGCTCGGTTGTCGTGGGTGTTTAGGGCTGAAAATATTCCGTAGCCGCCCACGATGATCCACAACGAGCCAATGCAACGAATAAAAATTCGAACAAATTTATCGTACACGCTCATTGTTTGCCCTTAGCGCGGACATTGACGCTAGTTATCGCTTGCACTCGCCGAAAGTCGGCAGACTATTGATGATCTGCACAATATGCGAATTCGGATCAAGAATTTCTCTTAGAGTCCCAAATCCGTAGCTTAGAGTTGAGCTTGAGCCTGCGCCGGCCGCCGCGCCCGCACCCCAACCAAACTTTCCACCTCCACTCTTGATGGAACCCGACCCCGCAACCCCGGTGCTGTCCGGGCTCTGATCGTAAGAAACTCCAAATGCAGGACCAGGAATTCCAGGCGCCGAAAGTCCAAAGTTTCCCTCAACGTGGTACGAATTTTGAGAACTCCATCCTCCCGCAACGGAGCCGCTCGACCCTTGTACTTGCCCGCCGACGCCGACGAAAGTGCCGATTCCCGAGAACGCAGCAACTTGGCCCTGCGCGAAGAATCTTGAATCTAGCCAATCACTGGGATTAACGGACAGGCCCCCGCCTACGCTCCCGCTCCCGCCAAGCGAAGCCCCGAGCGGACTCGCGCCAATCTGGATCGCTAAACCCATCGACCCAGCAAAGTTGAAACCGCAATCCCCCTTCTTCTGTCGCTCGCCCGTTACGACGATTTCCTCCAAGACCTCTTCTTCGCTGCGCTCGATCTCCCCTGGCGTATCAAGCGCACTAACGTCCCATCCAGACATCGAGTCAGTCCATCTCGGAATGGTCGATTGATCTACCGGCCTCGAAGCCGCAACTGTAATCGTTTCCATGAAGCCGCTCGGGTCGATCAATGAAAGCGGACTGTTTCTTACGTACGAGTATCGGTTGAAGCTCTGAGTGATAGAAGGGCTCGGAATGTACGGATCGGAAGATGCAAACCTTCCCAACCACTGGTCATACACCCGCCCATTCATGTGCGTGAGGTTCAGGTTGTCGAGCATCGTGTGCTCCGTGAACCCGCGCCGCGTGGTGCTTGCGATCGCGCTCCAGTCCCCCGCGCTCGGATTCCCCGTCCAGTTCGCGCCTCTTCGCTTGCCGAACGCATCGAAGCTCGAGTTGACCAGGATCCCGCCCGCACTATTGGTGATCGCCGAGCTCGACCCCAGGTGATCGCTGGTCACGTAATAGAAGCTGTTCGTCCCCGTGCTCTGCCGCGACACGATCACGGTCGAACCGCCAGCGCGGATGTAATGCCGGTAGTCGCTACCCGTGCTTGTCGTGACTTTTTCGAGCAACCCGCCGATATACAGCGTCGTTGCCGCACCCCCCGAAGCGTAGTTCGACACCTGCTTCCAGTACTGCCGGTCCGGCGTGTAGCTGAACGCCGCCGTGTCGGCGCCATTGGTGATCGAGGCCGGGTAGTTGTAGCTCGTCCAGGTGAATGTCGCGCCACGGCCGCTCGTCATGTTGCCGTTGGCGTCGTAGCCGAAGCTCCAGCTGGTGGGCGAGCCGGTCGACATCACCTGGTGCTTCTTCGTGGCGTGGTAGGTGTAGCTGCCCACGTCCGACTTGCTGGTGATGTTGCCGAGCGCGTCGTACCCGATCGTCGTGTTGGGGCCAGTGCTCAGAGTCGCGGCGTTCATGCGGTAGAGGTTGTCGTATGTGAAAGTTTCCGTGAGGCTTGACTGGTTTTTGTCCTTGCGCGAAGAAAGATTGCCGAGCTTGTCCCAGGCGTATTCCAGGTTCTGCACGCCGGTGCCGCCGCCGACGCCGCTCTGGATGGTCTTGGTCCAACCGGTCACTGCATCGAAGGCGCGGTTGCTGACGACGCCGTTGAGGAGGGTCTCCTGGGTGATCTGCTCGCGCGGGTTCGCAGCGTTGGCGGTCCAGAACACCGTGGTCGGGACGTTGAAGTCCTTGATGCGGATCAGGCGGCTGTTCTGGTACTCATACAGGAGCTTCAGCCGATACGACGAGGTGCTCGTAGGATAGGTGAGCTGCTGCAGCTTGCCGATGCTGTTGTACGCGAAGTTGTAGGTGTAGTTGGTGCCGCCGGCGTTGATCACGCGCGAAACGGGACGCGCGAGCGGATTGTAGGTCCAGGTCTCCGAGTACCCGCCGGGGCCCGAGAGCGCCGTGATCTGACCGACATCCTTGTTCGCGCTCGAGACACCGAAGGTCCAGCTACTCGTTCCTTCGGCCTCGGTGCGGCCGGTGAGCCTTCCCAGCCGGTCATAGCCGAAGCTCGTTACCTGGCTCATGGCATCCGTCTGGGAAGCGGTCTCACCAAGCGCGTTCGGCGTGAATATCCAGCTACCCATGTCGAGATCGGTGCGCCCTGTGAGCATGCCACGCAGGTTGTAGTTCGAGCTCTGCAGCGTATTGCCCGCGCTGTCCTGCACGCGCTTCACGCCGCCGAAGGCGTCGTAGTCGAAGCTCTGGTAGTAAAGATCGTGATCCTGCGAGCGCGCGAGTTGGCCGGCCGCATTCATGACCTTCTGCGCCTGCTTGCTTTGCGAATCGACGCTGCGCGTCGTGAGGCCTTCGTAGTAGACGGTCGCGCTCTGCAAGGTCGGGTTGCTGTCCGAAATGGGCCGTGAGGCCGTCGTCAGGCGATCGATGAGGTCATAACCGTACGTGTTCCAGTAGGTGGTGCAGGACGTCCAGTCGCACGGCGCGCTCTCGCGATAGACGCGCCCCAGCGCGTCGTATTCCCGATCGACGCGACTATAGGAAGCGAGCGTGCGGGACTTGCCGATGATGGGACGATCAAAGGTATCCGCGTACGTCCACAGCTCATCCATCAACGTGCCCGCGGTGCTGTAAGAGTTTTCGATGACCACTGAGCGATTGTTTGTGCCCAGGCATCCGCCGGAAACCGCGGTGCAATTGTTGTAGGTCACCGATCTCGTTTGACCGTCGGGTAACGTGGCGCCCAATCGGCGGCCGAAAGGATCGTAGCTAAACGAGCTGGTGAGGCCGTTCGGATCGGTGCTGCTGGCCGGTACGCCGAGGTTGTAGTTCCAACTGAGCGTGGTGGTCTCGCTGAACGTGGCGGTCGCGAGCTTCGCGATGCTCAGCGGGAACTGTCCCGTCGTGAAGGTGGCATCGCTGTAGATCAGGGTCGTCGAGCGCGGATCCATGCCGATGCCGGTGACGACGGTGGAGTTCACGTTTCCGAAGCCGTCGTAACCCAGATCCGTGGTCACCTGCAGCGTCGCGTTTCCGGGCTCAGCGACGGTCTGGGTCGGCCGGCAGAAGCTGGCGCTCCATGTCAGATTGGTGGTTCGGGTGATGGAAGACCCGTAGGAGAGATTGCTCGAATTGATCTGCTGGATCTGCTGCGGACGGCCGAGGCACCAGTTGCCGGTGTCGTTGAGAAGATTGGCCGTGGGCATGTATGTGCGCGCAGTCCAACTACCGGCCGCGTTCACGCCATTGGCGCCCGAGGCAGGCTCCGTCGTCGTCACTGTCTGGTCGTAGAGCGTGCCGCTGGTGCTGTCATAAGAGTTCGCAGTCGTAACGGTGCGCAGCAACGCGCCATTCCAGGTTCCGCCAACCTCGTACTGCGTGGCCGTGCTGCCCGACGTGTAGGCGAAGTAGCGTTGATTGTTGGGTGGATCAAGCGCTGTCGACGTATTCGTGTTCACGACGCGCGAGATGGGCGTGACACCGTTCGGTTGCACGAGTTCGGTCTGGCTCATCATTCCCGCAGTCGGAAACAATTGATCAAAATATGTTCGGATGATGAGGCCGTTGCGGCCGTCGGTCTCATCGACGCGCTGGAAGCCGACGAACGCGCCGCGCTCGCGATTCTCGCGCGCACCAACGTAAGCGTATGTCTTGTTGTACGTGCCGCCGATGCCATTTGAGCTGGTCACCTGGGACACGACGACGATCGGATCGGTCGAATCGATGAGCGGCCACTGAGTACCCGTACCTCGCGTGTAGTTGCTCTGCGAGGTCGAGACGTACGAAGGCGAAATATTGACGCCAAACCCATCGGTGATCGAGTTGAGAAGGTCCGGTTGCTGGGTCAGCAGGGCGCCGCCGCTGCCCGCGTGCGTGTAATACGAAACGGCGAACGGTGAGCTCGTGCCCACGCAACCAACATCGTCGAAGCCATCGCCATCGATGTCGAACATGAAGTAACTGCAGCTCGTCGAGTACGGAATCACGGTCGTCATCAGCGAGGAAAATGGCGAAGCAGCCGAACCGCGCGAAAGATAGATGCCCAGGAAGCCGCTGTCGTTGATCACCAGATCGGTCTTGCCATCGCCGTTCCAGTCGAGCAGGAAACCGGGCGTCGCCGGCAGCGTGATTGAGGCCGGGGCGCCGCTGTTGCACCCGGATATCTTCAAGGTTGTCGGAGAGGCACTGTCGATGCGGTCGATGCAGCGATCGTCGTTGAAGCGCATACCGCGGTAACCGATGGGCCCGCTCAGCGCCCCAGAGCCATAGCCACTGCCATTGGCCACGAGGTCGAACTGGCTATTGGTGACAGTGCATCCGCTCATGCCGCAACCGGTCACCGACACCACGTTCACGATCAGATCGGCTCGCCCATCGCCGTTGATATCGCACAGACGCTCGATCGGACATTTCTGCGCATCGATGACCGCGACGTTGCCCTGGCCGACGCTGAAGCTTGCTGCCGTGAACGCCGCACCGAAACTTGGCACCGAGGCGCCCGCGGTCGTGGTGTTGAGCCTCAGCTTGAGCTCGCCCCCCGTTCCCCACAAAAGATCGGCCAGGCCATCGCCGTTGTTGTCGGTGACCTTGGGCTCCTGGCCGCTCACGCCACCCGTGGGCACTGGAATACCTGTCGGAGTGCTGACGAAGCTGCTCCCGCTATACCCCACGTAGGTGTAAAAGCCGCCAAGGTTCACGAGCAGCCCGTCCTGGTGATTGGCGAGGAAACGCTGCACGAGAATCGTTGCCGTGGAGGAAACGCCGGTATCAACCGGCGCGCCTACACCACTACCGATAGAGAAGGCGACCTTCCAGGTACTGCCCATCACGTAGAGCAGATCACTTCGCCCGTCGCCATTGAAATCGTATTTGCCGAGGTAAAGCGAGCTGCTGGTCGAACCGCCGGATGCGGGCGTCGTCACGACACCGACTTGTCCAGCCTGGTAGCCGAAGGTGAGTGGCAAAAAGCAATTGCTCTCCGCATCGTCGGCACACTCCTTTGCCGAGATCAGCCGCGAGCGCGAAGTGGCGGTGGAGGTGTCGTAAGAGAGGGAATACTTCCGCACGACCGTGCCATTGCTCTTGATCTGAACGTTTTCGAGCCGATAGCTGTTGGAGATATCGAGACCCGCGACTTTTCCGACATAAGAATCTTCAGGGCCTCGGGTGTTGATGTAGTTGAACTTGGCTTCGTATCGATAACTGGCCGAGCCCGAATAGGTCGGAGTCCAAGAAATGACGTCAGGGACGGCAAATCCCGAGCCGTTGTTGTAGCTGACAAGGTAGTTGTTGCCATTACGGTCGTAGACCTTGCTCAGCATCCAGCGAAGTACCGTACTGCCGAGTACGACGCGCGAGCTCGGGTTGCCGCCAAATTCGTATTTGAGACCGCTCTTGGCCTCGACGATGAAGTACTGAGGGCCGTTGCCGGCAGAGTTGAATGCCGTGACTCGCGAATAGTCCGCAAGCTCGGTGTAATAAACAGATCCTGCGGCTCCATAGGTCCCGCTGACGACTCGCAATCGGTTGCCGCCAATGCAGAACCGGTCGTTCAAGCTGAGATCGACTGGCGCGCCACTGCCATCCTGGCCCTTGGTGCGGGGGCAGCGTTCGATAAAAGAAGCCGCGTTCAGATTCCAGCCCACACCGGCGAGGCCATTTCCACCTTGGCTGCTGTAACTGAGCGAGAGTGCCGGCTGAATTCCATTCGGGCCTGGAGGAGTCCAGATCGGAATCGTGTAAGTCGCCGCGCCGGACGGCGAGACGCCAAATTCGCCAGCGGTGCGCCCGAAGTCGACTGCGAAGCTGCTCGTTGAAAAAAATACAAGCGCAGCGAGACCCAGTGCGCGCTGAATGCATGGCGACATGAGACCGTCCTCCGTGATCAATTCGCTCTCCCTGCGATCTACTGTCACGAGGCGCGGACTTCTCTCACCCGCTATATGAATTATTCGTTATCGGCAACTACACGCACGCTCGTCAGACGATTTCCCAGCAAGAGTCCTAACAAATGGCTATGGGCCACTCGATTCGCCCCCCGCCTCCCCCACTCTTCGGCGGACTCGACGACGGCGGCGTACCCGGCGGAGCGGCCGCCGCGGTCATCGCCGTCGAGCTCGGCGCCGGTGAACAGGTGCGTGATCCCGAGCGAGACCAGTTCGGGGTGGCCCTGCCGGTAGGTGGAGATCTGCGCCAGCAATGCCGAGCCGTCCGTGGCGGTGAACGGATCGTCGAACGCCGCCATCACACGCATGACGTCTGGCAGAACCAGCAGCTTGAGCTGTTCGGCGTATATGCCGTCCATGACGTTGTAGGAAGCCACCATCTGGCCCAAGGCGTCGCCCAGCAGGGTTTGCAGCCGGCTGTCCGCGATCATCGCGATCTGGATCTGTTGCGTGGGTCCGGCGGCAACCAACTGAAGCTCCGCCACCAGGTTGCGGTATTGCACCAGCCCGTTGTTCACGGCGAGGCCATCGGCGGGCGCCTCGGTGGCGCAATAACCCTTGGGCAGGAAATCCACGGTGTCGGACAGCCGGAACACCACCGTGTCCTCGGGCCGGGCCGCCATCGGCGTCGTGAGGTAGTTAGCGACCTCGGCATAACTGCCGACCACGTACAGGTCGTGGCCGTCCCAGATCGCGCCTTCCAGGTGCCCGGCATGCTCCGTCAGGCGAGTCCATGAGCCGGACTGTCCCTCGAGCGTGCCCCGCCACAGGCGATACCCCGCGAGCGTCCCGGGGTGCGCGGCCTTGAGCCGGTTCAGCGCCCGGTCGTTGGACTGCAGGTCGAGCGCAAAGCGGCGGCCATAGGCGTCGAATTCGGTGTGCCCGGCCGCAGCGGCCAACGCCACCTTCTCCGCGTACTGCACCCGCGGCTGGGTCGCTGCCTGGACGGCCATCGACATCGTTACGGCCATCAGCGCCGCGGCGAGCATTCTCCCTGGACCCACCCTCGTCTCCTCCGCCTCTGCGGACGGTTCCTGCAGCGAGGGATGATACGGGCGTGAATTACTTCAGGGCCACCGCACTGCAAACATAAGCCCACAACGCCAGCAAAAATATCCAGCTGATGAGGTAGATACGGAAGCGATGGCGCACGCGGTTGCCGCCCAGGTGCACCCACGCATGTCCGAGCCGCGCCGCCACATAGCCCCAGGCAAGAACCAGGCCGGCCGTTCCCGTGGCGCCCACCACCATGGCGGCCAGGCACCCCGCATAGAAAAGTGTCGGCACCTCGAACAGGTTGGCGAAGTGCCGCGTGGGCTTGGCGAGATATTCCTGCTCCGCCGGGGAACCGGCGAACGTCCGGAAGTAACTCACCGGCGTGTGGCCTTCGCGCATAGAGCGGATTCGTGCCCGGAACAGGACCACGGCGACACCGAAGGTCAGCAGGACCATCACCGCCATCGGGTAGACCAGTTGGAACTCGGACATGGAACGCCCTCACTTCATCAACCCAGGGGAATAACAATGCGTAGTCGAAATCTGTGGGCAGGCGCCATGGCGGTCCTGCTCGGCGCAAGTAGTTTGATGGCGCACGACGGGGACGACAATGACCGCGGGCGCGACCGGGAGCGCAGCAAGTTCTTCGTGAGCGCCGACCTGATCGGATACCAGGAGGTACCGGCCCTCTCCACCACGGCCAAGGGTCACTTCCGCGCCTGGATAGACACCAAGGCGAACACCATCACGTGGAAGCTGAGCTATGACGCGCTGGAGGGCACCGTGACGCAGTCACACGTGCACTTCGGCCAGAAGAGCGTCAACGGCGGCATCAGCTTCTTCCTGTGCTCGAACCTGGGCAACGGCCCCACCGGGACCCAGGCCTGCCCGACCCCGCCGGCCGAAATCAGCGGCGTCATCACGGCGGACCTGGTGGTAGGACCGGGCCCCACGGGCACTCCCCCGGCCGGCGGACAAGGTATCGAAGTCGGGTCCTTTGGCGAGATCGCGGCCGCCATTCGGGACGGCCTGGCCTATGCCAACGTGCATTCGAGCAAGTGGCCGGGCGGCGAAATCCGCGGCCAGCTGCACGATTGACAGCGTAGTCATCGCCCCGGCCCGTGTCCCAAAGGGGTGCGGGCCGGGTTTTTGGTACAAATTCACGCTGAAAAAGTCGCACCGGGACAGCAATTCCTGTACCGTCCACGGCGGTTTGCCGATCCTTGGTTGATTCGACCCGCATTCACGGCGTCGAAACTTCAAAGAATTCGCGAAGCACCAGCCGGCAGGGCTGAGAGCCTGCCACCCTGTCTCTTTTATTTGTGAGTTGTTTTGTGACGAAACTTTACGTTGGAAATCTGCCTTTTAACGCCACCGAAGACCAGGTGCGCACCCACTTCGCCGCCCACGGCACCGTCGACAAAGTGTCGCTGGTGAACGATCGCGAAACCGGACGCCCCCGTGGCTTCGGCTTCGTCGAAATGCCGAGCGCCGATGCACAGCGCGCCATGCAGGCTCTCGATGGCAAGGACTTCGGCGGTCGCCCGCTGAAGGTCAACGAAGCCCAGGAGCGTGATCGTGGCGCCCCGCGTGGCAACTTCGGCGGTGGTGGTGGTGGCGGCCGCGGCCGTTACTGATCGCTGAAGATATAGATCGACTTCGATCGGCGGCGCCTCTCAAGGCGCCGCTTTTTTTTGCGCGCGTTACGGCGACAGCACCAGCGTGGTCACGCTGTTCGCCGGCATCGTGTACTGAAAACTGTTGGCCGTGACCGCGACGTCCGGTTGCGCCTGCGGCTGACCTTGCGCGCTCGAGGACGTGAGCTGGTAGGCCTTGGCGGTGTGGAACTGCACTGAATGGGTCACCGCGATGCCCGCCGTCTGCGTGGCATCGGTTTTGTTGATGCATACCAGCACCATGCGGTTCGCGTTGCCGGCGTCGACGCTGGCGTAGACGGAAGTGCTGGCCGCGTCGCTGGTCAGGGCGCGGATGCTGGTGTCGCCGAAGCTGCCGTTGGCGCCGTCGAAGTTGCGGTACATGTCGAAGCCGCCGTAGATGAAATTGTTGTTGGCCACCAGCCGCCACAACGTGGCCGCGAACAACCCTTCCCGCCCGAACACGCCGAGCGCATCGGCCTGCGCGATGCCGCCGGAGATGTGGTTGGCGCCGCCGTAGTTGTACTCGGTGATCGACAGCTTCGTGCCCGGGTAGTTAGCGGCGATCTTGTCCTCGAGGCGCGGCAGCAGGCGGATCGGCCCGTTGGTGCTGAACTGCGCGATCCAGCTGTTCTCGGTGTAAGCCAGGTCCCAGAGGCTGCGGGGCGCCTGCTTGCGCGCGGCGACCACGCCGGCGTCGGTGTCTTCCTCGGTGATGCGGCAGCCGTCCATCGGGTTCGCGGCGCAGGTGCCGCGTGCTTCCGGGTACCAATGCACGTCGAGCACGTCGACCAGGCGGTGGCCGGTGGTGGTCGCGGCGTTTTTCATCTGCGCCAGGTAGAACTCGAGGAAGTCGCGGTTGTTGGCGTCGGCCGCGTCCTGGAAGCGGATCATGCCCTGCCAGCCGTAGTTGACCGGGCCGAAGATCAACGCATCGGGATTCACGTCCTTGGCGGCGTCGGCGTAGTCGGTGGTGCGCTGGATCATCTCGGCGTAGGTGGCAGTGGTGCCGTGCTGCTGGCTCGTGTCGAAAGTGGTGGAGTCGCCGCGCAGGCGCGCATGCGTGTGCTGCCAGAGGTCGGGTTCGTTGTCGAGACTGATCCAGATGGGGTTGTTGGTTGCCGCGAAGCCGCCCGGATATTTGTCGCCGAGGAAGTGGACGTACTCGTCCTGGTAGACGAAGGCGTCGGTGGTATCCGGTGTGATGGCGAACGCGCTGCCCTTGCGCGGCAGGCTTTGCTTGAAGCGCGTGGCCAGGTAGTTGGGCGTGGGATTGAGGGCGGTGCCGGCCACGTCGCCGCCACCGTTCTTGTCGGCCGCCACGTAACCAATGAGAGGCATGGTGACGATCATGGCCGCGCCCGCGACGCGCGCGGCTTCGAGGCCGGGCGCGACGGCGCCGTTCGGCGTGTTGCCGCCGCCGAGGAAATCGTCGTTCTGGTTCTGGTAGTCGCTGCCCGCGTTGCTGGCATTGGTTTCCCAGTTGTACGCCGTCATGCGATTGCCGCCGGAGCGCGACAACGTGAGGTTCTTGGGCTGGCCCGATGGATCCCAGCCGTTCATGCCGTAGATGAAGCGCGAGATGGGATGCACGTCCTGCGCGCTGTCGATGTTGAACGTCACCGTGGCCACCGGTGGCGGCGCGGTGATCGCAAAGCTGGAGCTCGTGGCCTCCGTGATACCCGTGGCCGTGAATCGCAGCTGGTAGTTGGTGCCGGCCACACTGACGCCGAGATTGGTGAACGTGGCGACGCCAGCCGTGGCGGTCGCGGTGGTGGTGCCGGTGAGCTGCGCACCCGCGGTGCCCCCAGTCAGCGCCGCGGTCACCACGGTCGAGTTGTCGGTGGCATCGGTATTGCCGTTGCTGCGCACGTGGACCACGGGCTGCGTGGTGAATGCCGTGGCCTGCACCGAGCCCACCGGCTGGGTGGCGACGAACAGGGTTTTCTGCGGCGCGGGCGGCGGAGAGGGAGCTGGTGAAGGCGCCGGCGCGCCGCCCCCGCCACCACCGCCACCACAGCTCGCTAACAACCCGAGCGCGGCGATCATTCCGCCGCGCAGAACTCCAGCACGAATCATGCAACCCCCGTGAAAGCGGGGCCACCTTAACAGGGGGCAGCCCCCGTTTCCTGGCAAAAGGGGTCAGCCCTGCCGATCGCGCGAACGTCTCGACTACCTTCTCAGGGGGTTGACCCCTTTTGCTGGGAAACGGGGGCTGCCCCCTTGGCGGCGGCGAAATCGCCGGCCTTCATGACCACGAACTTCGCGGGATCGATGTACTTCGCCAGCGCGGCGCGAATCTGCTCGCCGGTGAGCGACTGCACCTTCTTCTCGAAGTCGGCGTCCCAGGCGAACGTACGGCCGATGAACTGGTAGTGCTGCAGCTTGGCCGCGAGGCCGCTGTCCTGCGATCGCTCCACGTTGCGACCCTGGATCCAGCCGGACTTGGCCTGCGTGATCTCGTCGGCGGTAAAGCCCTCGGTGAGCGCCTTCTGGATCTCTTCCTTGAACGCCTGCTCGAGCTTGGCGAGATTTTGCGGCGCGTAGATGGCGTACACACTGAAGCCGCCGGATTTATCCAGCTCGTCGGCTCCGAGCTGCGAACCCACACCGTAGCTCAGGCCTTCCTTGACGCGGATGCGCGTCAGCAGCCGCGAGTTCAGGAAGCCGCCGCCCAGCATGTAGTTGCCGAACATCAGCGCCGGATAGTCCGGGTCGTCGTCGCGCATGTTGAGATTCATGCCGGCGATGTAGATGGCCTGCGCCTTGTCTGGCGTTTCGAAGACCTTGGTTTGCGCCGGCACGTCGAAATAGTCGTTGGTGCCGCGCGTGAACGGCTTCGGCGCCTTCCAGCCGCCAAACAACTCGACCACCTGCTTCTCGAACGCGGCTGCGTCGACGTCGCCCACCACCGCGAACTGTGCCGGCTGCGCGCCGAAGAAGTCGCGGTGGAACTTCTGCACCTGCTCGCGCGTGACGGCCTTGATGTTGGCGATGCCCTCGTCGATCCCGTCCGGGTAACGGATGTCACCCTTGGGATAGAGCTTGGTCGCCTTCTGGTACGCCGTGGAAGCGATCGCACCCGGATCGCTGCGCTGCTGCTCGATGCCCGCCAGCATCTCGTTGCGCAACTGGTCGAGTTCCTTGGCGTCGTACGCCGGCTCGCGCAGCACTTCGGCGATCAGCGGCATCACCGCGGCGAGATTCTCGCGCGTGGTCTCCAGGTGCACGTACATGCCGGAGCCCCAGCCGTTCACGTTGACGCGCGCCTTGAGGCGATCGAACTCGTCCTGCAATTGCTGGCGCGTGCGCTTGGTGGTACCGCGCATCAGCAAGGTGGTGGCGAAGGTCGGGACCTCGCCCTGGTTGGCCAGCGTCTTGAGATCGCCGAAGCGCAGCGCCAGGCCGACGAACACCGAGCCGCCGCGGGTTTTCTTCGGCAGCATGGCGATCTTCAGGCCACCCGGCAGCTCGTGCCGCGTGGTGCGTGCCTCGATGTTCGCGGGCGACGCATCGAACTCCTCGCCCTCGGCGCGCGCCGCGTCGCCCTTGTAGTCCTTGACCATCGCGACCACGTCGGGCCGCGCCGGCGGGTCGACGCGCTCGGGACTCTTGGTGGGCATGAACTTGCCGACGGTGCGGTTCGACGACTTGAAGTAGGCAGCCCACACGCGGTTGACGTCGTCCACGCTCACCTTCCGCAGGCGATCGCGGTTGATGAACATCAGGCGCCAGTCACCCATCCCTTCCCAGTCGCTGAGCGTGAGTCCGACCAGCTCCGAGTTGTTGAGGCTGAGCTCGATCTGCTTGAGGATCTGGTTGCGCGCGCGCTCGACTTCTTCGCCGGTCACCGGCTTGGCCGCCGGCTTCTCGATGATGTCGATCAGCGTGTTGAACGCCGGATCGAGCGGCGTGCCATCGCGTACCTGCGTGGCGAAGCCGGCCATGCTCGCATCCTGCAGCTGCAACTGCGCCGGGAAGACCGCGGCCGCCTTGCCAGGCTCGACCAGCGCCTTGTAGAGACGCCCGGCGGGCGCATCCGCGAGCACGCGGCCGAGGATCGTCAATGCGGCCGAATCCTCGTGCGAGCCGGGCGCGGTGTGATACGCGGCCACGGCCACCTGCGTGTCGCCTTCGCGGCGCAGCGTGATCGATCGCTCACCGTCCTGCACCGGTTCGACGGTGTGCAGCACCGGCAGCGCGCGCGCCGGCCGCGGAATCGGGCTGAAATATTCCTGCACCAGCGCCAGCGTCTTCGGCTCGTCGAACTTGCCGGCGACCAGCAGGATGGCGTTGTCGGGCTGGTAGTAGGTCTTGTAAAAGGCCTGCAGCCGCTCGATCGGCACGCCTTCGATGTCCGAGCGTGCGCCGATGGGCATGTTGCCGTAGTTGTGCCAGTCATAGGCCACGGACAACACGCGCTTGAACAACACGCCTACCGGGTTGTTTTCGCCCATCTCGAATTCGTTGCGCACCACCGTCATCTCGCTGTCGAGATCCTTCTTCGCGATGAAGGAATTGACCATGCGGTCCGCTTCCATCGACAACGCCCAGCGCAGGTTCTCGTCGCTGGAATTGAAGGTTTCGTAGTAGTTGGTCCGATCCCAGGACGTGGTGCCATTGGGCCGCGCGCCATGTGCAGCGAGCTCGGTGAGGATCTCCTTGTGATTGGTCGATCCCTTGAAAACCATGTGCTCGAGCAGGTGCGCCATGCCGGTCTCACCATAGTTCTCGTGCCGCGACCCGACGAGATACGTGATGTTCACCGTGATGGTCTGCTTGCTGGCAT
>Ga0070665_100004382_pt1 | contig 14844 bp, 13 predicted proteins | sample KBSS13metaG_FD_65862 | JGI IMG/M metagenome (GOLD analysis project Ga0070665, IMG submission 65862) | Switchgrass rhizosphere microbial communities from Kellogg Biological Station, Michigan, USA - KBS S1-3 metaG | ecosystem: Host-associated > Plants > Roots > Rhizosphere > Soil ... | reverse complement strand
CTCGGCGGCCTGCTCGATCAACATGCCGATGCCGTCGGCGGTTCGCGCAACACCTTGCGCGCGTGCCCAGCGAACGAACAGGGTGCTGCCGTCGCCGTAGATCATGTCGTACGCGAATCCGCCCGGGCGAAAGAGTCCCGCGGGCCACGGCCACGCGACGTCGCCCTTGAGCCCCGCGCTGGTCGCGTTGATGACGACGTCGAACTGGCGCGCGCCCAGCGCGTCGGGCTTCACCGCCTCGACCGGACCGCGCGACGCGAACGTGGATGCCAGCGCATCCGCTTTCTCCGCGGTGCGATTGGAGATGACGAGCGAGCTCACCTTTTCGTCCAACAGGGGCAGCACGATGCCGCGCGCCGCGCCGCCCGCGCCCAGCACGAGCACGTCGCGGCCGGTCAGCCCGACGTCGAGATTGACCGTGAGGTCGCGAACGATGCCGGCGCCGTCGGTATTGTCCGCATGCCAGCCGTCGGCGTCGCGCATGAGCGTGTTGGCTGCGCCCGCCGCCGTTGCGCGGTCGCTTGCCGAGTGCGCAAGCGCGAGCGCTTGCAGCTTGAACGGGACCGTGACGTTGAGGCCCTTGCCTCCGTCCTCCGCAAATTGCGCCACTGTCGCCGCGAATCCGTCGAGCGGCGCCAGGAGCCGCTCGTAGCTCATCTCCTGGCGCGTTTCGCGCGCGAACGCCTCGTGGATCTGCGGCGAGCGTGAATGCGCGATGGGATTGCCGATGACGGCGTAGCGGTCCATCGCGCTAGTTTACCGGCCACGCTTGCGCCGGCTATTGCGCTTCGAGCGAATCCGCCTTGGTGAACGTCCAGGTGCGCGTGATGTGCAGGATGTCGGTGTCCTTCTTGATGTCCGGCGGAAAGGCCGCGAACGGTCCCGACATGTTGACGATCCGCACCGCGGCCGCATCGAGGATCCGGTTGCCCGATCCGCGGGAGATCTCGACGTGCTCGACGCTGCCGTCGGCGCGAATCGATACCGTGAGCAGCAGGCTGCCGTAGAGCTTCTGCTTGCGTGCGGCTTCCGGGTAGTTGAGGTTGCCGATGCGCTCGATCTTGAGACGCCAATCCTCGACATAGCGCGCGAAGCGATACTCCTCGGCCCGCGCGCCGATGAAGCGCCGCTTTGGACGCTTCTGATATGCGTCCATGTCCTTGGCAATCTGCGCTTCGAGGCGCATCGCCTCGAGGGTCTTCTGCATGAGCTCGTTTGCCGTCGGAAGATCGGTGCGCTCGCGCGCCTCGGTCGGCGCCTGCAGCTTTTGCGCCACCGGCGCGTTGCGAAGCTGCGTCATGAGCTCGCGCGTCTGCTTTTCGAGCTCCTCGACCTTTTGCGTGGCGACGGCGATATTCTGGTCGGGCGCGTTCTTCGGCAGCACGGGCAACGGCGTCTTCGCCTGGCGATCCGCATCCGTATTTCCGCCGCCATCGAGATTGTGCTGGGCGAGGACGTCCGCCTTGGCGGGCTTGGCCGCCGTCTTGGCGTTGACGAGCGCCACTTCGAGCGGCGGTCCCTTGTCGTTGATCTGCTTCAGGACGATCGGGCTGAAATGGATGGTGAGCACCACGAGGTGCAACAGCACCGAGACACCGATCGCGGTCGCAAGTAGCCGATCGTGGCGCGGGGAGATCAGCGCCTCGCGTGGAATGACGGCGGGCGGCAGCGCGCCGGCGGGCGCAATGCGCGCGGTCCTGCGAGTCGGGCCTTGGCGAGGCGGTGCGACCGGGGCCGGAACGTCCGGCGCGACGATCAACGGCTTGGGCCTCGAGGGGGCCTTCTTGCGCGGGGCGGTCGTCGCAACCGCCGAAACCGGCTTGGGACGTGCGAGCACGGCCGGCACGTCCCGTTGGGCGGGCAGTGGGTCAACAGGCTTCGGCGGCGTCGCGCGTCGCGTCACTGGAAATCAGGCAAAAAGGACGTATTCCGCCTTATTGTATGCGGATGTCATGGCGGCGTCATGACCGCTGGGCCGGCGTATCGGCATTCGAACGTGGCGCCCAGGAGATCGATTCGCCCGACGGCGATTCGGACCGGCGTATCGGTCGGTAGCGAAGGCACGTCCGCCACTCTGGCGACGACCGGAATCGACTCGAAACGGACGAGGTTTTCGCGGATCACCCGGGCGCTGGTCTCCGTGATGTTTTCCTGCAACAGCCACCGCAGGCACCAGTAGTGCTCCATGCGATCCTGGAACTCGGCGTATTGACTGTACGTGGCCTCGAAGTCGGCCAGCGCCGAGAAGAGGGCCGCGTCGTTGGCGGAGTACGGAGGCGTCTCGTCGCTTACCACCCCGAGGATCTGGCGCTGGTTCACGAGGTCGCTGTAGCGCCGCAGCGGCGAGCTCGCCCACAGGTAGTGCATGAGCCCCAGGCCCTGGTGCTCGCCGGGGCGCGTGCTCATCTTCACCTTGCCCGCCGATTGCACCCGGTAAAGGCCTGCGGCGCCGTGGTCGGCGAGCACCTTCCCCCAAGTATTGTTCACGTGGATCATGAGCTCGGCGATCAGCTTGTCGAGAGGGCTGCCCCGCTCGCGCGGCACGATCGAAACCCGCCCGTCGGGCGCGGCGTCCCAATCGACGACGAAGTTGTAGTCGATGCGGTTGATATCGTTCTTGCCGCGCGCATCGGCCAAGTGCTGTACGAGTTTCCACAGCACGCGAAGCTCGGGCGTCCACGGCGGGTCGCCGGGACTGGGCAGCGCGTTGGCGAAGGCATCCGTTACCCCGTCCAGGCGCAGGTTCGCCGCGACGTGCACGCGCTCGACGCGCGTCGCGTGGGCGAGCGGCACGCCGTCGGGCGAAACTTCGATGGCGAGTGTGAGTGCCGGCGGTGACGTTCCGGCCTTCAGCGTGAACGCCCCGATCGCTTCGTCCGGCAGCATCGTGAGCTTGCGGCCCGGCATGTAGACCGTCGACAAGCGTTCGCGCGCGATGTTGTCGAGCGGACCATCCCGCGCAATGGCCAGCGCGGGACACGCGATGTGGATGCCGACTTCGTAATTGCCGTTGGCGAGCTCGCGCACCGAGAAGGCATCGTCGATCTCGGTGGTGCTTGCGTCGTCGATCGAGAATGCCCGCGCATCGCTGCGCGGAAGCTCGGGCACCGCAGGCAGCGTGCCCCACGGCGCGAACGCGAGGCCGCGCGGAAACGCCTGGGCGACGAACGCGCCGAAGTGATAATCGTGCGTGGAAGGAATGGCACCGCATGCGGCGAGAAGCTCGACCGGATTCGTCTTGCGTGCTTCGCACGCGGCATTGAGCGCCTTCCACTCGAGCGCATTCTTGTCCGGCCCGTAGAGCAGCATCGGAAGTCGCGCGCGCAACGCGTCGGGCAGGCGGTTCTGCGCGAGCTCGCTCACCCACGCCGCGATCTGCTCGCCCTCGCGTGCCTTGCGCTCGACCGACGCGAGCGCGGCCCTGAGCGCATCGGGCGGCGCCTTGCGATAGCGGCCCTTGCCCTTCTTGTAGAAGTGCATCGGGGAGGCGTGCAGCAGCATCGCCACGGCCGTCGATTGCGCAGGCGTGGGGCCCGCGCCGTAATACTCGCGTGCGAGGTCGGCGAAGGAGAACTCGCCGTCGTCGCTCGCCTCCCACAGGAAAGTGGGGTCCAGCTCGGAGGCGAGCCTGTGCGCTTCGCCGAGCACATCGGAGGCGCCGGGCGACGCGAAGCGAAGCAGGACGCTGCCGGCCTTGACCTTGGTGCGCTTGCCCGACGCCGCCTCGACCATCAGCGAGGTGTCCTGATCGGCGAGCACGGCGCCGGCCTTGAGCTGGCCGTCGTCCTCGAAGAGCACGTTCATGGGATTCGGGATGAGGCCCCGCGGCACGGGGCCTTGAGGGAACGCGCGATTATAATCGGGCGATGGAATACACACCTCTGGGCGACAGCGGCCTGCTGGTTTCGCCTCTTTGTCTCGGCACGATGATGTTCGGCGACCGCACGGACGAGGCGGCGTCGGCGCACATCATCGACAAGGCGCACGGCGCCGGATTCAACTTCATCGACACCGCCGACGTCTACACCAAGGGCGCGTCCGAGCGCATCGTCGGCGCGGCCGTCAAGGCGCACCGGCGCGAGTGGATCCTCGCGACCAAGTGCGGCAACGTGATGACGAAGAAGCCGCACGATGGCGGTCTGTCCCGCCGCTGGGTGCTGCAAGCCTGCGACGACAGCCTCGCGCGCCTCGGCACCGACTACATCGACATTTATTACCTGCACAAGGACGACGTCGGCACTCCGCTCGAGGAAACCATCGGCGCGATGGGCGAGCTCCTGCGCAGCGGGAAGATCCGCTACTTCGGCGTATCGAACTATCGCGGATGGCGCATCGCGGAGCTCGTCGCCGAATGCGAAGCACAGGGCGTGCCGCGCCCCGTCGTATGCCAGCCTTACTACAACCTGCTGAACCGCATGCCGGAAGTCGAGGTGCTCCCGGCATGCGATTACTACGGGCTTGGCGTCGCGCCCTACTCGCCGGTCGCGCGCGGCGTGCTGACCGGCAAGTACGCGCCCGGCATGCCGATGCCCGAAGGCTCTCGCGGAGCGCGCGGCGACCGCCGCATCACCGAAACGGAGCTGCGCGAGGAATCGTTCGCGATCGCGCAGAAGCTGCGCGAACACGCGCAAAACACCGGCCGCACGCTGCTGCAGTTCGCGCTCGGATGGCTTTGGGCCAACCGCATCGTGTCGTCGGTGATCGCCGGACCGCGCACGGTCGAGCAATGGGACGAGTATGTCGGGGCGATCGGCACGGCGTGGAGCGAGGAGGACGAGGCCCTCGTCAATACGCTCGTGACGCCGGGTCATGCATCTACGCCCGGCTACAACGATCCGCAGTATCCGTTCTTCGGACGAGTGCTGGAGTGAGCGACAAGGCGGAAGGCAAGTCGGCTTCCCAGCTGATCGACGCCAAGATCGACGCGCTCGGCGACTGGCGCGGCGAAACGTTGAGCCGGATGCGCAAGCTCATAAAGCAGGCGGACGCGGACGTCGTCGAGGAGTGGAAGTGGGACGTCCCGGTCTGGTCGCGCGACGGCATCGTCTGCACGGGCGAGTCGTACAAGAAGGTCGTCAAGCTGACGTTCGCCAAGGGGGCCTCGTTGAAGGACCCGGCGCGGCTTTTCAACTCGAGCCTCGACGGCAATGTTCGCCGCGCGATCGACATCCACGAAGGAGAAGAGGTCGACGCCTCCGCCTTCAAGGCGCTGGTGCGCGAAGCCGTCGCGTTCAACGCCTCGAACCAGGCGAAGCCCGCGAAGAAGGCGAAGGCCTGAGGGCACCATGCGATTCTTCGAATCGCTGCGTACGATGGCATTGGCGGCAATCCTGTTGCTTCAAGCGACGGCGCCCGGCGCGGCGGAGATATTGAAGGAAGAGCCCCCGAAGTACTCGTTGCCCCGAGGCAAGGTCGTTTACGTCGACGACGGCAGCTGCCCGGCGGGCGAGATCAAGGAGATCACGGGCGGCAGCCAGGACAAGGGAGTTCCGCGCCAGGTGCGTTGCATCAAACGTCCCTCCTGAGGTCCTATCTTGAGCGTGGGTACGTCGCGCGACCTCTGGTCCAGTCCAGCCGCCCCGCGTTCCGACGAGCGCTGCGCGCTTTCTTGTGTTCGGTTACGGCAACCCCACCTGCCTTCGCATGCGACGGCGACGTTCCGACACTGAGATAACGGCCGCATGAGGACGCTCGGCGCCAGGGCTCGCGGCCCGCGGCTCGAGCGCATGCAAGCGTCGCCGCGCTGGAACGGCAACGGGTTTCGCAACGTTCATCCGGTGAGCCCGTCGTTGCGCGATCCCACCGTGCCGTTCCCGTCGATGCGCGAGTTCATGCGCACGGGTCCGCCACGTTTTCCCGATGCACCGCTTCCCACGGTCGATCCGCGCGAGACGTGGCGCAAGCCTCCCGCGAGCGGCCTGCGTTTGACGTGGCTCGGCCACTCGACGTTGCTGATCGAGATCGACGGCTTCCGGCTGTTGACCGATCCGGTGTGGGGCGAACGCGTCTCGCCGTTCCAGCTGATCGGGCCGAAGCGGTTTCAGCCCGCGCCGGTGCGCTTGCGCGACGTGCCCCGCGTGGACGCGGTGTTGATATCGCACGATCACTACGACCATCTCGACTACCCCACCATCCGCACGCTCGCCCGCTACAGCACGGTTCCGATGGTGACGTCGCTCGGGGTCGGCGCGCATCTTGAAGCCTGGGGTGTCGAGCCCGGGCGCATCACCGAGCTCGATTGGTGGGAATCGCATCGGCTGCCCGGCTCCGACCTCGTCATAACCGCGGCGCCGTCGCAGCATTTCTCGGGACGCGGGCTCGGCGATCGCAACGCGACGCTCTGGTCGTCGTTTTCCATCCGCTCGCCGAATCACGCCATCTTCTTCAGTGGCGATACCGGCCTCACCTCCGAGTACGCGACAATCGGCGAGCGGCTCGGGCCGTTCGACGTCGCGATGATCGAGATCGGCGCGTGGCATCCCGCCTGGGGCGACATCCACCTGGGTCCGACGAACGCGGTGCAGGCGTACGCGTGGCTCGGCAGCGGCCGCCTGCTGCCCATCCATTGGGGGACATTCAGCCTCGCGACGCATGCGTGGGACGAGCCGGCTGAAACGCTGCTCGCGCTCGCGGCGCGTCGCGATGTCCCGCTTTTGCTGCCCCGTCTTGGCGAGGCAGTCGAGCCTTCGAGCGCACCGCCGCCGCGGCCCTGGTGGCGCAGCAAGGTAGCGAGGCCCGCGGTCACCCCAAGCGCGTCACCCGACGAGGCCGCCGTGTCGCTGCTTCGCGACCTGCCGCTGCCCCTCGACTAGCGTGGCAGCGCGTCGAGGTTGCCCCGCGCACGCGGGCTCGACGGCTCGATCGCCAGCGCCTTCTCGTAGGCCGCCCGCGCCCCGGTGACATCCCCCTCGGCGGCAAGCGCGTAACCCAGGTTGTTCCACGCGCGAGCGTTCTCCGGGCTCGCGCGCACGGTGGCGCTCCACAATCGGGACTCGCTCGAATAGTCGCCAACGCGCACGAACGTCGCGAAGCCGAGGATGCTGGCGAGCGCGACGGCGGCCGTAACCGCAAGCGCGCGGGACGGCAGCGCGGCGATTCCGACACCGAGCGCCAATGCGGGGCCGACCATAGCGAGATAGAGCTGGCGGTCGTTGGCGAGCTCGAGTCGCGCAAGGAAACTGTGCGTGGGCAGCATTGCGAGCGCGAACCACAGGATCGAGAAGCCAAGCCATGGCCGGCGGCGCAACTGCAGCACTGCAAAGGCGAGCGCCGCCGCGATCGTCGCAAGCTTCGTCCACCACCCGGCATCGAGCGCGCCGCGGACCGCGAGGTCGGGATCGAAGTTGACGCGCAGGGTGAGCAACGGATGCGTGACTAGATAGGCGACGGCGTCGACCTGCGCGACGAGATTCTCGAGCGGACCGCGGATGCCGACGCTCGATGCCAGCAATTGGCGATGGGCCGCGATGGTCGCGCCGATGCCCGCAAGCGCTGCCAGCGCGATCCACAGCGGCGCGCTTGCCCGCATCGCGTCGCGCATGCCGGCACCTCGGGTCAGCTCGACCAGCACGATGGCAAACGGCAGCGTCCACGCCGCCTCGCGCGCTGCAAGCGAGGCCGCGAGCGCGAGCACGCACAGTGCAATCCAACGCGTGCGGGAAATCGTTCGTGCACGCTCCCACGCGTAGAGACCGAAGAGCATCGCGAGCGTCGACAGCGTCGTCGACCGCGCGGCCGCGTAGACGACGGCCTCGGTCTGCGCAGGATGCAGCGCGAACGCGAGCGCACACACGAGCGCCGCCGCTTCCGGACGCGGACAATCGCGAGCCATCGCGGGAATCCAGCGTCGGGCGAGTGCGAGGACGAGCAGCGAGCAGGCAATGTGCAGGGCCACGCCGGTCCACGCGAAGGCTGCCGCCGAAGGCTGCGTGGTCCAATTGACGACGTAGGTCGCCTTCGTGAGCGCGCGCATGCCCGGCATCGACGCCGCCCACGCGGACCACGCGTGCACGCGCGCGTCGCCTACGATCACGCGGAAGTCGTCGTACTGGAAGGCGGTGCCGCCCGCGAGCGCGTAGACCGCGAGCGCCACGATCGCGACCGTCAAGCCGGCGCAGCGCACCGTCACTTCTGCGGCGCGGGCGATGCGCGCGCCTCTTCGAACGCAGTCTCGATCATGGCGACGGCGTCCCACCAGCGATCCGGTGCTCCCAGCAGGACCAGCATCACGGCCGTCCCGCGACGCTCCGCGAACGCAACGAGGCAGCGGCCCGCTGCCTGCGTCCAACCGGTCTTGACGCCCCGCGCACCGTCGACCCGCCCGATCAGCGCATTGGTGTTGTCGAACTTGAAGACGCGGCCGTCACGCGCGCGCGCCTGGCCCCGCTCCCGCGCAACGATCGCCGCGAATCGCGGGTGGGCCATCGCAACGTGCGCGAGACGGGCGAGGTCCCGCGCCGACGCGCGATGGCGGGGCCCATCGAATCCGCAGGCGTTCTCGAATTGCGAGTCGACCAACCCGAGCGCGGCGGCGCGCGCATTCATCTGCGCGACGAAGGATTTTTCCGTCCGCGCGACGTGCGAAACGAGCGCCAGGCAGGCATCGTTGGCCGAGCGCAGGAGCATCGCGGTCATGAGGTCGCCCACCGGCACCTGCATGCCGCGCCGCAGGCCGATCCGAGCACCTTGCGCCGCTGCGGCGTGCGCGCTCACGGCCACGAGTTCGTCGTCGCCGGCGCTTTCCATCACGACGAGCGCCGTGAGGATCTTGGTCAGGCTCGCGGGGCGAAGGCGCGCGCTCGCATCGTGCGACCACCGCTCGGCACCGTCGACTTCCACGACATAGGCAGCAGCCGCACCCGGCCAGCGGTCGACCGGCTGCGCATCGACACGATGCGCACCGAGCGCGATCGCCGCGGCGGCGACCGCGAGCGCGGTCAGCCGCATCGACTGCTAGAACGGAAGCAGCTTGCGCACTGCGTCGACGCCCTGCTTGATGGGGTCGGGCTTCTGCGCCTCGGCCTGCGCGGGTTGCGCGGTCTGCACGGGTTGCGCGGAAGCGGCGGCGGGCGTCCCGCCGCGCGACAGCATTGCGTAGCGGTTGCACATCGGGACCAGCGCCTTGTCCACCGTGTAGTAGTCGCGGCCGACACACTTCGACGGCGCCTGCTGCATCACCTCGGCATCGCAGACGCCGATGCCCAGGAACGCCCAGTCGCGAGTGCCCACCGCCTCGCCGCACGCCGTCTTCGCAGTGGTGGTGAAGTCGGGCCTGGGCGAAGACGACGCGCACGCATCGAACGACCCGCGCACCATGTCGACGCCGGGCTTGTCGACCGCCGCCCGGAATCCCGCCGGTTTCATCATGCCCGGCGCGAGGCCCGTGACCTTGTCGCAGAGGGTCTTGCGGTTCCCTTCGCACGCCTGGCCTTGCGCGAACATGGTGTACTGGAATCGGTCGGCGGCCTCGCCGCACACCTTCGCGAGCTCGGCCTGGCCCTGCGCCTTCATGCCGGCGATGGCTTGCTCGCTCTGGTCCGTGCAGGCCCCGAGGCGCCTGCCGATCGACGTCATCGTCATGTCGATGTCGCTGCCCTTCTTCGTGCCCTTCATCGACATCCGCGTGTCGAACGACGTCGGCGTCGCGGTCGTCTCGCCGCGCATCGACATGGGCTCCTGGCCCTGGCACTCCATCGCGAACGTAGTCTTGTTGCCCGTCGTCTTCATCTCGGTGACCTTGCAGTTGTCCTGCTTCGGCACCGACGCCTCTCCGACGTTGCGGCCTTTCTTGATGCAGACCTGGCTCGTCTGTCCAGGGATCGACATGCCGGACATTTCGGTCTTCGTCGCTATCTCCCACAGGTCGTCCGGGCCGCTGCCCGCGATGAACGTCTTGGGGCCTTGCTGCATCATCTGCGCGACGGCGGTCGACGAAGCGATCGCAATCGCACACGCGGCGAGCAGGCAGTTCTGTAGTGCACGCATCGACAACTCCGTGGGCAAGTGAGGCGCGGCTATGGTATCGCACGCGCACACACGCGCGCACCGCGCGAATGTGCTACGCGAGGCGCTCGCCCGCCTCGACCGCGAAGTCGAGGCGGTTCTCCGCCGGCGCAAGCGGACACGACCAGCGCTCGTCGTAAGCACACGACGGGTGATACGCATAGTTGAAGTCGAGCACGATCGACGTTTCGTCGACGCCCAGGTCGGCGCCCTTGATGGTGTCGTAGAGGTAGCGTCCTCCACCGTACGTCACAACGCCCGTCGTCGCGTCGGCAAACGGCAGCCACAGGCCGCCGCCGTAGCCTTCGAGCCAATACAGCGCAAGGCTCGCCCGGCGCTGCGCGATCACGAAGTGCGCGACACCGACGCGCGTGCAGCGCAGCGCGCCGTCCGCCGCCAGCGCGATCTCGAACGTGGTGCGCTCGGCTGCGGGCTCGATCGAGGCGTCGACGCGCGCCGCGGGGTCGTAGGGAAACCATTGCACGCCCGGCCACGCGCTTCGCAGGTGCGCCGCGATGGGACTTTCCGCGTGCGCGCGAAACAACTCGTCCCGCGCCTCACGAAAAGCTTCGCACTGAGCGCGACGGTCCTGTGCAGGCTCACGCACCTCGGCGTAGAGTTCGGCGACGCTGCGGCGCCAGTGCGCCAGGGCGAAGGCGTTCATTCGTTCGCGATTCCATGCGGCACGTGTCCCGCCGGAACATGTTCTGCTGCGGATTGGACGTGCCGCGTCTGATCGTCGAAGTAGAAGTCGGGCTCGAACTCCTTGAGGAACGGGCCCTTGGACAGGCCACCCAGGAACATCGCTTCGTCCACGTGGATGTTCCAGTGCATGAGCGTGCGCACGGCGCGCTCGTGCGCCGGCGCGCTACGCGCGGTAACCAACGCGGTACGCAGACGCATCGGCACCTTGTTGCGGTCGTCTGCCTGCTGCAACCGGTGCAAGGCTTCGAGCAGGGGTTTGAACGGGCCGGGTTGCAGCGGAAGCGTCGCGTGATCCGCTTCATGCGCCTGGAACGCGCGCAGTCCCTGCTCCTGGAAGACGCGTTCGCTTTGATCGCCGAACAGCACGGCATCGCCGTCGAAGGCAATGCGGACCTCCTGGGGATGCGAATCGACACCGGTCGTGCTCGTGTAAACAACGGCGGCGGGAAAACGCTCGTTGAGCGCCAAGCGCACGTCCTCGGGATTGGCCGAGAGAAACAGGTTCGCGTTGAGCGGGCGCAGGTATCCCCACGGCTCGCGACCCCGCGTGAACACGGCGCGCTCGATCGCAAGCGCGCTGCCCTCGACCGACCTCAGCACCCTCAATCCCGACACGGGATCGTTGCGGGAGAGGATGACGACTTCGACGCGCTTGACACCGTCCGCGTTGAAGCCGAGAAGCTTCTTGACGAGTCGGAACGCAGTGCCGGGCTTGGCGAGTTGCGTGAGGCGCGAGAGCTGCAGCTCGATATACGGACCGTCGTCGTTCTTGTCGAACAGCTCGTTCTCTTCCTCGAAATCGAAGAGCGCGCGCGAGCTGATGGCGACGACGAGTTGAACCCCGCCCACTGTCTCTGGCATTGGCGGAGTATAGCCCGCTGCATCACGGGGGACTGCAGAATACCGGCCCCTCTTCGATCCATCCCGCGCTTCGCATGCGCACGAGCTCCCCTGCGTCCTTCACGTAGCGGTGGCGCGCTTCGGTGACGATCGCGCCCGGCCAGAAAAAGCGCACGACCGGCACTGTATTCGCCGCACACTGCCCGCCCGCCGGCACCGCGACGCGGAACGCGAGACCTTCGTAGAGCCATCGCGGGTTCGTCCTTACCAGCGCGCATTCGGCGGCGTCTGCCGTGAAGAAGTGCGCGCTCGGCCCCTGTCCCGGCGTGCCGAAGAACCGGCACACCGGCAGCGTATCTTCGGCCTGCGTATCGATCGAATACGCGCGGAAGGTCAAGCCGGTGCGCACCCAGCCAGGGCCAACCGCGCCGCGGTCGATCGCGTCGGCTTCCGCCGCGACGGCCGTGAGGAAGTAGTGTTGGAGGACCGCGTTGAAGAACTCGATCACGTCGATGGCCGGCGGCGGCGGCGTTGCACCAATACCGGCGCCGCTGATCGAAGTGATCGCAAGGGACGCAAGCTGCGGTGCGTCCACGTTGAGGCGCGCGAGCCGCGTGCCGAGTCCGGCGGGCGTGAAGTAGAAGTACAACTCGCACGAGGCCCCGGCCGGATACGCGACCCCGAGCATGCACGTGCCCGGGAAGCGAAAGTCGTACGGGGTCGGGCCGTTAAGTACCAGCGCCGTCATCGTGAGATCGGCGGGCCCCAGGTTGCGCAGCGTGAGCGTTTGCGCGTTCGACGTGGTGCCGATGACCTGCGGCGCGAACGTGAGCGGGCCCGGTTCGAATGCAAGCGTCGCGGTGCCCGATCTTGCGTCGGCGCCACGACCGTAGAACGTGATGATCTGGTCGGGCGTCGTGGTCGCGTTGTGCAGCCACAATCCGCCGGAGACCTGGCCGGGTGCTGCCGGCGCGAACGTCACGTCCACCGCACACGACGCGCCCGGCCCGAGGCTTTGCCCGACCGTGCACGTCGTGGCGATCCTGTAGGCGGGCGACGTTGCGGGGTGCAGCGAGACGTCGGTGAACGAGAACGGCGCATCGCCGCAATTGGTCACCGACGACGATTGCGTGACCGCGGTGCCGATGGCTTGCTCGCCGAAGAGCAGCACGTCGCGCGAGATGCAGATGCGCCCGGCCGCGCATGCGCTCCCGGCCACGAACAAAAGCAGGATTGCGAGTACGCGCATCATCGGGGCGCGAAGTATACGTCGCGCCGCGCAAGCGCCGTTGCACGGACGCTCAAGCCGCGGTCTTGATGCGCCCTTCGAGGTCGCGGAAAGTTGCGGCGATCTCGCCCACGGCCCACGCTAGATCTTCGCGTGCGATGACGAGCGGCGGCGCGATGCGAACCACGGTGCCGTGCGTGTCCTTGGAGAGCAGCCCGCGCTCGAGCAAACGGTCGACGACCGCGCGCGCGGTGACCTTCCTCGTGTCCACTTCGATGCCGATGAACATGCCGCGCCCGCGCACGTCGGTAATGAGCGGGCTGTCGATCTTGCGCAGCTCCGAAAGCAGCCATGTACCGAGGGAAGCGGACCGCGCGCACAGGTTCTCGCGCTCGAGCACGTCGAGCGCTGCGACGGCAACCGCCGACGCGAGCGGATTGCCGCCGAACGTGCTGCCGTGATCGCCGGGCGCGAACACCTGCATGACGTCGTCGGTGGCGGCAAACATCGATACCGGAAGCAATCCGCCGCCGAGCGCCTTGCCGAGAATCACGCCGTCCGGGCGCACCTTGTCGTGCTCGCAAGCGAGCACGTAGCCGGTACGGCCCAACCCTGTCTGAATTTCGTCGCAGATCAGGAGCACGCGATGTTGCTTGCAGATGCGCGCGCATTCCGCGAGATAGCCGTCGCGCGGCACGATGATGCCGCCCTCGCCTTGAACGGGCTCGACGAGAAACGCCGCGGTATGGGGTGTGATCGCCGCTTCGAGCGCAGACGCGTCGCCGTAGGGAATCGTGACGAATCCAGGCGGAAACGGCCCGAACCCGTCGCGGTATTGCGCTTCCGACGAAAAGCCCACGATGGTGATGGAGCGCCCGTGGAAGTTGCTGCGGCACACGATCACTTCCGCGCGGTCCGCGGGGACGCCCTTGACCTTGTACGCCCATTTGCGCACCGCCTTGAGCGACGTCTCGACGGCCTCGGCGCCGCCGCTCGAGGGAATCGCGCGCGGCAATCCCGTGAGGCGCGTCACGCGCTCGAGCAACACCGGCAAGCGGTCGTTGAAGAATGCGCGCGAGGTCACCGCGAGCTCGCGCGCCTGCGCGACCAGCGCGTTCAAGATCGCAGGGTGCGCGTGGCCGAAGCTCACGGCCGAGTACGCGCTCATGAGATCGAGATAGCGGCGGCCGTCGACATCGGTGATCCAGGCGCCTTCGCCGTGCGACAGCACGACGGGCAACGGATCGTAGTTGCGCGCCGCGAACGTGCGCTCCGCCGTCATCAGTGCGGACGAGGCGGTTGCCGAAGCAATGCGAGGCGCGTTCGCGGACATGGGAGCTGGGACCAGTGTAACCCCGCGCGAGTTCCGGTGAAAACCCGAAGGCGGACGAGCGGAGCCTATCGGCGCTGTGCGGCCACCCACGCCGACGCCGCGGCGGGGTCGCGGAAATCGTCGATCGCGCGAATGGGAACGCCGGGGCAGGCTTCCGCGTACATGCGGGCAAGCGCATTGCACGGCCCGATCTCGAGCACCGCGTCGGGCTGCATTTCGGCGATCGCGTCCATGCAAGATGCCCAGTCCAGCATCGTCGCGAGCTGCCTCGACAAGGCCGCGACGACGTCGTCGCGCATAGCAATGCGCGCAGCGTCGATCGCGGAGATCATCGGGATGCGAAGCGGCGCGTGCACCGCCTGCATGAGCACATCGGCAAACGGCGCGACCGCCGAGGCGAGTACCGGCGTGTGCGCGGGCGTGTTGACGGCCAGCACGTGCGCGCGCGTGGCGCCCGCGGCGTCGGCATCGGCAACGACCCGTTCCACGTTCGCCCGCGCGCCGCCGACGATGAAGTGGCGCGACGCGTTGCGGATGGCGATTGCAGCGCCGCGGCGAGCGCATGCCGCCTCCACGTCGCGCTGCGGCAGTCCGAGAATCGCGCCGAGAACGCAGGGAAACGGTGCGGCCGCGTCCATGAGGCGCGCACGCTTCGACGCCACCGCAATGGCGTCGACGTGCGCGAGCCCCCCGGCGATCGAGCATGCGGCAATCTCGCCGACCGAGTATCCGGCGA